>OMDR01000095.1_pt1 | contig 78226 bp, 72 predicted proteins | sample 1645251 | NCBI WGS metagenome assembly OMDR01 (sample SAMEA103958142, study PRJEB25191) | human gut metagenome | biome: human-associated habitat [ENVO:00009003]; feature: intestine environment [ENVO:2100002]; material: feces | place: Germany | collected 2013/2015 | reverse complement strand
AATCAGATATTTTCAGACCGACCGAACTTTGACACGCATCGTTTCTCCCCCCTTATTTCCTGTTTTCATAATTTATAGATTAACATTAATTAATTCAAACTGTTTTCATCTCAAGAAAACTTTCTCTGACAAGTAAGTCCAAGCAGTAATTAAGAAGTGTCGTTTTTCATATTTCCATCATTTTATAAGGTTATAGTTTGATCCGCTCAAGTCATCAGAAACATAGTGGAGGATATCCCGTCCGTTTCTGAAGCAAATATAGAATTCCAGTCCTTAATGCCATATTAATTTTAGATTAATAGCGATAAAGAATTTCATTCTTTTCGCATAAGTATCTAGTTATCAATAATGTTTTCATGATAAAAAAAAACAATTATTATTTGATGGTATAATGAGTGCCTTACTCCGCAAGGATTTATTTCGGGTACCGATGAGACCTATTTCCGGCACCGATGAGGACAGGCTCCGCCACCGATGAGGAACTATCTCTCCACCGACCAACAGGAAGCACCGGAAAATTATTAATAGAGGATTAATTTAGAGTGAATTTATAATATCATCGTAAGAGAAATCAGGCTTGGCATTCAGCAAACGTTCATATTCAATACAGAACTTATCGAAACTTTGCTTGGACAAACCTTTCTGCCCCATCTGATACAAGACTCTGCATTTAGTGCGGATAGCGTCTTCGTCTATATTATCAACAAGCAGAATTACATCTGATATTTTCAGCAAAAGCCTGGAATCTTCTTTTATATCGGGACGGTTGACCACAGAAAGCAGTATTTCCGTCAACAGAACGTAGTAGGCTGACTTATATTCGTCAATCCATTCGGCACTGACGTTAGGGAGCAATGCGCCGGCACTCGCCAGGGATATGATTTTATTGATTATCTTTTTATCCGTAATGGTATCTTTATCTTTTATCTGATCCAGCAATCTCATCACTTCCTGATAATCGCAGGTCACGTCTTTCCCCAGATTCAGATACCAATAGCCGTTCTTATTGGCAATATTGATATCTCCGATTTTCTCAATGATCAGCCTTAGCTTTCTGATATTCACGTTTCTGTTATTCGATGCACTGGACTTACTCATATCGAACCAGAAAGTTTCATCCAGGCATTGAGAAGTCGTTCCCTTTCCGTTCTTGATGGTATTCAGCAGTAAAAACAAGAATAATTGCTTAAGAGTAGGCGTAAAATCTCCCGTGATGTTATCACCTTGCTTATCAAATATCTGGAATCCGCCCAGTAATAAAACCAAAGATACTTTTTGTTCAGTCGGTTCTTCTTCGACCAATCTGTCTTTTACTTCTTCCGTAGCAACCGGACCGACTGACACATTCACTTTTCTCTTTCTCTTACTATGCAATAACCATATACTTCCTCCTATCAGGCACAGTAGTCCTGCCAAAATACCGGATATCAATATCACCGGCTTCATTCCGCCAGTCTGATGAGGCAAAATACCTTCCTTGGACAAAGGTGGAAATGCCAGTTTATAAAATTCGACTTTAGATATTCCAGGCTCCTTTTCCTGCAACACCACAGCATAAATAGAAGATGTCTCTCTATGCAAAAACATATCACAATAAGAATGAATATCGAGGAAGTTATAAACAATGGAATCACTCATCACTTCCTGAACCGGTTGTCTGGTCTGTATATCAAACCGGCTCAAATAAACAAAAGTATTATATCGGTCATTATTATATGTCAAAGCATATACACTATTCGACGGTGTATCGACAATCATTGAATTACCGAAAGTAAAGTGCTGCCTGTCATTCACAAACTCCCATAACTTAGCGCATTTACCTGTTTTCAAATTCAACCGGTAAAGATCATAAAAGTTTCCTGGAGATTCTTCCTGCTTACCCGACTGATTGCCATAACCACCCATGATCAATAAGTAGTCCTCATTCTCCGCCCCCATCGCACTTAAATAGCGGGGAAACAGACAGGAATCAAGGGAACTGATCGACCACCCCTGCGGATCAGACAGGTTTATTCTGCTCAACTGTGAATTATAGCGGTGATTACCATAGCCACCAAAAACAATCAGTTCATCTCTTTTCTGATTGATAATACGATTATGATGCTGGCGGGTATCAATCATTACCGGAGTTTCTAATGTCCAGCATTTCCGGTCAAACTCATAGACATTCAAATCGTTGAAATCCGGTGTATAAGACAAGAGCCTGTTTCGTTTGGCATCAAAAATAATCTGGCTGGAAGCTCCTATATAAGGATGTCCTTTATAAGCAATCGAATCAATACGATTCGCCTTCACATCGTAAACAAATAACTGACCGCCTCCTGCTATGAAAAAACGTCCCGACACATCGTCATAAGCCACCTGCGGATTAATATGGTGCACATTCAACGAAGCTAATGCCGCCCATTTAGTATGTTTATCTATCTCCCAGACGCCATTACGTACAAAAGCCTGTTTATTTCTGACACTATCGTAAGTCACATCTTTATCATGAGCAGCCAATTCCCATTTATAAAGCAGTTTACCTTGAATATCAGCAAGTTCTATATTACGAATGGTCATAGGAGGTACATCTGTAGAGAAGAAACGGGGATGCTTGCTGCCTCCGAAATAGATCTTGATATCCTTAAAGTTGCTCAGGGAATGATTGATTTCCGCCTGGATACCGTCTGCAGCAATATGAATCCGGTCTTTGGCAAATTGCAGATCGACGTGTATCCATCTGTCTGCTACAATCTTTACCGAATCTGCAATCTCCGTATTCTTGATCACCCGGTCTTTGTCAGTCAATACAATATTAAATCGGGAATAAAGCAGGTAGGAGATAAAATCAAAGCAGGAAGAATCATCTGCTATGACCCGTACAACATAACCATAAGTATACAGTTCATTTCTCAACTTTATATCGAATCCCACCGAGAAACCGTCCTCGGGAAAAGACAAAGAAGCCGCAGGAGTAAGATCCAGATTGGTCCGCTGATCCTGATTGGTAGAATGAGCCAGAAACGTAAGACCATAATCATAGACACTATTATCTATAACATTACTCTTGCATACCCATATATGCAATAAAAAGACTAAAGATAGAAGGTATCTACATTTCATAGTAACAATCATAAAAACCGGAATCCTTGTTCAAAAGTAAGAAACTTATGTCTAAGACCAATGCATTTGATTGCAATATTCGCAAAAAATTATAGGATATGCAAATCATTGGAAACAAAAAGACTCGCCCAAGTAAAGTATCCGAGGGATATCTTTACCTGAGCAAGTCTTTCCTTTCATAAATACGGCCCACTTAACAGCCGTATCTATATTACAATATCAAATGTATTATTGAGCTGATTCTACCAATACCACACGATTCAGAATCGGTTGACCGAACTTGTCGACACCACCACCTGCTGCAACAGACAGTCTGTCTGCAGAGATGCCATATTTCTTAACCAACAGGTCCTTTACAGCTTGTGCACGTTCCAGACTTAACTTCTGGTTGATAGAAGGAGTACCGGTTGCAGAGTCTGCATATCCGTTGATTGTATAGGTCATGTTCGGGAATTCTTTCATCTTGCTGGCAAGATATGACAAGTTCATTTCTTCTTGTGGAGACAATTTGTCTGAACCGATCTTGAAGAATACAGTACGCGGTGCAATGTTGGCATCTGTTACAACGACTTCTTCAGCTTCTTCCACTACAGGCTGCTGTGCATTGGCTAACTGTTGCTGCAACTGCATATTTGCGGCTGCCATAGCATTCATCTGATCACGCATCTGTCTCAATTCCAGTTCGGAGATAATCTGTGGAACAGGACGTTGGAATCCACGGGTCGGGAAGTAATAAGTCACACCGAGAGTAGCACCTAAGATACCATCATAATCGGGTTTGCCACCATGTTCACCATCAAATTTACCTTCCAGCCCTGTTGCACTCAGTTCAAGGTTCAAATCTACAGCGTTTGACAAACGGAAACGGTTGATAATACCTGCATTGAAGGTAGCAGCGTTTGTATGAGGCTTAGAATAAGAATGAGCCCAACCGGCACCGATATACGGAATAATCTCATATACGCGATCCGGATTGTAACCACCGAAAAGTGCATTCAGATTAATCAGCAAGTCGCCATGAAGATTCATATAGTCCCATCTCTGTTTGTAGGAGCCATCTTCTCTCGGGCCACCGACTACATAATTTGCAGATTCATTGGTGGTGAATCCTTTGGATTGCAGTCCGCTATATTGCATACGTAACCCGAAACCGGGTGTTACCCATTTACCAACTGACACATTCAATGTCGGAGCAATACGATCTCTGAATTTTCCGATATGGTCGTTATTACCAAATAATACCTGTGCACCGCCTCCTACAGAGAAGAACCAGTTGCTCCAGAATGGGTTAGTTATTACTTGATGTTTATCTTGTACCTGAATAACCTCGTATTCAGTTACAGTCACGGTTTGCTGCGCAGAAGCGACAGACGCAACGCCGGCAAAAGCCAGCAACATTAGAATCTTTTTCATATACCTAATAGTTAAGTGGTTATTATAATCTTTTCTTTGTTGAACTATTTAAATAACACGAACTGAACTAAAAGGTTTTAAGAAATGATGATTTTATTTGTTTTATTTGAATAATTTCTCGATGTCCTCTTCCTTGATTGTTGTCAAGACTGTTTTGCCATCCGGAGTATAATTTGGTGAAGGACAGGCAAAAAGACTGTCTACAAGACTTACCATTTCCTCATTACTCAATACCTGACCATAGACAATAGCCGCCGCACGTGCCAGTGTTAAAGCTAAGATATTCTGGATTTCCTCCTTCACATCATTCCCTTTTTCCATAGCTGTATGTAGCATATTCCGTACCAACTCAACCGGATTCAATCCTTCTATTCCCGAAGGAATGCCATTGATGGCATAACTACCGCCACCCAAATCACTCAGATCGAAACCTACCGCCGACAAATCATCCATGATTCCTTGCAGGACAGCCGCTTCTGAAGCAGGCAGCTGTAATATCTCGGGGAAAAGCACTCCCTGCGAAACACCTTGTTTTTGTTTTATCTGCACCATATACCGATCAAAAAGTACGCGGATATGCGCACGATGCTGGTCGATCAACATCAATCCGGATTTCACCGAAGTCAGAATAAAACGACCTTTGAACTGCAAATGCAGATTCCCTTTCTCAATCACCGATTCATTGGCATATAAAGTAGAGGAAGCCGATGAGAAAGTGGAGGAAGCGGCAGATACCGCCGAAATAGTTTTCTCTTCAGCAACCATCGGTTCTTCCTCGAAAGGAGAATTTTCCCAATCCATTTCCGGTTCCTGCTGAGGCTCATTCATCTTACTTGCCTTGGTCAATCCACCATACAGTCCTTCCCATTCCACCTTCGGACGGCTATATGATCCGCCGCCACTTCCACCGGAAGATACTTTGAACGGATTGAAATCCGAATTATAATGAATCTTCGGAGGTGCAGGAGGCAGGTTCTGCTCAAATGCAGGAATATCCGGCATATCTTCCGTATCGAAATCAATGGAAGGAATGGCGCTGAACTTGCCCAACGACTCCTTTACTGATGCCGAAAGTATTTGCCAGATAGCCTGTTCATTCTCAAACTTGATTTCTGTCTTAGTGGGATGAATATTCACATCGATATTAGCCGGATCCACTTCAAAATAAATAAAGTAGGAAACTTGCTCGCCAACGGGAATCAACTGTTCATAAGCCTCCATCACTGCCTTATGAAAATAAGGATGGCGCATATAACGCCCGTTGACAAAAAAATATTGGTGAGCACCTTTCTTACGGGCAGTTTCCGGCTTCGCTATGTAACCCGAAATTTTCACCATCGTAGTATTCACCTCTATATTCAGCAACTGCTGATTCAGCTTCTTACCGAAGATAGCAAGAATACGTTGCCGCAAAGGAGATACAGGCAGATTGAACAGTTCGGAATCATTGCTGTAAAGCGAAAAGGCTACTTCGGGATGAACCAAAGCAATACGTTCAAACTCTGCCAGAATATTACTTAGTTCTGTTGAATTAGCTTTCAGGAACTTGCGACGGGCGGGCACGTTGAAGAACAGATTCTTCACAGAGAAGTTACTTCCTTTGGAACAGGAAACAGCTTCCTGACTTTCGACCTTGGAGCCTGCAATCACCAGTTTTGTTCCCAGTTCTTCCGATTCCAACCGTGTTTTCAGTTCAACCTGCGCCACAGCTGCAATGGAAGCCAGTGCTTCTCCACGAAACCCCATCGTACGCAAAGCAAACAAATCCGCTGCTTCCCGAATCTTAGAAGTCGCATGGCGTTCAAAGGAAAGTCGCGCGTCCGTTTCGGACATTCCCTTTCCATCGTCTATAATCTGGATGCAGGTCTTACCGGCATCCGTAACTAACACATGTATATTTTGAGCATCTGCATCGATCGCATTCTCCACTAGCTCTTTAATAACAGATGCCGGACGTTGTATCACTTCACCGGCAGCAATCTGATTAGCTACCGAATCAGGCAACAAATGAATTATATCGCTCATAGTTTATTTAGTAGTTAAAATGACCAGCTTCCCGTCGCCAAATAATGCCACAAATATAAAAGGAAAGCTATGATAATCAATATGATTCCAAAAGATACAGGCTTACGGCCACTTGCCTTTCTGCGCTTCAGGTGCGTCGTACCTTCGACAAACTTACCACGGATATCTTCGGGACTGAATTCTTTATCCGGAAGCATTCCCAACTCGCGTTTCGCCTTCTCCTCCATCTTCTCAAGCTTTTCTTTCCGCTCGTTTACGTAAATGTATTGATGATTAAAGCCTCGAGGTTTTCTCATCGAATTGAAAAACATTCCCATATTACTTCATATTAATTAAACTTCGCTTATCTGTCTTTGGCTTCCGGTCGGTGGTTGGTTTCAGTGTCTCTCCTTCCTTCTTGCCTCTCCAGTTGAATATATCTTCTTTATTTAAAGGGCGGACATAGTCAAACCAGGCAAATGTAGATAGCCGCAACTTGTCGGGAGGGATCTGATCCATCGGATATAATGTTCCGTTGGACTTACCTACGAACATCCCTTTTTCCATCTTCTTCTCTTTCATATAAAGATGGAGCACACTCCCCTCCATATTATTAAATCCGGTCATCGTACTGTCTTTTTCTTCCGGGTAGAAAGCGGTCATCACATTACCTATCACTTCAATATGACGCATATCACCATTTTCGAAATAGGCTTTCATCTCTTTACCGGACACTTGGTTATAATGAACAGAATCTTTCATCTCCACCGTCAGTGCCTGATTGATAATGTGGGCCCAGTTAATGGTACTGTCATTCATATAAATCTTGATCTCCTCACCAAGCAGTTGCTGACCTTCATTCCAAAGAACCGGATCGGTATACATGGTCAGACAAGAGTCTTTTGAATTATAAACCAGTGAGTCACAAACTCCCTGTACATCCGTCCGGTACATACGTACCTTATGATAAGCTTTCATCAGGCGGAAAACAGAGTCCGTATTCAGATTATAGGAAATAAGCTGCAACGTATCTCCATGCATAAAGAGACTGTCTCCTTGTGAATAGTCAATAGCAACTGCACGTTTGGTAGCAAAAGCAGAGTCGGTCAATTCGTTATAGAAACAATAATCGCCGGTCAACATATTCTTGTTAATGGTATCCGTCATTCGTATATTATCGAACGCTTCACCGTATCCCACTTTCCGGTCATAAAACAAACTGTCACCAATCAACTTCTTTCCCTCATTCGTCAGGATAGAACGGTCCAACAATTCAGCCTGTTCGCTGAGTGTATTATAGAAGCCTCGTTCCGAATAGATGTGATTATTGTCACTTACGATATTCGAAGGACCGAGAATGGTAGCAATCTTGGAAAAAGTATTATATTTCAGTGTATCCGACGTCAGGACAAACTTGGGATTCACCAATTTCACATCATGATTGAATACCGACTGTTTGGTAGCCGGACTGTATTCTCCCCAATCCGAGGTCAACACATTCTCTTCATCCATCAAAGTACCGCCCTCGAAATAATAACCGAGATCATAAAGACGGTCATAATTCAGACTATCGGTCAGAAGCGTCGTGTTCCGGTTGATCATCTTTACGTTCTCACGAATCTGCGCAATCTGTGTCATCCCGTCGTAGTAAAGATAATCACCGTAAATAAACAAGGTATCCCCCTGCTCCATACGTACATTGCTGAATGCTTCTACCGAATTGGTTTTCTCGTAAATCAAAGCACTGTCACAAAACATATACATACTGTCGTGACGCAGCTTTACATTCCCAATCAGTACCTGAACATCCGGTCGGGCAAGCTTGTCGGCCTGTCCCTGATTGGCATGAAGCAAATATACTTTCGTCTTCTTATTTTCGGGCTCTTTCTTGATATCTTTATCAGTTTGCTTCGTTCCATTTGGAGTTTTCGCAGCCGGAGTCTCAGCCTTTTTAGTCTGTCCGGTAGGCTTCACCTGCGCCACAAGGCATACGGCAAACAGGCATAGAAAGCCTATAAGAAGCCATCTATGCCCGTCTTGCTGTTTATCTTTTTTGTTTTGTTTCAGCATATAAAGTCAAGCTGTTTAAACATCAATCGTTCCTTACCCAACCCGGATACTTGAAGTCACACTTCTGCCAATTCGGGTCAATACGTACATACGTATGTTTTTGTTTGTTCAGAATCCACTTCTGCAACATTTCTTCCCGGCGCTTATCCATCACGATTTCTTTCAGGTCCTGATAGTCTTCTGCAATGGTAGCTTTATGACCGTTGATCTTTGCTTTCAGTTTTACAATGGCACAAACTTCTTTTCCATCCTTCTCGTTAATCATCGTAAAGGCTCTGGAAATTTCGCCTACATTCATCTTATCCACCACTTTCGCAACATCCTGAGGCAAATCCTGCATCTGGAACTTAGAAGTAGTGATACCTGTACGCTCATTCGTATTCACCATAAGACCGTGATTATTACGAGTATCCTTATCCTGTGAAATCACAGAGGCAGCCTCATCAAATGTAAACTTATTCTGACGGATATCATCGCCAATAGAATCCAGACGGGCACAAGCCTCAGTCAACTCCTTTTCAGATACTTTCGGACGCAACAGAATGTGACGGGTATTCACACGGTCGCCACGTTTCTCGATAAGCTGGATAATATGATAACCAAATTCAGATTCTACAATCTTGGATACTTTCTTCGGGTCCTGAAGACTGAATGCTACATTGGCATAAGCCGGATCCAGCATACCACGTCCCATAAAATCAAGTTCACCACCTTTGATAGCAGAAGCCTTATCTTCGGAATACAGACGTGCCAGTGTAGAAAAATCAATTTCACCCTTTGTCACACGGTCTGTATAATCGCGCAGACGTCTCTTTACATCTTCAATTTCCGCAATAGGAATTTTAGGTTGCAGTGTAATAATCTGCACCTCTACCTGAGTCGGAATATAAGGGATACTGTCCTGAGGAAGATCCTTGAAATATCGGCGTACTTCTGCCGGAGTTACCTTGATATCTCCTACCAGTTTCTGCTGCATCTTCTGTACTGTCAGTCCATCACGGGCATTTTCGCGCAACGTTTCACGAATTTGAGTAGCAGTCTTATTGAAGTATTCCTCCATTTTCTCCTTAGAACCAATCTGCTGGATATACATATTGGTCATCATATCTACACGCTGAATGATTTCCGCTTCGGAAACTTCGATACTATCCAACTTTGCCTGGTGCAGGAATAACTTCTGCACAGCGATTTCTTCGGGTATTACACAATAAGGATCGCCTTCAAATCTGCGTCCATTGTACAAGGCATCCATACGGGCCTCTTCTACATCTGATTTCAAAATAGCTTCGTCACCTACTACCCAAACTACCTCATCAATTACATTGTCCTGTGCATAAGTTACCACGTTGGCAAATACTGCCAGGACAAGGGTAACAATAAATCTAAAGTTCACAAACTTCTTCATTCTTTGTATTTAATAATTGTATATAATCTTCTTCTTGTTTACAGCCTGCTGATACAGATCATTCTTCACTTGTTCCATAAAGTTCACCCGTTTCTGATTGACCAGTAAATCCTTCACTTCCGACCGGGCAAACTCATACGGTTTCTCTTCACCTGCCCCGCGATAATCGCTCACATTGAGGAAATAGTAAAATGCCGTATCTTTCAGTTCCACATGTCGGTGCTTGTCTACATATTGCTCCGGTGACGCCTCTTTCAATGGAATCAGGTCCAGAACATCCGTAACCGGAACCCATTTATTGTAAAAGTATTCATACTTCACCGCATTCTGCAAACTATATTTTTCCAGACTTTCCACAGCATCCTGTTTTTCCGTCTTGTACCATCTGCGAACATTGTTCAGCTGAGGTGCCGTCAACGGTACTTTAATAAACAATCCCTTGATCAGCGGAGATTCCAGTTTAAACAATTCCTTGTTTTTCTCATAATAATCCGCTATTTCCTGTTCCGAAATATCATTCGTCAGTTTTTGGTTTATCAATTCCTGCTGATAGGTATGCATAATCAAAGCTTTCCGGTAATTCTCCACCAGCTTATCTACATCCACATTATCCGGAATATTATTCGCAGCTTTTTCATACAACAAAATCTCCTCCGCCCAGCTACGAATGTAATGCTCGGCGAAAAGAATGCTATCATCTTTTGACAATCCGACCGGTAGTACAGACATCAAATCTTCTTTATACAAAAAGTTACCATCTACCTCCACCAATGCAGTCTTGCCTTTGTGGTCGTACTGCTCTTTGCACGCTCCACAACAGAGAAGGGTAATTAGTAAGAGGACTAATATTCGCATTGTCAATTCAAATCTACTTATTTAAGGTACGAAGATAGTGAATAATCGGTTACATCAGTTATTATTAACTGTTTTTAAAACCTCTTGGTTTATTTCAACCTTACCAGACTCCCTCAATTCTTGCTCCCAATATGCGTTAAGATAGCTTCTATAATCTTTTCTCACCTGATCAATTACCTCTCTGTAATCCTCCGGTCCCTTCTGTTTTTTGCCTACAGCAATAGTAAAAGGATAAGACACTACAGGGTCAAAAGTGCCCTTCTTAAAGACCAATTTATCTATATATTTATTATCTCCGTCGGCAAAAACACCCTGTTCAATTTTAATTGTTTCAGCACCGGATGTATTAAATGTTTTGCGAAGCATATCCTCCCATTCATTCTCCGGAACTTTTTTCAGTAGCTTTTTAGCCTGTTTAGCAGTCTTTTTATCTGCACAATGCAACACTACTCCTTTGTATCGGGGATGCTCCCATCGGTAATCCGATGAATGAAACTTAAAATAAGTAGCCAATCCCGCCCGGTCGTTAACAGCCGGTAAATCTACTTTCTGATGCACGATTTCCTCAGCCAGACATTTCTCAGCATATTCCTGCAAAGTATAACGAAGTTCCGGATGTTTTCTTTCCATATGCTGACTCTCATAATCCAGCAGAGATTTTGCTATAAAGCCATTCAACTGCCGTTTTACAGCCTGAGGATGGGATGAAGCAAACCGCTTAAACATTTCTCCTGTATATGCCTGCCCGTTGATGGTAAACAAAGCCCGTTCCGTTCCACCTTTCTGCAATACTTCTTCCAAAGACTCCATATTGGGAATATACTGGTATTCCTTTTTCAATTGCTCTACGATGGCTTCCGTTCCTTTATCCAACGGCTGACGCCTTAAACGATTCAGAAGACTGTCACTAACGACTTCATATGCAGGCACTTCCTTTCGATCTATGACTTTCAGAATATGAATCCCCTCCGGAGTAAAAAAAGGTTTGGATATTTCACCTTTTGCTAAAGAGAAAGCAGCCTCCTCAAACTCCGATGTTGTCTGTAAACTTTCTATCCACCGACAACGTTTATCATCCGAAAACCGATCTACCAAACGGGCAAAATTCACACTCGGCTGATTTTGTATCACCTGATAAATAGAGTCCATGCGAGCCTGTTCCTCCTGTAAATGCCGGGATGTAATGGTCTGAGGCAGATATTTGTAAATTTGCCGTATCTGCACTTGTCCGCCACGTACATTTTCCTTCATCTTCTGATATAGAATACGGGCATTGCCATCCATTTCCTGATCATCCAGAAGGTATGACCTCAGCAAATTTGTCCGATAAGCCTGCTGTTGCTTGCGAAAAGCCGAAGTAGTGTCGAGTCCGGCCGCTCTGGCCGCTTCCACTTTCAACTTAGACAGAATGAAAAGCTCCGCATATTCTCTAGGAGACAATTTCGTACCATTACCGTCCGTATGCCGGCGATAGGAGCATTCAAACTCCGAACGAGGTATTTCTTTCCCATTAATCCGCATCACTACGGAATCTTCCTGAGCGAAAGCTAATACTCCGAAGAGACTTATCCATCCTAAAAGCAGATTTCTTTTCATCATTGATTTTTATTTAAAAACGACAAACGGTGAACAACGAACATATGCCATACAGCCTGTTCACCGTTCACCGTTAATCGTTTACCGTTTATATAAATTATTCCGGACGGCTATAGTTAGGTGATTCACTGGTAATCGTCACGTCATGCGGGTGACTTTCCATCACTCCGGCATTTGTAATACGAGTAAACTTCGCATCATGAAGTTTTTCAATATTAGCAGCACCGCAATATCCCATACCTGCACGAAGACCACCAGACAACTGATAAACTACTTCATAAAGTGTACCTTTATAAGGAACACGAGCAGCAATACCTTCCGGAACCAATTTCTTCACGTCGGCAGTTCCACTCTGGAAATAACGGTCTTTAGAGCCATTCTCCATTGCTTCCAATGAACCCATACCGCGATATGATTTGAATTTACGTCCGTTAAAGATGATAGTATCACCCGGAGACTCTTCTGTTCCGGCAACCAATGATCCGATCATCACACAGTATCCGCCGGCAGCCAATGCTTTTACCACATCACCGGAATAGCGCAAACCACCATCAGCAATCAGAGGAACACCTGTACCTTTCAGTGCCTTGGCTACATCATATACAGCCGACAACTGAGGAACACCTACACCTGCAACAACACGAGTCGTACAGATAGACCCCGGACCGATACCTACTTTCACAGCATCAGCACCAGCTTCTGCCAAAGCCTTCGCAGCTTCTCCGGTAGCAATGTTACCTACCACGATATCAATATTCGGGAAGCGTTTCTTTGCTTCTTTCAGTTTCTCAATAACGTACATAGAATGTCCGTGAGCCGTATCGATTACGATAGCATCTGCACCGGCATCCACCAATGCCTGCATACGATCCAGCGTATCAGCAGTAACGCCGACACCTGCAGCTACCCGCAGACGACCTTTGGCATCTTTACAAGCCATCGGTTTATCTTTTGCCTTTGTAATATCTTTATATGTAACAAGACCGATCAGTTTGCCATCCATTCCTACAATCGGCAACTTTTCAATCTTATGTTTTTGAAGAATCTGTGCAGCAGATTCCAGATCGGTAGACTGATTGGTAGTAACCAATCTTTCTTTAGGAGTCATAACAAGATCAATATGCTTTGTCATGTCTCTTTCGAAACGCAAATCTCTGTTAGTAACGATACCTACCAGATAACCTTCATCATCCACTACAGGAATACCACCGATTTTATATTCAGCCATAATTCCCAAAGCGTCACTGACAGTAGAACCTCTCTTGATAGTAACAGGATCGTAAATCATACCATTTTCAGCACGCTTTACAATGGCAACTTGTCTTGCCTGCTCCTCAATAGACATATTTTTGTGAATCACACCGATACCACCTTCACGGGCAATGGCAATAGCCATTTTCGCTTCGGTAACCGTATCCATGGCAGCCGTCACAAAAGGTATTTTTAACTCAATGTTTCTTGAAAACTTTGTCGAGAGATCGACAGTGCGCGGTAAAACTTCAGAATAAGCGGGGATCAACAATACGTCATCGTAAGTTAACCCATCCATTACAATCTTATCAGCAATAAATGACATAGGGCTGTGCGTTTAAAAATTTATTGCGTGCAAATATACGGTTTTTATTCAAAATGCGCAAACTGTGCACCAGAATATTTAATGAGGGGAGCTAATTAATACTTATCAGAAAGAATTGCCTTAAAAGAACACATTCAAAGAACCGAATTAAAGAACAACTTTAAAGAACAAGATTATGGAAAGGCAGATTTTTATTAATGAGATGCAAGCTCGTTTCAATTTAAGAAAACCACGTAGCGAGAAGCCAACCAATCTCTATTTAGTATGCAGAATAAACAACAAACAAGTTAAACTATCTACAGGGGTAAAGATATATCCAGACCACTGGAATGAAAAAAGACAAGAAGCATATATCAGCGTACGCCTATCAGAGATAGATAATATAAATAACACTATAGTGAACAAGAAAATCACAAAACTAAAAGAATATTTCATCGAATTTAAGCATTATCTTTGTATGCATCCAGACGAGATTGGAGAAAGTATGAAACTATTAAAACAACACATATATAAAGATAGGATGAAGAAAGAATTACAGAAACCCGCAACTTTTATAATGAAACAAATTATAGAAGCAAAGACTTGTGCAGAAAGCAGTAAGAAACAATATCGTTCTAACATAGACAAGTTTGAGCGTTTTCTCAAAGAGAATGAAATTCCCAATACATGGGAGAGCATGAATTTAGATACTATCAATCGCTACCAAAAGCAAATCATAAAAGAAAACCCATTGCATCCTCATAACACTTTACGTAACATAATTAAAGGAACTATATTTAATTTACTAGGGATAGCAGATAAAAGACTGGATATTCCTTTCAAATGGTCTGACAGCAATTTAAACAGTTTTGAGTTCGTGAAAGATAAGTCCAACAAAGAATTAGCAGACAACAAAAAAGTTTCATTAACAGAAGAGCAACTGAATAAATTCTACAAGCATATCATCACAGGAACAGAAAGACAAATAAAGAAATACACAGAAATCAGAGACTTATTCATACTACAATGTTTAGTTGGGCAACGAATTGGCGATATGCAAAAATTCTTTAATGGAGATAATGAAATGGACGAAGAAGCAGGAACCATCTCCATTATACAACAAAAGACAAAAGCCAGAGCTATAATTCCACTATTGCCATTAGCCAAAGAAATTATATCCAAATATGAGAATAAAGAATTATTATATTATAAAGAAAGAAAGTCCATTGTCAATGAAGCCTTAAAAGAAGTAGCAGAACAAGCAGGATTAGACGAGCCTATCACTTATGAAGAAAACGGGATTAAACAAACCCAACCTCTTTATAAATTACTGCATACACATACAGCAAGGCATACTTTTATCACAATATTGTGTAGAAAAGGCATCCCAAAGGAAACTGTTATTATAGCGACAGGACATGAAGATACAAAAATGATAGACAAAGTTTATTCTCATTTAAACAGTAAAGATAAAGCAAAGAAAGTCTCTAATGCTTTCAAAAGTTTAAATAATGGCATTTTCAATATGGGCAAGGTGGAGACAAATTCTCTCAATGAAGTAAAGCCTACGAACGATGCAACTAATAATATAACCTTCGATACTCTGTTGGACACTCAATTTTTTGCATCTAAAATCAATAAAGCCAGTGACATGTTTGAACGTATGGGATATGTGAAGAACGGCAAACTATATGATTACAATAGCGAGATAAGTGGTATTGTGAAAGAAATAGAGGCTTATATGCAATCTCCCGCCTCCGGCCTTGAAGTAGCCCATAAATATGTGGAACGGCTGTCTGTTGGTAATCTGTCCAATTTGAGGGACGAGCTTAAGCTGTTAATTGTCAAATGTATAAAGATAGAGGTAAATGTGGAAACTGTCATGCAGATTGTTGATAAGGCTTTCAAAATGGGGATTCTGGATAATGACAGCCTTAATGACATGAAAGAAATTGTAGCGGCAATATTGAGGGCCAAGGACAAGTAAAGTGATTCTACTACTCAAACCGCCATATTCTCCCCAAACAGATACGGCTGTAAGGAGAATTAGGGTATGGTAAAATCTCATTAACTGACGTTAACAGACAATCTATATTTGTACAATAATCCGGACGAAATCAACCATAATGGATTGTAGAATTTGGATGTTATCAGTAAAATGGTTTATCTTTGCAGCAGTTAAATGATTAACTCATATTGTTGATGAGTAAGCATTGAACAATTCGTTCATTGACATCATGTACAATCCGACCCCAGCACCTCGGTGCTTTAAGCTATCGCTTTTTGCTTGGAAGTGATAAGCTGTGGCAATTAGTTCATAATTGTTAATATTATTAATTAGGCAATTCTCGGATTGCCGGGTATATATGAAGGTATAAGTAAGTATGCCCGCTCTTATATACCGTTTAATAATTTCGATAATATTAATATTATGAAACAGGTTCTACCGTAATTAGTGTAAATTAACTATGCTCATATCCAGACCTCCGTAAAAGAATAGAATCGCTATCCGGTAGCGTTCAGCAGTACCATATCCTCTGCCGATGGTCTTTATTTCTTGTATGGAACCATTGGTTCTCTCGGCTTTGCCATTATTGGCACCTGTAACCATGGCACTGATGATACCTTTAAGGTGTCTCTTGAACATGAAGACCACATCGTTGATTTCTCCTATGTTGTACCGCAAGGCATCAGCCATCCAGTCACCCAGCATACCGTAAGCCTCCATGTCACCGTGGTAGTACAAACGGAGGAGATCACGAAAGAGTTCTTTGACTTTCCAAGCTTGCGAAACCTGATACTCGGCATTCTCCAATTTGTCAAAACGCATCCTGTCGTTAGGAGTGTATCTGGACATGTCTTTCAGCCATATATACTTGGTGTGACGTAGCTCCTTGAACTCCTTGACTTCACGTTTTCGAACCTTGTCAACAGCATTATTCAGATAGGTAACACAATGGTACAGATCATGGCAATGCCTTGCGTTTGGGAAATACTTCAACGCACCATTGATGAAGGCTTCCCACATATCCGTGCAGACTGTTTCTACAGCATTGCGCTGTTCTTCTGTCAGAGCTCTTGTACACAGATTATCAACGCTTTCAGATTTACGTCCAGACTCCACTTCGATAACCTGGCCGGTTTCTCCGTCATAGAGCATGCTTACATATTCATGTCCTCGTCTGATAGACTTTTCGTCCATACAAACATGCTTGTAGATACAGTTCTTGTCACGTTTCTCCAGTCCTCGTTCTACCGCACGAAGCATAACTCCATGTACTTGTTCAAAGGACAGGCGGAGCAGACGTGCAGTCTTTGTTTGATTTTTGGTAGATTGTAACGTTTCTATCGTTTTTTTTCCATCAGCCAAGATAAACGTGAATTGGGTAATGCCCATGGTACAGGTACGCTCTTCACTTTGCCACCATCACGGTAGCGTGGTATTTTCGCTTCAAGGACAGTCTTGTACTGCCACATGTCTAAATGCCTCCAACTCCGTTCGTGACGGAAGTCTAAAATCGGGAATTCATTCCCGTCAACCTTGATGGTCGGGTGACGATATTTGAGTGTAATACGTATTTCCTCTACGGAGTCATCGCATACAACATTCTCTATCTCCCAGTCATCATTGTTTTGGAGAAGTAGCTTGGATAATATGTCTTCGGTTCTCTTCATAATGACAACAAAAGTACAATTCTCATGCCGTTAATTGCGGGATTCGGCATGTTAATTCACACTAAATCCCGCAGAACCGTTATAGAAAAGGATAACAACAGCTATCAAATTGTTCAAAAGATTAGGACAAAACCTATTCAATCAATTCAGCTTATTGATAATTCATTTTCTAATGATAATGCTAAAAAAGAGCTATTAGAAATTTTCAGTGATAGCCCTTTTGATTACCCAAAGCCGACGAAGATTATGAACTACTTATTGAGGGCAATTCCTAATTGTGCATATATCCTCGACTTCTTCGCAGGCAGCGGCACCACCCTTCACGCTACCATGCAGCTAAATGCCGAAGACGGCGGCCATCGCAAGTGCATTCTCGTTACCAATAACGAAAACAACATCTGCGAAGAGGTAACCTACGAACGTAACAAACGAGTAATCAATGGTTACACCACACCAAAGGGCGAAGAAGTAGAAGGCTTGAAATCGAATACCCTTCGCTATTATAAGACCGATTTTATCAGCCGCGACCAAAGTGCAAAAAACATGCGTGCCTTGGTAGCAGCCAGCACCGATTTGCTTTGCATCAAAAACGACATCTATACCGAAGCTCCGTTTGCAGGCAAGCAGTTGAACAGCAAAATAGCCCGCTACTTTGAAAACCGACATACCCGTATGCTCGTGATTTATAACGAAGCTGCCATCTTTGATATTGTGAATTTGCTGGTAGATATACCCATGGACGAGCGTGGAAAGATTAAAGTGTACACCTTTGCCGATGGACGCTATGCGTATGATGACGACTTTATGGAAGTGGCCGAAAAGGTAGAGCTGTGCGCCCTGCCAGCAGCCATCTACGATGCTTATAAGCATGTTTTACCTAAACGCAAGCCCCAATATTTGCCGGAGGCCTTATTGGAAGAAACGCAATCGACCCATGGCGAGAATGTGACGGTTCAAGGTTCGTTGAACTTTGAATAAAAATCAACACTATCAACGAACATAAATAAGGAACAACATGAAATACATCAAATATCAACAAGAAGCAATTAAAGAACTAGTCAGCAAGACCCTTACCTTGCTTTCTTACCACAATAACCGACAGATTCTAGTCTTTAAGTCGCCAACCGGATCTGGCAAAACAGTGATGGCTGCAGAAATGTTGCGCCAATTAAATAACGAACTGTCGGAAAACCCTAGTGCACCAACCAACGAAGTAGCCTATATTTGGATAGCACCCAACAAACTCCATGAACAGAGCTACTTCAAAATGAAGAATGCGTTCACGGAAACCCGAGATCTCCAGCCCGTCATCTATGATGAGTTGGACCATTCCATTGATGGTTATATTCAGCCGGGACAAATCCTGTTTGTCAATTGGGAAAGCATCAACAAAGACAATGCCGTGATGGTACGCGATACGGAATTGTCGGCATCCTTGTATGACCTTACGCGCCGCACGCAGGAAGAACACAACATCCCTATCATTGTCATCATTGATGAGGAGCACATGTTCGGCAGCCGTAATGCCAAAAAATCAGAAAAGGTTTTGAGCCACATCCAACCCAAGATTGAAATCCGCATATCGGCTACACCATTACCCGAAACGATGACCAAAGCCAAAGAAACGGTCATTATTGCACGTGAAAAAGTGATTGCTGAAGAAATGATTAAAGAGAGTGTGGTCTTGAACCCTGCTTTGGAATTTAATGATCCATTAGGTTCACTCAACCAACACTTGATTAACTTAGCACTGCAGAAACGTGAAGAATTAGCAGCAGCCTACAAGGCAATAGGAGTAAATATCAATCCATTGCTTTTGATACAGTTGCCCAACGATGGTGAGAGCATGAATGCTGAAGATAATTCTGTGAAAGATGAAGTCATCAACTATCTGAATATCATCAAAGGCATTTCTACAGAAAACAACAAATTGGCTATTTGGTTGAGTAATGAGAAAACTGACAATCTAAACACGATTGCCAACCCTGATGATGTAACAGAAGTATTGCTCTTCAAACAAGCCATTGCCTTAGGTTGGGATTGCCCCCGTGCAGCCGTACTACTCATTTTCCGCAAGATAGAAAGTTTCACCTTCTCTGCACAGACAGTAGGACGTATTTTGCGTATGCCTGAACAGAAATTCTATCAAGACGACCGTCTGAATAGAGGTTACGTTTACACCAACTTGAGTAAAGATATTATTGAAATCGTACGAGACGATATGGACTATCTGAGCGCCCTGCGTGCAGTTAGACGAGAAAACTTGAACAACATAAGCCTTTGGTCTGAATACAACGAACGTACCTCAGCAGAGCGTAACCGTTTGGGATCAGACTTTAAGCGTCATCTGTTGAACACATTTATGGATCATTGGTTAGTGTCAACCCGAATCACTTCCCTATTTACGGCAGCCCAGTTAGATGGAATGGATGAAGAAGAGTGCGATGAAGAAGAGGTTCAAAGCCAAGCATTCAAGAACCGGCAAGCTGTGCAAGATAAAATCAACTTCAACGTGCGTAGCATAAGTATCGAATTGGTAGAGGATCTGGAGATTTCGGGAGAAATAGGTCGTAGCCGGATTGACCATAAAGCAAAATATGTGCGTACAATGCAGGAATTGGATACCACATTTATGGCCTTCTGCAGCAAGATGCTAGGTAGTGCCTTCGAAAAGGTAAGTATCAAGACATTGGCCGTAGCGCTGAAAGAAGTTATGGAAGACCTGTTCGAAACCTTTGAAACAGATGCGGTTAAAATCATCCTCTACCATGCCAACAGACCTAAGTTTGAGGATATTATCCAACGTGCTCTTCTTCGTTATAGTCGCGTATTGGCAGAACGACAGCGTACATTTAAAGCCAAAGGATTTGTGTCCTACCAGTGGGAAATACCTGCTGACAGATTCTACAAAGAAGATACACACAGTATCAAGGAAGGTGTTCAAGATCATGCCCTTATGCCTTATATTCAGTTGAACAATTCCTCAAGTCCTGAATTGGAATTTACTGCCTATCTGGAAGCTCATCAAGAATATATCGACTGGTGGTATAAAAACGGAGATGCTGGCAAACAGCACTATGCTATCAGCTACACCAACATAGAAGGAGAACAATCCCTCTTCTATGTGGATTTCATCATCCGCATGCGAAACGGTCAAGTCTTCTTGTTTGATACCAAAAGCGTAGAAAGTGATAGAAACGCTGTGAACAAACATAACGCACTCATTGACTACATCCATAATGATAAGAACAAGGATAAGAACCTGAAAGGCGGAGTAATTATTCAAATGGGAGAAAACTGGAAGTACTCTCCTATGAAGATAGAAAATACGAAAGACATTACCAATTGGGATTCATTCTATCCCAATGAATATTAAATTAACAGAATACCATGGCAAAAGGATTGGATCAAAAATTTCTGCACTACGGCATTCGCAAAGAAGACCTGGAGCTGATTCGCACGCTTTGCGAAAAGCATGGTCTGGACTTCGAATGGATGAGCGAAGAGATTCTTCGTAAATTCCATGCCGTCAAAGTAGATAAGATAGAAATAAGCGACAACGATACTGAAAAGGTTATCAATGACGCCATTCAACTCATCAAATAGTATAGGAGGAAAAGTATGATTATCAAAAGTATCAAGATCAAGAACTACAAGACCTACCTATCCTTGGATTTGGATTTGTCTGTGCAAGCAGACAGACCCATTATCCTGATTGGGGGTATGAATGGTGGTGGTAAAACCACTTTGTTCGAAGCCATCTGTGGCGCACTTTATGGATTGAAAATAAAGGACAAGGCTCATTTTAATGAACTGCTCAATAATGGTTCCGTTGGTAAAGTAGCACCCGAAATCCAACTGGAATTGGCATTTGAAGGAATGGTTTTGGGACAGAATCAGAAGTATGTGCTGCGCCGCATCTATAAACTGAGTCCTTCCGATAAACCAGTAGAAAGCGTAATGCTGAATATGAACGGCAATCAGTTCATCTATGGAACTGCCATGCCTTTAGCTCAACGCGCACAAAGTGAACAGCAAGTCAACAAGATTATCAAGGCTAACCTTCCCCAAGAATTGAGCAAGTATTTCTTGTTTGATGCCATGCAGTCCAGCGAACTTCTGAAAGAAAATGTCTTTGCACAAATCATTAAAGACAACATCCAGAATGTGATGGGTTTCAATAAGTATCTCCAACTTAAAAATGCATCAGAACATATCCAACAAGAATGGGCAGCTAGACGTTTGGAAGCTCAGAAGGAAGCAGAGGAGTACAACCAGCTTTGTGAACAACGCAATAGCCTGCTTCAACTCCAATCAGACAATACGGTCAAACAGGATCAGCTATATAAGTACCTTGTAGATATGCAGGAAGAGTACAATGCTGCCAAAGAAGGTGCCAAGAATTCCGCTGAAACCGAACGTAAGATTGAAGTGCTTCAAACCAGCATTAACGAAACTCAAGATCTGTCCCGTCGCTACAATGCTCAGCTTAAATCAGTCATTGACACACTGGAAATGAATATCTTCTTCCCCAAATTGGCAACAGGCATTGCCAATGAGGTCAATGACATCATCCGCCAAAAGGATGCACTCAAAAGAGAAGCAGAAGGTGTGTTGACTCCTACGCAGCTGAAAGAAGTCACCGGAAAAATCCTTTCCTATTTGAAATTCAACCTTCTCTGTCCGAAGACAGTGGACGATGAATTGGTGGTAGATTACCTGTTGAACCAACAGAAGCAACTCCAACGTACAGACAAATATGCTTTCTTGGACGATTCAGAATTTGACGCTTTGAAAAACCTGTTGAATGCCAACGCTGTAAATGAGTTCATCCAACTGAACGACATGCACTACGATTTGGAGAAACGATTGGACAATTTTGACAACCAATTAAAGCAGGTTGATATTCTGAAAAGAAGTCTCGTTAGCGGTAATGTGGAAATTATCAAGACTTATGAAGATGCCACACGCGAATTGGAAGCCTTGAAAAAAGAATACGAAGATCGTACCACTCAAATTGAGAAATTGGAAAAACGGATTCACCAGTACGACGTACAGATACAGCAAGAACCAGATATAAAATTCGATACGCTGGTTAAACTGAAGCCTTTCTTTGAAGAAGTAGCTGATGCACTGTTGAAACGCAAGAAAGCAAAAATTGAAGAAGATATGAAACAACAGCTCAACAAGTTGCTTATCTCCTACAAAAACTGCATTTCGAAAGTGGAACTATCCGATTCCATGCAGAATTTCTCTATCAAGCTGTATCATAAGGCAGGTAATGAAATCTCGCTGAACCAACTCAATGCTGCGTCGAAACAGATTTTCATTCAAGTACTGTTGAAAGTATTGCGCAATTTGGGAGACTATAACCCACCCGTAATGATTGACACCGTGATGGGCGTACTGGATGAAGAGAGCCGCGATGTCCTGATGGAGGAGTATTTCCCGGGATTGTCAGAACAGACTATCTTGCTCTGTACCACTTCTGAAATACGCAAGGACAAGGACTTCCCCAAGCTGGAGCCGTTCGCTTCACGACTTTATACCTTGACGCGCGATCCAGAAGCGCAAAGCACTTATGTGAATGAAGGATATTTCGGTATTCAACTTAATGAATGATTGCCATGGAAGTAGCATTTGAAAACATACGACAGGCCGAAGGTATTACAGAAGTAATACTTCCCTTAAAAAATAAATTGGAACAGAAGTTCAACCTATCAAAACAGGTTGGAAATGAGAAGAACATCATCTTGACATGGAACAAGGTGATGCGTATCTGCTTAATTGCAAGTTTAAGTCTTCCCGAAACTCGAAGTATTGACGATTTGGACAAGATACAGTTGTCAAAGAACAGTCAGCGTATCATGCCTAGCTTCTTTACAAAAGATAATAATCGTTCCTTATTCTCAGCTCTTCTCAAGTTACGCTATAAAGACTGCGAAGTAGACTGGCAAGATCCAACCACTGTAGGACGTATCATAGCTCAGGAAATCAATCGAGGTATTCGGTTCCTCTCAGAGGATGAAAACCTTAATTCATTCCTTTACTCAGTAAGTGACCGCCGCCGTTCCTCCAACAGTATTCCTGAATTGGAATTGCTCATTGGTGAATACGATGACGAAATGGAAGCTAAGCTCAATATCAATGGTCGTTCTATATCCAATGCACAGATCTTGGTTGCAGGTACCACTGGTTCCGGAAAGACCAATCTGTTGGCAGTATTGATTCAGCAGTTCAGAAACCTGTCTACCGATACACCTTATCCGGTAAACTTCCTATTGTTTGACTATAAGGGAGAATTTTCTGACCCGGCCAATAATCATTGGTTATCTTACTTCGACGTAGATAGAAGTTGTATTCTGGACCCTGTTCAACAACCACTTCCATTCACTCCGTTCAAAGATTTCACCAATAAGTCTATCAACGAGATAAACCTATACTCCACGGAAATGGCCAATGCTTTGTGTGCGATTGAACGTACCAGCATCAGCGCCAACATGAGTAACCGTTTGAGCGAAGCCATCGTAGATGCGTACAAAAAGACCGATGGCAAACCTATCACCTTTGACTTGATGTTGAAGCACTATCAAGAAAAGATGAGCAATCCGGACAAGGATGACAGTATCACTTCTGTATTAAAGCAATTGGTTAGAAATCATTTGTTTGCAACAGAAGATAAGGTCAATCTTGTAGACGAATGTTTCATCGTTAAAATGGATTCGTTCCCGAAAGATGGTCCGATAGCTAAAGCCATCGTTTACTTTGTCATTTCGAAACTAAATATCATATATGAACAGCTTTCCAAGCAGGCTGTCAACGATGATTACGTACAAATACGTCATTTCACCATCATTGATGAAGCACACTACATGCTCGACTTTGACAACCATCCGCTTCGTAACCTCATTGCAGTGGGAAGAAATAAAGGGCTCAGTATCATCCTAGCAACCCAGAATATGGATAGCTTCAAGAGCAAGCATTTCGATTTCTATGCCAATGCACAATACCCATTGATCATGAAGCAACAAAGTATTACAGACTCAGTAATCAAGGACTTGTTTGGTGTAGCAGGTAAAGAGTTCCAGGAAATCAAGAATGCCATTGCATCGCTTCAGAAAGGGGAACTCATTATCAAGGACAATACAATGGCCTTGCTCGGCTTCGCAGGTAAGAATTATAAACGCATTAAGGTTACACATCTGATATAAAAAAATCAATCATGACCATCGATTATTTAAAGTGCAGGACTCAGGATCTTGAAATACCTGACGAGAATCCTTTTCAGAATGATAAATTGGGCAGAAGTCAAATTGCAGATGTATTAACTGATGTAGCATCGTTCTATGGTCAATCAGGATGCGTTATGGCACTTGATGGAGAATGGGGAGCAGGAAAAACAACATTTGTAAAAATGTGGGAAAAGAGTCTGCAAAAGAAAGGATTCAAAACCTTATATTTCAATGCTTGGTCATCTGATTACTCAGATGACGCATTGATGGCAATTGTCTCTGAATTACAAGAATTATCTCCTGAAAGCGATACAAGTAAAAAACTAGTAGAAATCACCGGACGTATTCTGTTAACAGTAGGAAAAATCGCTGCTAAGTGTCTTATTGGTAGCGGGGGAGATGCGGTTGAAGCACTTTTGTCTGAGGGCACTGATATAGGTAAAGAGTGTTTGAATGCGTATGTTACTCAAAAAAATACGATAGAAGATTTCAAGAAACACGTAAGCAAATTTGTCGCTTTTAATGCAGGAGAACACCCTATTGTATTCTTTGTTGATGAACTTGATCGATGTAGCCCTCGCTATGCAGTATCTGTATTAGAACGTATCAAGCATTTGTTCGAAATACCCAATATAATCTTTGTTCTTGCCATTAACAAAGTCCAGCTTTGTAATGCGATACAAGGATATTTTGGTTCTGCCAACATGGATTCAAACGAGTATTTGAGGCGATTCATTGATATTGAATATACCTTACCTGCCCCTAAATTGGAAAACTATTGCGAATACCTATACAATGAATACAGATTTGATGATTTCTTCAGAAGTAATCAACGTATGAGTTCGTTAAGCAGTTATTATGACTCAGAGCACTTTAAAACAATTGCTTACACAATGTGCGAAATAGTACAAATAAATCTTAGGCAAATTGATCGGATTTACGCTTATGCACGTTTAGCTTTAATGCAATTTCATCCCAGCAACTATCTCTTGCCAGATGTATATTTTTTGTTGTGTTTTTGGAAAATAGTCAATCCTACGTTTTACAAAAGCATTCGTAATAAAGATTACAATACTCAAGAACTGTTATCAAAATTAGAAGAAATAATACCAGATGGCTACTTTAATCAAGCCTATAGTATTTACAATAATGATTACATTTTATACGCGATTGCGGGATTTATTTATTGTTATGACATAACAGACATAAAGAATCAACGTATAGTTAACCCTAGTATTAAAGCAAATCAAGTCGATGGCAAGAATTCATATAACATTAAAAGTCGGCGTTTTGACAATGATAAGTTCTATGAAGCATTGGATAATTTTTATGCTTGTAATAACAGGTCTTTTTCCTATGGATTAAGCTATATATTCAATAGAATTGATTTACTTGACTCATTCAAATAGTCCTTAGCCTATTAGAAATAAACCAGGGCTTCATGGAAAAGCATGTCTTTATACAGACATATATAAATTTATTTTGTATTAGAGTAACACATATAATATCAACAGATTAAAAATAAACGGAGCAGACTGTAACAGTTTGCTCCGTTTTACATGCACTCATTTCGCCTTCGGCAACCGGATTTTCTTGTTCTTCTCCTCCCAGACTTCCACATAGTTGTTCAATGCTTCGGAAATAACATCCTTTAAGAGGATGCCTTCCACGAGGGAAATGTACTTCACCTTACGGATTAAATCCGGATCCACAATGAAGGTGGCTCGGATTTCCTGGGCTTTCCTGACACTTTTGGCTGTTTCTCCTTTCTTGGGGCGACCCACATTCTCCCTGCGTTTGGCTTCGAGTTTGAACTTCATTTGTTCGATAGCAGCCGTTTCGGTTGCTTCCTGCTTTGGAGCCACTTTCGAAGATGTTGCCTTCTGGCTTTCATTCTTATCATCTTGTACTTCTGGCTGTTCCGCTTGTTCTGCGGTTTGTTCAACCTGCTGTTCCTGAGGCAATTCTTTTGCCTGGTCGGTTGGATTAGCTTCACCTATGAAGCCGTCCATCCATAAGGATAAATTCTTCTTACTCATATTGATTACTTTATTACTTGTTTACTTGATGATTTACTTACTATGTTACCAATAACCTTTGTGATTAGTCATAGAGTAACATAGTTTACCTATTTTCTTCCCGACTGATTATTTCATCAGTCAGTATCCGATAGTCCGCTGCACCATTGCTTTTCGGGTCGTATTCAAAGATAGTCTGACCGGACAGCGGCATTTCGGCTATGGCGATATTCTCACGGATTTTCGTCTGAAAGACCTTCTCTCCGTACCGCTTTTCCACCATGGAAATCACTTCCTTATTCAACTTCCGGTTATTGAACCGGGTGAAGAAGACACCGCCTAATTCAAGCATTGGGTTTACCCTGCGTTTCACTCCCCGAACTATATCATCCAGCATGGTCAAGCCTTTCAAGGGCAAGGCTTCGGCAGTGAGCGGTATGTAGAGTTTGTCCGCTGCCACCAGCGCATTGGTCGTCACGATACCGAGTGAGGGAGAGCAATCCATCAGGATATAATCATACTTCTCCTGCTGTTCATCAAGATAGGATTTGAGGATGCCTTCTCTTGCCATCATGGTAGCCATGTCTATTTCGGCTCGTGCCAAATCCAGTGATGCCGGAACGAGGTCAAGGTTTTCTCGGATAGAAACGATGGGCAGCGGTTGGTCTTTGACCAGGGTATCATAGATGCTCGTTTCCGGGTCTTCGTTCTGCGTCAGCGTAAACGTAAGGTTCTGCTGTGCATCCAGGTCTATCAACAATACTCGTCTTCCTTGCAGGGCGAGTGCTGCACCTATACAAGCTGTCGAGGTGGTCTTCCCGACTCCACCTTTCTGATTGCCGATAGCGATTGTCAAGTTATTTCCTTTCATTATCTTCAAGTTTAAAAGTTTACTTTTCCATTTGTTTCTTTACTTACAAAAATAGTTTATTACTTGCTGATTAGGCAGAAAGTTTACTGAATATTTCGGCTTAACAACTGATTTTATTTCGCTGTATATCAACCATTAAATAAACATCAAACAATCATTAGACAAACATCAAGATGGATTTTGCTCTGCTGAACAATCTTCCTTTCATCCATAAAGATTCGGTCGGAATAAGCATCGCTCCTCGGCAGGAAAGAATTTGTCAATACATTTCACATTGTATGTTTTAAACTCCGACCCACGCCTCACGGCGGAAGTCGGAGCGGAACATATATAAGGAATTTACGCTGTCTGTTTGGCTGCGAGTATCTGATGGGCATGCGCATTGACCAGCCGGACAATCCGGTCATGGTGCGGAGTGTTCGTATTGCACAGCCCTCGACTCTGTATCACTTTCCCCTCTATCAAAGAAAACTCAATCGTTTCGATGGGATTCCCCTTCTTGTCATGAGCCGATAGTATCAAGCTGTCCGCCTTGGCATAGTATTCGCATTGGAAGACACAATGATGCAGGGCATTTCCCTCGGCTTGGAAGGCTTCCAGACTATCGAGTACCGAAATCACCAGGTCTTTGTCGGTGATGGTGATACCGAAGTAGCGTGACTTCTCCTTGTAGAACTCGGCTTCCTTTCGTTTGAATCGCTGCATCTGCTCCTGGCTTCTGCGTTTCTGCTCCATTTGGTTGTGTCGGTTCATCCAATAGTCATGCTCGGCTCTGAGGTTCTGCGGACAGATATACTTGGGGTTGTAGATGTCCTTGCCACACTGCTCCAGCAAACGGATGGTGTCTGCCCACAATCCCATGTCCGAAGGGTGGTAGTGATGCCGGGTGGCTACCTTATACGACTGCCAGCATCGGTCAAGTTCCAAAGGGCGGTTTATAAAATAAGACACGGCATGTAAATCTTTTGACTTGAGGATGGTTTCCATTCGGCTGTCCGTCAGTACGGCTTTCATCAGTTTCATCGGGTGGCAGTCGGGCAGCTTGCCTTTCATGCCGTTGCGTTTCAATTCGGGCAACAGCCGATAGTGCGGATAAACATAGGTATCTGCAATGAGCCAGTGGACTTCGTTCGGTCGCTTCAAGGAGATTTCAGATGCCCAATCGAAGCAGTCCACATAATAGCTCAATGTCCTTGCTCTTGCTGTGACAGCCACCTTGCCTTCGGCATTGAGCCACAGACGGCATGCTTCCCAGCAGTCTGCCTCCATTGGCATTCCTTTCCGAAAGGTTGTTTCCAAACGGAATACCCGTTGCACCTGCAAATGGTCTATTACTTCGAGGGAAGAAAAGTAGTAGGTTTCCTTGATGGTGCGTTTGAGGGTGTCCTTTATCTGTAAGCGAGTACCGCAATGAGGACAGCATACCGACTTGCCTTTTCCCTTATGGTCAAAGTGTCTGCCACAATCGCCACAGGTACACTTGTGTGCGGAAGTCCGGAAGCAGACATGTCCTGCCACCTTCCGTATTGCCCATGTTATTACTTTGGGACTTAGGACGGTCAGCTTCTCATTGGAAGCTGCCACCTGTTTTTCTATTTTCGTTCTTGCCTTCATAGTTCCATGCCTTGAAAGAGTGAGAGTTCTTGAATGGGTTTGGGTTGCGGTTTAGCTGCTTTTGGTCGGCTGTTGCGTTGCTGCAGTTTCCGCATTTCCTCCTCCTGGTATCGTTTGAGTGCAATGGCTCGTTGTTCTGCCTTCTCCTCCTCGGTCAGCTCAATGTGATGATTCACTACAACATTGCAGTCCATCGGCTTACCGATTTCCAAATCGGGTTCATCTATCGCATGAACTGCCATGGCATACACCTCCATGTCGCTGAAACCGCAGCAGCCGGATTGCTGCACGGCATGGAAGATATAGTTGACCACATCGTCAATGGTGCGTGTGGTGGTTTCATACTTGGCACGGAAGAGTTCATCTTCCTTGGCTCGGTTATCAAGATAGTTCTTGATGAGTTCCTTGAAATGGTCAGTTCCTTTCATATGTTCCTATGTTTAAGCGTAAATAATCAGAGGTTACTTCGTGAATCAGATGGGAAGCAGTTCCAGCAGTTTCTTTAGTGGAATGGAATTGATGTCCGACTTTAGGAAGTGAACTATCCATTCCGGCTCTTCAAAAAGCGGGTGCATGGGTTCCACACTGAAATCGTCCCCGGTGGAATAGCAGTCAATGAGCGCGAAGTTGTTGCCGTCCTTGCGGATGTGTGCATAGAAAGGAGGCATACCGCAAAAGCACTTGCGGAGACTCTCTCTGTCCCACTGCAGGGTGAGTTCGTAAACACTGCCCTTGTAGAGCATCTTTTCTTTTCGGTCTTTAAGTTTGTATGCCATAGCTGAACTAATTTCTTCCCTTTGGTTTGAAGCCTTTCGGCTTCTCACTCCCGGGTGATTTTTACGATACCTCTTCTCACGAAGGGTGTAAGGGACAGAAGGCAAATGTGGCAAGGGGAAAGCAGACGGAATACCCAATTTGGCACAAATTGTGGAAGGCTGCCGGCTGCTTTCTTCGCAGCCAAGCAAAGCGCCATTTGCTGCTGTACCGACCCTTCGTTTCTTTGTATCGGAAAATTCATCAGGGAGTGGAAATGCCTGACTAAGGAAAGAATCCGCCAGCTGTTAAAGATGAATGTTTAACTTTTAATCTATCCGAAAACTCACTATCTTTGCAGGCCCTGAAAATAAATATTCAGAAAGGCACGATATAAAACAGACTTAATCACTCAACAAAATGAAAGATCAGATACGCTTATTGAGAGATTGCTTCCACAACGAGATTCCGGCTGTTGTATTCCAAGGGAATGACAGCTGTGCCGGAGAGATACTGGAAGCCGCCAAAGAAATTTATCAGAAACACGGTTGCAGTCAGGAGTTCCTGTACGACTGGCAAATGCTCATCAACGAAGTGAAGGCTTACCAGCAAGAGAGTCCGGAACAGGTACAGCTTCCCCAGCTGACCCATACCGAAACGGAACTGATTCGGGAAGAAATGCAGCAGAAAGGCATGGCTTACTGATTTGAGCAGAACTCTATATATTCAACCAAAGAACAACCCATGAAAGATTTTGCAGCCATAGACTTTGAGACCGCCAACAGCGAACGGTCTTCCGTCTGTTCGGTAGGTGTGGTCATTGTAAGAAACAACAAGATAGTTGACTCCTTTTACTCCCTCATCAATCCCGAACCTAACTATTACAACTACTGGTGTACGAAGGTACATGGACTGACCAACCAAGATACGGATGATGCTCCGATATTCCCGGAGGTCTGGAAACAGATAGCACCTTTGATAGAAGGTCTGCCACTGGTGGCCCACAACAGTCCGTTTGATGAAAGCTGTCTGAAAGCAGTCTTTCGCGTGTACCAGATGGATTATCCTGACTATAAGTTCTATGATACCCTGAGCACGGCCCGCCGAACCATGAAGGGACTGGAGAATCACCAGCTGCATACGGTGGCTGCCGTCTGCGGCTATCAACTGGATAACCATCATCATGCACTGGCCGATGCAGAAGCCTGTGCTTGGATTGCCCGGGAAATTTTATAGGCTGAGATAAAAAAAGCCCTGATGCTCACGCACCAGGACCTTTCACGATGAATCAACATTTTGAACACGAGAGAAATATAACAGAGCGTTCCTATCTTTTCGAAGCCGCCAAGGACAGCTTTCTGAACTGCTTCAGCAGCGGTTCCATTTCGATTGATACACAGCGGGCACGTTGGCCGGCTGCCTTGTTTCCTTTTTCTGCTTGAAGGGCTGCATCCTTTTGGAATGCCTCCATCTTCATCTGGAGTTGTACGAGTAATTCATTCATAATCTTTGCTTTTAGAGGTTACTTTACCTAATAGATACTTATCACAGGCCTAAACTTATGCGCCTGGTCCTTCGGGGTTTCCTGAATGGTTCCTGACTGCATTGAGAAGAGCCAAGCCTTGCTGTCCTTTTGCCCCTCCACTTCGGTGGAAGTCCACAACCAGCAGTCACCGGGCTGCAGACTGAGAGGTAAACCGCCGACCGCTTCAATCCGTTGGTTGACCAACGCAATTTGCTGATAGAGGTAAGTGAGCTGCTTCACCGAAGGGATGTAGGCGGACTGACCATAGCGCCACATATCGAAGACATAAACGGCTAAGGGAGATTTCACTTCCTCGTGGCGGTACATGGCATGGGTGTTCTCGTTACCGTCTTCCTTTTCCAATGAAGCTGACGTTTCCTGTTCGACACCCAGACTGTCGGCAAAGGCTGCTGATGCGACTTCCCGGATGGAAACGGCATAGCCCAAAGCTTTGATCTCCGGATTCCGGTTCACATGATAGACAATGGCCACCGGCTCCTTTTTGGATGAAGGGAACTTTTCTTTAGACAATACGCTGCCATCCGAGCAGACTACATCACCGATTTGGAGGGAAGAAGCGATGGATTGGATTCCTTCATGGTCACATTCTTCGCAGGAGGTGAATAGCATGGTTCCTCCTGTGAGTATAGCGCACAGTAGATGTTTCAAATTTTTCAGTTTCATAGCAGCGGTATTTCAAATGATTTGACTACAAATTCTGCCTCCTTATCGAGGATGAACCAGTATTCCGAGTGGTAAGGTTTTCCTTTTAAGGTCTTGGCTTCAAAATCTATCTTGACCTTCCATCCGTTAAATGGCTTTGCGACCTTTTCTTTCCCTGCTTTCGCTTCTTCCATTTCTCCATAAGCTATCAAAGCCCGGAGGGTGGTCATGGCATCCAGCTGACGGGTGATCTGATCACTCATTGCGGTATCATCCTTGTCAATGTTCTGGAAGTAATCTGTTTCCTCCATCAACTTGTGGCCGTACTGCATCAGGTGCATGGAAAGGGCAGCCTTTTCATGTTGATTGACATATTCCTTGCCGAAAACCGAATCTGCCTTGCTGATGCCCTTAATTTGGATAGACTCCGGATTATCGACGGTTGCTCTCAAAGCTCTCTCTGCAACTTCCACCGCCCGTTTCTCGGGTCGACCGGAACAGCTGGCGAAGTAAAACAATCCGCCCCAGAAGCAGACGGCGGTCACTAGCATAATGATGAGTTTCATTCCCGGTTTCATATCTTCACAATTTGGAGTTTATCCGGAGAAAGGCCGAGACGCTTGCGATAGATGGTGCCGTCATCACGGTACATCTCCAGTTCGTTGGAGGTGATTTCCTTTTCACAGATTTCCCTGGCTTCCGTCAGACTCAGCTGGTGGCCACCGATGTTGCGCCAGATGGCAAAGTTGCACGGCGCCTGCTGGTTGCTGTAATTGGAGCAGTTAAAGGCTCTCGTACCCACCCGAATATCACCGCCGCAATGCGGACATTTGCCGATGACGGACTGCATGTTGATGGCACCGTTGTCTGCCAGTTCCAGCACGGAAGGGAAAGTCTTTCCCTCCTTGGAAGCGAAGCCGTCCAACAGGATGAAGCGGTGCTCCAACAGTTCGGTGATTTCCTCGTCACTCATCTTGCGGTTGCCGATAATGCCGTTGATATTCAGCACACAGCTAGGCTGTTCGGCGATGTTGTTCTCACAGCGGTAGCCCTTGCAGGTCTTTACCACGTTGCCGCCACACAAGGGACAGCGACCGATTATTTTCTTTTCCATACGCTTTTATTTTTGGATGATTTGTTTACTATATGATTCTGTTACTTGTTGCTTTGATTACTTTCTAATTTACTTACTTGATTACTTTGTGATTAGCTGATTAGTAAGTTAGTTTACCTATTTACCATTTCAGGCTGTAGCCCTGGTTCCAGTCGGAGATGATACCGCCGATGATGTTCTTGCCGGACATCACATTGGCCCATCCTTCGGGATCGAGCGAAAACCAGAGGTCGTTCCATGAGAGCGTGCGTACCTGCCAGGCCAGGATAAACAGGTCGGTATTGATGGCTTCCAGCCGGCTCACCACCTCATTGGCGATGTAGTAGCGTTCCGAAGCGTTCAGCAGGTTCACCTTGTGCTTTTCGTTCTTGCCATCATCTCCTGTCACGTCATACTTGCCCGAAGTTACCAGCTGTTTCATGAAGGGAAAGAGTGCCGTCATCTGGGTGGCAGCATCCGTCAGTTCATCCGATACCATGGCCGCAATGACGGTTCCCTTCAGATTGCCGCCCACCGATTTGAGGAGCAGGCTGCAGTTCTGCGGGATTTCCTTGGCCACCAGTTCCCCGGCCCGCTTAATCTGGTAGAGGTTCTGCATGGCGCCTTGCGCATTCGAGAGGTAGTCCAGCATCTTGTCTTCCACATGGTGAATCCGTTCGAGTGAAGCGGTTACGGCCACTTCCGCTGCAATGATTTTCTCCTGTGTCTTCTTGCGGTCCTTGTGGATTTTCTTCAAGGCTGCGGTCTGCCCCAGTACGGCAGAAGTCAGTGCCGGGTCGGTCTGTTGGGCAAAGAGCGGAGTTTCACCTATTAATAAGCCAACAGCAGCGATTAACAAGGAGCGTTTCCATCGTCTTACATTCATACGTTTATAATTTAAGGCCTGCATTTCTGCGTTCGGCCAGGTTATTGATTTGGTCCTGTTTGGTCGGATGCAGCCGTACCTCCATCGGTTTGTTGAGAAGACAGTCGTTCCAGTCCTTGAAAGCCTTCGGTGGAAGCCATTGTCCCATATCGTATCTGACCGACAGGTGTTCCTTAACCTGTACCTGAAAGGGACGCTCCGGATCAAGCCGGAAGGAACGTCCGTTCGCTTCCACTTCCAGACTGTCACGGATTCGGTTGATTTTCAAGGGGATGTTCTCTACCAGCGCCATCATGCGCAAGCCGTAGATGCGACCGGGCAGGTCATTGTCGAAACAGTCAAACGGACGGGCTCCGGGAAAGCGGTTCAGTACCTGCCGGATTTGTCCGTCAGAGAACGTACCGCCCAGTGATACCAGGGCAATTTCATTAGTCAGCTGCTTCCGGTTCCATTGGAAGAATGCCATGGCATCGAAAGCCGACTCACAGAAGAAGACACTCTTCACAACATTCGGATAGCCTCCTGACAAGTCGGTCACCCATGCGGAAGAGGAAGAATCACTTCCGGCCGCCTTGGACTTGTAACCGCCGTACCCTCGCATTTCGTAGCCCCGGACCTTGTCGTTCTCTCCGTTGGTATAAGGGAAGCCGATGTTGTAGCCGTCAAAGTTCTCGTTTTTCCTGTCGCGGATGAGCCGGATGAACGGAGCAAAGGTGCGTACCGTTTCATCGGACAATCCCCTTTGTTGGAAGATGGCCGGAATCTTGTCGGGATTTATCGGCTTCACCTCATACCTGGAACTGTCGAAGGTGGCATGATACCTGACTGACTGCACATACTCCCGGTCCTCGCGGTATTCAGGTTCGGGCATGTTGGCAAAGCGGGACAGCACCTTGGCTATCTTCTGCCATTCATCCTTGCCCGACACGTTGAAGGCATTCAGGTTCTCCCGGATGAGTGTGACCACATCCCCCTTGGAACCGTCGCGGCGGAAGAACCGCTGGGAAGCCTTGTCCTGGGGGTGGCAGATTACGAGCGCATCCCGCTTTTCCTTGCCATCACCCAACACCAACTCCATGTAGCGACCCACACCGGCCTTGCGGTCCAGGCGGTAGCCGAGCGCATAGGCTACATCGTCGATGCCTACCTTGGCTTTGAGGTCCTTGAAGTTTACCTTGTAATCAGTCATAGTTCATGGATTTAAAGATTCTACATGGTATCAGATGCTTAACTTGGCACCCACGGCCTGCGTGCGTTTGAGGTTGGCCACTTCCGGCTCGAAGGTTTTGTGCGCCGTCATGTTCAGGAAGGCAGCCTTGTCCTTGTAGTCCGTCAACTGGAAGTAGGTCTTCGCCGTATCTTTCGATACCTTCTTCAACCCCAGTTCCACACCGTCGTAAGAGGCACGGATAGCGTAGTCGCCACTCCTTGTCTTCACAATGGCCGCATTCTTGAACGGCACTTCTTCGCCTTCGCCCAGCGGGGCAAACGGGTCGTTCTTCGTCAGGTAGGGTTGCTCATTGAGAGCCAGCCGCTGTTTGTCCACCTGGTCTAGAATGAGGTCCGAAGCCTTGTTCACGTCCGCCATGACGGAAACGATGAACTTCGGTTCCTGCTTCAGCACCCCAATCCAAGAATCCAGATAGGCTGCGGAGTTGTCCGTCACCTTCATGTCAAATCCCATCGAATGGCAGATCATGGCAGCTGTCAGTTCCGCCACCAATTCTTCTTTTGCGTATTTCGGGTCTCCGAAGCGCCCGCCCATCTCGCGGTTGAGCCGTTCAGGGGTCATGGTGGAGTGTGACATCTCATGCAGCATGGTGGAGTAGAACTCCATGCCGCCCCGGTAGACTTCCTCGGGGGTATTGCCGATGTTGAACTGCTCCTTCATGGGCAGCACCACGATGTCTTTAGCTGGTGAATAGAAAGCTCCGTCCACCCGCTTGTTTGCCTGTATGGGGCAGAGCCAGCCTTGCGTTTCAATCATCCGGTCGAGAGCGGCATGGACATACATGCCTTCCTTATCCCGAAGTTCGGGCACCTTGAACTTCTCCATGAGTTTCTGCACCCGTTCGGGCTGCACCTCTGCCAGGTTGGTCTGGTCGATGTTATATACGGGGAAAGCCTTAAAGAAGGGAATGACATCCATGCCTTTCTTCTCCTCCTTGCTCATGACCTTATACTCATCCGAACTGACCTTATGGCCGTTCTTGTCCTTGACCAGCACGTCCCAATAGACCACGGGAAAGGCTTTTTCACCTTTCAGTACATGGGCTTTCAGGTTGTGCGCCTGCTTGAAGGTGAGGTACACCGGTAGCTGGTAGCCCTGGGCTGCGGTCTGCAGCTGGAGGAAGAAGGAATTGGAACCCGAGTAGTTGCGGCCTCCCACGTTCTGCGGGAGACCTGCAAATCCGGATGCACCGCCAATCCAGCCTTTCTTCCAGTCGGAAGCCTTCATCTGCTCCATGCGGGCTATCATCATTTCGGCAAAGCGGTCGATGGCTACCTGTCCGGCATTGCCGGATGTGTTAGTTCCATACGCCATAGCTTTCGTCATCCATTACCTGACGGTCCATCTGGTCGATGTCCGTCTGTTCGACATAAAACTCTGCGGATTCATCCGAAGGATCCGTGCCGTGGGTCTGGCACCATTCCAGATAGTCTTCTGCATTATCCCCATCCATCACAAAGCGGAGGAAGCCGATTTTACCTGCCTGAAGGAGTTCCACCAACTCCTCGTGTGTCTTTTTAGCTGTCATATCTTTTCGTCTTTTATTGTTTCTTGAATATTCGTTTGTTTCTTTTGATTGTGTTACATTTTCATGGAAGCCGACTTCTCCAGTTTGTTGGTCACGGCTGAAAGCATCCCCGTGATTTCCGTATTGAGGTACTTGGCCGCAATCTGTTCCCGGGTGGCTGTCTTTGCCTTGAAGAGCGAGTAGCCGTCATCGAAGGAGAGTTCATGCTTGCTGGTCTTGCCCTTGTCACCCAGGTCCATCGACACCTTCCATTTGTTATCGGAGTGGTCCTTGGCCACACGGACTCCTTTGGGGTCCACTCCTTCGGGAAGCTGGTACTTCTCGTAGGCTGACTGCAGGTGCAGTCGTTCCCCGAAGTTCTTCTCCACGAGTTGTGTAGGACTGACCACGCGGTCGAAGTAGGCATTCAGGTCCTCACGGGATGCCACTGCCGACATCTTGGTGTCACCCATCTGCACATAGAACTTATACTTGCCGTAATCCGGTCGCTGCTCGTCCTTTTCCTTATAGACATTGAACTTGTCGATGGTGATAGCTCCATCCGGACCGGACAACTGCTTCGGCATTTGGAATGCTTCTTCCGATACCTTCGGCATCAGCTTGGTCGGATAATATTTTTCCATCAGCTGCGGCACCGTCAGTTCCTTCTTCTGGTAAGCGGCCAAATCCGCTGCGTCCATTTTCTGCGGTTTCAGCTGTACTCCGTCCATCTTGGCGGTAAAGTACCAGTCCGCCGGATTGGTGGTGCTCTGGAACGCATGTCCATGGCTGACTTTCTCGCCGTTGGCGGTAATCATCTGCGGTTCGCGTGGTTTGCGTTCCTGCTTGGCTTCCGCTTTCTGCTCGGCCTGTTGTTCACTCTTGACTTCGGCTTTGGCTTCCGTCTTCTTTTCCTTGGCAGGTTTCTCCTCTGCAGCCGTCTTGACTGTCTTGGTTGGCTCTTCCTGCACAGCCTGTTCTTTCTTCTTTTTCGCCATAGTTTCCTGATTGAGATTGTTTTCTTTTTTCACTTTATCCTGGCTTTTTAATTCTTCCCCGGTCTTTTCCTTAGGTTTCTTCATCAGTTCCGGACGGTCTATCGCCTCACATATGGCGACCCGCTGACCGGAGCGAATCAGCTTGGGCAGATGCTTGTCCAGTTCATGACGGGGAAAGTTCAGGAGCTTGATGGGGTCTTTCTCTAAAGGAAGAATCTTGTCTGATACCTTCAGCGCCAATATCACCGATGCCTTGAGCGCATCTTCCTTGTACATTTCATAGAAATCTCCTTTACGGAAAAGCAGCACCGCATCGGGATGTTTCTTCTTCAATTCGTTGAACTGCCGGACAAAGCCGACATCCTTCTCTGCATTCTTCTTGACCATAGGGAAAAGGATTTAGCGTTTGAGACCTTTGGATTTTTCAGCTTTCGGAGCATGGAGTTTCAAGGCTCTTTCCTGTGACTGTTTGTCCACCACCTGCTGATATTCCCAGCGGTTCTTGTCCGTCATCACCAGTCCCAGATACTCGGGATGCTGTTCGTCATAGCGGAGTTTCTGCTGTCGCTCCCACTCCTTCATATCACCTTGGATGAGCTTGAAGCCCTGGGGCTCTTTCAAATCCACACCGACCGAAACCTTCTCACCGCCTACGTTTAACTCAATAGGTTTTCCCTCGCGTACCTGCTGCTTCTGCTGCATACCCAGTTCGATGTCGTTGACTTTCTCCATGTCCTTGAGTTTCTGTTCCAGTTGAACGTCCGTAACCCTGCGATGAATGACGGATTTGGTTTCGGGATCGAGTTGCAGATACTGCTGGGTCTTTTCTCCATTTACTTCCACGGCTTTCTGGATGACCTCACCTTTACTCAACCGCTCCGCTTCTTGGTCAGACAAACGCAACACTTGGTTGCGTTCCTTTTCCAGTACGGCACGGACGGGATAAGCCATGAGCGCCGGATTACCTTGCTGGTCTGTGGTCAGCTGTAGTTTGAGAGGAAGTGTGATAAGGTCTCCGTTCCGGGCACTGATGGACACCTGCATGAGTGGGGTGACCTCTCCGGATGCCAGTTTCTCCTTCACTTCCTGAGGGAGGCTGTCGGCCTTTTCCCGGTCAATGCCCAATGCCGCCAATTTCTCGTAGGGCAGCCTTTCAGAATGATTGATGTTGTGCATTTTCGTATTGTTTAAGTAAAACGATATATTTGCGGTCGGAACCGCCTTGAACACCCGCAAAAGTATTGTCAACCCTATCATTGAAAAGAAATGCACAACATCATTCTGACCGCTGTGTTGCTGATTCTTGGTTCCGCTTCAGCATCGGCACAGTTCTATACGATTACAAAAGAGAAGGAATTCCTACCTGAAAAGCAACAAAAAGTGGCTCCTGATACCCTACAAAGGGGTTTGGTCGCTTATGAGTCTTGCAAAAAGGCAGAAAAGGACAGTATAGAGACAACATCGCCCACAAAGGGCTGTAAGGGACAAAGTGACCAAAAAAGTTACAATAAAACGTCCCCAAAAATAGAGCCGACAAAAGAAGTCCGGTTAGAAGCTAAAACGCTGCCAGCACTCACCATTCCCAATCTCTATCAGGAAATCATCCGCAACGGCATCAAGCATCCAAAGATTGTACTGGCACAGGCCATACTCGAAACAGGCTGGTTCCGTTCACCGCTTTGCCGGAATCGGCACAATCTGTTCGGATTGACGAATCCCAAAACTGGGAAGTATTACGAGTTCAACCATTGGACGGAAAGTGTCCGGGCATATATGACGAAGGTCCAATATCGGTACTGTCAAAAGAAACAAATGAGCCAAAGTGCTGTTGATTACCTGATGTGGCTGCAACAAATAGGCTATGCGGAAGACCCGAGGTACGTGCGTGAACTTATCAAAGTAATGCAGAACTATCTTTAGATGGTTTTTTATTACAGCTTCGGCTATAATTTGGCATAGGTAACCACGATATTTGCAGAAATCTCGTCTTGTGAACTGTATCTATTGAATGCAATTCACTATATTTGTATGTTATCACACATTAAAAAGCTATGGATAAACTCAAAGAAACTCTATCCCGATTAAACCTGATTTTAGAACAATCTAAGATTAAGAGGCAGGAAAGTGCGCAAAGAGGAGAACAATTCAACATCTTTCATATTTGCGGCATTGAACATTACGAGACATCACATTCAACCATCCTAGCTGGTATCTTAAATCCTAATGGGAACCATGGTCAAGGCGATATCTTTCTGAAAGCATTTCTTGAAAGTGTATCAAATCCGGCATGTCTATCAGAATTTGATACGAAAACAGCGTCTGTTAAAACGGAATACGATACCAGTAACGGTCGCATTGACATTCTGATTACCAACGAAAAACATCAGGCTATCATCATTGAGAATAAAATCTATGCATCAGACCAGCCTAAGCAGTTGATTCGGTATGATGAGTTTGCTCAAAGAACATTCCATAAAGGGAATTATATAATCTTGTATCTGACTCTTTGGGGTGACGAAGCTAGTAAGGAGAGTGCCGATGGTGTTACATACCACTGTATTTCTTACAGAACGACCATTTTCAAATGGCTGGATAAATGTATGCAGTTGTCTGTACAAAGACCACTGATACGCGAGACACTGATACAATACAGCAACTTGATAAAAGAATTAACGAATCAAACCATGGAAGATTTTAATAAAGACGAGTATCTAAAAACAATGATGGAAAACAGTCATACTGTGGCCACTATCTGCGAGATGCAATATGATTTCTTCAAGTATGTAGGAAAAAAATTGATTACTCCCTTGTTGAAGGAGGTTGCTAAAGATTTAGACTTCGAGTATCACGAATCCGATACTTTTTGGGAAGGTGCCAGGTATGATGGCTTCGATTTCCGGAAAGGGAATCTGAGGATTACGTTTGAAGCGGGAAAGTCTTGTATGAATGATATTTACTACGGATTTGATTTTATCACTGATAAGAAAGACAAGATGCCCAACATAAAGATGCCGAATGAGTTTAAATCTCCTGGTGAGTACTGGCCATACGGAGCAGCGTACTTAGACCAATACAGATATTGGAACACAACGACATTGTCTGATATTATTACTAACCCGGACAAATTCAAGAATTATATCAAAGGTAAAATACAAGCTGTGCTGACCATACTGGAAGAAAATGGTATTTCCATAGAAAGTTTGTAAGGCTACAGAAGCATCTGGCTTAGAAGTAGGTAAAATGCATACAGATGCATAGGATAGAAAGCATAGAACCCATACTTTGCCACCTTGCCATGTATGAAGCCCCGTGTCCCATCGTAACAGGCTATCACCAAACAAGCCAGCAAAGCGCCGACTATCCCATAGTGCATCATCAGCGGAAAGGCACAAAACAACTGTGCCTTTCTACCGGAGGGAAAAGAAGGATTGCAGACATTTCCCAACAGGTAGAACAGCACCATCATCAGAATCCCTCGCCACTCATAGTCCACACCAGCCCAGAAAGCGAAGCTAGCTATAGAAAGGATGACAGCCCCACAGAGGATGCCATCCTTTTTTAATGTTTCAAAAGCAGCCAGTGCCATTACTCCTAGTGCCAGGGTGAAGAGTACATTGTGCGTCCCATCCACTCCATTCAGCAGGTACCAGGGCAATTCACTGATTACGGCAAATACCAGAAGCTGCAGGAAATACTTCATCCGGTTTCGGGTATGCCGGAAGCCCTCTGCTATGAGGAAGGCAAACACCGGAAAGGCAATGCGACCAAAGCAGCGCATGATCTCGTAAAGGTGCGTGCCGTGTTCCATTAAGTAGTAGGCACAGTGGTCTGTCACCATTGAAACAAGGGCGATGACCTTCAGTGCACTACCACTCAATGAAGGTAATAAGATTGAATGATTATATGTTGATTGTAAGGATGCCATTATACAAATCATTTATGCCATACCCAGCAGTTCCTTGACCATTTTCTCCACTTCATCGTTCACCCGTTTGAAGTTGCGGTTCAGCATGATTTCCTTCTCGCGGTCATTCTTGAACTCATAGATTTTCGGCAGTGGCACATAGTGGTCCTCTTCGTTCTTAATTTTCTTCATATCGAAGTGCGTCTTGCAGAAGTACTTCGTAGTCTTGAACTCTTCCGACTGCTCGATGTCGAAATGGTTCAGCATACGTTCGTCCGTAGCCGTGAAGTCACGGGCAGCCTGACCCGCCAGCCAACCGGTCGCCATATCCGCAATCTTGGCGGCAGGCACCAGGTAGTCCATCTTCTCGGAGATGGTGGTCGATACCTTGTTGTCGTTGATGGAAATGGACCGGGAAGTCTGCTTCGCCTTGCCGAACACATCATTCTGCGCCCATTCCAGGGTTTCCTTGTTACGGGCAGCACCCATGAAGATGTTACCACAGGTCGTAATAATCTTCTGCATCCCCACCTTGCCGTAGTCCGCCTCCAGCTGCGGCAGTTCCTGAAAGCCCAGGGTTACCGCCACCTTGTTGGAGCGAGCCGTACCTATCAAGCGGTCTATCTTGTGGAAGTAGAGTGTAGGCAGCTCATCTACAATGATGCTCACCGGAATGTTTCCTTTGGAATTGACTCTTGTAATCAGTCGGTTCAGCACCAGTGCATTCAATGAACCGATGACCTGTTCCTTCTCCGGGTCGTTGGCAATCACCAGATAGCTCGGATTGGCCTTGTCCGAAATCTTCAAGTCGAAATCATCCCCCGTAAACACCCAGTAGGCTTCCGGAGATACCAGTCGGGCAGCATTGACACGAAGGGTACCCACCATACCTTCCAGCTGGTCGTTCGCCTTGTTGTCATAGGCACTCTTGAAGGGAGCCATGAGGGAAGCAATCTTGTCGTCCTGCATCAGAATGTTGAATACCTGGTCGTAGGGTCTTCCAAGGAAAGAGAGTACATGCGGCATGTCCGAATACTCCCCGGTGATGGTGTCCGGTTCTACCTCCTTGCCATTTTCATCTTCATACCAGCACCGCTCAATCTTCACCAGCTTCCCCGTCCGGTCTTTGTAGGAGAAGCCGTTCAAGTCCACGAACATCCGGTCTTCATCCGTTGACACATCGTTACCGTTCTCATCCACGAAATCCAGGATGACATTGTTCTTGGCATCTATTGCCTGGTAATCGTCCCAGTTGCGTATCACCAGCTCGAATTTATTTCCCTCCGGTAACTCCTCCTTGGAGTTAGTCTGCTCCTTGGATTTTGTCTGTTCCTCGGATTCGGATTGTTGCTGTGATTCAGACTGCTCTTTGGAAGCATCCACAGACTGCTGTTCTTGTGATTGACCAGCTATAGTTTCCTCCTTGGGTACTTCCGGTTCTTTCGCCAACGAAATATAGCGTTTCAGTTTCTTGCCGTTCTTGAATCCAACCGGATGAAAATTGACAAAAAAGTAGATGATGGCCGCTAGAAAGTTCTCTGCCGAGTTGGTAAAGAACGCTTCCGAACCGCCTTTCTTTTCACCGCCTCCTTTGTTCAGGGAAGCCAGCAAGGTGGCTGCCGTTTCCGAAGCTGCCGACAGGTCAGGAATGTACTTGCGCTGAATCGGATTGATACGATTGGAGTATTCCACATCGGTGAAGTTCACGATTCTAAATCCGCAGTTTACAGGCAGTTTTTTCAGTTTCATATTCTTGCAATACTGATAGAATAGCGTCTTGGCCAATGTCGGAAACTTGAAGTCATACACCATCATAGAGAACCCCTTGGCAGCGTGCTGACGGATGAACGGATCAATGATGCCGAAGGACTTACCCGAACCCGGTGTACCCAGTACAATCGTACCACGGAAAGGATTAATAATGTTGATCCAGCCCTTGTGCATCTTCTGCTTCCAGTAGTAAATCATCGGGATGTTCACCGAGTAGTCATTGGCTACCAAATCTTCCGACTGCTGGAACGATTCATTCTCGAAGTTGAAGCGGTCTTCACCCACCTTGTAGTTGTAATACTTGGCGATTCCGTCCAGTCCCTGATGCACCAGCATGGTACCTACGACCGAGCAGAGCGCATAAAGGATGCGGTTGGCCGGGAAGCCGAACCAGCTCATGCCAATGTTCATGCCGTGAAAGATAAAGCACATGCCGACCAACGTCAATCCGGCCAGCACCGGATAGATGACCATCGTCTTGACATTGAACTTCAGCGCCTTCTTTGCCTTGGTCCCGATGCAGACTACACAGATACAAATCAGCTCTGCCACCTTGCAGCCCGATACGGAATTGAACAACTTGAATCGGGCCAGAATATCCAGTATAAACTGTGTGACACGGTTATCCGCCGTAATGGGAAGATTCATCACAATCTCGATTATGAGAAAAATATAGATGCAACTGCGGAAATAGTTGTACATCTGTTGCTGTTCCCGGGTTTCTTCGAATGCCATTGTTATTGCATTTAAAATACACATTAAACGATAATCAGAACGGAATCTTTACACCCAGTAAGAGTCCGTTACGAAAGGTATCTCCATGCAGGAAGTTGACGTTGTTCTTTTGGATCAGCGAGAACTCCCAGCCGTTCTGAAAAACATAACTGTATTCAAAGCCGGCTTCCACACCGAGGAAGAACTTCTTCCGAGTGGATCCGAACTGAGGACCGAAACGGAAGCGCAACATGCCGTTCTTGTAACGTGCCAATCGCTGCTTATAGACCAATCCGCCATCCCAATAATAGCCCTTCCAGAACCGGCAGCAGGTGGGTTCCTGCCAATGATTTCCCACTTCGCCGTAGATTTCCACGGCATTGCCATAGCTCAACGGATGTTCGTAACCTATCATCGCATTCAAGGTGTTCGGGAACAGGAAACCGGCATTCAGCGTGAGTTTCTTGTCCTGTGCGGATGCCGAAAGAGCGGCAAACGCACAACAGATGATCATTAAAATCTTCTTCATATCGGGTAGGTTTTAACGGTAAATGTAATAGTATGGATAGCATGAAGAGTTCTTCAGAATGTCCGAATCAAAGCCATCGGCATTGAGGATGTCTTCGTATTCAATGGTGAGCGCAATGACACGGCCACTGATTTGGTTCTCTGAGATTTCCAGACGGAGCACCTTCTCATCCGGGAAGGTCAGCTTCTCAATCACCAGCACATTGCGGTAATTCTTCTTGAACTTCTTGACCGGATTCAACGAATAAACCGGTGTCAATTCAATGGTCTGAGAGTTGGTAGCTTTCGTCTCTTTCTTGTCCGTCAGCTTCACGCGAAGTTCCTCAATGTCGTAGGCAATCTTCGTCTTGTTCTGTAAGGAATAATCAATAAAGAAGTAGTCACCGATGGTATAGATGTTGTTGACGATGGCCTTCATGCCGTGGGCATTCGACACCACCTGATTGTACTTGCGCTTGCTGCCATACACCGCCCACGCATAGCGCACCATTTCGGCCTTGGGCATCGAGACCTCGGGGTTAATATAGGACTGGGTTTCGCTGTAAGCTACCTCAAAGATGGAGGCTGCCATGTTGGGATAATGGGTATAAACCACATCATACTGAGCGATATGGCGCTCTCCAATCAGGGTGATGGTGCCCAGCAACTCATTCTCGTCAAAGGAGGTCTTGATGGAATCTTGCTCCAGAAAAGGCTTGATGCGTACCATGTTGTCGGCACACTGGTTGCCCATAATCCTGGTAGTGGAGATGTCCACCAGCTTGATGTTTTCGGGCATGACGATGTGGGTAGTGACCTCACTGTTCACGTAGATCTTCTCCTTGGCAGCAGCCTGTACGACAATACCGAGAAGACCGAAGAAGAGTAAAAATAATTTCGCTTTCATATTGGGTAATTTTTATGATTTACTGATTGGTTGATTTGCTTACTTTATTATTTGTAATCTTGCTTATTCTATTACTTGTAACCTTACTTACTTTGTGATTAGTAATATAGTTTACCTATTTTCATTCTTGACCTTTCACCTTGCTTCCTCCGAGTTAATCAGATACACAATCGTGTTGTACTTGATTTTCGCTTTGTTCTTACGGATATTGGATGAAATAGCTGAAGAAGCTGAGTTATAGACGTTTTGCAAGGCCTGCAGTGCCAGGGCTTCACCCGAGATACCGGAGCCATAGCCATCTTCCGATTCAAAACTGATGTTCTGTTGCACGGCACTGGAGCTGGCATCCTTTACAAACTCACGGAAGGAAGATTCCGGTACATAGAACCCTTCCATACCGTCATTGTCGAACACAGAAAGCTTCACGTTGATGAACTTATCACCGACCAGAATGCTGGTAATGGTAGCCTTCACACGCTGCTGTCCGAAGCCTGTCACTGTCCCATACAGGTAGGTGCCCTTCTTCAACTTGGTATTGCTGACAGTAATGTCATCCAAAAGTTTGAAGCGCAAACGAGTACCTTCCTTTGCCTTGGTGGTCTGGTCTATCATAGCGCGGATCAGCTTGGCTTCAGCTACATCATCAGGAGAAGTCACTGTATGGAACTTCTCCGCATTGGTATCACCGGATTTGATGACAAGTTTGGGGCGGTTGCGTTCTTTTTCAGCCTGACGGACCTTGGCGATGGAGTCTGCTCTTTGTTTCTGAGTCAGTTCATCCCGGTCAAAGCGACCGATACCTAATCCGCTTTCAATGGCCTTCTGCCGTTCGTAACTCCTGCGTTGGATTTCCTCCAGGTCTTTAGCAAATTCATCCTGTGAGGTATAGCCATCGGTAGTTGTAGAAGTAGCGGTTCTGCTTCCACTGTTTGACCTATTTCCGGAAGGAGCATTATCCCCATAGGCAAAGGAGTTGATGTGTCTTCTGGACTCGGCCAACGACCTCTCCAGTTCCTCCATTTCCTGCTGCTGACGGATGCGTTCCGCTTCCGCTGCATCCAGTTTGTTGAGTTCGTCTTCGCTGTAGCCATGCTCCAAATCCTCAGCTTTCTTCTGTTCTTCTCCGATGGCACCGACGGCGGTAAAGGCATCCTCGTCCCCGAAGCGGCGCGACATCTCATACATCTTGTCTCCGGCTTCCTCCGCCTGCGCATTGGGAAGTTCCGTATTGATGCGGTCGGTGGCAACCGTCTGTTGGGCATCCTCGCTGCCTCCGAAGGTCTGCATCACGAAGTACACCAGGGCACACAGGGGAATGAACACCACCAACGGGAAGATGTACTTGGGCTGTTTGAAATTGATTTTTCTGATCATGGATGGTCATTGTTTTGAAGTGATTTGACGATGGATTCCAGCCGGTTGTAGCTTTGTACGATATGGATGGAATCCTGATGGCTTTTACGTGGTATCGCAATGAGCGAGTCCAGTTCCTCCCGGAGCAGCTGCCCTTCATGGGTCAACTCCGTCAGTGTGGTACGGTGGATGCTCTTGTTTGCCTGAATGGAGCGGAACCCAGCAAACACGGGTTCCAACTGGGCAATACTGCTGACATCCGGCTCACGATTATTTTGCTGTCCGACACCATCTATTAAAACGGTACTTGCCAGCAGAAAAAACAGCGAACCGGTAACATAGGCAAAGGTGCGTCTGGGATGTTTCCTTGCCCAGATGTTGGCCAGACGGATGCGTCCTGCCAGGCGGTATCTGGTGCCGACGGTTCCCAGCTTGGGTTGCAGCCAGGAGCGTATCAGGTGATGCGTCTTGAGCCTGCTTTCCTGAAGTGTCTTTCTGAATGATTTCATGTATGCAATGATTTTGAATTTATTATCTGGTTATTATCAGTAATCGAGGTCTTTGTTCTCCAGTGTCCTCCAGTTCGTAATCATCAGACCGTGCGGATTGTTTCGGGTACGGGGGACTGATTCGATGTAGCCTGTAGTGACCATGGAGCGTTTCAGATCCCGGGTACGGCGCTTGATGAGCTGCGTCCCGTAGTAGGTGAACTTCCGTTCATGTTCGTCGAACTGAATGGAGTCACACATGATGGTACACACCGCTGAAGAGGAGATGATGTCGGAGTAGAATCCGTTCTCGTCCAATGCCTGCTTCTGCTTGAGGGCAGTACCATCTGCCATGTACATTGCCTTGCCGACCGTCCACTTGATGTAGTCGTTGTCGGGAGGCAGGTTAAAGAAATACTGATGGAAGAGCTGGATATGCGCCTTGGCTTCCATCGTGAAGTTCGCTTCCAGCTGGGCACGCTGTGCCAGGAAGGGAATGTCACCGTCCAGTATGTAAATCTGCTCCCGTTCTTTCGTCACGAGCGAGATGCAGCACCAGACGGTGAACCCGCAGATGAGGGTGCAGCCACCTATCGTGGCCAGCACCGTCATCAGGGCGAGTTTCGTTTTCTGTGCTAAGGATTCTATAAGCATAGGGAATGGTTTGAGTGATTACTTCTTGTTGTTGCTGTTCTTGGATTTGCTCGGTCTGACCAGAGAAGCGGCACCACCGGCTGCAGAGCCGACCACACTTCCTGCCAAACCTCCTGCCATCGCTGTCATGCCCATCACGGTACTGCCGGCTGCTGAACCTGCACCGGAGCTGACACCGCCCGGAATCAGCCACGAAGCCACTTCGGGCACAAAGCGGATGATATAGGCACCCACCAGCATCCCCATGGCATACATGCAGTTGGAACCGATGCCCTGCAGTCCCAGTGCGCCGATCTGTTCCCAGGAGTTTACCGAACCGTGAAGCAGATGGTTGTAAGCTATGAGGTCCTGCTGCAGGTTATAGAGCAGAATGAAGTCGATGTAGTAGATGCACATATAGGTGACGAAGCCCCACAGCGAGAGGGAAAGGAACTTTGACATCCACTGGCTCCAGGCCGAGTTCCAGGGCGGAGCCAGAGACAGGGCGAACATGATGGGACAGAAAATCATCATGATGGCCATGAAGATGCGCTGCGCCACCAGAATGCCGTAGTAGGACATCTGGAATATCAGTTCCCCCACAAAGCGGATGACATCGTTGATCCATTCGCTCATCTTGGTTTCAGCCGCCACCGCTGCCCGCTGCGCATAGTTGTTGATGGTGTTGCCCAGATTCTCCACGTTGTAGATGAGTTTGTCCCACCAGGCAGCATCCTGTCCGATGGCGGCTACCTGCTGGGCGGTGGAAATGGAGTCCTGCACCTCCCGCAGGCGGTCAAGGTACTCACTCTGTTTCTGTGCCACCTTCAGCTCGAAAGCGGCCACCTCCTTGTTCTTGGCTTTTGCCATGGCCTTGGTAGCGGTTTCCAGTCCTTTGCCGGGAACCTGCAGGGCCTGACAGATCCACGAGGAAGAAGAGATACAGATGGAAATGCCGATAATGCGCAGGAGTTTCATCACGTCCATGCCGCGCCGTCCGAGCATCATCATCCAGCATTCGTAGGAGCCTACACAGAGTGCCAGCAGCAAGCCGATGATGCGTGCCAGTCCGACAGCATCACCCAGCACCGCCACATTGGGAAAGGTTTCCATGGCGACCAGCAGCTTGTCCAGACTCTCGTCAATGGCAGGCAATCCGATGGTTAATGGTACTAACAGTAGATTCATAATCTGTTACATTTATCTTTGTTATTACTTCTTTGATACTATTCATTATGTAATCATTTATCAATAATGTGTGGAAGCCACCGCACAGAGGTTGGCGGTCCGTTTGACCAGTTCCTCCATCTTTTGCCGGGCTTCCTCGTAAGCCTTCTGCCTTTTGGCATTCTCCAGTCCGTAACCGACTCCCATCTTGTGGATGTAGGCGATGTCGGCACAGAGGATTTCATTCTGACGGCTCAGTTCGTCCACCTGGTACTGGAGCTTGCCCTTGCTTTTCTGCATGCAGTAGAGCAGTCCGTCGGTGATGCAGTCCTGCATCCGGTTGAACTCGTCCTTGTAGGAAGGGAACATCAGATCCACGTTGCGGTCTGCCTCGCGGAGCAGTTCCTCCTGATAGAGTTCCTCCATCTTCTGCCGCTCTTCCTCCACCTTCTTGATTTTCTGCCGCTGGGTCTCTTCCGCCGTCACCCGAGTGGGCATGATGCGCTTCACGTTGGACTTGTGCTCCTTGAAGCGCACCCGGAAGCCGGATTGGAATCCTGCCCACTTCCAGTACATTTCCGCTCCTGAGTATTTCTTGTGCAACAGGAAGTAGTACCAGTCCGGTGCGAAATCCCAGGGGCCGTTCTCCATGGAGCGCCACTGCCGTTGTTTCTCCTTATCGTTGGCCTTTCGCTGGGCATGTCCGCTGTAGGGACACCCCATCAGCATCAGTGCGATGATGCCTGTGATGATTGCTTTAGCTGACATATCCTTTGTTCCATTGATTGATGACACGATTTGCTATCTCGTCCTTCACGTTGGAGTTGAGTATTTCCCAGATGTAGTCGGGCTTCCAGCCGCAGTCGGTGATGAGAAAGCAGTAGAGGTTCGCATTGTCCACGATGTAGCGGGCCTTGTCGATGGTAGCTTTGAGCGTCATCACCAGGTTCAGCTTCTCGTCCATGGAAGCCTTCATCAGGTTGATGCCCGAGGCGGCCACGGAAGCGTAGAGCTTGTAGCAGTGCTGCACTTCCCGGGCTATCGCCACGTTGGCATCGGCATAATACCATCCCACAAAGGGCTTCTTCTTGACATGCTTGAAAGTGTTGGAGGTAAAGTCCTTGTATTCCTTTACCAGCATGTAGAGCGAGTTGGCGGTGGAGGAAATGGCTCCGGCCAGTACCAGGTACGAATGGGCATTGCTCATCTTGGTGTTCAGCGTGGTCCGCACCTCGTTGAACTTGTTGGCGCCTTTCGTCACCAGCGACTGTTCCCCGAAGCTGGTGGCCACTCTGCCCAGTGCCTGGTCCTCGTCCTTCTTGATGCACTTGTGCAGGGCTATCAGCGCTTCAATGGTCGGCAGGTCCTTGGGGATGACAACTGCATAGCTTATGTTTGAGGTTATGACAGATAGCATCAAACACATTGCACCCAATTGTTTTTTCCAGTGTTTCATAGCCGTATAAGTTGTGTGTTACAAGATGATTCAATTAGCAGCCACCAGTCCGTTCCAGTCAGATACCAGTCCATCCACATGGTTTTTCATGGTGACAATGTTGGCCCATCCCTCGGGGTCGATGGCAAAGCAGAGGTCATTCAGCGTGGCATACTGTGCCATGAGCATCATGCCGTCCACCTTGTAGCGGATCTCATTCAGGTGGGTGTAGATGGAGTTGGCCAGCGACATCCGTTCGTAGCGGTCGAGCATGTTGTAGCCGTCGCTCTTCTTCTCGGCAGTGCCTTCTCCCTTGAGCGGATTGGGAATCCTCGCATTGTTCACGATGTTTACGAAGTTGCCCACCAGCTGCTGTGTTTCCATCACCAACCCTCCCAATTCCGTCAGGCAGTAGAGCTGGTTGGTGAACTTCGCCTTGCTGACCGTCTTTATCAGTTCCGGTACATTCCGGATGATGTCGAAGGCACAGCTACCGATTTCCTTGTAGTACAGGCTCTCCGTACCGAAGCCGGAGATGTTCTGCATCGACAGCTTGTAGAGTTCCTTCATCGTAGCCATGCTGACCGAATAGAGTTCCACCTTCTGCTGCTTGGCAGCGATGGTGTCGAGCCGGGCATTATGCTGTTCCTCGATGAGTTTCTGGGCGGCAAGGTTGGACGATACGATTTTGATGCAGTTCTTGTCCACAACTACACGCCAGCCGGCAAATGAATGGACTGATGCTGAAAGAAGCAACATGACTAATAGAGCAAATCTTAACTTGACCATAATGACATGACTTTTTGATGTTGATTAACTTTTCTGGCAAATTCCAGATACTTATGCCCGCCGTCCCGTTTGCGGTCTGCCTCGATATGCGTGATGGCTTCCTGCATCGTTCCGTAGTGGGCCAGATAGAGTTTGAGGGCTTCCTTTTCCGTGCGTTCGGTAGTGTAAGCCCAGTAGCATTCCGGTGCTTCTTCCACACCGTATACATCCGAGTTTTGTCCCCGGCATATCCACACCTCCTTGAAGTAGCTGCGTCCTTCCCGGTTGTTCAGGGCATTGATGGTAAATATCTGCTGCCGCTGGATGGGGGTCAGTCCCAGGATGGCGGCAATGTCCTCGTAGCGGTCCTTGAACTTGGTCTGGTCGAGCAGTATCTTCACATCGGAATTGTTGATGATGGCTTCCTTCACGATGGGCGAATCTATCACGTCATTCAACTCTTGGGTAACGACACCTGCTATGCCATGGAACTTTCTGACTGTTTTGTACAAATATTTTATATATTCTGCCATGGTGGGCGAAGCAATCGCCTTCCATGCTTCCTCAATGATGAGTGCCTTGCGTCCTTTCTTGATGCGCATCTTCTGCAGGAACACGTCCATGATAATCAAGACAACTATCGGGAAAAGCACGGGGTCATCCTTAATCTTGTCAATCTCGAAGACGATGAACTGCTCATCGAAGAGGTTCACATCCAAATCGGAGTTCAGGGTCATTTCCAGTTCGCCGCCCCGGTAGAACTGCTTCAGGATAGCTGCGAAGTCGCGGATGTTGAACTGAATCTTCTCCTGTGCTACGATTTGCGGAATGCGTTCCAGGGCAAACTCATAGTAGGAATTGAAGGACAGTTCCCGGACTTTCAGTCTGCGTTTCTGTTCCTCGATGTGGTCTATCTGCTTGTCTATCTTGATAAGCATGGAGTTGTTGTAGAGTTCCTTCTTGTAGTTCTCGATAATCTGCAGGGCACGTTCCTTTTCCCCTTTGCTGGCAGCTTCATCCTGGGCAAGGGCATAGAGCGAACGGCACTGGCGGAGCAGCTTGAGTCGCCGGGCTTCTGCCAGAAGCATGAGTGCCCTGCTTTCTGCCTGCTTGTCCCTTTCGGCTTCTCTGATTTGGGCATCAATGTCTTCCATGCTGTGGGAAAACTTGTCGTAGTCTTCTTCCATCTTGGAGGCAACCAACAGCTTTTGTCTCAACCCTTCACGTTCCTTTTCGGTGAACTTGGTGAAGGGCTGGAAGTAGGCTTCGTAGTATTCCACGATGGTCTGGTTGATGAGCATGTCCTCAATCTTACTTGGAAAGTCGTTACCTTTGAATATCAGGAATATCAAAGACTTCAAGAAGTTCTTCTTCTCCCCGAAGTTCAAGTCATACTCTTCTTTTGTTACCTTGAAAGGATTCATGGAGATGGGCTTCTCTTTGGAATAGGATATGTAAGTACCTTTATAATAGCCACAGATACCTTCATAGGAATCACCCGTATCGACCATAACCACATCCGTCTTTTGCTCTAATAGTTGACGAACCACGCTGTTCATGTGGAATGACTTCCCGCTTCCTGAAGGTCCGATGCAGAAGAAGTTGGCATTGTCCGTCATCTTCACCTTACCCTCTTTCCCTGTGATGTCAATACACACTGGCAGCCCCTGGCGGTCGGTGTAGTAAGTAGTCAAGGGAGTATCTTCCGAATCTTTCAAGTGTTCCTTGAAGAAGAAGCACAAAGCTGCATCAGATAAAGTAAGGAACAGGTCATAGTCCGGATTGAAGGCATAGCCATTTCCGGGGAAGCTGTCGGTAAACAATTCCAACTGGTTGTAGGCGGTACGGGACGGCATGATGCCGCACTCATACAGCTTGGTTTCCAGATAGGAAGTGACCGGAGTTACCTTGTCTGCCGGGCAGCTTACCAGAATGTTGAAGTTGCAATAAACCAACTGCGTGCTGTCCACAGCCAGGCGGTCCAGCACTTCCTCAATGTCTTCCTTCGCAATCTTGTTGCTCGGGTCAGGCATGGAGCCGTGACGTTTGGCCTTTGCCTGGAGTTTTCTCAGCAGTTTCCGTTGGTTCGGTATCTGTACCACCTGGTTGAACACCACGCAATCGGCATGGGGCACACTCGTCAGAAAAGAGAACAAGTCCGTAGCGATGCCGTAGCCGTTGATGTTCATCTGAGTATAGGGCTTCACCAGCGAAGGCAGGTTAATCTCGTCTATATCCACCAGCGGATAAGAACGGACTACCCGGTCGCCGATTTTCAGATATTCGTCTGATGCCTTGAAGTTGGTCATCGAGAAGGGACCATGCCGGAACTGGAAAGCCATGAAGCGGTGGCAATACTCGTTCACCTCTTCCTTGGTCAACTTCCGATGCTTGATATTCTTCTCCTTGAGAATGTCGCTCACTTTGGAAACCTTGGAATGGAAGTCCAGCCATCTCTTCGGGTCGTACTGAACAAACTGGCTGCGCTGTGCCTCCTGCGTGAGGATAAGGTAGGTACGTATCTCCGTAAATTCTCTTCCCTCAAAGTAACGGAAGTAGCTTTTGGTCAGGAACTCCGCATCCTTCGACACCTCATGGTGGTAGGACTGCTTACAGAGCACGTCCTGTTTCTGCAGGGCATAGCCCTCGCCGAGGGTCTGCACCACGTTGGAGAGCACATCCTGAAAAAACATGTACTGCTCCGCATCGGTACAGAGCTGCTGCACGGGATTGGTTATCTCGAAAATAACCGACGGTTCCCCCTTGGCTGAAAAAAGGACGACATTGCCGTCCGTTTCCTCCAGCTGCGCATAGAGTCCGTCAAATATTCTTTTCTTTGTACGTGCCATAATCTTTGAAATAGTTTTACGAGTTGCGTCTCAGATTCTTGTAAACATAGATACCCTTTGCCCGCCGTTTGTTGTGGAGACCGCCACGCTGCTTGACGTAAATGGTGACCAATCCGGCCACTGCCATCACCAGCATGGCGATGAACCCGGCAAGCTTTCCCAAAGCGATGGAGAAACCGATAAAACCCACGAATGACACACCGATGGCCGCTGCTGCCAAAGTCAGGAAACGACCGCGTATGCCCATGAACTCCAGCGGTTTCTGCAAGCCTTTGAAAACGGGATAACCCTCCTGATTCATCGTCATAATTCTGGATAGTATGTTGACAGATTGAAAATTACTTAAAGAAGAGCGGAAGAGCCTCAGAAAGAGCGATAAATGCGATACAGCCACCAATCGTCAGCATGATAGTTTTCTTGACATCCTGGTCGCCGTTTTGCATCTTGAAATAAACGTTAAAAGCTCCTACTAAAACTATAACGGCTGCAATCGCTTTCATCAAATTTGACACCGGAGTCTGGTAGGAACTCACTTCCTGCGTGGCTTTGGTAAAACCTGCGGCTCCCTTGCTGCCTGCCATCGCTTCACCGACCGATACCGTAAGGGCAAAGATGAACATGAGGCATTTCTGTACCACACTGCAGGCCATGAGGCGGTTGACTGCTTTTTCAGAAGAACGTTGGATAGAGCGGAAGATGCTTTCGTTTCCGCATACAAGTTGATTAAGTTGTTTCATTGTATCTTTCTTTGATAATGGATTTCATCGCCAAAGGAACAGAGGTCGCCAAAGAAACAGAGGTCATTCAAGTATCAGAGGTCGCTAAAGGAACGGTGGACTTTCGTCCAAGTAGTATCGGGTGTATTACCCGGCATATCGCATGCTTTCGCAGTGATAGATAATGGTGCCCAGGTCACATTCACCGGTTTCGGCCAGCTGGTCGATGGCTTTGAAGATGTCATCCACCAGGATGCCGTCTGTCAGGATGGGTTCCCGATAACTCGGTGAGAAGTTAGATCCGGCCGAAGTTTCAGCTTCCGATGGGGCTGCTTCGGCATCCGCATGGGAAGTGTCTTCAATTTCATCTTCATCAGTAGCTTCGGAAGAAGATATTTCTTCTTTATTATCAGGCTCAGCTGTTTGAGTCTGTGATGCTGTTTCGGATGAAGGATTCTCAGTTGAAGATGTTTCTTCCGAATTGGGAACTTCTTCATCACTTTTAGAAGAAGCATTCTCATTCGGTTGCTCATCAGATGTTGGCTGCTGTTTCTCCGTATTGGAATCATTTTCATTTCCTGCTTCTTCCTGTTTCTTTTCCTCTTCCTTCTTCTTATCGTCCCGGGTCACCTGCTGGGGCTGGAAGGAACGGGCTTCATCCGTGATGTCTATTTCCTCTTCGGATTGATTCTCCTGCGTTGCCGCCTCGGCTGCTTTCAGATGCTGGATGTCCATGAATATCAGAAAGCCGTAGTAGCCTATCAGGACCACAAAGAGGATTAAGATTACTTGTCCGTAGGTCATAGCTGTAGTTATAGGAAATTGGGTACAACAATAAGTTCTTCTTGGGGAAAGGGCTGAAAACGGATTCCCAGTTTCATTCCCCGGTTCTCCAGACGCTGTTTGCGGTAGGTCTTGTCTGTATAATACATCAGGTTCTTATGGCCGCTTGCCACATATCCTTTCACTTTCAGACGGTAACGTAACCGAACTTTGGCGCGGTTGGAGATGACATTGATTTGGGTGATAGGATCCAGCCCAAATACCAGCCGTCTGCGTTCCCTGCGTACCATTTTCTGGCGGATGCGCGAAGAAACCCTGTAGCCTTCATGCTTGGTACGCTTCAAGCCCATTCTGGAAGCAATTCGACTGACTGATACCCGGGTAATGCCCAGTTTCTCGCCGATTTCGGTGAAGGATTCTTCGTTGAAGTGGCTGCGAATGTGGTCAGCACGTTCCAGCCATTTGGACTTGGCCAGCTTGCCCAGTCCCAGTTCCTTTGCCTTGTACTTGACGGCAGATACGCTCATTTCCAGCACGGCTGCTGTATGGGCGGTAGTTTCTACCGGATAGAGTTCGACAAGCAGGGAAACCATCTGTTCATTCCATCTATTCCACTTCATAGTCTTCCTTGTTGAAGGTGATAAACAATGATTTCTTCTTTCTGCGAAACTCGGAGAGCTGGGGCAGATAGGTCTCGAAGAAGGCCCGGACGATGGCATTGACCAGATCCGAACGGCTACGATTGTGAATGTCGCAGTCGTCAAGTGAATCGGCCAAATCTCGGTCGAGTTTGCATACGAGCCGTTCGTCCTTGTCGCTCCGTTCATCGGAGTTGTCAAGGTAGTTCATGAAAACTTGCCAGCATTTGCTGCCGTCTGCATCAGGGGAAAGCATGGAGGCAGAACCATTAGCACTTTCTTCCTGCTCCTTGTCTGCTGCATCCGAGATGCCCTGAGGTTCATCCGTCAGCAGCATATCGGGATCGTTGATGCCTTTGATAAGGTCATCCATTTTGGGAATGTCTTTTGTCATTGCACGATAGGTATTGATGGTTACTGATTAAGTTGATTTTCATTTGTTTCTTCTTCCTGAGTTGCTTCTTCATCAGAAGTCAGCAATGGCTCTGGAGCATCCGCTTCGTTTACTGTCTTCTTCTTTCCGTTCTTGGGATAAACATTCTCTGTAAGCTGTATGCCTTTGAGTACCGTCTTGCGAAGGGGTGTTACCTTGCCGAAGATGCTGAAATAAATCTTGTCATACACCGAACTGACATACTGATGCTGCATATCCAGAGCAGCCAGGGTACTGAACCGTTCCATGTCTGCCCGCCGGGGTATCTTGCCTGTCACATAGCCGTAGTTGGAGAAGGTTTCCCGGGTATTGTCCCAGAGTATCAGTTCCGAACGCTTGCCGACCCGGTTATCATTGAGGTTGGGTATGATAAAGAGCTGAGCATTCATCCCTTCGCCTACGGCCTGACGGAGGCGGTCAAGAAACAGGAGAAAGCTGGCTGTGGAGGGGATGGTCACCAAATCATAGTGAAACGGTACCACGATGATGTCTGAATTGACGAACATGGGAACCAGTCCTTCTGCATGCAGACTGCCCGGTGAATCCATCAGCACCACATCCAGTTCGGGGTCGTTGTGCAGTTTCTCTATCAGGGAAGTCATGGTTTCCTTGCTGTCGGGTTCGTAGGCCCAAATTTCATAGGGCACCAGTTCCTCTCCGTATTTCTTGAGGTCTGCCTTGCGGCATTTCAGGATGGAGTGTTGGAAATCGCAGTCTATGATGACGACACGGACTCCTTTTGCCACGAGATAGTTGGCAAAGGTCACACAGAGGGTCGTTTTTCCGACGCCTCCTTTCTGGTTCGCAAAGGTTACGATGGCAGGTGTCTGTATCATGCTGTTTTCCGTTTATTAAATTCGCAAGCAAAAATAAATGCCTGGATATAGATTACCTAAATGCACAACATCAATGTGCTTCCGGTTGCATCAACCGAGGTCTGAAACGACCCGAAAACAAGAGAACCGAAGAAAAATTAGCCAAAAAAGTTACAACTAAAAGTCCCCGATTGGCTTTCAGCTGTAACTTCTTTCCTTAAACATCAAAACTACATCTTCAGGGAACGTCCGTTGTCCACTTCGTCATAATTGGAATTTTTACCGACTTCCCATTCCCGGTTAGCACTGTGGCTACCGATTCCTTTCTTGTTGAGTTTGCCAAGCCCCTGATGCGTCTTCTGCTGCAAACTCTTGATTGGATTCAATTTGGAAGATTTCTTAAAAGGAGTGCCTTTCCGTTTCTGCTTCTTGGATTTCTTCTTCACCCGTTCTACATCAACGCCTTCTTCATTCAGGTTGATAAGGATATGTTCCTTAAAATTGATGGCATAGTAGGTATCATCTACCTGACGGATGATGAAGCCTTCTTGATACATGGCGCTACGGGGTGATTTCACTTCGGGATCATTGAAAATTCCATGCAGTTTGTTCACGGCATCTGCGTAGTTGGAGCTACGTTCTGGAGATATATCCACCAAATCCGGTCGGTCTACTTTGAAAACCTTACAGAGCAATGCTACTTCTGCAGCGCTGGTTGGCTTGAACTTTTCTATAAAGCTGATACGGTTGTTGCGGTCGATGGCCTTAGCCATAAAGGGCGGCAGTGGTCTGCTCTTGCCATCAAAGTAGATGACACCTTTCTTTATATAGGCACGCTGTTTCTTGAGTTTCTGAAAGATTTCTCCCTGTGTGGTCTTGGGATTGAGGGTCAGCAGCTGGTCTATGAATGCTTCTATCCGGTCAAAGCGTTGTTCGGGAGTAGCAAAGTCCAGCAGTTCTTCTACAGCAAGGACTCTGGCACCATGAATGACGGTCTTGTTGGCATGGTCTATCAGCATGTAGCCATAGGGCTTGTCTTTCTTACCGAAGAAAACCACATCCACTCCGAAGTTCTTCTTCATCTCCTTCTGCAGCTCTTCCTTATTCGCACAGACATCACGGTATTTTTTCAAATAGGCTCTCAGCTGTCGGTTACGTGACCTGTCCTGATAACCTTTCTTGAACAAGGCTTCAATCTCTGTCAGGGGGAGTTTCTTTTGGATTCGGCCGCCTTGCTTGATGAAGATGTTCCCGTCTTTCTGAAAAACTTCATAGCCCATGGAACCCATCACAGCTTTGAACTGGGAGAAGGAAGAAAAGGAATATTGCTTGGCTGCTTCGAGGTCTTGCTCTGTCTTTTGTGTTCTATCTGTTCCAAGTATCTTGTCAATGACCGCCTGCGAGCGTCTGCGTTCATGGTCATGCTGTATCTTGTGTCCATCGGGTGCGACTCTCGAAGTCACAATGTGCAGGTGCGCATTGTCTGTATCGTTGTGGGAATAGATGAGCCAGGGTTGTCCGGGTTCGGCATAACCCATTTCCTTGAGATATTGGTGCGCAAAATCGAGCAGCTGGGCTTCCGTCATTTCGTGACCCTTGCAGGAGATGGCTACATGAAACTGCGCCTTCTGGATTCTGGGATTCATGGAGGAATATTCCATGAGAAACTGGGCCAGTTCTTCGGGAGTCGGCTTACGTATTTCACCGAGTGCTCCGAAGTTTTTCATCTCCAGTAACCGGGCTACACCTTTCGCCACCTTCCGTTCATTGTAATCTACGGCATGGAAGTTCGAGCTTCCGGGTAATATGGTTGCTATCATTTGACGTTTCTGAATTATTCGGTTTAAAAGATTAGGGTACTTTGAGCATCCTCAACCATGGAAATCCCCAAAGGGAATGCCATGATGGAACAACATCGAAATCTACTACGTGTTGGAAAGTTTAATCTTGATGCACTTCTGTGTAATGAGTTCCAGGTCTTTCTTTATCCGTTCCATTATTATCTGTGTTTCGCGGACAGTCGGTATCACGATTTCCTGAACATAGTCGGGTGCAAGCAACCCGGCAACTGCCAGTTCGTTGGCTCGTTTGACCACCTGATTCAGGTTGCCGCCTGCCCAGGAGAGTTCATTCTGATTCTTTCGGTAAAACTCACCGAGTTCCCGGATCAACTCGATGCGTTCCTTCACATCCACATTGGAAAATTCCTGCACTGCCGACAGGATATAATGGCTCACAGAGTGGAATGAGCCTGATTTTTCCTTCAACAGTTGGGCTTCCTCCGGGGTAAGCCGCAACTGAAATACTTTGGTCTTCTGTTTCATACTTCCTTTGATTACATGTTAGCCGGGGTTTCCGGACACCTATTTCGCAGCGCGAAACAGCGATTTATCGCCCCGTTGCGGCAGCAATCGGCAAGTGACTCTTGTGAGGACAAAACTCCGTTTTGTAATGACAAGGGTACAACTTGCTTGACAAATCCTGCAACGCAGTTCGATGCCTTCCCGGTAGCTTTAGCGACCTCAAAGAAGCATAAAAAACGTCGAAAGGCAAAAATTCACAACATCATTCTTGGAAGAAATCTTCGGTCAATTTATCTTGATTATCAAGCATTCCAAGTTTGCTTGTCCGTTATTCTCAACTTCTTTGGAACGGCATACGTCCATATAATAATCACTTGATGCCAAGTTTGGCTAATGTCTTGAACCCATGGTTCGCCCATCTCATATTCCGTGGTTTCAGCAATCCGGCAATATAGAGTTGCAAGGCTATAGATATGTCTAATGTCCCAGCATATTGACTTCAAGGGTAAAAGAGTATTGCAGCGTACGGACTCAGAACGGGAGGGAAAAAGAAGTGCAGAAGCGTATGGAAATGCGGTCATGTAAAAGCGCCAACAGCAAATACCTTGGTAGCTATGACCTAAAACATAGAGTGTGTCTCACTTTTTGAGGGAGTATCGTGGTAACTTTGCAACAAAGTCCACCGGTTGGCTCTGTATGAGATACAAAATGAGTATATTTACGGATATTACTGATGGCAACAGCTTTAAGTAAGTAGAATCACTAAAACAGTAAGAGTATGATTGGAAGTATCATTGGGGACATCGTAGGCAGTATCTACGAGTTCAGTAACATACGAACCAAGGACTTTGAGTTCTTCGGTTGCTACATGGAATACACGGATGACAGCATCCTGACATTGGCTACAGCGGATGCCATCCTGGCCGACCGCCTTGCACAGGTGGCGGATTACTATGTCCGGTATGCGGAAGCTTATCCCACACCGATGGGTGGATATGGAAACAGTTTCCAAAATTGGGTCATTCAGAAGACAAGAACCGGATATGCTCCGGCATACAACAGCTGCGGCAACGGATCGGCCATGCGTGTCGGTCCGGTGGGTTGGGCTTTCGATACGAAAAACGAAATAATGAATGCCGCCAAGGTTTCGGCGGAAGGGACGCACAATCATCCGGAGGGCATCAAGGGGGCACAGGCTACAGCCATGTGTATCTTTCTGGCTCGTAAGGGTGCATCGAAGAATGAGATTCAGCAATGTATGGAGCAGGACTTCGGCTATCGTTTTCCGCTCACCATTGCCGAACTGCAAAAGCGTTATTCCTGGAACGGAGTTGACGGGGAAGGCAATGGCGGCATCTGTCAGGACAGTGTCCCTCAAGCCATCCAATGTGCGCTGCAAGCTACAGACTTTGAGGATGCCATCCGTAATGCCATCAGCATCGGTGGAGATTCCGATACCATCGGCTGCATCACCGGCTCCATTGCTGAAGCACTTTATGGGGTACCCGAAGAGATGTATGAAAAAGCGATGACCTATCTGCCCGAGAACTTCCGGAAACTGGTTACTGAGTTTGAAGCGAAATACGGCAGTGGGCTGCGTAAAACAGAAGGAAGATGACTATTCAGGAGAAATACATTTGGGTGGTCAATACGATTTTCCATGCCGGAGAGAAGGGACTTTCTTTGAAGGAACTCAACGAGACACTGTGGCAGGAACGTGTCAAAGTTGACGATTAAGACATTAGCAACTCTCCTTGGTCAAGTAGATTTCTACAAGAACAAGGAGAGTTCTTTTTTAGTTGATTCTCTCAGAAACGAACTAAATTACGTGGTCCAACATGGTCCAACACGACAAAAATGTGGTCCAACAATGGGAAAACATTTACTTATCTAATGAACGATTGACCTTTCAAATCCTTAGAACAAAAGACCTGTAAATCAATGATTAAATAGTGCTAACAACCAGGAAAAATAAGTCGCATTGTTTCTTTATTTTATTGGTTTTTAGTATATTTGAGTATAGAAATCACTAAAAAGACAGCTATGGCATTGGTACTATTCTTCATATATTTGATACCGGTCGCGATAATATTCGCCATTCTCTTGAAGGTGGGATTAGTCGTTATCATAAAAGCCATTCAGCTTGCCTGGTGGCTCGGCAAATTCTTGTTCTCTATTGCATGGAAACTGCTGGTGTTTATCACGGTTGTAATCATAGGGCTGATAAAGACCAATGTGCCGCCAAAGTTCTGAAGGATAAAAGAGGAAAATATGTGCCTTCAGACGAAGAAGGTTGTATGCTGCATGAGAAAGTGGCTAAATTGTTCCCTCTGGTTAAGTACTACTTTTAAGCGAACACCAAGTGATATGGTAGGGAAACTACCGAAAACGACAATCCGCATCAATCGTTAGGACTGATGCGGATTGTTCGCTATATATAAGGTATAGGGTGCTTAGAAGCCCTTACCTTTGCTGCGTTCGTAAACCATTTCTTGCTGGTTGTCGCAATTCGTTAACCGGAACTGTACAGTACATCCAACAGGCATATCCTTAGGCAAGTGAGGAGCAAGCGCTGCAATCACCTGATTGATGTTACTGAATCCGATATTTGTCAGTTCGGATACAACTTCACCCTTGAAATAAGCACGGGCATGAATCATCATCTTTGGCGATATGCGGAAAAGCTTATAGGCAGGTTCCTCAAGATCACGCGCCTTTCCTTGCTTGCTTTTCTTGTTGGAGAAGAATACAAAATCAATGATCTTGGCATTCAATTCCCATGCCGGAGTGAAATCAATTTTCACATAACCACGGGTTACATTATAGCCATGACTATGATTCAGTCCAAATGCAACATCTGAAATATTGGCGTCACAATCGTTTTGAGCAATGGTGGCCCATGTATGACGGAAGGTGTAGCCACAATAGAACTGTTCTTTCTTCATGCCCATATCCATGCAGATTTTTCTGATACCAATGTTTACACCGGCATTGAAGCTGTCAGAATCCCTATATCGGCTATGAAAAACAAAAAGATACTCGTCATTCTCATCGGCTAGATATTTATTGAAAGTATCTTGGATGAATGGTTCCACGCGCATCTCCATATATGCTTCGTCAGAACGACTATGCCGTGTCTTTGCACGTTTATAAGCTATTATCCCATCATGGTAATCTTCTTTTTTCAAATTATAGAGGTCAACAGTATTGATGCCACCCAAGCAAAAGATGAGCATAGCAATATCTCTTCCAAGTTCAGGAGTAGAGGCGAGCATCTTGGTTTTCGGGAGCGGACGATTGAAGAACTCTCTGCATGCTTCGGCGCTAATAGCTAACTTCATCGTCTTGTCAGACTTCGGTATATTTATTTTCAGCCATGGGTTGTATTTAATCCGAATAATGCCACGTTCTTCGTCATTCAACTCTACTAAAGCCTTTTTAAAAATCTGACGAACACAGGTAGGGTACATCTCTTTAGCCCGGTTTGTTAAAGAAAGGCTGTCAATCCACTTATTGAGCGTAGAAGTGGACAATCTGGAGAACATAACCTCTGTAGTTCCCAAAAAGCGTTGAAGATGATCCACCGCCAATCGGTAGTTTTTAGCATTCCGTTCATGACCTTCTGCACGCATACGAGCAATGAACGCATCTGCAAATTCACTGAAACTGGTGTCCTCATCCATGTTGGTCAAATACTCGATAAGTTCGCCGACTGAGTACTGAGAAACATCCTTTCGGTTCATGATGTCGCTGTAACGCAAAATTTCGCGAGCGCAAAAATCATTTACCACGGCATCCTTGATTTCTCCAGACTTACCGAGCTGCTTATCCGTAACGATTTTAGAGGTTTTGATATACCCCATACGAGAACGGTGAACAATACGAATGTACACCGGATAGAAGCCGTCTGCACGCTTCTTTCGAACTACTGCTTTAAAATTTGCCATATCCTCTTGATTTTTAATTGTTTCAGTGGTGTATGCGTTGGTGTATGCGCCCCTGTCTAAAAGTGTATGCGTTGTGTATGCAATACCCGTACATTTGGCTTCACAAAGCGATGTCAAGTGTACGAACCGCTTAAAAACAGTTTAGGCTGTAATGCCTGAAATCCAAAGCATTACAGCCTAAAACAATTATTTAATTATCTGCCGATTATTCCTCAACAGCAGCCAGTACCACTGTAATGGCGGGAATGAGTACCAGCAAGGTACGTAAGGAGACACGTTTCCTTACTGATAAGATGGCATACGAACTGGACCTGAATAATCCCCAATATAATGACGTGTATGAGATTAACTATGATTTCATTTATTCGCTTCGTAATATTATGGATTATGTAGTACGGGGTGATGAGTGGGCATTGGATGATTACTATGAAGCGCTGGATATTCGCAACGATGATCTTCGTTGGGTGTTGAGCGATGCGCAATACCGCAGATTCCTGGGAGCTGAGTATTTCTATCGTCCCATTTATGTCACCGGAGGAAGATGGAGTTTCCGGATTTATATCAATTATCCGAATCGTAGTTTATTCTATTTTGGTGTACCTTATCATTATCGGACTTACTGTGGTGCACATTATCGTCCGCATATTCATCATGTGAGTTATTATCGGGGAAGATATAATAATCTTGTGCACTATCCTACGCCATATCGGGTAAGAGATCAGCGGGTATTCCATTCTTATCGTCGTTCAGACTTCGGTTCTGTACGTTTCCGTCCGAACACTTCCGTTCGTCCGCATAATGCACCTACCCGACCGGGTACTTCGGGACGTCCGGGAACAACGTCACGGCCTAATACATCAGGACGTCCGGGAAATACTTCCCGTCCTCGTCCTGAAACGGACCATAGACCGTCCACTTCAGGCAGACCATCTACATCGGGCAGGCCGTCCACTTCCGGAAGACCTTCCAACTCTGAAAGACCTTCGGTCAATGAACGACCGTCTATTCCAAGGAGACCGTCCACTCCGGGCAGAAATGATAAACCGAACAAGGAAGTAACTCCGGGCAGAGGCCACAACAGAGGTGAAGGAGATCGTCATTCAGGAAGTCGTCCGGGAACGAGTACAAGTACTCCGAATTCTAATCGTCGTCCGGAAACGAATTCAGGGTCTTCGAATTCCAGTCGCCGTCCGACAAGTAGTGGTACGAGCACAAACCGTGGCAGCAGCTCCGGTAGGAACAGCAATTCCGGCAGTAGTTCCAGCAGAGGGAACGTATCCGGCAGATCAACAGAAAGAAGCTCATCTTCAGAAAGTTCGAGAAGCAACAGCAACCGAGGTTCTTCTTCCCGTTCTTCAGAAAGAGGAAGCAGCTCAAGAAGATAAAACCTATTCCTTTATTAATAAATTATTGCTCCTCAGCGGTAGGAGAACTGGACTCCGGCGTTTCGCCGACTAGACTATTCAGGGCGTCGCCCGTAACTTGGATATCGGGGCGGATACTATCCGCCTCGATTTCACTTATTAACCCTTTCTTGGCGAGGCGTCCGGCAATCAGCTTATAATAGCCTTCCATATTCTCTTTTAACCGTCCGTTTTCCGCAAAGGAACTGCGGAAGTGTTTAGGCTTCGGGATAATAGAAGCTAGAAAAATACTTTCTTCGGTCGTGAGTTGCGAAGGGCGTTTGCCGAAATAATAGGCAGAGGCTTCCTGAATACCATAAACCAGCGGTCCCCATTCGGCTATGTTCAGATAAACTTCATACATACGTTCTTTAGAAGTCAGCCTTTCTGTCTCTATCAGCCATACGATGAGTGCTTCTTCCAATTTGCGGGCAAAGTTCTTGTTCCGGTTGAGAAATACGTTTTTTACCAGCTGCATGGTAATTGTGCTGCCTCCTCTGGCGAAACGTTCGACTTGCAGGTCGTAAATCAAAGCTTCACGCATCGCATCAGGCAAAAAGCCCTTGTGGTAGAAAAAAGCTCCGTCCTCACTTTGCATGACAGACATCCGCAGCAATGGAGAAATGCTGTCCAAAGGAGTAAAATGTTCCCATGAAGGTCCGACAGGAAATGTTTTGACCGGTATTCCGTTTTCATAGGCGGTATAGACAAACTCTTCACTCATTTTTGAAAGAGATGTTGCACCATATTCTATTATCCGAAAATCTTTTTCTTTCAATTCGGACTCAAACTTAAGGCTGTCTAGTCGGGCAAAATCGATATCTAACAGAAAATGATAAGCCAGCTCACCACTTGTTTTTATACCTTCCAGATTGCTGAATAAGCCTTTGGGCAAAGAACTGAATAGTTCGTCGGCCGGAAACCATGATTTATCTGTGGCAGCAGTGAAGTGCCATTGATTTTCATTCTTTTCTGCCCGCAGATAAGGATGAAATTTTATTTGGTTGAATAATACCGTCGTCGTACTGTCCAGTTCCAGCGTTTGCTTGCCGATATTCATCTGATACGTGAGTTGTCCGCGATCCAGATGGATCACTTCGGGAGAGAGTGCTTTGTGAAATACATCAAGTCCGCTTACTTTCGCCGTACCGTCAAGTTGCAGTTGGTTTTCGGTACGATTTTCTTTAGTCATACTATAATATAAGGTATCGAAAGTAACTTCTGCTCCAAAACGGCGGTTGATATACGGTAGTGAAACTTTCTTTTGCTCTGTGGCAAAAAGTTCTGCCTGCAGGGTATGTACCTTTCTGTTCAACTCTCCTGCTGCTTTCCATTGTTGAGTCAGCGTATCTTCTTTTATCTTGATGGTGGACTGAAAGCGATTGTTTTCGATTGTAAAGGTGGGGATATTGACTGTTACGAAATTGCTGTCTTTCCGTTCGGTTATATTAAGTTGAGTCAGTTGACCGTTTTCGGGGAAGAAACCATATATTAAGTTTAATATTCGGTTGATGCGATGGGCGTAATTGGTTTCTATGACCGGCTCTGTAGTTGCTTCCGGGTGGTGTCCGGAGAATAGAAAATCATAGTTGGCTGCACTGTCCCGTTTGATAAAAGCGATTGCCAGTCCATTCATGTGGACGTTGCGGACTTCAATATTTCCTTTCAGCAGTTTCCAAAAATTCAGTCTGACATTGACAGATTGTAGTGTAAGAAGGGTATCCCGTTGGTCGGGAACGATGGAAAGCCCTTGCAGAGTAATTTCGCTACATCCCTTCATCTGTAGATTCTGATAATGAATTTGCAGTCCGTATGTTTGTTCGATATGAGTCGTACGCTTGTTAGTTATGCTTTGCAGAAGCATATTGCGGCTCAAATAGATACTGATAAGGCAGATAAACAAGCCTCCTCCGATTGATAGAAGAAGAATACTTTTTTTGCTGTTCTTTTTCATCTTTTGCCTTTAATAAGTTATTGGCTGCAAAGGTAGATAATATTCTGTTCAACAAGATATAAGCAGTCTTTTTTTATTAGTGTGTCCGCTTATGAGCGTACAACTGTTCATTTTCGTACATCTCAGTTTTTCTTCTTTCCGCTGACTATTAAGTATTTATCTTTTTGGCATGCCCATTGCATTTATATATTCGAAGGCGGGCAACAAAAGAAATGAAAAAAAAGTTCAGATAGTTGCAACCATTCCATATAGACGTTCCGTCTAATAAACAGAAGAACAAAAAAAGAAAGTTGAACTAATAAAAAATATACAATTATGAAAACTACAGTATTATTCAGAATGATGGTTTTAGTGGCAATGGTAGTTGCCGGTATCGCCAATACAGAGTTGAAAGCACAGGACAATAACTTCATTACTAATGAAGAGAAAGTAGATGATCTTGTTGTTTCGAAGGTGATTTACAGACTGGATGGTTCTCTCTATCGTCACATGAAATATGATTTTACTTATGATGATCAAAAGAGAGTAACAGCTAAAGAAGCTTTCAAGTGGGATTCATCCACTGAAAAATGGATTCCGTATTTCAAGATCGATTATACTTATTCTTCTAATGAAATCACATTGGTATATGCACGTTGGAATAATTCTCACAGAGCTTATGATGATTCTGTAGAAAAGAGTGTTTATGAACTGAATGATGCTAATATGCCGATCGCGTATATGAACTACAAGTGGAATGACTATAAATGGATTGAAGAATCAGCCGGCAACTGGGCTATGAATATACAGATTCCGGTAACAGATGAAGCAGACTTGCTGCTTGCCGGAAGATAACAATACCGGGGATTGTGAAATTCTCTTTCTCTCTTAAGGTTTTAACAAACGAAAACGGTGGATTACCCAAACGAGGGAATCCGCCGTTTTTATTGTATCTGTCTGAAACCGGTGCTGTTTACTAGATTGTTCTATTTAATGAGCGGCAGATATTCTCCATATCCTTCTTCTTTCATTTTTTCTTTCGGGATAAAACGCAGCGAAGCACTATTGATACAATACCGCAATCCGCCTTTGTCCTTTGGCCCGTCTGTAAATACATGTCCTAAATGCGCATCTCCTGTCTTGCTGCGTACTTCTGTCCGTATCATTCCGTGAGTAGTATCTTTCTTCTCTGCGATCAGCTCTTTCTGAATCGGTTTGGAAAAACTGGGCCATCCACAACCGGAATCAAATTTGTCTGTGGAAACAAACAACGGTTCTCCGGTGGTGATATCTACATAAATGCCGGGGCGGTGTTCATTCCAGAACTCGTTATGGAAAGCCGGCTCTGTGGCATTTTTCTGAGTCACTGCATACTGTTCGGCAGATAATTTCTTACGGAGAGTGGCATCATCCGGTTTTTGATAAGTTGCGGTCTTGGGAGCATTCGCTTTTCGTGCCATTTCAAATAAAGCCGGATTGATATGGCAATATCCGCCCGGATTCTTATCCAGATAATCCTGATGATAGACTTCTGCCGGATAAAAGTTTGTCAACGGTTCCACTTCAACGGCAATCGGTTTGTTGTATTGAGTGGCTAATGCCTGGATCGCCTGATTGATGGTGGGGAGATCGGCTTTATTGATATAATATATACCGGTTCTGTACTGTGTACCACGATCGTTCCCCTGTCGGTTGAGGCTGGTCGGATCGATTGTCTGAAAATAGAGGTTGAGCAATAAACTCAGATTTACTTCTTCCGGATCATAAACAACCTTCACTGTTTCGGCAGCATTTGTCTTGCCCGAACACACCTGTTCATAACTGGGATTGGCAACGGTGCTGTTGGCATATCCCACCTGAGTACTTTCTACCCCTCTGATTTGTTTCAGGAAGTGTTCGGTTCCCCAAAAACATCCTCCTGCAAAATAAATTTCCGCTTGACTTTTCATTGGTTTTGCAATTCCTAAAAATACATTACTAATTATTAGAATCACTGCGATGATAATATGTTTCATAACTGTTGGTTCTTTCTATAGTAACGGATGAACCGGTGGATATGTTTTAGAAATCTCTTACATAAATAACAAGTGTTTTTTGTGAGTTTGAAAACATGAGTAAAGCCTTAAAAACAGAATACTTTTCCGATGTATTCTATTTTTAAGGCTTTTTGATAAATAGCCGGAAATCTGTTCTATTCTATGATTTCTCCTTTATAGAAATCCAGTATTTTAGTACGGAACAGATAATCGTATTTAGCTTGCAGTTTATCCGACAGTGCTTTGGTCAGGTTTAGTTTCGCTTCATTGTATTCCACAAAAGTAGCTTTACCGTTATTGAATTTTTCGCTCATCAACCGAAAAGATTCTTCGTTGGCTTTCACTGCAACTTCGCTGGAGTTATATTTACTTTCTGCAGCTACTGCATTATACCAGGCTTGCTGGATTTCTTTATAAAGAACTTTCTTGGTGTTGTCCAGTTGCAAAGCAAGGTTTGACTGTTGTAGGCGGGCAGTGCGTACCCGATTACGAGTGCTAAAACGGTTGAAGATCGGAACGCTCAGGTTGAAAGAAATAGATTTGCTCAGGTTATTTTTTAATTGACGGGCAAAACCGGATTCTGCTTCACCGTTGAGTGTATAGTAGCTGCTTCCTAGCCCTGCACTGAAAGAAAGTTGGGGGTAGAATTCACTTTGAGCGATACGAATGTTTTTTAAACTACCTTGTAAGCGATATTCTGCTGCCTTGATGCCGGGCTTATAGGCAATCGCCTGGATATAAATGTCATCCGGAGCTGTTAGAGGTTCAAATTTCAGTTCTTCTTTTGGATTCTCAAGAACGAAACCTTCCGGTGTAGGCAGTTCTAATAACTGGCTGAGACTTAATAGTGACAATTTATATGTATTGTCTGCCTGTACGGCTGTCATCTCATCCTGTGCTACACGTGCCTGCGCTTCAGCTACCTCCGCCGGTGAAGCCTTGCCGACATCATGCAGTCCTTTGATACGTTTCAGCTGATCTTTGCTTAACTCAACCTGATTTTGTGCTACCTTGTTCAATTCCAGATTGAAAAGCACTTGCAGATAGGCAGAGGTAACATTGATTGCAATATCCTCTTTGGCTTTATTCAGGTCCTCGATAGCAGCCTGTAAATTGAGCTTGGCAAGGGAATATTGATTGGATAATTGTAAGCCTGTGAAGAGAGGTACATTAGTACTTAAGTTCACTCCCGTACTGGAACTGTTAGTATCACTATATGAATTATCTTTCGGAGAAGCTGTACGTCCCCAGCTCCACCCCTGGCTGATACCACCGTTTAAGTTCGGCAGACGTGCCCATTTAGCGGTGTTTACACTAATCTTATTTTGTTCGGCTTCATTGGCTGTCTGGCGGATGTCGATGTTATGCTCGATGGCATAGTCGATGCATTGCCGTAAAGTCCATGTCTGCGGAGTGGTATCCTGTGCTTGAACAGAACCGATACCGGTTCCGCTCAACAGGATGATTGCCATCATTTTATTGATTACTTTCATTGGATGTCAGTTATTTATCTTTTTTCTCAGCACCGCGTAACTTGGTCTGAGCGGTTACACCTTTTTTTATCTCAATCTTGATACCGTCACTCATTCCGGTAGTCACCTGTGTACGTTCGAATTTCTGTTGTGGTACGGAGTCCGTCATGATATACACAAATGTAGAGTCACCGCTGAACTCAATCGTACTTTCGGGTACTGCCAGCACTTTGCTGGCACGCTGGAGCACAATCTCTGCATTGGCAGAATAGCCGGAACGAATCTGCACGGTATCCGGAACTGTGATAGCAGCTTTGATTTCAAATTGATTGGCTCCGTTGGTTTCTACTCCTTTCGGTGAAATATATTCGAGAATAGCATCAAAAGTCAGATTCTGTAAAGCTCCGATCGTCAGTTTAATCGGCATTCCCTCATGGATGCGACCCACTTCGGTTTCGTCAATATTTCCCCTGAAAATCAGATCGTTCATGTTTGCTACCGTAGCAATGGTAGTACCGTCGTTGAATGTATTACTCATAATTACGGAGTTACCGGCTTTCACTGGTACGTCCAGAATTAATCCGTCAATAGTAGAGCGGATCATGGTGCTACTGAATGAAGCACTGTTTTTAGTGATTCCTTCTTTTATAATTTCCAGATTATCTTTGGCAGTCTGATTCTCTTCCCGTGCCTGCTTTACCGCTACTTCTCCTTTTTCGTAATCTTCACGACTGATAAGCTGATCTTCATATAACTTCTTGATACGGGTAAAGTCTGTTTCGGCCTGCTTTGCATTGATCTCTGCCAGGCGGACACGACTTTCTGCGGAGTTCAGTTGTCCGAGTTCGGGAATTACTTTGACTTTCGCGATCACTTCCCCTTTTTTTACGCTCTGTCCCGCTTCTTTGAATACCTCGTCTACAATACCGGAAATCTGAGGCTTGATTAAAATTTCATCTCTCGGCTCTACCTTTCCGGTGGCTACTGTAGTCTTTTCAAGGTCCGTGACTTCTGCTGCCAGTGTTTCATATACGATCACTTTAGGCTTGGATTTCTGATAAAGAAATACGAACGTTCCGACAAGGATTATGGCAATAATTACCAATAATGTGATTTTCAGATACTTTTTCATCTTGAATATATATGTTTAATTTTTAATTCTTCATTTAACTCTCAACTTTCCACTTCTACTCATCTCTGATCGCTTCAATCGGTTTGATAGCCATCGCACGGTAAGCAGGTGCCAGTCCTGCCAACATACCTAATGCGATCAGCAGGGCACAGGTTCCGACTGCTAATCCGAAGCTGACCTGGAAATGAGCATCTCCTCCGTTGGAGTTCGCTCCCATCTCAACCAGTTGCAGCACCATGACAGCGAAAGAAATTCCGAACATGCCGGCGATGGTTGTCAAGACCATGCTTTCAGATAAGATTTGCTGCAGGATGTCTTTGGGGCGTGCACCGATGGCACGGCGTATGCCGATTTCTGTAGTGCGTTCTTTCACTGTCACCATCATGATATTCGATACACCAATGGCGCCTGCCAGCAAGGTACCCAAACCTACCATCCAGATCAGAATATGGATACCGGTGAATAAGTTGTCTACCATGGAAAACATAGCCTCAGCGTTCAGATACATAAGCGCCTGCTTGTCATTAGGAGCAATATAGTGTGCTGCCTTGATGATTTCTTCCATTTGGGGTTGTACATCGGAAACCTTTACGCCCCGTTTGACGGTGAAGCAGATTACATCAATTTGTCCGCCTAGATTATAAGTCTGCTGCATGGTGGTGAATGGAAGGGTAACAGCCTCGGAGGCACGGCCCTGTATGTTCATATCTCCTTCGGAAGAAGACATGCCGATGACTTGATAGTAGATGCCGTCTACCCGTACATATTTGCCACACGGGTCTTCTCCCGGTTTGAACAGGCTTTCGTAAACACGCTTGCCAATAACGCAGACCTTACGCGCTTCACGGATATCTACGTCGTTGATAAAACGCCCGTATGCCATTTCTTGTGATTCGATATGGAGATAGTCGGGATATAATCCTTTCACACTACAATCGTATTTCTTGTCTCCATAAATAGCGTTGGATCCCCAACGGGCAACGGAAGGGGTGATGACTTCCACATCCTTTACCTGCGAGCGGAGGCGTTCGATGTCGATGGCTTCCAGATCCCACCAGCGTCCTTTACGAAATCCTTTGTAGGCTTCTCCCGTTTTTTGGGCGGCAAGGAAGCCGGAGTTGGTGGCAAATCCCTCAAAGTTCTTTTGCATCATATCCTGCAATCCCTGTCCGCCGCCGATAAGCGCCACGAGCATGAAGATTCCCCAGAATACGCCGAATGCCGTCAGCAGGCTTCTCGTTTTATTTCTTGTGATGGTGATGAGGATTTCCTCACAAGTATCTATGTCTATTCTCATAATCTTTAATCGGCTCTAAGTGCTTCGATCGGTCGGATGCTGACTGCTTTGCGGGCAGGGAACAATCCGGCTAATGTTCCGGCTATTACTAATGTGAGTGTAGCTTGGATGGCGATTCCTATGTCGACCGTTGGATTCAGGAATACCGTTTCGGACCATATACCGTTGTCCATAGTCTGGTTTCCGAAGGCATTGTTCATCCATTCGGTGGCTCCGATACCTGCAACCATACCTATATATCCGAATATGGTGGTAATCGTGACGCTCTCTACGATAATCAGCCAAAGGATAGAAAGTGGTTTGGCTCCGAGCGCTTTGCGGATGCCAAATTCTCGGGTACGCTCTTTAACGGTAATCAGCATAATGTTCGAAACTCCGACAATTCCGCTTAATAAGGTGAAAATGCCAATCACCCAAATGGCAATACGAAGCATCGCCGATCCTTGCTGTTGCTGCAGATAATTGGTGAAACGGTTCCATATCCAGATGGCGCTATGATCGGTCGGGTCAAAACGCTGGTTGGCGCCGATCACTTTACGGTAGTGGGCTTCGAATTCCTCGTTAGACTCTATTGTTTCCAAATTCTTGGTGGTCATGATGAGGTTATTCAGCTTGTCTCCTTTATTATAAATCGTTTGCAGGGTTGTGAACGGAAGATAAGCATCGCTGTCTCCGCTGTCACCTTTGTCATTGTACAGTCCTACTACCTGATAGGCAACATTGCCCGCATTCACGAATTGTCCGATGGGGTCAGTATGTGTTTTGTCGAACAGGATTTCGGCAGTCTTTTTGTGGAGTACAATTACTTTCCGTCGTTCTTTAATGTCGATTTCGTTAATGAAACGTCCCTTGAAAAGCTTTACTACTTCCACTTCCGTATGGTTGGGATATACTCCGGAAAGATTCAGGTTGACATATTCCGGTCCGAAGCTAAGGTTCACACCTCCCTGATATACGGTTGCTCCGGCCTTGATGACATGATCCGGAAAATTTTTATTGGTCGTATTCAAGTCTTTGTTATCCAGTCGTATCCGCCTTCCTTCCTTCAGACCGTCGTATGATTTACTGGTCCATCCCGGAAAAATTTTGATGGAGTTCATGGCCCGTTCCGAAGCCGACTGTTCGAATGCGTGAATCAGCCCGTTGCCGGCACCCAGCAGGACGATGAGCATAAATATTCCCCATGCGACGGCAAATCCGGTGAGAAAAGTCCTCAACTTATTGCGTTTGATGGTACTATATATTTCTTGCCAAATATCAATCATATTTTAAGTAATAAGTTATAAGTAATAGGTTATAAGTAATAGGTAATAGGTATTAGGCTGCGCTGTGACCGCATGGAATTAATACTTAATACTTATTACCTATTACTTATTTCATAATTCCGTTTTGGCCGAATGGAGAGGCGTCGTGGTCGAGGTTCTCTTCAATCCGTTCGATAATACCATCTTTGATATGGATGATCTTGTCCGTTTGGTTGGCAACACCGCTTTCGTGGGTTACGACGACGATGGTCATTCCCATTCGATGCAAGTCTTTCAATATCTGCATTACTTCTACGGAAGTTTTGCTGTCCAGAGCGCCTGTCGGTTCGTCGGCAAGGATGATCTGCGGCTGGGTGATTAATGCGCGGGCGATGGCTACACGTTGTTTCTGACCGCCACTCATCTCATTTGGCATGTGGTGTGCCCACTCCTTTAGTCCCAGCCGGTCGAGATATTCCAGAGCGAGTGCATTTCGCTTTTTGCGGCTTACACCTTGATAAAATAAGGGAAGTGCCACGTTTTCTACGGCATCCTTGAATGATATCAGGTTGAATGACTGGAAAATAAATCCGATCATACGGTTTCGATACTCGGCAGCTTTCGTTTCGCTCAAGTCCTTGATAAGTACGTTGTTCAGATAATAATCCCCGGTATCGTAGTTATCGAGTATTCCTAATATGTTTAGTAAAGTAGATTTGCCCGAACCCGAAGCTCCCATGATGGAAACAAACTCACCTCGCTGGATGTCGAGATTGATGCCCTTGAGTACATGGAGAGGTGCTCCGTTGTTGTAGGTCTTGTTAATGTCTGTTAGTTTTATCACAATTTCCCTTATTAAGTTTCTTTTTTCTTTTTATTTTTCACTATTAGACGCATGAAAGATACGAAAAGTTGCAAACAGAGTGAACTTTTTTGAAAAAACATTTTGTAGACTCAATCTTCTTTACGTAATTTGTGTGCAGTAAACTTTATAATTAACTAACCCTTTTAAATAAAGTATCATGAATTCAAACATGGAGAAACCCTACGTAGTAGGTATTGACATAGGCGGAACAAACACCGTCTTTGGGATTGTAGACGCACGCGGAACTATTATTGCCAGTAGCTCGATTAAAACAGCCGGCTATCCGACTGCTGCAGAATATGCTGACGAAGTATGCAAAAACTTGCTTCCGTTGATCATCGCTAATGGTGGTGTAGATAAGATCAGAGGTATCGGTGTCGGTGCTCCTAATGGTAACTATTATACCGGAACTATTGAATTTGCTCCGAACTTGCCTTGGAAAGGAATTCTTCCGTTGGCTACTATGTTTGAAGAAAGACTGGGTATCCCTACTGCTTTGACCAATGATGCTAATGCTGCTGCTATCGGTGAAATGACTTATGGTGCTGCCCGTGGTATGAAAGACTTTATCATGATTACTCTGGGTACAGGTGTAGGTAGCGGTATCGTTATCAACGGTCAGATGGTTTATGGTCATGACGGTTTTGCCGGAGAATTGGGCCACGTAATTGCACGTCGTGACGGTCGTGTTTGTGGTTGTGGTCGTAAAGGCTGTCTGGAAACTTACTGTTCGGCTACCGGTGTAGCTCGTACTGCTCGTGAATTCCTGGCTGCTCGTACTGATGCAAGCTTGCTTCGTAATATTCCTGCTGAAAACATCACTTCAAAAGATGTATATGATGCAGCTGTACAAGGTGATAAACTGGCACAGGAAATCTTCGAATTTACAGGTAATATTTTAGGTGAGGCTTTGGCAGACGCTATTGCATTCTCCAGCCCTGAAGCAATTGTATTGTTCGGTGGTTTGGCTAAGTCGGGTGATTATATTATGAAGCCGATTCAGAAAGCAATCGATGACAATATCCTGAATATCTACAAAGGCAAGACTAAATTGCTTGTTTCCGAACTGAAAGATTCTGATGCTGCTGTACTGGGTGCCAGTGCTTTGGCTTGGGAATTGAAAGATCTGAAAGAATAATATCATTTTTTTAATAATAAAGGTAATTGGATCCCCGGGGGCGTTGAGTTTCCGGGGATTTTTGGTTTTACAGGCATGCTGAAAAATAACAAAGAATCTTATACCCCTAATACAATATTGACATCGATATTCAATTTTCTGCTAATTTCACGAGCTACTTTTAAGGTTGGTTCGCTTCTGCCAGTAAAATAATCACTGATACGGGAAGGACTGACTCCAAGCAATTCTGATAATTTAGCCTGACTGAGTCCCATTTCATACATACGAAGTTTCATGATATCAACCAAAGAAGGAGTTTTTATTGGATAATACTCATCCTTGTATTCCTCTACAAGTGCTGACAATAAATCTAGTTCAATAAGATTTTTGTCAGATAAAGGAGTGTCATCATCAACTAATGGAAGAAGTTCTTCTATTCTTTCCATTGCAGCTTTATAAGCAGTCTCATTCTGAATCTTTGCCATATCTATACGTTTTTAACATCTCAATTATTTTACTTTTGGCTATACTCTCATGATTGCACTCTTTTATTCAAAAAAAAATATTATGTATTGAAAAACAAAACAATGTACTATTTTTCAATATATAAAGTGGGGAGGTAGGTGGTGATAGGTACTTATATGGAAAAACGAATCTTTTCTTCGAAATAGACTTTAGAACATTTTATGCGTCTATGGTTGCTAAAAAAACATTAATTCCTGGTCCGCTCTATGAATAACCGATAAATTTTGCATCTATGGTTCTCTTTGTGCTTGTATATATCGTGTTTTGCTATTTATTTGATCTGTTTGTCCCCTTTTTAATAGTGTGTTGTTTGGGAATATTATTTCTAGGTAACAAAATGATATTTGTTGGATGTTGGGAACAGGAGTTGAAATAGAATTCAAATCGTCTGAAAGTAGATGAGTTTGTGATATTCGGCGGGTAAAATGAACTTGGTTTTAAAGAAAGATTCCGTTGGTTTAAAACCAACGCCTCGTTCCTTTAAAACCAAAAACTCTTTTTAATCCTTTAAAACTTGCATAATCCATGGATTTTATGCAGAAAAGCAGTTGCGTATTGCATATTTATAAGTCATTTTGTGCAATAATTCGTCTGGAACACAGGTTTCTCTCTGCTTTTTAATAATAGAAATCTTAAAGATGGGACATTGAATTCCACTTTCACTATTGTTGTCAATCGAACAATAGAGATTTTTGCGATGGTGACACTATCCTGATCGCATAGTGTCAGTATCCCGTAGGTATAGTGACACTATACCGGCAGGATGGTGTCACTATGTTCAAATGCTCGCTATGACAAAAGTATGGAAGAGAGATGGCTTGAAATAAAAAAGAGGAAATCCCGTTGCCGGAACTTCCTCTTTTTTATTTCGAATCTCAGAGTTCAGCTTAGTTGTTAACTCTTTTTTCTTTGATTCTAGCTTTCTTACCAGTAAGAGCGCGCAGGTAATACAATTTAGCGCGACGAACTTTACCTACCTTGTTCACTTCGATGCTATCGATAG
>OMDR01000049.1_pt1 | contig 100839 bp, 92 predicted proteins | sample 1645251 | NCBI WGS metagenome assembly OMDR01 (sample SAMEA103958142, study PRJEB25191) | human gut metagenome | biome: human-associated habitat [ENVO:00009003]; feature: intestine environment [ENVO:2100002]; material: feces | place: Germany | collected 2013/2015 | reverse complement strand
ACCTCTGGTGCACCAGTTGTCACGCCAGTGGCACAGCTGGGCAGCTAAGTGCGGATCGGATAAACGCTGAAAGCATCTAAGCGTGAAGCCGTCCTTAAGATAAGATATCCCATGCGTAAGCAGTAAGACCCCTTGTAGACTACGAGGTTGATAGGTTCAAGGTGTAAGCACGGTAACGTGTTCAGCCAGCGAATACTAATCGGTCGAGGGCTTAAACCTCAATGATTTATGTCTTGTCACTCTTTTCTTTCGTTATTCAATTTTGAGAGTCCTCTCTCATAGTCGGTGCCGATAGCGGTGAGGGTCCACCTGTTCCCATTCCGAACACAGTAGTTAAGCTCACTTGCGTCGACAATACTCGATGGGCAACTGTCCGGGAAGATAGATAGGCGCCGACATTTATGCAGCTTTAGCTCAGTTGGTAGAGCAACTGACTCTTAATCAGTGGGTCCAGGGTTCGAGTCCCTGAAGCTGTACCAAACCGATAAGGAATAGGCAATAACCTATTCCTTATCATTTATATGGCTCGTTAGTCAAGCGGTTAAGACGTTGGCCTCTCACGCCGAAAACGGGGGTTCGATTCCCCCACGAGTCACCATCCTGTTGCTTTTGCAACGAACTTCGCGCCAATAGCTCAGTTGGTTAGAGCAACCGGCTCATAACCGGTCGGTCCGGGGTTCGAGTCCCTGTTGGCGCACCACCGATAGGGGTATAGTTCAGTTGGTAGAACGACGGTCTCCAAAACCGTATGTCGAGGGTTCAAGTCCTTCTGCCCCTGCCAAAAAAGCGAAACCGCAATCCTTATTGGAATGCGGTTTTTTTAATCGTCAATATATTGCTACAAAAATAGCCGCCCGGATTACCCGGACGGCATTTTTTATTCAGTCCTCATATCCATCGAGGAAGCTGTGGACCTCCCCGTCCAGCTTGTAGGAGATTATCTTATTCAGCTTGATATTTTCTACGCTGCGGAATATATTCATCACAACCTGCGGATTCTCCTCCGACAGTTCCGCGATGAGCTGCTTTATTGCCTGGCGCTTGGATCTCGCGGCTCCGTCCGGATTGCAGGTCGTGCAGGTGTCCGTGAACCGGCAGGCGCACTGTATGAAGTGCAGATCGTTGTACTTCGCCCAGTGCTTGATCTCGTCCTCCCGTATGAAGTACATCGGGCGGATAAGCTGCATTCCCGGGAAGTTCGCGCTGTGCAGCTTAGGCATCATGGTTTCAACCTGACCGCCGTAAATCATGCTCATGAGTATCGTTTCGATAACATCGTCAAAGTGATGCCCTAGTGCGATCTTATTGCAGCCCAGCTCCTTTGCCTTGTTGTAGAGATGTCCCCGGCGCATTCTTGCGCAGAGGTAGCAGGGATTGTTCTGCACGTTGTACACGGAGTTGAATATATCCGTTTCGAACACGGTGATCGGGATGCCCATCAGCTTCGCGTTCGCCTCAATTATCGCGCGGTTCTCGCTGCTGTACCCGGGATCCATCACCAGGAACACCAGATCGAAGTCGAACTTTCGGTGACGCTTTATCTCCTGGAAAAGCTTCGCCATCAGCATGGAGTCCTTGCCGCCGGAAATGCACACCGCCACCCTGTCGCCGGGCTTCAGCAGCTCGTATTCGTTCAGCGCCTTCGCGAACTTGCTGAATATGCTTCGGTGGAATTTCCGGGTGATACTCCGCTCAATCTCCGCAGCACGGTCGGAGCTGCTCTGCATTGCGATTTTTTCGCCCAGCCAGCGGACGTACCCCCCGGTGAGGTTCGCGGCGGAATAACCGCGCTCCCGGAGTCCCTCGGCGATCTCCTCGCTGATGATTCCGCTGCGACAGCACACGACGATATCCTTGTCCGTGGGGAATTCCATGCCGGGCACCGCGTCCGGCGCAATATTCACGGCGTTGTCTATATGTCCGAGCGCAAACGCTGATTCATCGCGCACGTCTATCAGCATGACCTTCTCCGGCGGAATGCTCCGCAGTTCGCTGACTGTTATTTCTTCTTTCATCTGTTCCCTCGCTATTTTCTTTATTCAGGCAGGAAAAAGCTGGCGTAAATCTGCGTTCGCGCCAGCCGTAATTGCTGTATGGATTTTTATGCGTATGTGCTGAGCAGTGCGCCTATATTATAGGTGTAGCTGGGCTGGACCGTGTTCGAATAGGAGAACATGCCGCCGGAGCTGCCCTGGAGCCGCTGTATCTGCTGCGCCTTCTGGTTTATCTTGCTGGCGTAGCCGCCCCTTCCGAAGGTGGATTTCAGCTCGTATGCCTTGATACCGGAGAGCTTATCCTTGTCGAAGGTGAGCTTGTTGTCGCTGCCCACGGTGATACCTGCACGCTTGAGCGCACTGGAGTACACCTTGGTGGTATTTACCATGACCACGCCCTTCTGGAGCACCGACTGGTTGTCGGATTCCCCGAGAGCGCCTACCATGTCGTTGTAGTCGTCAACAAAGCTCTGAATCTTCTTGGAAGCAGCCTCTGCGTCCACCGTGTCGCCGTAATCAAGCGAATTAGCATAGCTTACAAGATCCTCGGAGGATTTTGCGGCTGCGCTCGCCGCCTGTTTTACGGTGACGGTCTTGTCCGCCTTCTCGGTATCCTCATCGCTGGGGAATATCGAGCTGTAGAGCTTCTTGTACTGCGCCTTGAAATAGTCGTTTTTGTTCTTCAGGATACTGTCCATGGCGTCGTTTATCGACGTGGAGTTCTTCCCGGCGGAGAAAGTGCTCTTTGAGAACAGACTGCCGGTGCTTACGCCGGTCTTTGCGGAAGCCTGCGCCATTTTCAGCTGAACCATAGCCATACTGCCTACTGTTGCCATAAAAACACCCCCTTAAAGAAACTGAATGATATGTCAGGAAACCTTTCTCACAATTGCGATCGGCGTCTGCTGAGAGCACTGGTCGAGAGGATTATCCTTGAATGCCTGTATCGGGAACTCGTCCGGCATGTCCTTGCGCGGCTTGCCGAGTACGTTCGCGCCGATATCGTTCGCGTCGATGATCACCACGTCAATGCCGAGGTGCTTTGTGAGCCTTGCGGCTACCTCGTCGGGCTTATCCGGCGCCATCTTCGCGTAGTGATTGTAGGGCGGCAGCGTGTATTCACACGGACCGTCGATCGCACGCGCCTTCATTCCGCAGATGTTGTAGAATACGCCGTGCTTGTGGAAAAGCTTGCCGATCGCCGCGCAGAAAGCCGCCCAGAGCACCTTGGGTCTGCCGACCTCGCGGATACACAGCTCCATGGTTTCCGGCATGCCGAGTCCTATGCCGTAGTTGGTCTTTACGACAAAGTGGGAGAGTATCTTCGCCAGGCGGGATACCTTGATCTCCTCGATCGGGAATGCGCGTCCCTGGGAGATCGCGACGATCTTCTCGGACATGATTATCGTGTCGCCGGGCTGGATATAATCCCTGACGTACTTGTCGAGAACGTCCTCCAGCACGTCGTCCTTGGTGATGACGTGGGTCTTTACGGGGTATCTCGCGTACCTGCCGTAATCGGTGTCTATTTCAAGATTCTTGCCCTCGTTGGGCTGAAATGGCATTTCCATTGTGTTTCCCCTATTTCCCCGGATATTACAGGCAGTAATCAGCCTACTCCGTATACCTTTCTGTATTCCTTCATCTTCTCAACGTATTCCTTGCCGGGGATAACATCGTTCTCCAGCGCGTCGATGATGTCGTTGATGTTCACGATGGAGTACACCTTAACGCCGAACTCGTCGTAAACTTCCTGCACGGCGGACTTGTCGGAGGTAAGTCCCTTTTCCATGCGGTCAACGGTGATGATCATGCCCTCAACGTCGATCTTCGCAGCTCCCTGGAGCTTCGGAAGGACCTCGCGCAGAGCCTTGCCGGAGGTCATTACGTCCTCGATTATTACGACCTTCTCGTGATCCTCAAGGGTCTTGCCGACGAACATTCCGCCCTCGCCGTGATCCTTGACTTCCTTGCGGTCGAAGCAGTAGTTCACGTCAACCCCGAACTTGTTGTAGAGCGCGGTGCAGGCTGCAACGGAAAGCGGGATCCCCTTGTATGCCGGACCGAACAGGGTCTGGGGCTTGAGTCCGTTCTCCATAATGCACTCTGCATAGAATTCGCCCAGCTTCGCCAGCTGCGCGCCGGTCTTGTAGTTGCCGGCGTTGATGAAGTAGGGAGCAAGTCTTCCGCTCTTCAGTGTGAATTCGCCGAACTTCAGCACTCCGCTGTCTACCATGAACTTGATAAAGCTTTCTTTGTAGGTCATATATATCCTCCAGTTATCTGCGCAGGGCGCAGTTTTTCATTCTCTTTTTATTATATCACACTATATTAATAAATGCAAGGGTGTGGAGGTAATTTTTACGCCAAAGCGACGGCTGTAGAAATTGTGCCGGATTTTCTCCGGAATAATTGTGCAAATGCTACATACACGGGTGGGGAGTACTCGTTTTAACGCGTATAAATCGTCAGTTCCTGCCGGAACTACGGTTTTCAACATGTGCATTTTGGTAAAAATCCAGTGCTTTTTCCCTTGACATTTTCGTGATTTTGTTGTAAAATAAGTATGGACTTTTCTGTATCGTTACATAACGCTGCTGAAATAGTTTACGTTAATTATAATATCTATTGTATTATAGACGTTATGGCGGTCTAATATATAAAATCAGGAAACCGTTATCTATGGGCGGCTGGTTCCGGGGGGAATTCCGGCTGTCGTTCTGCCACGATTTTTTCAGTGTACGCACTGTTTGTACGGACGTATACCAGTCCGCGAAGATTTACGCAGCATAGCACTGCGAGCGTTTCCGCATGCGCGGAAATCCATTCCCAGAAATTGTATATTATTCCCGCCGATCATTAAGAAGGAGGGAAAAACGAGATGGATACAATAACAGCGATAATCATCGCAGTTGCGGCATTCATCGTCGGCGCAGCCGCTGCCGGATTCATCTGCTTCAAGATGGGCATAAAGCATCGCATAAAGTCCGCTGAAGCACAGTTCGAGTCCGCAGAGAAAGAATCGGCGCGCATTATCGAAGAAGCTAACACCAAGGCCGAGGACCGCAAGAAGGCGGCTCTTGTCGAAGCAAAGGACGAGATCTACAAGATGCGTTCTGACGCCGAGAAGGAGATACAGCGCCTGAAGGGTGAAACAGACCGCGAGCTGAAGGAACGCCGCGGAGAGCTGTCACGCTCCGAGCGCAGACTCCAGCAGAAAGAGGAGAACCTCGACAAAAAGACCGACAAGATGGAGCGCTATGAAGAACAGCTCCACCAGAAGCACAAGAAGGCTGACGAGAAGATCGCCGAGGCGGAACAGCTCAAGACTGAGCAGGTAGAGACCCTCGAGCGTATCTCCGGATTCACCACCGACCAGGCGAAGGAGCATCTGCTCTCCCTGCTCGACAGCGAGCTGAGCCACGAAAAGGCGGTCAAGATCACCGCCTATGAGCAGAAGCTCAAGGACGAGGAGGACGAGCTTGCACGCAAGCACATCTCCCTGGCGATCTCAAGACTTGCTGCCGACACGGTGTCCGAATCCGCCGTATCCGTCGTTGCAATACCGAACGACGAGATGAAGGGTCGTATCATCGGACGCGAGGGACGTAATATCCGCGCCCTCGAAACGCTCACCGGCGTCGATCTCATCATCGACGACACTCCCGAGGCTATCACGCTTTCAAGCTTTGACCAGGTACGCCGCGAGATCGCGCGTATCTCCCTTGAAAGACTTATCCAGGACGGCCGTATCCACCCGGCTCGCATCGAGGAAACCGTGGAAAAGGCGCGCAAGGAGGTCGAGCAGCGTATCCGTCAGGAGGGCGAACGCGCTGTGATGGAAACCAACGTGAACGGTCTGAACCATGAGCTGGTAAGACTTATCGGACGTCTGCGCTACAGAACTTCCTACCGCCAGAACGTTCTCAACCACTCCATTGAGGTGGCTCACCTCGCCGGCATCATGGCGAGCGAGCTTGGTGTGGACGCTGCCCTTGCAAGACGTGCAGGTCTGCTGCATGATATCGGCAAGGCGCTCGACCACGAGATCGAAGGCTCCCATGTACAGATCGGCGTAGATGTATGCCGCAAGTACAAGGAAAGCCCCGAGGTGATCCACGCTATCGAGGCTCACCACGGCGACGTTGAGTGCCGCACGGTTATCGCGGCTCTCGTACAGGCTGCCGACGCCATCAGCGCCGCAAGACCCGCTGCAAGAAGCGAGAACTACGAGAACTACATAAAGCGCCTTGAGAAGCTTGAGGAGATCTGCTCCTCCTACGACGGCGTTGAGAAGTGCTACGCTATCCAGGCAGGCCGTGAGGTCCGCATAATGATCAAGCCGGAATCCATCACCGATGATGGCATGAAGGTACTCGCGCGCGATATCGCTAAGCGTATCGAGGACGAGATGGAGTACCCAGGACAGATCAAGATCAACCTTATCCGGGAAAGCCGGGCAGTTGACTACGCTAAATAAGCAAAATAACCTGCTGCGCTCCCACAGAACCGGGGGCGCAGTGCTGTATTCTAAGGAGTAACGACATGATTCTGTTTGACGCTGACAAGTGTGTTTCGTGCAATTCCTGCATTCGCGCCTGTCCCGTGCCGGAAGCTAACAAGGCGGTCACACGGGACGGAAAGACGGTCTACGACATCGACCCCGACAAGTGCATAAGCTGCGGCGCCTGCGTCAAGGAGTGCAGCCACGCCGCGCGCACCTACGAGGACGACACACAGCGATTCTGGGACGACATGAAGTCCGGGGAGAAGATCGTGCTGCTGGCGGAGCCTTCCATCAAGGTGGCTTTCGACGGCTGCTGGAGGAACGTGCTGGAGTTTCTGCGGAAGAGCGGTTCCGGCGAGGTGTACGACGTTTCCTTCGGCGCGGATATCTGCACCTGGGCGCATATCCGCCTTGTGGAGAAACAGCCCGGAAAGAAGCTGATCTCCCAGCCTTGCCCGGCGATCGTAAACTACGTCCTGAAGTACGTCCCGGAGGCGGTGGGGAATCTGTCGCCGGTGCAGTCCCCGGTGCTCTGCGCGGCGGTGTATCTGCGCAAATACCTCGGCGTCACCGCGAAAATAGCCGCGCTCACTCCCTGTATCGCGAAAAGGGACGAATTCCGGCTGACCGGCGTGGTGGACTACAACGTGACGTTCCAGCACCTCGGCGAGCTGCTGGAGAGCAGGGGATTCCGCCTTTCCGAGCAGAAAGGAAAGCGCTCCGCGTTTGAATTCGACGGTCCGCAGGGGATCATGGGCGCGATATACCCACGCCCCGGCGGATTCAAGACCTGCCTGGAGCTGGAGGCTCCGGCGCTGAATGTCATCACATCCGAGGGAACCGACCACATCTACCGCGAACTGGCGCAGTATCCGACCGTTGGCGCCCGGGACCTTCCGGACGTGTTCGACGTGCTCTCCTGCGGCAGGGGGTGCGGCAGCGGTCCGGCGGTGGGCACTCCGCTGTCGGTGTACAGAATGAGCGGAATACTCAATGGGATCGAGAAATACAACCGCCGCAGCCGTGTGAAATTCGACAGGAAGGGGCGCGACAGGCAGTTCCTGGATTTCGACAGGCGGCTGAAATACGAGGACTTCCTCAGGGAGCACACGGCGCAGCCCGTAAAGCGGCTCTCCGCCACGGAGGAACAGATCGAGGAGGTGCTCCACGGGCTGGGGAAGAATACCCCCACGGAGATGAACTACAACTGCCACGCCTGCGGATTCGCCACCTGCCGCGAACTAGCGAAGGCTATCCTGGACGGGACGAGCACGCCCAGCTCCTGCGCGCAGTTCACACTGCATGAGGCTGAACGGCGGCGCGCCCAGATAGAGCAGACGAATTCCAGTATCAGCGACATCACCCGGCAGCTCGGCGAGGTCGTGGAGCGGCTCACTGCAAGCATTTCCAGCGTGTCTGAATCCACCGGCGGCATAACTCAGCTGAACAGCCAGAACGACCGCGCCGCGGCGGAGCTTTCCGGTGTGATCACGCAGCTTCAGTCCCTCACGGAAAACATCAACGCCTCCATGGAGGCGATAAACAGCAGCGTCACCGGATTCTCGAAAATGACCCGGAACATCAGCGACATCGCCCGGCAGATTAATATTCTCGCGATAAACGCCAGCATTGAAGCGGCGCGCGCCGGAGAATACGGCAAGGGCTTCGCAGTGGTCGCGGAGGAGGTCCGCAGCCTGGCGGAGCACTCACAGACGGCGGTCGCCGAGGCGGAGGCAAGCAACAAGCTGGTGTACAGCGATATCAGCGACGTAAACGGTATTGTCGCGACTATTACTGAACGCATGAACGATATCCTCGCGATGATGGCGAGCATGAAGCAGAACATCGCTGAAACCATGGAAAAGGGCGGCGATATCAGCAGCGAGATGGACGGAGTATCCGGCATAGCCTCCTCGGTTGACAGCCTTGTCAGCCGCGCGGAGGAAGTGCTGGCAAACGCGGAATAAGGGGGCAGCATGGCAAATCCTACCGACCTCAGGGTGATAAAGACCCGGCAGACGATACGCAACGCGCTCAGCTCCCTCATGTCCGAGATGGAGCTGTCGGACATCACGATAACCGCCCTCTGCTCCCGGGCGCAGATAAACCGCAAGACTTTCTACAGGCATTACCGCTCCATCTCCGATGTTATCACGGAATTCGAGAACGAGCTGCTGGCGGACTTTTCTGAGATCCTCAAGAAGAGCAAGACGAGCATGTTCGACATCGGGGCGGTGCTCGGGGAAATAAGCGCCCTCATCAGCGGCAACCGGGACTACTTCGTAAGCCTGCTGGCGCTCAATCCGGAGCTGTTCAGCGGCGGCAGGGTGAAGGCTATGCTCCGCCGCGCCATCGAGATCGCCCTCAGGGACATCGGCGCGATACAGGACGAGCGAACGCTCCACATGCTGTCGGAATACACCGTCAGCGGCGTGCTGTCGCTGTACTCCGCATGGTTCGACGAGGGCTGCGCCGGAAGCCTCGACGATGTGACGGAAACGGCGCGCAGACTCGCCACCAATGGACTCAACGGGTTCGTCCCCGGCGAGCGGCTGAAGGAGATACTCTGATATCCGCAACAAAAACAAAACTCCCCCGGAATCGCTCCGGGGGAGAATTTGTGTTACTGAAAAAAGTGGAAATTAAAGTTGCACCGAATTACTCAGCGGTGTAAGGAATGAGAGCGATCTGTCTTGCTCTCTTGACAGCTGTTGTAAGCTCTCTCTGGTGATAAGCGCAGCAGCCTGTTACTCTTCTGGGAAGGATCTTAGCGCGCTCAGTCATGTACTTTCTGAGCTTGGCAACGTCCTTGTAATCGATGAATTCGGAACGGTCAACGCAGAACTGGCAAACCTTTTTTCTGGGGCGCTTAACTGCGTGAGCCGGTCTATCAAACTTTTCAGCCATGGTGATACTGAACCTCCTTTGTTGTTCAAGTCAAACGAATTGCATTAGAATGGGTAGTCGTCCGTGGGCGCGGTGGCGAAATCCACTGTGGGACTCTGCTGTGCCGGGGCGGCGGGAGCCGGAGCCTGGGGAGCAGGTGCGGACGGTGCAGACGCGGCATAATCATTGTAGGAGCCGCCCTGCGATTTTTCGCCGGTGAAGGATATGCGATCGGCAACGATCTCATACCATGTCTGCTGATTGCCGTTCTTGTCGGTGTAGTTCCTTGTGGTCATCTCACCTTCGACCAGGATAAGCCTGCCCTTGGTGAAGTAACGGTGCACGAAATCCGCCTGCTGACGCCATGCGACAACATTGAAGAAATCGGACTTCTTCTCCTCGCCCTTCTGCTGGAACCGTCTGTCCACCGCAATGCGGAAGGAGCACACGTTCACGCCCTGGGGAGTGGTCCTTAACTCGGGGTCGGTCACAAGACGACCCATCATGATAACCTTGTTAAACACGAGAGCACCTCCAATTCAGCATACAGTCGTTATACCGGGATTACTGCTGGCCCTGTGCGAGCACAACGATGGAACGCAGAACGCCATCGGTGATGTTGATGATACGCTCAAGCTCCATGGGGAAATCGGGCTTGGACTCGAAGTTGTAGAGTACATAGTAGCCTTCGCCCTCGTAGTTGATCTCGTAAGCGAGCTTTCTCTTGCCCCACTCATCAGTGTTGGTGAGTGTGCCGTTTGCCTTGATGAGGTCAGCGAACTTCTCGGTCAGCGCCTTGATCTCGTCCTCGGTCTTCTTCAGAGAGAAAACGATTATTGCCTCATACTTCTCAGATAACTTTGCCATTTATATAGCACCTCCTTATGGATATATATCCCGTGCGGACTGCACGAGAAAGGGGTTAGGACTTTTACAGCCTTAACTACATCATTATATCAGAAACGAACGCCTTTGTCAAGGGCTTGTGCGCACTTTTTCATTTTTTGGCGGTTTTGTGCATACGTCGTCCGGACTTCAACTATATTAAATAGTATACTCTGGATCGGGTACACATTCTGTATTATCCGACCTTTGTTTCACGCCTTGTTGTAGGAATCATCAAAAACAGGCGCTGAAATTGTTTGTTTTGGTTAAAATGCACATAAAGGGGATTTGAAATTCTACACGCCGCTGCGCCGGTTTTTGGCGGTTTTATCGGCTTTTGCCGCGTTCGACGCTTGAAATAAGAACAAAAATATGGTATAATTTATATACTATAGTGGAGTATAGGGCAAAGTGCGCCCTGAATCCACGAATACGTGCCGACGGGTATCCCGTGGGCAGGGGGATTGGAGGTTATCCGGTGAAAAAATTCTCGTATCAGGCCACCGACGTCAACGGCAAAACCGTCCGCGGACAGGAGATGGCAGAGGATTATCAGGATCTTCAGCAAAAGCTGAAGGAAAAAAATCTGTACGTCACAAGATATCGTGATCTCGGCGCAAACGACGCTGTGGACGTAAAGTACAGGTTCAAGACTAAAGAGGTGTCGTTCATCAGCCGTCAGCTGGCTTCGATGACCTCGGCGGGTCTTTCTCTCGTAAGGGCGCTCTACATACTCCAGGAACAGCAGGAAAAGCCCAAGGCAAAGCGCGTTCTTCTGGATATCTACGAAGAGGTCCAGAAAGGTAAGTCGTTCTCCGAGGTGCTGGAGTCCAAGCCCGGCGTGTTCCCCGACCTTTTCGTCAGCATGGTCGCTGCCGGTGAGGCTTCAGGTACGCTGGACCAGATCCTCATCAGAGTTTCTGACCACTTTGCAAACGCCAACAAGACAAACAACAAGGTAAAGGGCGCGCTGGTTTATCCTGTTATCCTGCTGATACTCGCCCTGGCGGTAATCATACTCATGTTCACGGCGATCCTCCCGACGTTCGCGAACATGATGTCCGAGGAAGATATGACGCCGCTTTCACGCGCAATGCTCTCCTTCTCGGATTCGCTGATCAACCACTGGTACATTTACCTTATCGTTATCGGTGTGATCATTCTCCTGTTCTGGGTCGGCAGAAAGACTCCCTCCGTCAAGCTCAAGATGGACGAACTCATTCTCCGTATGCCCAAGGTGGGAAAGCTTATTTCCACGATCTACACGGGCCGTTTCGCAAGAAACATGTCAAACCTCTATGCGGCAGGCTTACAGATGGTGGACTGCATCGAGAAATCCGTTTCGGTGCTCGGTAACTCCTATGTTAACAAGCGCTTTGAGGAAGTTGTTGATAACATCAAGCTCGGTGAGAGCATGTCCAAGGCGGTCGAAAAGACCGGCATCTTCGAGGGCATGTTCACCTCGATCATCTTTGTCGGCGAGGAATCCGGTACGCTGGATACGATCCTTTCCAAGGCGGCGGATTACTACGAAGAAGAGGGCGACACCGCAATAACCAAGCTCGTCGGCATGCTGGAGCCTGTCATGATCATCATCATGGGCGTGGCTATCGGTCTGGTCCTCGCGGCTATATTCCCGATGCTCTACGGCGGCATGACAAACGTCAGCTGATACGTTCCCCGGAACGAACAGGCAGAACCGTCAACTTAATCTTATTATGAGGTGAAAATATGCTTTCAATAGATATTACTGACAGACAAATAAAGCTGGTCAGGGGCGTACACAGCGGCAGCAAGATCAGGGTACAGGACGCGGATATGCGTGAGCTCACCCTCGGCATGGTTTCCAACGGATACATAACCGATGTGCCGATGGTTGCCGCTGAACTGAACGACATCATCAAGACCAAGGGCATCACGGAGAAGGACGCTATCGTGTCCATCACCTCCAGCTCCATCGTTTACAAGGAGATGATGCTCCCCAAGCCCAAGAGCATCAAGAACACCGCCGCTATCGAGGCGATGATCCAGACGAATATGGGCGTTTCCAATGAGTTCAATATCTCCTACACCATCGCCGGTGAAACCGAGGACGAGGAGAAGAACAAGCTCATCAAGATCATCGCGACTGCCTGCCCGCAGCGCCTGGTAGACGGCTATGTAAGGCTGTTCTCCCACATCGGTCTTTCCCTCAAGGCGGTAAACATCTCCAACAACTCCGTAACGCGCCTTATTGTCAATACCCCCAAGATGGCTGAGAGAATGCCCATGCTGCTTATCCAGATCGATAAGGGATTCCTTAACATGAACCTTTATGAGGATAACCAGATCGTATTCTCACGTTACTTCAACATCGACCCCACTGACTACGACAATGCGCCTGACTACGTTGTCCGCGCGGTTTACGATAACCTGTTCAGAATGATACAGTTCATCAAGAGCCGCAAGGGCGCAAAGCCCCTCAAGGAGATCATGTTCTACGGCGATACCGGAAACTTCATCGAGCTTTCCAACGCCATCTCCTCGTTCAACGTGCCGGTACATGTGCTCGCTGCGCCGTCCACCGTCGTGACGATGACGGAGATCGACTTCACAAAGTACGCTAACGCCATCGGCGCTATCTACAGAAGAAACAAGGATCTCGAGCATATCAACCTCCTGGAGGCTACCTCCGCAAAGGAATCCAAGGGCATGAACGGATATCTCATCATGCTTGGCGGCGCATGCGTTGCGGCGGTCGTGCTCGTTGCTGCTATCAATATCGGACTTTCCATGGTGGATAAATCCATTCAGGGTCAGGTGAGGGATATCGACACGCAGATCCAGTCTACGGCGCTTCAGCAGCAGCTCAGCGTGGTCAGCGAGCGCGAGGGAATGCTCTCCGGCTTCAACACCTATAACCAGAACGCAGGCTCCACCTCCACGCTGTTCAACTACATGCCGAAGTTCCAGAGCTACGTTATAGACAAGATCAAGGAGCCGATGGAGGCAGTCAAGTCCGAAAACGGAATCGATCTTGATATTCAGGCCATTTCAATAGAAGGCACGTCCGTTTCCGTGAAGTTCATGGGACAGTGCAAGGGCGATCCTACCTCAATGCCGGCAGCCTACGTCAACAAACTGACGAACGAGGTAAAGACAAAGTATGGCGATCCCTACTTCCAGAACATCGTTTATACCGGTTTTGAGAAAACCAACTCCAACAATGCTTCCAGGTATCTGGAGCTTCAGACCGGCGAGTGCAAGTATGACACCATATTCACCTTCGAGATTTCCATGAACCTCAGACCCGGTTCAGATGAAGAACATGCAAATTCCATCAATCTCGACCTTGATGATAACGAGGGAGTAACAGAGGCTTCTGGCGAGGAGGTAACTGAATAATGAGACTCAGCAAACAGGAAAGAATGGCAGTGCTTATCATTGCCGTCATCATAATTCTCGGACTTGGCATCTTCCTTTTCATCGTGCCCAGCTTTAAGAGCATAGGGACTTCCAACGCTTCGCTTACCTCTAAAAAGCAGGAGCTGGCGGACGCACAGGCTAAGGCTGCCACTGCAATGGATCTTGGCACGCAGGTAAATGAAGCGTACAAGCAGGGCGATAAGGTCGCAGATATGTTCTTCGAGGAAATGAAGGCGTACGAGGCTGACGACCAGATCCGCGACTTTATTCAGTACTGCAAGGATCAGGGCGTGAAGTGCTCCGTTGACTCCATCACAATCGGCACTCCTACCGTCGGCGATCTTGGCGTCACCTTTAACGAGGAGAGCGAGGTAACATACGACCTAAAGACTGCTGCAAGGGGCGACTCCACAGGCAACGAAGAAACCGACGAGCAGCGCAGGGAGGCTATCCTCAAGGAGGCGCTCGCAAACACCCAGACCGTCGGCGCTATTGACGTCACATTCGAAGTGACCACTCTTGAGCCCGAGGATCTCATCAAGTTCATCGACGTTATCAACAACTACGAGATCAACGGCGTGAGAAAGGCAATGCGCCTTTCCAGCGGCCTGGAGATCGAGTTTGACGATGTCGAGGAAAAGTACAACAAGATAATCGACGACATGACCCTTGATCTCACCTTCGACGCAATCAAGGAAGTCGCTGACGAGAACGGCAAGAAGTTCCCCACCAAGCAGGAGCTGAAGGAGAAGCTCGGACTTGTCACCACAACCACCAACGAGGACGGCGAAACCGTTACGGTTGCAAATGACAAGGACGATGATACCGTATTAGATGTCGGCGATGATGTTATCTACATCGCAGAAGTCACAATCACAATGTACAGCCTTGAGCGCATGCAGGATCCTACTGACAAGCTCGCTGCACAGAACGCCCTGCTCGGCTGAGCGGGGACGGCTCCCACTATGTAACTTATTCCCGGCTCCGTTCCGCACGGGGGTGTGTCGGCGGAGTCCGGGCGGCCTTGCGTGAATGTATTGGAGGTAATCAACAATGAAACACGCATTGAGAAAATATCTGGCGCCCTGCGGCAGCGCCCTCTTCATGGTTGTCAGCACCATGGCGGCGCTCGTGGTGCTGGTCACGGCAATGTATATGTCGGTGGTTTCCTCCGGCAAGGTACAGTATGCTACGTTTAACCAGGAGCAGGCGTATGTATCATCTACTTCTTTAGCTGATATATTAAAAGGCTATATTTGTGACAGTAAGAATGCAAAATCTGATTTTGTCAAAAAAGTTCTTGCTTTGAAAGAAAGCGACACTATATCTACCAATGGAAATGACTTTGCATCACTCAGTCCTGCCGGTACAAAAGAAGATACTGCGCTCGGTGGATATACAATTGATGTCACAAGACTTAAAGATGAAACCATCAATAAATCTACATGGCATATTTTTGACATTGCCGTAACAGTGTCTCAAAATGGATCTGTTGAAACAACCCATACTTATGTGAGAACTAAAGATCCTGAGCCTACGGATATGGATCCTATCGACAGGTTCTTTACGGCGACTGGATATGTACCGAATGATGTAGTTGCTGCTGGTGGCACATTTACATCAAAGATGTATTTTGACGCGGAGTATTCCATGTTTACAGAACCTAAAGGTTATGACAGTGGCGCACTTACTATTGATACTGATATGGTGGCGGCGGGCTCTGTGGTTTTTGATCACTCTAATGCAAATCCTGTAAACTTGTCTGAACCTGGAGAATGGTACATTGGCAATAACATGTATATAAAGTCTCAGCCTGACACGTTTAATCTTGGTGGTCAGAATGGTGCAAATACTGACTCAGATAACAATGTTCATGGCTTACTTGTTGTTGGTGGTGACTTTGAGATGTCCAGATCTGGTCAGTTCACTATAGGTGCTCCAGGAAAATATACCGATGTGTATGTATTGGGAGATTTCTACCTCGGTTCCTGCACGATTTATGGCGATCTTTATGTTGCAGGAGATCTTATCATCAATAACAGCAACTGGAACATAATGGGTCAGAACGGTACTGGAAAGTTCTACATTGATGGTGACGTTAAGGTCGCAGATGGCGTAACACCACGCCTTAACGGTAAGGGCAATCAAGGTGGCGAGGAAGGCAAACTCGCGGTAATTGAAGAAGCAAAGAAATATGGCACCTGGAATGGAATCCTTGAAACTGACAAGAATTACACATATTCTGCTGACGAGATCGCAACCATTCTGAATAAGAAAATAGGCGGTTCTATTTATCCAAAGTGGCGCATCAATACTGACAACTTCCTCACCGAATTAAATGGAAAGCTTAAAAAAGTTGATATTCATTTTGACCTAGGTTGGGAAACTCCAAAATTTGTGGAAACAATAGACTATGACTGCGTTATCGGCGGTATTTATTCTACTGGAAACACTATCAATGCCGCAACAATTATAATTGACACTGGCAATGAGGGTGACGTCAGAAATATCAGACTCAGTGCAAATTGTTCAGATGGTAGCACATTCTCTTGGTGCCCGGATACAGTTGAGAGCGGAAGGCTTGTAAATGTGCTCACCATAGGGCAGGGAACATTGCTAATTGATGTGCCTGACGGCGTTCGTTATCAGGCAACCAACCAAGAGTTCTTTGGAAGCATGGGTTGGTTTAAACTGTTAGGTGGTAAGGAGCTTGAAAAGAATGGTCAGTCTTACTTTGACAGGGCGGATGGATTTGATTTGAATAACCCGGATCAGAATATCATCATCCCCAATAAGATTATCCACACAACATGCAGCAGTTGCGAATATGAGCAGGTGACTGTAGACGGCGAAACTAAGTGGAAGTGCAAGAATCCCGACCACTACAAGACCTATTCCTCCCAGCCGGAAACCGATGTGTGCAGTGGATATATTGACAAATCTGCAGTAAGATCGTATGCAAGCAGCAAGGGCATTGATCTTGACTATAACGGTGAGGAGCAGATGCCCAATGTCGATATTTATGTAATCTCCTGCTCAGAGAGTGCAGATATCCAGTTCGGTGGAGATGGCGTAATGAACAACCTGTACTTCGGGTATGTTTATGCTCCGTTCATGACCTATGTGGATAAAGGCTCCGGTGGCGGTGCAAAGACTATAGGTGGTCTTATCGTATCCGATTATGTTATCTCAGGTTACTACAGATATACCTACTGCCTGCCCTCCAAGACTATCAACGAGCTTGTCGGCGAGGATTTCGAGGTGCTTGTACCTACTGGCAGCCGCGAGTGGCGCCATTATGGCGTTTAATTATGAGAGGGGGTCAGAAACATGAAAAGAATCATTTCGAAACATGGCTTCACAATTGTTGAAGTAATGGTTGCATTTGTGATTTTTGCGATAATGGCTGCGATGGTATCAATGATTCTTGCTCAGGTTAATAATGCAAGACGGCAGAACGCTGACATACAAGATGAGATAGAAGTACAGAAATCTGTTTACTATCTCAAGGACCAAGACAAAAAGTATGATGCGAAGGACAAAGAAGGTGAACTGAGTTTTAATTTTGAAGGTGCAACTTCCTTCGACATTGACTATAGTATTGGTGACCCGAATGCAGAAACCGATGAAAATTTGCTAGCGCTGGATTACTTTATCGGAAATGTTAATTATGATTCTGCCAAAAATACCAATAAAGATACTAAAGATGAGAATGGCAATAACGTAGGTAGCGTTACCACTCGTCTGGACAGTCGTGTTTATGGCTCTAACGGGATTACCAATATTACTGCAAAGATAACCAGAGACAGTTCTTATACTGGAACAGGCTATAGGTATTTCATCAAGTCTATGGCTACCTACAACGGTGTCGATGATCAGAAGTGGTTTGCACAGTACAGATTTATTTTCCCTAGTGTCATTTTGGATTACGGTTATACACAGCAGTCGGATTCTCCGTCAACTATATCAAGCCGTTTTGAATCGTCATCGTCGTATCAGTTTGAGGTTTATTCGCCTTATAACAGAACTCTTAGAGTGTCTAGTAAGCAAAGTTCAACCGAATCAAGTCCGCCAGCGGTAGCTACTCGGTATCTGTATTATTATGTGGTGCTATCAGATCCTCTGGAGGATATTGATAGCGGACTTGATTTGAATAAAATTTTCGGTTACAGTAGTTCGGATCAAAGCAGTTCCAAGACTGAATATGGTTCATATACGTTTACATCCTATGTTGAAACCATAAAGAATGAAGATGGCAGTGCTAGCACCGTAACTTATCCAAACATATTTGGTGCATTCCCCAAACCTGAAGAGGAAATTCCCTCTGACGAACCGTAAGGAGACTGGCTTATGAATAAATATATCAGGCTTCTTAAAAAGCGAAGATTTGGCGGCTTTACTCTGGTGGAAATGATTGTAGCAATCGCAATGCTTGCTATACTTATGGCAGGAATGATGATCTTCATTTCGCCAATTATCCAGAGTTACAATGGCAATCATACGGATAGTAATGCTCAGAATACAACGATTTGTGTTCAGGAGTATATATCCAGAAAATTAAGGAACTCCTATCAGGTGGCGATATTTGAGAATACAAATTACGCCGCTATACGAGACAACGATGCTTACAAGAGCCAGATTGAGTCAATGAATGAATTCTGCGCTAATGTAAATGGACCGTCGGCGGTTAACAAGACATATGTGTTGAAATGCATGAGTCTACGCTATGACTCAGCCGACCAGCGTTATTACCTTTGGGATGAGAGTGTAAATATGAATTCTAAGGGGGCGCTCGATCAGTCTAAGTCCAAAAAAGTATTTGCAGATGTGCTGTATAATAATCTGTACATTACCTACGATTTTTCTTTGCCCAAGAACGGAGATTTTGTAACAGATCCTAGCAAAGGAGAATTCCGCAAAGATGCACTTCAGATGGACTTTAAGACCTACAGAGACCCCGAGTTCAGTAGCTTGATTTTCCAGGGTCAGGGCATCACAGAGATGCGTCAAATAAAGGGCATGCTTGCAGATGGTGGCAATTCTACTAACTATTTTGTTAAAGTGAAACCGGAGACACCATTGGATTATAATTCCATGGTTGATGGCGAAAGAGATATTTATATTTATTATGTGACGCGGGTTTACGGAAGTGCAACAATACCTTAAACAAAAAACTCACCGCCGGTCAGCCGGCGGTGAGGAATGTGTTTAAAGGTCAGATGGACATCAGACCGATGTACCAGCTGATTATCTGGCTGCCGAACAGGAATGCTGCCGCGATCCCGACGGAGAGGAACGGTCCGAACACCATGCGGCGTGAATACTTCACGCGGGTGATCTGGTCCTCCCGGATAGTTATGCGGAACGCGCCCTCACGCTCGGTGGTTATCTGCTCGCGGATACTCTTGCTGAGCGCGGATTTGTCCGGAACTCCCTTCCACGCTTTCTCGTCCAGGAACTCCCACTCAATGTCGGGCTTTCCTCCGGTTATCGTGCCGACGATCACGTCGTCATGCCCGGCAAGGACGTAGCCTACGTCACGATCCAGCTGATCCTGGTACCAGTCCAGGGCGATCTGGCGTATCTTCCCGGTCAGCTCCAGTTCCGCCTTGTGATCGCGTATTTTTCTGGTGATGCCGTAGATGGCTCCCAGGACGATACCAATGAACAGCGCAAGGAATACGCGATATCCAAGCAGCAGGGAAGCTCCTGCCATCAGCTGTAGATCGCCGCCGCCCATTCCGCCTATCAGCACGAGGATTATGAACATCACCACGACAACTCCGAAGGAGATAAGGCGCTCATACCACGGTGCGAGCATGGAGTTCCCCCAGGGGATAAAGAACGACGCGATTCCCAGGACCGCAACAGTGATGCTGCACCAGTAGGGGATCTCGAAGTGGTCGATGTCGATTCCGCTGAGCACTATCAGCACGGCGAACAGGACGCACGCCACGGCGAACTCCCAGGAGAAGCCGTATACGAGGAACGCGCCCAGGTAGGAAACCGCGCACAGCGCCTCCATTATCATGTATCTGGGAGAGATCCTGGAGCCGCAGAAGCGGCACTTTCCGCGGAGGATTATCCAGCTGAATATCGGGAACATGTCGTACCACTTCAGCCGGTTGCCGCAGGAGAAACAGTGGGAGGGCTCCCTCACGATGGACTGGTGCAGCGGAGTGCGGTATATCACCACATTCAGGAAGCTGCCTATCGCCGACCCGAAAAGGAACACGAATACGCAGGAAATAACTTTCAATGCCGTCATTGTTCAATGACCCCCTTAAAGAGATATTGGTTTCATTTTACCATAAAATCATGCATTTTGCAAGGGGTTTTGAATAATACGCGGCGCGCACCATATTTACAGATAACACCGCAGGGCGGTTTGCACGGCGACTCGCCGGGCGCAGCGGAGATGCGGCAGCCGTATCCTCGCCGAATATTCTGAAAGGAAGAATTAGCATAATGGCTGGACCTATTAGAAATCTGCCCATCGGTCAGATACTGGTGGAGAATGGATTCATCAACGAAAAGCAGCTGCAGGAGGCGCTTGATAAGCAGAAAACCAGCAACGGCAAAATGCTTGGCGACGTCATGCTCGAAATGGGGCTTGTTTCCGAAACGCAGCTGGCGCAGGCGCTCTCCATCAGACTGAAGGTGCCTTTCGTTGACCTGGCTTCCGTGCAGATAAACAAGGACGCGGTAATGAAGATCCCCGAGCAGACCGCAAGGGAAAAGACCGTAATCGCGTTCGATATGCACAACAACCGCCTGATGGTGGCTTCCAACGACCCGATCAACTTCTACATCTTTGAGGAGCTGAAGGTCCAGACCGGCATGGAGATCGTGCCGCAGATATCCACCAAGACCCAGATCCAGGAGGCTATCGGCAGATTCTACTCGCAGCAGACCGTTAACAAGGTTATGAACGAACTGGACGACGAGGCTGCCGCCGCTGCTCAGCAGAACCAGGTGGTGGATCAGCAGTCCGGTGAGCGTATCGACAACGCGCCTATCGTCCGCCTGGTAAACACCATGGTTGAAACCGCATTCCACATCAATGCGTCGGATATCCATATCGAGCCGTTCAAGAACCGCACCCGTATCCGTTTCAGAGTTGACGGCGAGCTTGTAGAGCAGGAGGCAATGAAGGTTTCCCCGGCGCTGCATAACTCCCTCATCACCCGTATAAAGATCCTCGGCGGAATGAACATCGCAGAGAAGAGAATCCCGCTTGACGGACGTTTCGGAATGAAGATCGACGGAATCAACCTCGACGTCCGTGTATCCACGATCCCGTGCGTTTACGGTGAGAAGTGCGTTATACGACTGCTTTCCACCGCCGATGAAAAGACAAGAAAGATCACCGACCTTGGTATGACGGATTACAACTACGAGATGTTCAAGCAGATAATCCGCTGCCCGAACGGCGTTATGCTGGTTACAGGCCCTACCGGTTCCGGTAAGTCCACGACGCTTTACGCGACCCTCGGCGAGCTTTCCAAGCCGAACGTAAACATCGTTACAGTTGAGGACCCTGTCGAGAAGAAGATCGACGGCGTAAACCAGTGCCAGATCAACGCAAAGGCAGGCATGACCTTCGCCGCCGCCCTCCGTTCTATCCTCCGTCAGGACCCGGATATCATAATGGTCGGAGAGATCCGTGACGGCGAAACGGCGGATATCGCCATCAGAGCCGCTATCACAGGTCACTTCGTGCTTTCCACACTGCATACGAACGACGCGGCTTCCACCATCGTCCGTCTGGTGGACATGGGCGTTGCGCCGTACATGGTCGCTTCCTCCCTGGTTGGTATCATCGCTCAGCGACTTGTCAAGCTTCTCTGCAACGAGTGCAAGGAGCAGATCACCCTCACCGACCCGGCTGACCTCCGCCTTGTAAGCATGGATAAACCCGTGCAGATATGCCAGGCGCACAAGGGTGGCTGCAAGAAGTGCAGGGGAACGGGTTATTCCGGACGTACCGCTATCCATGAGATCATCGTTACGTCTAACGATATAAAGGAACTCATCTCCAGGGGCGCCACCGCCGAGGAGATCGGCGCAAAGGCAACTGAGAACGGTACACTGCTGCTTCGTGACAACGTTACGAAGATGGTGCTTGCCGGAAGAACTACCATGGACGAGTTGGTTAAGGCAACGTATACAGTCTGACAAAGTGCGCCGTGATATTACTCTGTGGATAATCATTCCATACGCGAAAGGCGCAAAGCCGCGCAGTGGAGTTGTCCGGGAGCGATAATACGGACGCCGCCGGAATACTTATTTAAAAGGAGCGTAACATCGTGGAAGGCATGAACACAAACAATATAATGGACATCAACAGGATACTTGACGAGGCGCGCGAACTCGGCTGCTCGGACTTGCACTTCACCGCAGGTCTGCCGCCGGTAGTACGTCTGCACGGTTCCATCAGGAAGCTCAGCGGCTATCCGGACTGCACTGAGCCGATCATCGTAAACATCATCAACCAGATCACCTCGATCAAGCATAAATCCCAGATATCCAAGGGACTGGACACCGACTTCTCGTATGTGTCCACCGCGGGATTCCGTCACAGAGTCAACGTGTATCGTCAGCGCGGATACCACGCTGTTGCGATACGACTTCTGCGCAACGATATCCCGACCCTTGCCGACCTGTCGCTTCCGGCTACGCTGGGCGAATTCGCAATGGCGCCACGCGGACTGGTGCTTGTAACAGGCCCTACCGGTTCCGGTAAGTCCACAACACTGGCGGCGATGATCGACCACATCAACAGATCAAAGAACTGCCACATCATCACCGTCGAGGATCCTATCGAGTATCTGCACACACATAAGCAGTCCATGGTAAACCAGCGTGAGATCGGGCAGGATGTTGACAGCTTCGCCGGATCTCTCCGTGCCGCACTCCGTGAGGACCCGGACGTTATCCTGGTCGGAGAAATGCGTGACTTTGAAACCATCAACGCTGCCGTAACCGCCGCAGAAACCGGTCACCTCGTGTTCTCCACACTGCATACCACCGGCGCCGCAGAAACCATCGACCGTATCATCGACGTATATCCGCCGCACTCCCAGGGGCAGATCCGCTCACAGCTCGCGAACTCCGTTGTCGGTATCATCTCCCAGACCCTCGTCCCCACCGCAGACGGCAAGGGACGCTGCGCGGCTCTCGAGATACTCGCGGCAACCGACGCGATACGCTCCATGATCCGTGAGGGCAAGATATTCCAGGTTCCCACTGCGATCGCGACAGGTAAGAAGAACGGAATGTTCACCCTCGACCAGGACCTTGCAAGACTGGTCAACATGGGCAAGATCACCAAGGAAGTCGCGCTCACACGCTGCCAGGATCCGAACGAATTCAAGAGATATCTCTCCGTTGGATTCTGATATCCCGGGTATTTTCCCGGCTGTATGGAAATTCCGCAGCCGGGATTTTCTGTATCCGGGGCGACATGCAATAAAAGGAAGGGTTGGTAACATGAGTCTTAAAGGAAAAAAGGGATTCACGCTGGTGGAAATGCTAGTTGTCATAGCGATAATCGGCGTGCTCGCCGGGATACTTATCCCGACGATGATAGGCGTTGTGCAGGATTCCCAGATCGCTTCTGCAAACGACACCGCGAAATCCATCAGAAGCCGCACGGCGGAATTCCTGGTGGGTCTGGATACCCGGCTGAACACCCGGGTGACGGGGCAGCGGTCGGTGTATATCACCGTGAGCGGCGGCGACTGGTCGATAACCGGGGGGAATGCCTCCGACTGGCTAGACGGGAATAACCACTGGTCCACCGCGGTGACGGTGCGCGGCGACAACCCGGCAAATCGCGAAACGGAGCTTCTTCCGTATCTGGCTTCGACTATGCCAGATGTGGACAGCGCATACATGGAACTGCATATAGAGGAGGGAACCGTTATTGGCGTGTCGTTCATCAAGGACGGCAGCGCGGCTACCTCAAATATGCCCGGCGTGGCGGATTTCCGCAGCGGTGTGTTCGGATATGGGGGTTCTCAGAAAGCCGGGATATGCGATGGCGAGATTCTCGGCACATCGCCAATTCTTTCTCTCGCATGAGATAAATGTGGAATGTAAACGTTTCAGCAAAGTTACATGATTTTTTCACACAATTTGCACAAAAACGCTCATAATAAATAGATTGTTTTAAACGAAATTGCGCCTCGCATGCAATTTTTTTGAAAAAACGCTTGCAATTTCTGTGATGATAGGATATAATGTGATTACAGCGATGGAGCGGCGCTCCGGAGCGATTTGACAAGGATATAACTCCGCTGGGGTTATACATAAAAAATTTTTATTTTCAGGAGGTCTTTACAATGATAAAGAAGCTTCAGAGCCTTAAGAAGAAAAAAGGCTTCACCCTCGTTGAGCTGATCGTAGTTATCGCTATCATCGGCGTACTGGCAGCAATTCTGGTTCCGACCATGCTGGGTTACGTTACATCTTCCCGTGTAACATCTGTTAACTCCACCGCTGCTTCCGTCAAGAACAACGTTGGCACATTCCTTACAAACGCTGACACTGCTGGCTACGGCATGAAGCAGGCTAACACTGTTATCGATGCTCTCGATATCACTGTTACCAACGGTACATGGGCTTGCACAGCTGCTACAGCTGGTAACTACAAGACCGGTTCCACCATCACTTGGGGCGCAGGCGCTACTGGTGTAGTTGCTAACTCCACCTCCAAGTCTGGCGTAACAAGCGCTGAGACCCTGCTCACCATCGAGCTTGCTAACCTTTTCCCCTCTCTCCAGAACGCAGCTATGCACATTGAGATGAAGGCTGGCACATGCTCCGCAGTTGCTTACACCGAGGACCAGAACACCGCTATCGCAACAACCGATATGCCTGGAATCACCGCTGGTGAGTTCGCTTCTACCTTCGCTTGGGACACCAAGACCGCTGGTATCGCTCCCTCTGGTATCACCGTAGGTACTGCTCCTGCTATCCCGATCGGCTAATAGCTGACGGCTCAAGAGCCAGAACTTAACAATGCACATCGTTCCTCGGCGGCGCAAGCCGTCGGGGAATTAGTGCTATTATTCAAGCGTTTATCCGACATCAGACGAGCGTTTGAATAATGGCGCTGCGGCGCTCAGCGCGCACATAATTCACGAAAGGCGGAATATCGTATGATACAATACCTTCAGAGAATGAGGAACAAAAAGGGCTTCACGTTTATCGAGCTTATCGTCGTTATGGGTATCATTGCGGTGCTTGCCGCGATCATCATTCCGAATCTTATCGGCAACGATACTGACAAGAAGCGCTCCGCGAATGTGAACTCGCAGACGTTTTTCACCGCAGTGCAGCTCGCCATGACCCGTGCGCAGACCACCGAGCGTTCGCTTGTAAGCTACGCAACCGGGGAATTCCACTTCATCGAGTACGAAAAGGGCGTCAACACCATCAAGAGCCAACTCGGCGAGAGCGCTCCGCTGATGTTCATCGAGGCGGAATTTGAACAGCGAGGAATCAAGGGCGTCCACATTGAGGAGACCCTCACAAGGCTCATGGCGCTGCCGGATTTCGACGGAACCACCCAGACCACCCTCGAAAGCTACATCGCGACCAACCTTGACAAGTACATGGTGGACAGCTACCAGGGGTATTTCTACGCCGTGGTTGACAGCAACTTCACCGTGCTCGCCACACACTTCATGCAGGACCGCCTGCCCATGAGCACAAGCTACGCAAATGCCAGCGCTTTCCGCGACGCGCTCATGCTGAACTCCTCCGAGAGAGTGACCGGCAACGACTGTATTCTCGGCTCCTGCTGGGAGGGCAACGTGTTCCCGACCACCGGCGACTACGTTTTCAACGCCCCCGGCTCCACCGACCCGGATTTCGACCTCTACTTCGCTGCGTAAGCGCAATATCGGACTACCTACCGTAATTCCTCACATCTGTGCAGGAATTACGGTATTTTTTTGCAAAAATCGCGTTACGGCGCTAAAGTTTGGAGCGGCGCTGCCGATAATATGAATAGGCGAAGTAATATATGAGCGTACTATACCCTAAAAGATATCGCCGCTGAACAAAGGAAAGAACACATAAATAATGCAGAGGAGGCAGAGCATTTATGGAGATAAAAAGAATAAACGGCGTGATTTCCGCCTATAAGACCGCCAGAAAAGGCACCGCGCAAAGGTCAGAGTCTGCTTCCCAGACCAAGAACACCGACCGGGTGGAGTTCGGGTTCGACACAGCGCTCCAGGCAGCCAGAAACGGTATCGCCGCGGCGGTCAGGGCGGACGCAACTCCCCAGGAACTGAGCCAGGCTCAGCAGTCCATGGACAGCGTGGAGCCGAACGAGCTTGCAAACTACATCATATTCGGGTGACAATATGGACGAGAGAACCGCACAGGCAGTCATAAGGTGCCTTGAAATAGACTGCGACTTCTACCGGGAGCTTCACATGTTCCTCATGAAGAAGCACACGAAGATACTCGACGACGACCTCGAATGGCTCACGCAGTCGCTGAACACGGAGCAGGCGTACGTCATGAAGAGCCAGTCCCTCGAAACCAAGCGCCAGGCGCTGTTCCAGGGTCTGGGTATCGCCGACAGGAAGCTGTCCGACATGATGGACGAGGTCCCGGACGGCTGCCGTGCCAAGATGAGGCAGCTCACAATGCAGCTCGGCGACCTCGTGGACAATATCCGGGAGATCAACGCGCAGACAAGCGAGATCGTAAAGCGCAAGCTGGAGAATCAGCAGGAGCTTGTCAAGCGCGCCGGCATTCTCAACAAGCCCGAAACCTACACCCGCAGCGCGTCCAAGGTTTCCGGCGGAAGCTCCGCGAAGGCATTCAGGGAAATATAGCACAGACAGCATTATCCGGCATTTAGGAGGAAAATATATGCGCCCCACATTCCTGGGATTTGAAACACAGAAGCGTACTTTGCAGGTCGCACAGAAGAGCCTGGATATCGCAGGCAACAACGTTTCCAACATCAACACCATCGGCTACACCCGTCAGCGCGTGGATCTCTATTCCATGTACGTCAGCGGAAACCAGAGCCTCAGATGGTGCAGCAACACGAACAATCTTTCCCTCAACGGTCAGGGCGTCAACGCCTACGGCGTCAGCCAGACCAGGGATCAGTACATAGACAAGAGATACCGCGAGAACACCGCGGTAGAGGCGGAAACCGAAAAGTCCGTCAATATCCTCTCGGATATCGAGGACGTGCTCGACAACATCGACACCGACGGTCTACAGTACTTCACCGAGCAGTACTTCAAGGCGCTCCAGGATTACTCCGTTGAGCGCCCGGACGCCGCCGAGGTGGCTACTATCGCCGCAAATTCCGCGGTCAACCTGTGCAGGCTCCTCAACGATTACAGCACCAAGCTCCAGGAGGTCGAGGATACCTACGTCGGCGAGATGGAGGACACCGTCGGATACGTCAACAACCTGCTCAGCGAGATAAACACCCTCAACGACCGTATCGCCAAGGAACTCATCAACTATCCGGACGAGTACGGTCCGAACGAGCTTTACGACCAGCTCAACATGTATATAGACGAACTTGCGAACTACGGCGATATCTCCGTCACCAAGAACTCCAACGGGACATACTCCGTGGATATGGCAGGCGTGAATATAATCGACGGCGAGAAGTTCAAGGCAAACTACTTCGTCATGCAGGATTTCGCCAAGGCGGGCAACCAGGCGGCGCTCAACTTCGAGAGCGGCGAAGAGGTCAACCTCCACTCCGGCATTCTGAAATCCTATATCGACATGCTCAACGGCAACGGAGTTTACGCCACCGGTCGCCAGAACGGCACCCACGGTATCGCCTACTACAAGACCGCTATCGACGAGTTTGCGCGCACCCTCGCGAACACATTCAACTCCGCGAACGGAGCGGACGATGACCCCAGACGCCAGATGTTTGTCGGCTACCCTGCCGGCGGCAAGGACCCCACCGCCGATGAGAACGGCGACGGCGAACTGGACGGAGGTTACTCCGAGGTAGTCATCACCGCCGGGAATATCCACGTTTCCACCGTGTGGAAGGAGAATCCTACCATGATCGGCATGGTGAAATCCATCGATGAAACCACCGGAAAGGCTGTCTACGGCTATGATGAAACCACCGACAAGGACGGCAAGGCGAATCTCCAGAACACCAACGTGCTGTATCTGCTCTCCAGGTTCGAGAGCGGCGTGAAGTTCGGCAACGAGAACGACTTCAAGGGCAGCGTTTATCAGTATATTTCATTCCTGAGCGACAGGCTCGCGGAAACCATAAGCTACGAAACCAGCCGCAACGACACTGCGAAATCCACCGTTGACACGCTTCTGGACGCCCGGGACGAGGTTTCCGGCGTGCAGATGGACGAGGAGGGTATCAACATGCTGAACTACCAGAAGTGGTACAGTGCTTCCTCCCGTATGCTGACGACCATGGACGACGCTCTGGATAAGCTCATCAACGGCACCGGCAGAGTGGGACTTTAAGGAGGTAAGCTGAGTGAGAATAACCAATTCAACGCTGCTGCGCAACTACGACAGGAATCTCAAGCGTATCTCCACACAGAAGTACGCTTCTGAGAACAAGATATATTCCGGCAGGCAGTACAACCGTGCGAGCGAATCTCCGCTCAAGGCGACCAAGGCGCTCACCGTAAGAAAGCAGCTCTGGCACACCGAGCAGTATCAGGAGAACCTCAAGGTGGCGGATAAGTTCTACACCGAGGCGGAGACCTCCCTGCTCCAGGTATCCGAGCAGCTTGCCTCCGTCCGGGAAACGATAATCTACGCCTGCAACTCCACCAAGGACAAGGCGACAGACCTCAATATCCTCGCGGAGCAGCTTGAAACCAAGGCGAAGGAGATGTGCTCCATCTTCAACACCAACAGCGCGGAGCGTGCGATATTCGGCGGCGAGAGCAACAGCGATGAGCCTTTCACCATTGAATACGACGCAGACGGAAGAGCCACCACGGTGCTTTATCACGGCGTTCCCGTCAATGCTTACAGCAAAGAGAGCGACTTCCCGTATTCCAACGACGTCTACATCGACATCGGTATCGGTATGGTCATCACCGACAACCAGGAGGTCGATCCGCAGTCCGTGCTGAAGATATCCTTCAACGGCGCCGGCGTTTCCGGCTGTGGGTTCGAGGCAAGCGGAAAGGACAGCACGATACTCCGCCCGGACAGCCTCAGGAGCGGCACTGATCAGGAGAACACCGTCAGAATGACCGCCGGCGGAAAGACTGTCACAGTCAAGTTCAAGGGCAGCAGGACCGACGATATACAGACTGCAATAAAGAACGCATTCAACAACGCCGGCGTAACTGATCCTAAAAAGATACCCGTCATTGACACCAAGGGTCAGCTCACGATGGGCGACGGGAGCTCGGCGTATGTTTCGGAAACGCCCTCCATCAACCTGGATCAGCTGAACGACGGACAGAACTACACCATCGACGTTTACGCCAGCGGTACGAAGAAAACCATCACGTTCACCGCCGGAGCGGATACCGCTGACACGGCGGCGAATATCCAGGCGAAGCTGGACGAGGCGTTCAAGAGGGAAAAGCACGTTCCCACCATCGACGACGATGGAAATATCAAGGTGGAATACCTCAACGCGAAGGGCGAAACGGTAAGCGAGAACGTCTACCTCGCCAAGAGCGATACCGGCACAAAGCCGGATATAAAGAACGGGGATACCTACTCCAACAACTACCTCCAGGTGACGCTGGACGCTGCTGCGGCGCTCCGCAGAGGCGACATTGACTACGCGAACGCATGCATCGACAGGATCGTGAACTCCTCCGAGAATCTGCTTGTCGAGATCGCAGACCTGGGTAATTCCGAGGAGTATATCGAGTTCAACCAGAGCCGGTTCGACACGAGAACGCTCAACCTCAAGGAGCGCCAGAAGGATCTCGAGGCGACCGACCTTGAGAGCGAGATCACGCTGATGAAAACATACGAGGCTATCTACAACGCGTGCCTCCAGATGTCCAGCAGCATTGTGCCGAACAGCATTTTCAACTACATCAGCTGACAGGTCAGCATTTGGTTTATTTGGGTTAGCATGCGCTGCCGGATAGTCCGGTAAGGCAGGGAAGCCGGCGCATTATAGTTATATATGGCAGGTTACAGACAACCAGGAGGTGTTGGAAGTGAACAGCAATCTACTACAGATAACAACGATCCCGATATCCATCGAGATCAAGGTGACTAACGCTAAGTACGAGTATCCCGACGCTACGGAGCGTCAGCCGAAGGTGAACGTCACAAATACCCAGGGCGGCTATGTCATGAAGGCCGACCCCATCAAGGTGAACATCGACACCTATCAGGCGCGCAAGAGCCTGGGATACGGGCATATGAATGACGGCGATATGATGGCTCAGAAGGCGCAGGAGGGATTTTCCCTTGCTTTCCAGGGCACGGCAAGAGTCGCGTCTGAGGGCAATATGCTTGCGAGAGGAATGTCCGCTTCGGAAATCGCGATCCAGAACGCCAGAGCCGGTGCAACAGTTGAAACTATCATGGAGTTCCTGCCGAAGGAGGGCGCAGACATCACCTTCGACGGCGGCACTCTCAGCATTGACTACCAGATGGGCGAACAGGACATCGACTGGGAAACCATGAACCAGCTGCCGATGGAGTTCGTCCCCGGAAGCGTGGAGCTTATCGTACGCGACAGACCCAGGGTCGAGATAGAGTACCTCGGCGGTCCTATCTACTTCCCCAGGAGCGCGGACCCCGAGTACAAGCCCCCGGTGCTGGACGTCAAGGGCTGATCTATTCTGAAAGGAGCGGCGGCAATACGCCGGAATGCCTATGAAGATAATTACCAGAGATTTTGGCGAGCAGGAAGTTGACGAGAGCAGGATCATCACGTTCCCTGAGGGAATAATCGGGTTCGAGGACAAGAAGAAGTACGCACTGCTCAGTCCGCTGGGCGATGAGAAGTTCCCGATGTGGCTCCAGGCGGTGGATTCAAAGGAGCCGTGCTTCGTGGTCTACGACCCGATGGAGATATACAGCGGATACAGGTTCGAGATATCCGATGAGGAGCAGGCAACGCTGCGCATAGACGAGGATTCCCCCTACCGCTGCCTTGCCGTTGCGATCGTCCCGGAGGACTACCGCAAGACGACCATCAATCTCCGCTGCCCCATCGTCGTCAATACGAAGGAGCGCATTGCGGCTCAGGTCATTCTGACGGAGCATTATGAATTCAAGGCTCCGGTCTATGAGGAGGGCTGAGCATGCTTGTTGTTACCAGAAAGACGGACGAGAGCCTGATAATTTCGGATAATATCGAGATCACGGTCCTTGAAATAGGCAAGGACAAGGTGAAGATAGGCATAAACGCACCAAAAGAGATCAAAGTAATCCGCAGCGAACTGAAGGACGCGCGCCAGACCAACGAACAGGCGGCGCATTCCTCCGGCAGCGCGATCGCGGAGCTGCTGAAGCAGCATAAACAGGAGGAGAACTGACATGGCAGATACAATGAGGATCAGCGGTCTTACCTCGGGATTTGATACCGAGAGCATGATCAAGCAGCTGATGTCGTCTTACCAGACGAAGATAGACAAGCAGAACCAGAAACTCCAGAAGCTGAGCTGGCAGCAGTCCGCTTATCAGGACGTCACAAAGAAGATCACCGAGTTCAAGAACAAGTATTTCGATGTGCTCAAGCGCGATACATATCTGATGAGCAGCTCCACCTTCAACAAGTTCACTTCCAGCGTGACCGCCACAAACGGCGCGGATACCACCGGGCTTACTGTAAGCACCACCAGCAACTCCGCTGCCGGAAGCTACAAGGTGAAACTCGCACAGCTCGCGACTTCTTCCAGGGCGGAGGGCGGCAATGTCGATGTCGCTAATTTCCGGCTCGATCTTGACAAGGCGGTGTCCGCCGGCGGTAAGGACGTCACAAACGCAGACGGCAGCAAGACCAGACAGTTTGAGCTTGCGCTTGACGTTAAGGTAGGAAGCGTTTCCAAAACCATTAATTTTGACGTAAGTGCAGCCCTTGACGCAGACGGCAATATCGCTGATAAGGACGCGCTGTATCAGGATCTGACCGACGCGCTCAATACAAAGCTTCAGGAAGGATTCGGATATTCCGGCAGGACCGGAAGCAATGCGACGGGTGCCACAGACTCTAACGGGAACGAGTGGTTCCTTCAGGCGGAACTTGGCGCTGACGGGAAGGTCGGCTTCAGGGTGGGCGGAAACTCCACCGTCACGGTTACTGAGAACAAGGGCAACTTCGGAATGGCGCAGGCTGCTTCAAGGGTCGCGGTTTCCACCGGCAGCGTTGTCACTGGCACCAACACCTTTGCGGTGGACATAGGCGGAAAGACGACAAATGTCAGCTTCGAGGGCGTCTCCACGACTTATTATGACAGCCGCACCGTTTCCGGCAATGAGAGCATTCTCAAAGAGTTCAACGAGCTCAAGCTTGCCGCTTACCGCCGGGATAATAAAATATCCGACAGTCAGACGGTAACACAGACGCAGCTTGATAATTATACCTACACCAGCGAACAGGCGGCAAAGGATAAGAATGCCGCTGCAATAAAGAAAGCGCTCGGAACCGCTCTCCCTGATTATTCGTTCACCCTTGACGGTTCCTATCTTACGGCAAAGAAGGGGTCGGAGAGCGTTGATTTCTCGCTGACTTCGGTTGACGGCGGTACTCTCGGACTTGCCAAGGCTTCCGCTTCAAACAAGATAAATACGTCTACCACGCTTGACTCGCTCGGTTTTAAGCCGGATTCTGACGGGAAGTATTCGCTGAAAATAAACGATACCGAGATCACCGTTGATAAGAATGCCACTGTTTCCACGCTCATGAGCGCTGTGAACAAGTCCGACGCCGGGGTGACAATGACATATTCTTCCCTCACCAACAGCTTTGTGGTTGAGGCCAACGAGAAGGGCGGAGCCGGCAGGGTGGATATACAGTCCGGCGACCTCGCAAAGGGTCTGGGACTCGCCGACGATAATGGCACCGTGGGCTACACCCAGGGGCAGAACTCCATCTTTGAGATCAACGGTCAGGAGATCTATCTCAATGACAATACTTACACCCTGGACGGAACCACGTTCACGTTCGACGATAATATGAAAGTCGGCGAAACCTACACTGCGACCATTTCCAAGGACGCAACTACCGTCAAGGACACCATCAAGAAGTTCGTTGAGGACTACAACCAGCTTATCGACGACGTTTACGGGCATATCGGCACGGCTCCGGCAACGGACAGCAGCGGCAACAAGTACGACCCGCTGACCGACGACGAGCGTGACGAGATGAGCGAGGACGAGATCACCAAGTGGGAGGAGAAGGCAAAGCAGGGCGTTATCTACAACGACTCCACCGTTTCCTCCATCATGAGCCAGATACGCACTGCGCTCTACGGCAGCGTGACCATGGACGACGGCTCCAAGTTCGGTATCTACAACATGGGTATCAAGACCTCCAGCGAGTGGTCCGAGCACGGAAAGCTTGAGATCGACGAGGACGCTCTTGACAAGGCGTTCGAGAACAACCAGGACGCAATAATCAAGCTGTTCACCGACAGCGACACCGGTATAATGGCGAAGGTCAACAAGGTTATGGACAGCGCCGTAAAGAGCACCGGCAAGGCTGAGAACAGGGGCACCCTGGTACGCAAGGCAGGCAAGGAGAACAGCTCCGTTACTGCCGACAGCACCATCTACAAGGAGATGAAGCGTATCCAGCAGCGCATGAGCGACCTCCAGACAAAGTACTCCGACAAGGAAGAATACTGGTGGAAGGTGTTCACCAACATGGAGAGCGCGCTGTCTGACCTGAACAGCCAGACAAGCTATATTTCCTCATATTTCGGCACTTCCGGCAACTATCAGTGAAATAACGCGGCGGAGTGATCGCTCCGCCGCCACCATAAAGAAAACAGAGGGCACAGGTTATGTCTAATCCCTATTCAGCATACAAGAAGCAGTCCGTAACGACTATGACGCCGGTCGAGGTCGTTATCAAGCTGTACAGCGAAACCGAGCGGCAGCTCGCCATCGGCGTGAACGCAATACGCACCAAGGAGATCAAGAAGGCGCACGAATCCCTGATGAAGGCGCAGGAGTTGCTGGGCGCTCTGCGCGGTTCCCTTGACATGGACGTCCCGGTGTCAAAGAATCTCGATCAGCTGTACGAATTCTTCCAGAGGACAGCGGAGAAGGCAAACATCAGGAAGGACGAGGAAACCGCCGCCGAGGTGGAAAAGATCATTCCGATGGTCGGTGAACTGCGGGACGCTTTCACCCAGATAAGCCAGATGACCAAGGAAGAGATCGAGGCGCAGGAGAAGTCGCGCAAGAAGTAAGAGGGAGGTGTTATTTATGGCAGAGATCAAAGGCTGCGAGGGCGTTATCGCTCTGATGAAGCAGATCTACGAGGTGCTTCAGGAATACGAAAAGCAGACGGACGCCATGAGTAACGCCGATCTGGAAACCCTGCAGCAGGCGCTTTTCAACCGCAACGAGCTTATCGGCAGGCTTGAGGAGCTAAAGCAGCAGGTGGAGGGCGTGATCGAACTTGAGCTGAGCGAGGAACGTCAGCTGCTCAACGATCTTGTCCACGGCAGCTACGTTGGTATTGCGCTGGACGAACAGCACAAGGAACTACAGCTTATCCAGCGGAACATCACCGTGATAAAGCAGCGTATCGTTGACAAGGACCGGGTCATCTCCGGGCAGTTCAAGAGCCAGCACATGGATTCCCGGCGCGAACTGGAACAGCTCAAGCAGACGCGCCAGAAGATCGGCTACTACAACAGCGCGGTCGTCGGCAGGGCAACAGGGCAGTCGCTCAACAAGAATCTGTAATCAGTTATCCCCCGGGGTCAGGAACTCCGGGGGATAGTTTTTTGTGCGTGAATAAAGGAACGGGGCAGGCGATGAGCCTGCCCCGTGTGGTTGATTCAGATGTTATCAGCTTCCGCTGTATTCGGAGAGCTGTACATCGAATTTCACGGTCTTGTCGCGGCCGCGGCTGTCAGTCCTTACGACGGTGACGGTCACGGTGTCGCCGGGCTTCATGTCCTTGATGACCTCGGAAACCTCGTCAACGGAGCGTACCTCGGTGCCGTTGATGGCGGTGATGGTGTCGCCCACAACAAGCTCGCTGTTCGCGATCGCAAGGCTCTTGTCAATGTCCGTTACCAGAAGTCCGGGGGTCATGCCCTGGATCGCACCCAGGTAGTCGCTGACCTGAAGGCAGGTGATACCAAGTATCGGTCTGCCGGTTACATAGCCCTTGGTGATAAGGTCGCTGATGACTGTCTTTGCGTCGTTGATGGTGATCGCGAATCCCAGGTTCTCTGCGTTGTCGTTTACCAGCTTCATGTTGACTACGCCGACGACCTCGCCGTACATGTTGAACATTCCGCCGCCGGAGTTACCGCTGTTGATCGCGGTATCCGTCTGGATAGCGGATACGCTGTTGTCGTCGTATACCTGGCGGTTCAGTCCGGAAACCACGCCCTTGGACACGGAGGTTTCAAGTCCCAGCGGATTACCGATTACCACAACGTCGTCGCCCAGGCTCAGCTCATCGGAGTCGCCCAGTTTTGCGGCGGTCAGTCCCTCGGCGTCTATTTTCAGCACCGCAAGGTCGGTGTCGGTATCCGAGCCGAGCAGCTCGGCGTCGTAGCTGTTGGATACGCTGTCGCCGGTGTTGGGGTCGGTGGTGTTCACGTTTACGACCAGCCTGGATACGGGGTAAGTATCATTCTCTGCGACATGCGCGTTGGTCAGGATATATCCGTCCTGGGAGATCACGATACCGCTGCCGGCGCCGTACAGGGTTTCCTGTCCACGGTAGTTGACGTAGACCTCAATGTACACGATGGAATCCTTGACAGCCTTCACGAGATCCCTTGTGTAGGCGTAGGTGCCGTCGCTGTTGTATTCCACGTTGCCGGAGGTGGTGTGACCGGAAACTCCCGACTGGAGGGAGTCGATCACCTCCTGTGCGTCGCTGGAGAGGCTGCTGCCGGAATCCTGGGAATCCGCGGAGCTTCCATCGGAGGAAGTCGTGGTGTCGGATACGGAGGAGCCGCTGACCATGCTCATCGCCTTGTTGGCGGCAAATGCGCCGCCGAATCCCGCACCGCCGCAGAGTACTGCGACCGCGGCGATAAGCGCAATGACCCTGCCGGTCTTGTGGGTGTTGGGCTTCTTCGGGGGCTGCGGCTCGGTGGAGAAGCTGCCCTGATATTGCTGGCTCTGTGTATCCTGACGGTTCATGCCGTTAGTGTTGTTCATATCGTTCATGTTATTGTTATTGTAGTCATACATAGATCATTCAATCCTTTCACCGGTCATCGGATACTGTCCGGATACCGTTTCTCTTTTGTGATTACAGTATATCAATCCATTGTGTATATCAGGTGAAACAAATTTGAACAAATAATTAAATCACGCTGAACAACTATTCAACGTCATGCGTCAGCCCATGCTTGCCGGGGCTTCGCTCATGGAGGGCGCCTCCTGTCCCTTTACGGCACGGTCCGCCGCCAGGGCTATGGCGCATTCCAGGCGCTTTTTCTGCATTTCACAGGCGATCTTGTAGGGCTTCTTGACGTCGCCCTCGTAGATGAAGCTGTTCGCGTTGCAGCCTCCGGAGCAGAAGAACTTCGCCCAGCAGTTGCGGCAGCCTTCCTTGCTGTAGACGTGGACCTTGGAGAAGTAGGTCTTTATGTCGTCGTTGAAAGTTCCATCATAAAGGTTGCCCATTTTCCACTGCTCTATTCCTACGAACTGGTGGCAGGGGTAGATATCGCCGTGGGGCTCCACCGCAACATAGTCGTTGCCGCAGCCGCAGCCGCGCAGGCGCTTGATGGCGCAGGGGCCTGCGTTCAGGTCCACCATGAAGTGGAAGAAGTTGAACTTGTCCTTGGTGCGTTCAGCCATGATGTCGCACAGCTTGTCGTACTCGGAGAACACTCTCGGCAGGTCCTCCTCGTTGAGGGCGTAGGGCATTGTGGGGTCGGTGACGACAGGCTCGGCGGAAAGCTGCACGAATCCCAGGTCGCGCATTGCGAGGATATCGTCCGTGAAATCAAGGTTGTACTTTGTGAATGTCGCCCGGACGTAGTAGTCCTTTGTGCCGCGGCTCTGCACCAGCTTCTGGAACTTGGGCACGATTATGTCGAAGCAGCTCTTTCCGTTGACGGTCTTGCGGATACGGTCGGTGACCTCGCGCCTGCCGTCCAGGGAGAGGACGCAGTTGCTCATCTCCTTGTTGATGTAGGCTATCTTCTCGTCGTCCAGCAGGATTCCGTTGGTGGTGATGGTGAAGCGGAAGTGCTTGCCGTACTTCTTCTCAATGGAGCGCGCGTATTCCACGGTCTGTACTACCGTATCCCACGCCATGAGCGGCTCGCCGCCGAAGAAATCCAGCTCCAGCTGCTCGCGGTTTGCGGAGCGCTCGATGAGGAAGTCTATCGCCTTCCTGCCGGTTTCGGGGGTCATGATACAGCGCTCGCCGCCGAAGTCGCCCTGCTGTGCGAAGCAGTATTCGCAGCGCAGGTTACAGTCGTGGGAAACGTTCAGGCACATGGACTTCACGGGGGATTTCACCATGGTGTCGCTGTATTTCTCGTAGTCGTCCTCGGCGAAGAGGGCGCCGTCCTTGTACAGCTGGTAAAGTTCCGCGTAGCTCTCACAGACCTCGTTTTCGGAGTACTGCGGAAGCTTTCCGGGGAGGTCGGATGGCATGGTTTCGCTCATTGGGGCGTCGATGTAGTCCAGCATATCATATGCGCAGTCGTCGGGCAGGTGCACTGCGCCGCTGTTTACGTCCAGCACTATATTGTAGCCGAGCTGTTTGAACTTGTGTATCATTGGATTTCGCCTTTCTATATGGTATGTCGTTGTTATCAAAAAAACTGGGCGGAACAGTTCCGCCCATCGTGTGTAATATCAGGTGGATATTACTTTTCAGACTCACATTTCTGGTTTGCAACTGTGCAGGAGGTCTTGCAAGCAGACTGGCAGGAGCTCTGGCACTTGCCGCAGCCGCCCTTTACAGCGGAAGCCTTCAGGTTAGCCTTGTTGATGGTTGTGATGTGCTTCAAACTAAACACCTCTTTCGTGTAGTATTACAGGTCACTGCCTGTTATCATTACTAGTATAGCATATCTCGGGGAATATTTCAAGTAGCAATGAGAGATTTTTTTGAATTAATGACCCCGACCGGCGAGGTCAAAAAAATCCCCCTAAAATTCCCACCTCCGGATTGTGCAATATTGCTGAAAACATAAAAAAAGGAGTTTTATAATGAACGGCGCTTGAAAAAATCCGTAAAATACTGTATAATTATATTTGAGTAGCAGCGGAGCGGTATTGGCTCCGTACAGGGAGGGGGAGCCTAATGGACGTGTATATGGCGCGGCAGCCGATTTTCGACACCGATAATCATGTCTACGGCTATGAGCTGCTTTACCGCAGCAACGGCAAACAGAATGAATACAACGGACTTGACGGGGACGCTTCCACCGCCGATGTTGTCACCAACGCCTTTTTCGGGCTGAATATCTCCGAAATCATCGGAAAGAACAAGGCGTTCATCAATTTCACCTCCAACCTGCTCAAGCGCGGAGTGCCAAAGATGATCTCGCCGGAGCTCGTCGTCGTGGAGGTCCTTGAGAACCTCATGATGGACGAACAGCTTCTCGCCGCCTGTCAGGAACTCAAGGAGCGCGGCTATACCCTCGCCCTGGACGATTTTGAATACGATAACAGCTACAGTCAGCTGTTCGAACTCGGTGATATCGTCAAGATAGATTTCCGCACGCCGCAGAAATCCATCGAGGAAACGGCGTACATCTGCCGCTACTGCAACAAGCTCCTGCTGGCGGAGAAGATCGAGAGCCAGGAGGAATTCGAGTGGGCGAAGAAGCTCGGATGCAGCTTCATGCAGGGTTATTACTTCGCGAAGCCCACCATAATGTCCCGGAACAGTATTACGCCGCTGCCCGTGAACTTCATGAGGGTCATGCAGCTGGTTTCACAGCCGGAGCCGGAATTCAGCGACATCGTGGACGTCATCTCCTGCGACACCGCGATGTGCCAGCGCCTGCTCAGGCTCATAAACTCCGTGTATTTCGGCGTGCGCAACCGCGTAAGCTCCATCGGGCAGGCTCTGGTGATACTGGGGCTGGACTACCTGCGCGAGTGGATATATCTCATGGGAATGCAGCGCATAACCCGCAGCGACAACGTGGAACTCATGCGTATCTCCTGCCTGCTGGCGAAGTTCTGCAAGCAGCTGGCGCTGATGATCCCCCAGGCGGCTTCCGACGCGGATTCCTTCTACCTGATGGGTCTGCTGTCCATGGTCACCTACGGCGGAGAGCGCGCCCTGGCGCAGGCGCTCGAGGAATTCCCCCTCACCCCGGAGATAAAGAACGGTCTGATGGGCAGGGGCGGAGTTTACAGCGATGTGTTCGACCTCGCCTACAGCTACGAAAAGGCAGACTGGGCGGCGGTGGATACTTACGTTTCAAAATATGGCCTGGACAGCTCGAAGGTCGCAGAGGCTTTCGTGCAGTGCGTTAAGGAGGCCGAGCGGATACGCATGATGTGATCCGCACTTTAAAATACAGAGGAACAGACAATGGCATTTTTTCTTGATGAGATTGACGGCTGCCTGTGGGACTACCTCCGGCAGACGGATAAGAAGGTCGTGCTCTACGGCATGGGCGATGGCGCGGAGAAGATAAAGTCGGTGCTTGACAGCATTGGCGTCCCCGTGGCGGATATTATGGCGAGCGACGAATTCGTCCGCGGTCACAGCTTCCTGGGTTACCGGGTGAAGAAGCTCTCCGAGGTGGAGGAGCTTTACGGGGAGGATTTCCTGATACTGGTGTGCTTCGGCAGTCAGCTTCCGGACGTGATGGAGCATATTTACTCCATCGCGGAGAAGCACGAGCTTTACGCTCCCAACGTCCCGGTGGTGGGGGACGGGCTGTTCACGCTGGACTACGCCCGGGAGCACCGCAGGGAGCTTGAGAGCGTGTATTCCATGCTGGCAGACGAGCAGTCCAGGCTGGTTTTCGAGAATGTTATCCGCTACAAGCTGAGCGGCAGGCTGGAATTCCTCCGGCAGTGCGAAAGCCCCGAGGAGGAGATGTACGACCTGCTGAAGATAGGCGCGGAGGAAACCTACGTCGATCTGGGCGCGTACAACGGCGACACGATCGTGAAATTCCTGAACGAAACGGGAATGCACTTCCGCAAGATATACGCGATGGAGCCGGACCACAGGAACTACGTCAAGCTGAAGCGCCGGCTGTATATGATAGGCTCCGGGCTGCTGGAGGCTTACAACTGCGGCGCATGGGACTGCGAAACCGTAATGCGGTTCAGCCTGCGCGCCGGGAGAAGCTCCAAGGTGGACGAGAGCGACCCCGTGAGGGCGGCGAATCCGGCGAGATTTCGCGAGGTGAACATGATGAGCGTCGATCATATGCTCCGGGGAGATGCGGCGACGTTCGTGAAATACGACGTGGAGGGCAGCGAGAAGCAGGCGATAGACGGCGCGCGGCAGACCATTTCGGCGCACCGCCCGAAGCTCTCGGTGGCGCTCTATCACCGCAACGAGGATATGTTCGCGATACCGCTCCAGATAGCCGGGCTGAACAGGAAATACCGCTTCTACATGCGGCACCACCCGTATATCCCCGACTGGGACACCAATCTTTACTGTATCTGAGGTAGCATATGAAGATCGTTATTGGAATAGTGCTGATCGCGCTGGTGATCATGGGACTGGCGGCGTATCTGGTGCTCATGCTGAACGCCCGGGAGATGATATTCTGCGGCGATGTGAAGAACGACAGCGGCACCGCGACGGCGGTCACCCGGGTTTATACCACTGACCTGTCCGCCAACGAAACGCTGTCCGAGATCATCGTCAAGATGAACGAATCCCAGGACGGCGCGGTGCAGGTGCAGGACCTCACCGAGGTGCTGGCGCAGTACCAGAACATAATCTACGCGCCGGTGTTCACCATCACCGTCCAGCAGGTGGATACCTCCACATATGTCATAAACGGCAGCGTATATAACGGCGTGGACGACAACGGTGACGCAGTGAACACGGACTACCGCTACAGCGGCATGAACGTCAGCACGGTGGTGACGGACGGCATTGTGCTCGCCGCCCAGAACGTATACGACGACGTTCAGCAGGACGAGCAGGACCCGGCGTTCATCGAGCGCCCCAGGGTCATCGACCCCATCGTTAAGGGCGAGGCTTCCGAGGCGGCGTTCTCCATGCAGGATTGCAGCAGCTTCCGGGCGATAGTCCACGGGACGGACGCGAAGAAGCTCCCCACCGTCACTTTCGTGTATGTGTACAACGTGGATTCCGAGAATCCGCTGGATTTCACGTCCATCTCCAACGACTCCCTTGCGGTCACGATGAAGATAGCGTTCGACGACAAGGGGAATCTGGCGCCGGAATACGAACTGGTCAAGACCACCCCGGCGGAGGAATAATAACTTATCGGGAGGGGCGTTCCCCTCCCTTGCTTTTTTGGAGGTGAGATCATGGAGTGCAGGTTATGCCCGAGGGAATGCGGCGCCGACCGCGTGAACAATGTGGGATTCTGCGGCATGAAGCGCGGAGTGCGCGTCGCCCGGGCGGCGCTCCATCAGTGGGAGGAGCCGTGTATCAGCGGCACGGACATGTCCCGGGGAAGCGGCACCGTGTTCTTTTCCGGGTGCGTCATGCGCTGCATATTCTGCCAGAACCACGATATCAGCGCCGGCGGCTTCGGGAAGGACATCTCCACAGAAAGGCTCGCGGAAATATTCCTGGAGTTGCAGGACCGGGGAGCCTGGAACATAAATCTCGTCAGCCCCACGCCCTTCGTCCCGGAGATTATCCGGGCGCTGGATATGGTGAGGGGCAGGCTGAATATCCCGGTGGTGTACAACTCCGGAGGGTACGAGCGAGTGGAAACGCTCCGGGCGCTGGAGGGCTGCGTTGACGTGTACCTCCCGGACGTGAAGTACTACTCGGACGAACTCGCGGCGGAGCTTTCCTCAGCCCCCGGGTACTTCGAAATTGCAATGCGCGCCGTGGAGGAAATGCTCCGCCAGACCGGGAAGCCGCAGTCCGGCGCCGATGGAATGCTCCGGAAGGGCGTGATAGTGCGGCACCTTGTGATCCCGGGACATTACCGCGATTCCGTGGAGGTTATACGCCGGGTGGGGGAGCGCTTCGGGCAGGACGTGCTTTTCAGCCTGATGAGCCAGTACACCCCGTTCTGGAAGGCGAAGGAGATAAAATCCCTCAACCGCCGGCTGACCACCTTTGAATACCGCAAGGCACTGGACGCAGTATATGCCGCCGGACTGGAGGGATTCATGCAGGAGCGCAGTTCCGCAAAGGAGGAATACACCCCGGATTTCGACCTCACCGGAATCTGATATCCATGTTGACAACGCTGTCTTTTTGTGGTAAAATGTTTTAAGACTATTTTTGTAGGAGAAACATATGGATATTTTTGAGAGCCTTAACTTTGGTGTTGATGGCGACAGCATTACCGCCGGCAATCAGTGGAGCTGGCATGTTTCCAGGATACTCGGCATGAAGACCCACAGCAATGTCGCGGTTGGAAGCTCCGTGTGGTACAAGCGCACATTCAGCGTGGCAGGTCAGACCGTGACCACGCAGGACTACACCGCGCCGGATTTCGCCGGGATAAGCGACGGCTGGGAGCCTACTGACGACCCCGTGGAAATGCAGAAGCGTGCGAATAACTGCGCCGTTGTGCATATCCAGCGCTTCCTGGCTGAGGTGAAGTGCGGAAACTTCCCCACGCCGGATATTTTTGCGTTTGCGATGGGCACCAACGACCTTGAGGAATTCATCGGCGACCCCGAAAAGGCGCTCACCGGCAAGGAGCTTTCCGGCAATGAGAACATCGACCTGTTCACCGAGGCAGGCGCTGCGCGCTGGTGTATCCAGACTATCCAGGAGAACTTCCCGGCGTGCCGCATGTTCCTGCTGACGCCAATCCAGACCGCTACGCCGGAGCACAACAAGAAGGTGGAAAAGACCATTGAGTGCCTGCGCAGGATATGCCGCGGACTCTCCGTGCAGGTCATCGACACCTACGGCGGCTGCGGTATCTGCGAGAAGTTCGAGGTCATCGGCGGCAGAGGAAAGTATCTCAAGGACGGACTCCACCCCGGAGCCGACGGGCAGGCGCTCGAGGGCGCTTTCGCCGCCAAGGAGATACGCAACAACTATTTCTGAGAGGTAGACGATGGATTTTCCGGCGGAACTTCGCGGTGAGATAGAAAGACTGCTCGCCGGCGAGGACACAAAGGCGCTGGCTTCCGCCGCCGGTGGACTTTCTGAGAGGTATCGCGGCAACGATGGCAGCGGAAAGCGCCTGGCGGTCACCCGGCGCGACATTCTGGCATATGCGGCGGTGAGAATGCCTGCCACCTTCGGCGCAGTCAGCAGGGCGCTCAGCCTGGTGCTGGAGTGCATTCCGGAGGAGGAGCGTGCTTTCCGGACGGTGCTCGATATCGGCGCAGGGACCGGTGCGGCTACCCACGCCGCGGCGGCGGTCGCGGAATGCGGCGGATTCACCTGCATGGAGCGCGAACCGGAGATGATCTCCCTCGGGCGGCAGCTCACGGAATCCTGTGGGATTCCGGCGGAGTGGGTGAGCGGCGACATCACAGCAGGATACACTGGCAGCGCGGAACTCGTGCTGTGCTCCTACTGCCTGAACGAGCTGACGGAAAGCGCGCGTAAATACGCGGTGGAGCGCCTGTGGCAGAGCACTCAGAAGCTGCTGCTGATAGTCGAGCCGGGCACCCCGGAGGGCTATGCCAGGATACTCCGGGCGCGCGGACAGCTCATCGGACTTGGCGCGGATATCGCGGCGCCCTGCCCGGGCGCGGCGGAATGTCCGCTGCCGGAGGGGGACTGGTGTCACTTCACGGCGAGGGTTTCCAGGAGCAGGCTCCATAAGCAGCTAAAGGGCGGCGACGTGCCCTACGAGGACGAGAAATTCTGCTTCATCGCGGCTTCCCGGGTGGGAGTTTTCCCCTGCGCCGCGAGAATTCTGCGCCACCCCCGGGTGGACAGCGGCCGCATTACCCTGGAACTGTGCTCCGGCAATGGACGGGAGCAGCGAGTTGTCACAAAGAAGTCCCCACAATTCAAGCAGGCGAGGAAATCCGCCGCCGGGGACGCATTCTGAGAATATCATGGCATTACGCCTGGTATATAAGTTTAATATTATTACAACGTGTTAAGGAGGAAATCAGCATGTTCAAGAAGGCTATGGCATTCATTCTGAGTGCGGTTATCATGGCAGGCGCTTCCACTGCGGCATTTGCCGAGAGCGCTCCCCAGACGATCACTGTGGAGCAGGAATACGGCGCTTCCGCCGCAAAGACCTGGGACGGAAAGTCCGCGATGAAGGCAGGACAGAAGTACGTCCTCAAGAAGAGCGTCACGATAAAGACCGATGTGGTCATTCCCAAGGGAGCGACCCTCACCCTCAACAAGGGCGTGAAGCTCACCATCGGCGCTAAGGGCGATTTTGAGGTAAAGGGCAAACTGGCTATCAAGAGCGGAGCAACGCTTGTTGTTACCGGCGAACTGGAAACGTACAAGGGCAGCACCGTGTCTAATTCCGGCACCATCAAGCTGACGAAGAACAAGGCTGACGTCACCATCGGCGGCAAGTTCACCATCAACAAGGGCGGAAAGATCACCGGCGTTCCCGAGGAGATCGAACTCGAGGATTCCGCGAAGGTCACCGTAAAGGGCACAAACTCCTGCAAGAAGCTCCAGACCCTGCTCAAGGGCGCAGCCAATGACGTGAAGGCGGACACCGCGGAGATCGAGAAGATGCTCAACACATACGTCAAGAAGGCGTTCAAGGGCGATGTCTACGGCGCGGTGACGGAAGTAATGCCGGAGGACTACATCAAGCAGGCTGACGCAGAGATACAGGAACAGTACGGCGTTACCCTGGAGGAATTCCTCAACACATATCTGGTGGAAATGCTGAAGGCTTACGGTTATGGCGAGGATATGGACGAACTCGCAAAGCAGGCGGACAGCGTCAGCGTCAAGGTTATAAAGCTGACCGACTGCCTGAAAGACCTCACCGCCGACCAGAAGGCGATACTCTCCGGCTGCGGAACGATCACCAAGGCTTACATCGCCGAGATCGGTGCGAATATCGACGGTGCCGCTGAGAACATACCCGGACTCCTTGTAAACGACGGTGCGGAAGCGACCGTTGCATATGCCGGCGGAAAGTGGTACATAGTAGGCTGATGGAGGTCGTTGTCGTCACAACGCAGGGGGTGGAATTCCGGGAGGCGGAGCAGTATCTGCCGCTGGTTTCCGCACTGCGGCGTGACAGGATTGCGAAGAAACTCCGGGACGAGGACAAACTCCAGGCGCTTGCCGCCGGGCTGCTGCTCTCCGGTGAACTGAGCCGCCGCAGCGGAATCCCCTGGGAGCGCCTGCGGTATTCCCACGGACCGTTCGGGAAGCCCTACCTCATCGGCGGCGGAGTGGAATTCTCGCTCTCCCACACCAGGGGAGCGGTCTGCGCCGCGTTCTCCGGGGAGGGCGAGGTCGGCGCGGATATCGAGCGCCGGGACCGCCGGGTCAGCGAACGGCTGTATTCCAGGGTGCTGAGCGGCAGCGAGCGGCGGAACGCGGCTTCCGGCGAGGACTTCATCAGGCTGTGGGTGCAGAAGGAGGCATTCCTGAAGCGCCTGGGCACCGGTATCGCGGACGACCTGCGGGGCGTGGATACCACGCTGCTGCGCGACACCGCGGCGAGGGAGTGCGGCGAGTATTTCGTCGGCCTTTCCGGACCCGGGGCGGAGTCAGCAGAGATACTCGTGATTACGTTCAGGGAACTGGAGGACTTGATTCGGAATTCGTAATTCTGAATTATGGTATCGCCTGCGGCGGTTTTATTACAATAATAATGGGCGGAGAGAACTCTCCGCCCATTTCTTTATTGAACTGAATATTACCGTCCCATCATCTTTCTGCGAATGAAGATCAGGAACAGTACCGCGCCGACAACGGTGCACACGATTCCTACAACGAGAATTATCGGGTGTCCGCTGGTGTCGATACACTTTATGTAGAGATACGGGCAGTGCTCGCTGATGTAGTCGTCGTCAAGTCCGAAGCCGTCGGTGAGCGCCTGTCTGTAGTACTCCTTGTCCTCGCTGTCCATGACGGTGACTTTCCCCTTGAAGTGCACCGGAGCGATGTTCTCCAGGTCCTCCAGGTACTCTGCACTGTCGTAAGCGTCGGACTGGGCGTCCAGCTCTGCGATGAGGTCGTCCACGGCGGTGTAAAGCCCGATGGTGGAATCATCGCCTACCGGGATAAGGTAGTAGAATCCGAAGCCGTCCTTTTCCTTTTCCTTCTTGATCTGCTCGTAGCTTCCGTAGTTGTACGGCAGGTCGCCCTCGATCATCATTCCTTCCCTGATGTCGCTGATGGTGAGGGTGGAGAAATCCGCGCCCTTTTTCGAGTAATCCGCCATTTCGCCGACGGAGATCACGATAAGTACGATTCCCATTACCAGCACCACGATAGCGGTCACTGCGGTTCTTATAGTTCTCATTGGTTACCTCCTGTGATATGAATGAGTTTGCACCAGATAATTATATCACAAAATTCGTCATCTGTCAACATCTTATGAAGATTTTTTTGCAAATACCCCTTAACATTTGCGTGGAAATATGATATAATAAATTCGTATATACTGGTCGCCTCTGATTTTCAGAGGTTCCATTATGATAATTGCAACCGGACATCGAAAGGAAAACAATGGACGAGCTTAACGAAAAGAAAGAACCCACCTCTGCCGAGCCGGAGGAATCCCCGGAAGAAGCCACCAGGGAACAGCACGACGGGGAATACACCGGCATGCCCAGGGCGAGGGCGGCGTTCCTGAAAATACTGCCAATGCTCATCGTGCTGGCGTGCACCGGGCTGTTTATGTGGGGTATCAAGGCGGTCATAGGCGTGTTCTACGCGCCGCACGATGAGGTGTACTACCGCACGGTGGGGGAGAATGAATACACCATCGTCAAGTGCTTCCAGAACCCGTCGTCGTATTTCTACATCTACAACAGCGACGCGTTCGTTTATAACGAGAAGGACTACGAAAACGTGGCAGGGGAACACAACGACGCCCACCTCACCAAGGTGCCCGAGGTGTATTTCGTGCTGAACGAAACCGCGCCGGACGTCGAAACCACCACCATAAAGCAGCTCTGTACCGGCAACGGACTCAAGGTGTTCCAGTTCGGGGAATTCGTGCTGTACCGCCTGGAGGGGCAGTACGGTGTGTTTGCTCCGCTGAGGGAATACACCGAGAGCGCCACCGACCGCAAGAACGACCTCTATGTGATCCGCCAGCTGCTCAAGAACGACAACTGGAAGGGATTCGAAATGCCCTACCGCACCGACGAGAGCTTCCAGGGTATCCTGGAGAAGCTGGAGTGGCACCTCGACACCGAGTACGTGGAGGACCAGTGATGGAAGAAAAGTCACGCCTCAAATGGGTGGATATACTGAAATCCTTCGGCATATTCGCCGTGGCTTTCGGGCATATCTACCGGCAGGAGAATGTGCTGTGCTGGCTGTATACGTTCCATGTGCCGCTGTTCTTCATCGCCGGGGGAATAGTGTTCAGACCCTCTGAGATATTACGGAACATAAAGCGCAGGGCGTTCAGGATACTTGTGCCGTATGCCGTGTTCGGCGTGCTGATGGCGCTGTATTTCAGCCTGATAGAGTATCGCTGGCGGGATATCTCCATGAGCCTGCCGGACTGCCTGCTTGGCCTGGTCATCGGCGACATGGATCATCTGGAGTTCCATTCCCATCTGTGGTTCCTGCCCTGCTATTTCCTGACCGCTGTGGCTTATAATGCGCTCTACCGGCTGCTAAGGCCGCTTGGCTGCCGGCTTGTCTGCGCCGGTGCGTGTGTTGTTTACATGCTGTTTCCGCTGCCATCGCTTCCCTGGGGGGCGGACCGTGCGCTCGGGTTCCTCGGGCTGTTCGCCCTGGGAAATCTCGCTGCTGAAAAAGGTCTGCTCAACCGGGCGGAGAAGCTCCCGGCGCCTGTACAGCTCGGCGCTGCGGTGCTGCTTCTCGGGCTCAGCGTGGGACTTGCTGCGATGTATCTCACCAGGGGACTTATGTGGACGGTCTGCGCAATAGTCGGCACGGCGGGCTTCATGGCGCTTTCTATGGCGCTGGAAAAACTGCGCATTCCCGCTGAGATAATGTCCGGGGCCGGAAGAGGAACTCTGGTGGCGCTGTGCATACACGGCCCCATCTACCGCATTCTGCTGAAGCTGGCGGCGATGGCTTCCGGGAGCACCACGGATATCCTGCGAATGAACGTTTTTTCGAGCCTTGCGGTGACTGCCGTAACGCTGGTGATATGCCTGGGAGTGTTCAGACTGCTGGAGCGGTTCCTGCCCTGGTGCATAGGGATCGTTCCCGCCAAAAAGGAAAAAAGACCGCCTGAAAACGGGTCATAAATAGAAGAAACAGAAAGGAACAAAATACATGGCTGATTATAGCTATCTTGACAAGATACGCAACTTCTGCATAATCGCACACATCGACCACGGAAAATCCACCCTCGCCGACCGTATCCTCGAGCAGACCCAGACCGTCGCCCTCCGCGACATGGAGGAGCAGCTGCTCGACAACATGGACATCGAGCGCGAGCGCGGAATCACCATCAAGGCGCGTGCAGTCCGCCTGAAATACCACGCGGACGACGGCGAGGACTACGTCTTTAACCTCATCGACACCCCCGGCCATGTGGACTTCAACTACGAGGTATCCCGTTCCCTGGTTGCCTGCGAGGGCGCGCTGCTCATCGTGGACGCTTCCCAGGGAATCGAGGCGCAGACACTTGCCAACACCTACCTCGCTGTAGAAAACGACCTGGAGGTCGTTCCGGTCATCAACAAGATAGACCTTCCATCGGCGCACCCCGAGCAGGTCAAGGAGGAGATAGAGAATGTCATCGGTATCCCTGCCGAGGACGCTCCCGAGATTTCCGCGAAAATGGGAATCAATATTCATGCGGTAATGGAGGCTGTGGTGAAGTCCATTCCCTCCCCGAAGGGCGACCCGGAGGCTCCGCTGAAGGCGCTGATATTCGACAGCTACTACGACAGCTACAAGGGCGTTATCACCTATATCCGCGTTAAGGAGGGCAGCGTGAAGCCCGGCGACCGTATCCGCATGATGGCGACCGGCGCGGAGTTCACCGTCGTCGAAACCGGCGTCATGGGCGCCACCGAGCTTGTCCCCTGCTCCGGACTGAGAGCCGGGGAGGTAGGCTATATTGCGGCTTCCATCAAATCCATCGGCGAAACCAAGGTCGGCGACACCGTGACCTCCGCCGAGAACCCTGCGGACGAGGCGCTTCCCGGCTACCGGGAGGTGAATCCCATGGTGTTCAGCGGTATCTATCCGGCGGACGGCGCGAAATACGTTGACCTCCGCGACGCACTGGAAAAACTCCAGCTGAACGACGCTTCCCTCAGCTTTGAGCCGGAAACCTCCATCGCACTGGGATTCGGCTTCCGCTGCGGATTCCTGGGATTGCTGCACATGGAGATAATCCAGGAGCGTATCGAGCGTGAATACAACCTGGACATCATCACCACAGCGCCCTCCGTTGTCTACAAGATAGAGCTCACGGACGGCTCCGTCAAGATGATAGACAATCCGACCAACTACCCAGACCCCTCCGAGATAGCCCAGGCGTACGAGCCTATGGTGAACGCGCATGTCTACACTCCCTCGGAGTATGTCGGCAACATAATGGAACTCTGCCAGAACCGCCGCGGCGTATTCCGGGATATGAAGTATATCGACGAGAGCCGCGTTGACCTGCACTACGAGCTTCCGCTCAACGAGATAGTCTACGACTTCTTCGACGTGCTGAAATCCCGGACGAGGGGCTATGCAAGCTACGACTATGAGATGATGGGATTCGTGCCGTCAAAGCTGGTCAAGCTGGATATTCTTCTCAACGGTGACGTTATCGACGCGCTTTCCTTCATCGTGCACACCGACAAGGCATACGAGCGTGCGCGCAAGATGGCGGAGAAACTCAAGGAGCACATTCCGCGGCAGATGTTCGAGATTCCGATACAGGCTGCGGTGGGCGGCAAGATAATCGCCCGGGAGACCATCAAGGCACTGCGAAAGGACGTCCTCGCCAAGTGCTATGGCGGTGATATCACCCGAAAGAAGAAACTGCTGGAGAAGCAGAAGGAGGGCAAGAAGCGCATGCGCGCCTTCGGTACCGTCGAGGTTCCGCAGGAGGCGTTCATGGCTGTGCTCAAGCTGGATGATGAGTGATTTCCGGGGACTGTATATCCATGTTCCGTTCTGCCTGCGCAAGTGCCCATACTGTGACTTCTATTCCGTGACGGAGGAGTCGCTCCGGGAGGACTACGCCGCGGCGGTCGTGCGGAATCTGCGCAGGTACCCCGAGCCGTTCGGCACCGTGTATTTCGGCGGAGGTACTCCGAACCTGCTCGCGCCGCACATGGCGGAGATAATGGCGGCGGTGGACGCCGCGCCCGGGGCGGAGGTCTCGGCGGAATGCAATCCTGCCTCCACCACGGCGGAAACGCTGGGAATGCTCCGGAATGCCGGGGTGAACCGCATTTCCGTGGGGGTGCAGTCGCTCCAGGACGGGGAGCTGAGAAAGCTCGGCAGGCTCCACAACGCCGCGCAGGCGGTGGAACTGATAGAATCCGCGCACAACGCCGGATTCGGCAACATCTCCGTAGACGTAATGCTCGGTATCCCCGGGCAGACTGCTGATTCCCTCACTGATACGATAGAGCGCCTGTCTGAATTGCCGGTGCGGCACATCTCCGCGTACATGCTGACCCTGGAGCCGGCGACCCCGTTCGGGAAGTCGCCGCCGGCGGACATGGCGGACGACGACCTTATGGCGGACCTGTACGCCCTCTGCCAGGAACTCTGCGCACGGCAGGGATTCGCGCAGTACGAGATAAGCAACTTCGCCCGGGAGGGCTTCCAGTGCAGGCACAATCTGAAGTACTGGCGCGACGAGGAATACCTCGGCATAGGTCCGGCGGCGCACTCCTTCTACGAGGGGAAGCGCTTCGCGGTACCCCGGGATATCCGGGCGTTCATCGCGGCGGATTCCCAGCTGGTGGAGATCACCGACGACTCCCCCGGGGACTACGACGAGCGCGTCATGATGGGACTGCGGCTCTCCGAGGGTATCCCGGAGGAGCTTTACAAGCCGCTGGAGGGGGCGCTGCGCCTGCTCCCGGCGGATTACTACACCCTGGAAAACGGCAGGCTGGCGCTGACCGGCAGGGGATTCCCGGTGTATAACTACATCGTGTCCCTGCTTCTGGCACACAAGGAGGAAGCATGAGAAGAAAAGACCGTGAAGTGACCGACGAGAGCCGTATTGACGGGATAATCCGGCGCTGCAGCTGCTGCCGCCTGGGATTCAGCGATGGCGGCGAGGTCTACATCGTCCCGATGAACTTCGGATTCGTGAAGCGTGACGGGAAGCGCGTGTTCTACTTCCACAGCGCGAAAGAGGGGCGCAAGGTGGAACTGCTGAAGAATGGCTGCGACGTCGGCTTCGAGATGGACTGCGGCTACGAACTCCACCCGGGGGAGGTCCCCTGCGACTGCTACGCGGAGTTCAGCAGCATTATCGGCACCGGCCGCGCTGAGATAGTCACCGGGGAGGACGAGAAGATACTCGGGTTACAATCCCTGATGAAGCAGGCAGCCGGGAAGGAGAACTGCGAATTCCGCCCGGAAATGCTGGCGGCGGTATGCGTTTTCCGGCTGGAGATAGACAAATTATCCTGCAAAGTACATTTATAAGGAGAACTGACATGGCTTACACCATAGAAAAAGGGAAGAAGTTCATTCCGGCGGACAGCGCGTGCTTCCAGTATGTCGGGAGGATCGACGACGAGGATCCGGCGCGCCCGGTCATGATATGGCCCGGAAGCTACGCTGACGTGGAGTTCACGGGGACTTCTGCGGCGGTGGTGCTGAAGAACATCAACTTCCAGGAGGACACCCACTTCGCCGTTATCGTTGACGGCGTGATGAAGAAGATAACCCTCCCCACCGACCGGCAGGACAACCTGTATTTCGCCGCCGAGGGGCTGGAGGACAAGCGCCACACCCTGCGGATACTCAAGACGATGGCGGCGCACAACTACCTGGAGTTCGCCGGGATAGTCGTGGACGAGGGCGCGGAGGTGTCGGACCCTGCGCATAAGTACGACATGAAGCTGGAGGTCTACGGCGACAGCGTTTCCGCCGGAGAGGTCACAGAGGCGATATATTACGAGGGGCAGTGCGACCCGGAGGATCACCGCAACCGCCTGGATAACTCCCATTTCTCCTACGCGCTGAACCTGGGGCGCAAGCTCAACGCCGAGGTGCACGACATTGCCCAGGGCGGTATCGCACTGCTGGACGGCACCGGATACTTCTGCTCCGACCAGCTCACCGGAATGGAGAGCTGCTGGGATAAGCTGGAATACACCCCCTACGCCGAGCGCAAGCCGTGGGATTTCAGCCGCTGGACTGCTGACGCCGTTATCATCGCCATCGGGCAGAACGATGCGAATCCCGAGCCGGAGCGCATAAAGCAGCCGGAATACCGCCGCATGTGGAAGGACCACTACATTGCTTTCCTGCGCACGCTGATGGGGAAGTACCCTGCCGCGAAGTTCGTGCTGATACTCACCGTGCTCGGCCATGACCCCACCTGGGACGACGCCCTGGAGGAGATCGCACAGGAGGTGGATTCCGACCGGGTATCCCACTTTATGTTCCGCCGCACCGGAAAGGGCACCAACGGCCACCCCAGAGCCACCGAGCAGGAGGAAATGGCAGGCGAGCTGTACAATTATTTCAAGGGTACCCTTGGATTCTGATACAAACTACGGAACCTATGACTATGTTGCGCCCGGGTGTTTTGCTGAAATCACCCGGGCGGATTTGTAAAAAGTGCACAAAATTAATGTGAAAACTGAATTTCATTGCGTATATAAGTTGCACTTCACGGAAGTATGTGGTATAATAAATGTGTGCTCAGGTGACTTTAGTGGATAAAAGCCACAAAGCGCCAAAGCGGTATATTCATAAAGCACACACAAAATAAAGGAGAAATCACTATGAAGATGAAGAAGGTTTTCGCAGCTGTTGCAGCTGCCGTTATGGCACTCTCTGCAACCGCATGTGCAAGCACAAATGAAGAATCCGGCAATTCCGGCGCGGCTTCCGGCAGCGCAGACGGAAAGGTTTACAACATCGGTATCTGCCAGCTCGTTCAGCACGAGGCTCTCGACGCAGCTACCAAGGGCTTCAAGGATGTCCTTATTGAGAAGCTCGGTGAGGATAACGTAAAGTTCGACGAGCAGAATGCAAACGGTGAATCCACCAACTGCACCACCATCTGCAACGGCTTCGCTGCCGCTAACGTTGACCTTATCCTCGCAAACGCTACCGGCGCTCTCCAGGCAGCCAGCGCAGCAACTGCAACTATCCCGATCCTGGGCACTTCCGTGACCGACTACGGCACCGCGCTTTCCATCGACAACTGGACCGGCACCACCGGCACCAACATCTCCGGTACCTCCGATCTCGCGCCTATCAGCGAGCAGGCGGCTATGCTCAAGGAGCTGTTCCCCGACGCTAAGACTGTAGGTATTCTCTACTGCTCCGCTGAGTCTAACTCCAAGTACCAGGCAACCAAGTTCACCGAGGCTCTCGACGGCTCCGGTATCACCGTAAAGGAATACAGCGCGGCTGACAGCAACGAGATCAGCAGCGTATGCACCACCGCTGTGGCTGAATGTGATGTCCTCTACATACCCACTGATAACACCATCGCTTCCTCCGTTGAAACCATCAAGAATATCGTCGTTCCTGCAAAGAAGCCCGTTATCGCCGGCGAAGAGGGTATCTGCAAGGGCTGCGGCGTTGCAACGCTGTCCATCAGCTACGAGGAGCTCGGCAGAACTACCGGCGAGATGGCATACGAGATCCTGGTAAACGGCGCTGACGTTTCCACCATGGAAGTACGCTTCGCCCCCAACGTTACCAAGAAGTACAACGCAGAGATCTGCAGCGAGCTTGGTATCACAGTTCCCGAGGGCTACGAGGCTATCGCCGAGTAATTTCCCCGGCAGGACTTACTGACTGAATTTAATGCAAAACGGGGTGCGGGTTATGTCCGTTCCCCGCTTCTGCGTAAATAAAGGCACTTTTCCCACGGCACACTTATTACACAAAAAACATATCGGAGAGAATTATGGATCTGTTCTTAACCAAACTGTCTACATTTGGCAACAGCCTTCCCGGCGACGTCACGCAGGGACTTATCTGGGGCATTATGGCGATCGGAGTGTTCATCACCTATAAAATCCTGGACTTCGCCGACCTGACCGTTGACGGCACCCTCGGACTCGGCGGCGTTACCGCTGTCGTGCTCATCACCAACGGCGTTCCCGTGCCGGTGGCTATGCTCATCGCATTCCTGGCAGGGTGTGCGGCAGGGCTTGTTACCGCGCTGCTAAACACTATGCTGGGTATCCCCGGTATTCTGGCCGGAATACTCACGCAGCTGGCTCTTTACTCCATCTACCTCGACATCAACGGCAAGGCGAACGCCCCGATAAGCGTTGATAAGTTTCCGCTGGTCATCTCCTCGAGATACGTCACCGCCGGAAACGCTCCCATCGACATAATCCGCACTGTCGGCACCGGACTGCTGTTCGTTGTTCTCATCATCGCAGCGCTGTACTGGTTCTTCGGCACGGAATACGGCATGTCTATCCGCGCGACCGGCTGCAACTCCGCGATGTCTAAGGCGGAGGGCATCAACACCAAGCGCACCACAATAATTGCGCTGGTGCTCTCCAACGGCTTTGTCGGACTTTCCGGCGCTCTGCTGGCACAGTACCAGGGATTCGCTGACGTAAACATGGGCCGCGGCGCCATCGTCATCGGTCTTGCCGCCGTTATCATCGGCATGGTGCTGGGCGAGGTGATCCTGCGCAAGCACTTCAACTTCATCGGGAAGCTTTCCTTTACCGCGATAGGCGCCATCGTATACTTCGTAGTACTGCGTATCGTAATGCTTATCGGTCTTTCCACCGACAACACCAAGCTGTTCTCCGCGATCATCGTTGCGCTGTTCCTGGCGGTGCCCTACCTCCAGAAGACGAGCAAGACTTCCTTCCGCAAGGCTGGAAAGCGCTCGCTTGCCGCCGTCACTGACGAAGCGGAGCACCTGGGCGCAGTCCTGGCGAATTCCGTGACAAGTCCGAAGAAGGAGGGGAAGTGATATGCTGGAACTCGTAAACATCAAAAAGGCATTCAACCCCGGCACTATTAATGAGAAGAAGGCGCTCAACGGCGTTTCTATCAAGCTTGAGGACGGCGATTTCGTGACCATAATCGGCGGCAACGGCGCCGGAAAATCCACGACGCTGAACGCGATCGCCGGCGTGTGGCCGGTGGACAGCGGAGCAATAATCATAGACGGACACAACGTCACCGGGCTCTCAGAGCACCAGCGCGCGAAGTACATCGGGCGCGTATTCCAGGACCCCATGACAGGCACTGCCGCCGACATGGAGATCCAGGAGAACCTCGCCCTGGCGGCGCGCCGCGGCAAGCCCAGACTGCTCGGCTGGGGGATCACGCGCAGGGAGCGCGAGGAATATCACGAGCTGCTCAAGACCCTCGGACTGGGACTTGAGGACCGCATGACCTCCAAGGTGGGACTTCTCTCCGGCGGACAGCGCCAGGCACTGACCCTGCTGATGGCGACCCTCAAGAAGCCGCAGATACTGCTGCTCGACGAGCACACCGCCGCCCTCGACCCCAAGACCGCCGCAAAGGTGCTCCAGCTCTCCGACGAGATAATCGCGGCAAACCACCTTACCGCAATGATGGTCACCCATAATATGGCGAACGCCATCGAGTACGGCAACCGTCTGATAATGATGAACGACGGCAGGATAATCTACGACGTGAAGGGCGAGGAGAAGAAGAACCTCACCGTTGACGACCTCCTCCAGAAGTTCGAGGAAGCCAGCGGCTCCGCGCTCAACAACGACAGAATGCTGCTCTCCGGCAACAAGTAAGTCAGATAACGTTTTGTGTAATAAAAAAGAAGGGGCGGAGAATCGATCTTCGCCCCTTTTAATATTATCGCCGCAGGCGATACAATAATTCCGCATTCCGAATTGATCATCACCCTGTTCTCTGGGTGCCGAAGCGGATATAGTTGTATTCCCGGGAAACTGCGTCCCAGGTGGGGGCGCCGACGACTCCTGAAACGGGAAGCCCGAACAGGTCCTGGAACACCCGGACTGCCTCCTCGGTCTGGGGTCCGAAATACCCCGTCGCCGGGACTTCCGGAATATCCCGGTAGGTCCTTCCGATGAGGTTGAGATAGGTCTGGAAAGCCAGCACGTCGTTGTTGTTCAGCCCCGGCGTCAGGACGTAGCCCGGGTACAGCGCCGCGGTATTCCCGGCGTAGCCCTCCGGCAGTCCTTTCAGGATATCGTTGTAGATGTCCTGTATCGCAGTCCAGGTCGCAAAATCCACTATGCCGTCCGGGTTAAGTCCGTAGAAACGCTCAAAGGCGAGCACCTGCTGTTCCGTTTCACTGCTGAAAACTCCGTTCGCCGGACCGGAGGGTATCTCCGGGTTGAAATAGGCTATCACATTGAGATAGTATTGCAGGTAGCTGACGAATATCCCATAATCGCCGGGGCGGAGCTGCTCCGGGAAATCCTCCTGAACCTCGAATGGGCGCAGACCCTCGGAGGTCAGCTCTGCGAGATTCTTCACCGCCACATAGATGTACTTTATCTGGTACCAGGTCGCTTTGTTGACCACGCCGGTCTGGGGCAGCCCGAAGATACCCTGGAACACACGAACGGCTTCGCTGGTGTTTTCACGGTAGAATCCATTCGCGGGGGATATCTTCGGGATAGCCGGGTAGTTGTCCGCAATGCGGTTGAGTTCCGTCTGAATGGTGTGCACCTCGTTGCCGGAGGTGCCTATCCCGAACGGAGTCCCGGGGTAGCTGCCAATGAACGGCTCAACGGGGGCGTTCCGCACGATTTCTATGTCGCTGCCGTAGTAGTATTGCAGCATCTCATAAGGGGTATATCCCCGGTTTGCCAGCGTGACCGTCCCCCACTGGGATAGTCCCTGACAGGTGACGGAAGTTCCGTTGCAGAACTGGGTGAACAGCGGCTCCACCGTGCCGCGCCTTACGACGTAGTTGTTGAATATTTCGTCCACGATGTTGCTGATGTTATTGAACACGTCCCTGCCATAGACGAACGCCTGGTCGTACTGGGTCGAGCTGGTTATGTCAAAGGGGTAGCCGCGGCTGCGGTACCACTCGGTGAACACACGGTTCAGCGCAAACGTCACCTGGGCGTAAACATTCGCGCGTATCGCGGCTTCCGGCCAGGTTGGGAATATCTCGCTGCTCGCCACGTTCTTGATGTAGTCCGGAAATGAGAGGGTCACGTTGTCCGCCGGAGAATTCGGCGGCCCGAGGTGCACCGTGATGGTTTCGGGGATAGAGGGAGTTTTCAGTTCAGGCATGCGGCACCTCCGTCAGGTCCGGTTCGGATTCGGTGATGGTTTCCTTTTCCGCCGTGCCGGCGGAGGGGATCAGGGCTATCCGCTGCACAGAGAGTATACCCTCAAAAATCGGCAGGGAACGCACCGACACCGGAATAAACCCTGCGGCGGTGATATCTGCGTCGTATAGCGCGTAGGGCTGCACCGACACAGTGGGACTCAGGGAATATTCCACGGAGGGCGCAGGCATCTCCAGTATCCGGGTCTGTCCGCTGGAATCCGTCAGCAGGTCGTAGAAGGTGTGCCGGCTTCCGCCGATGACCTTAGTCACCAGCACCCGCGCGCCCTTTACCGGCAGCGCATTCCGGGCGGTGTAGGTGCGGAAGCGCAGCGTGCCCTGCCGGGGATTCGCCTTGACGAAGTCGTCCAGGTCCGCGTATTCCGGCTCCGGTGGCGGTTCGGGGTAATTACCGTTCTCCTCCTGGACGAGCGGCTTTACGTCCTCCCGGGAGTTCACCGCTCCTGCCTGGCTCTCGAAACTGCGCCTGCCAAGCTGTTCCTCCGGGGACTGACCGCTTTCGGGGACAGTGCCAAGGCTCTCGGTCTGCGCCGGGTCGGAGGCGGTATTTTCGCCCTCCCGGCGGAATTCCGGCTGCTGCTCCTGCTCCGTTTCGTCGGTGACGGAGTTGTTCTCCGGGGAAACGTTGTCGTTGGTGAAGTCGTTCTGCGGCGCTTCATCAGTGAACTGCGGCGGCAGGCTGGAGAAGTCGTCGGGACTGAAGTCCTGACTGAAGTCCTTACTCAAGTCCTGACTGAAGTCAGTGCTATTGTCCGGTGTGGATTCCGGAGCGCTGTCGGGGGTGGATTCCGCCGGGGGGGCGCTGAAGTACTTCCCGAGTGCCTCCGCTGCGGAGCTGTCGGCGGACCAGGCTATCACCGTGGGAGTCCTCCCGGCGGCGGATTCCTCGGTGGGGGAATCCGGTACGGATGCGGCTGGCTCCTCCGGGAGCATTTCCGGGAAATCCAGCGCCGCAGCCGGTTTCGGTGCGGCGGAAGTGTGGGAATTCCCGGCTGCCGCCATAAGTTCCTGCTTGTATTTTTCGATGAGCTTCTTCATGTTGTCGTCCATGGCGTACCTCCTGATGATGGTTCTGAGTAATCATATGCAGCGACGTCCGGGATAATTCCCGGGGTACCCCTGGAAAAGCAGAAAGACAGACCTTTCCCGTCGGAATACCTCTGACGTGAAATGTCTGTCAATACACGGATTATACCACACCCCGGACGTTTTGTCAATACCCCTGTGGGAATAAAAGGTTGACAATTCCGCCGGAATGGTATATAATATATAAGGTTTTTTAAAGGCGACCTTATACAAATAAGCGGTGACGACGGCACTCCGCCGGGCGGCTGCGCAGATTTTATCGGAGGAATAAAAGAATGAGAACAAGAAACATCATATCTGCCATCGCGGCAGCAGCAGTAGCGTTCAGCGCTGTTTCCTTCAGCGTTTCCGCTGAGGAGGAGCCGGCTGGCTACATCTATTTTATGGCTGACAAGACCACCATCGGTCAGGGCTTCACCGTGGAGCCTGAGAAGGTTCCCTTCTATGAGGGCGAAACCGGACTGGAGGTCGTTGAGAGAGCCGCAGACGTGCTCACTGATGACACTGGCTACGGCGCATACATCACTGCATTTGCTGACGCCGACCTTGAAACCGAGGTCCCCGAGGCTATCAAGGCTGTCGTTCCCGAGATGACCGGCAGAAACACCGAGGGCTACCTCAGCGCGCTGGATTACACCGCAGAGAGCGGCTGGACATATTTCGTGAACGATGAGTACGCTCAGGTGGGTATTGGCGACTACGTTCCGGCAGACGGCGATGTTGTAGTATTCTCCTTCACCGTTTACGGCTACGGCGCTGACCTCGGCGTTGACAACTCCTCCTGGGGCGGCGCGGCTGCTCTCAAGGAAGCAACCAAGAAGGCTGGGCTGGTAAAGCTCTGCGCAGAAGCTGCTGACGCTGACGTTGACGAGTATGTATTTACCGGGGCTATGGAGGTTCTCGCACAGTACGAGGCTACACAGGAGGACATTGACAATGCCGTTGCTGGTCTTACCGCTGCGCTGAACAGCACCGCCGAAGCAGCTGCAACAGAGGACACCGCTGACAGCACAGCCGAGGCTTCCGACGACGCTTCCGCTGGTACTGACACCGAGAAGGGCTCTCCTTCCACCGGCGTTGAGGGTGCCGCAGTTGCCTTCGCAGTAGTACTGCTCGCAGGCGCTGGTATCGCTCTCAGCAAGAAGAAGTAATCCATGCGGCGAATAACCGGGATATTGCTGGCGGTCTGCACTGCTCTGTTCATGGCGGTGCAGACCGCTTTTTCCGCCCCGGCGGAATCCGGCTGGGAGGACAGGGCGCAGGAGTGCTTCGGCTACTTCATGCGGCAGCGCGGCGCGGAGGATTTCTGGGACGGGCTGGATTCCGGCGCCACCGACTGGGCGGCGTACTGCTACGCGCGGCTCTACGGCGCGGACGGTGCGGAGGAATACGCGCAGTCCGTTGAGCGGCATGTCGGGGAGCTTTACAGCGCCGGAGGCTTCGTGCGCCCCACGGAATACCAGCGCGCGGCGATATGCATCACCGTGACCGGAGGGGATCCGTCGCTGGCGGCGCGGCTGGGGGCGTTCGGTTGTGAGATCCTTGACAGGCAGGGATTCAACGCCTACATCTGGGCGCTCATCGCCCTTAACGTCACCGGAATACAGCCCCCGGAGGGCGCGGCGAACACCGCGGACACGCTGACGGAATACCTCATCGCGCACCAGCACGCAGACGGAAGCTTTGCGCTGATGGGGGACGGCGGAGATGTGGATATCACCGCGGCGGCGGTCTATGCCCTTGCAGGGACGGATTCCCCCGGGGCGGCGGAGGCTGCGCAGCGCGGCGCGGACTGGCTCGCCGGATTCGACAGCTACTCCACCATGGGCGTGAGAAACTGCGAGAGCACGGCGCAGGCGGTGATGGCGCTCTCCGCCGCAGGCAGGAAGGAGAGCGCGGAAAAGGCGGCGGCACAGCTGGAGGAATACCGCCGGGATGGGGGCGGCTACGCCCATCTTCCGGACGGGGAGGTCAACCAGATGGCGACCGCCCAGACCCTGGAGGCATTCACCGCACTGGCTCTGGCGGAGCGCGGCGGGAGCCTTTTCGGGGAGTACTCCGGCGCTGCGGCGGAGCCTGACGGCGCAGAATCCACGCCGGAATCTGCTGAAATTCCGACACTGACGGCGGAATCCACGACAGAGCCCGGGATTCAGCCCGGGAATACGGCGCAGGGCGGTCTGACCGGCACGCATATCCGTATCATCATATCCGCAGTGCTGGGCGCCGCGGCGGTCGCGTGCGGAATACTGTTCGCATTCCGCCGGAAGAAGGCGCTTATTCCTGCGGCGGCGCTGCTGGCGGCGCTTGCCGGGGGAGTGTGGCTGCTTGATATCCGCACTCCGGAGGAATACTACAGCGAATCCGGGAGCGGTCCCGTCAGGGTCACGGTGCTGGCGGAATGCTCCACCGTGCTGTCGCATATGGATATCATCGACCCTGCCGTGAATCCGCCGGAGGTCGTTCCGGAGGACGGCGTTATAATCGCCCGGTGCGAGGTTTCCCTGCCGGAGGGAGCAACGGCGTTTGACGCGCTCGCCGCCGCCGCACGGAAGCAGCGCGTCCGGGTGGACTACACCGGCAGCGCCTACGGCACATACGTCCGGGGGATAGGGTATGTGACCGAATTCGGCTTCGGGGAGCTGAGCGGCTGGATGTACACCGTCAACGGGGAATTCCCGGATGTGTCCGTATCCGATCGAGTGCTGGGATCCGGGGACGTGGTGGAATTCCGCTACACCTGCGACCTGGGCAGGGATGTTGGCGACGACTATTATGACAGAGTTGCTTCCCAGGACGCTCCCTTAGCATGAAAATCTGTGTTTTGCACAAATATTTTGCACAAAATTTGTGGAAAGCGCATGCCTGTTTTTGTGGGCTGCTGCTTGCAAATCCTGTTCGAATATGGTATAATTTAAATGGACTATACAGCATGGGGCAGTGCGCCGGGGAATTATGCGGCTGCGCCATCAATTAGGAGGAATCACTTAATGATATTAGACGCACTACATAATTACAGGGCGCAGAATACCAGCCGTATGAACAAGTCCATCGGTATCGGCATGGCTGCTTTCGCTGTGATCGAGGCTGTAGTTACCTTTTTCCTGGTAATGAAGCCCCTGTTCATCAACCCTGTGTACAGACAGGCAGCAGAGTACAACACCGAGGGCAAGTCCTGTATCGTAAAGCTTTTCGGCAAGACCTTTGCTTCCCAGTCTGAGATCGCAAACAACCAGATCATTCTCTCCCTCTGGGACACCATAATGAATGTTGTTCTCATCTACATCGTCATCACCGCTATTCTGCTTATCCTTTCGTTCTGCTATTTCAAGGGTTTTGCGTTCGCAAAGTCCTATCTGATCGCGATCTTCGGCACAAAGACTGTCATCGGTCTTGTTCCGCTGCTGATCCCGTTCGCTAACTTCGCAGGCAGAAACTCCATCAAGACCTTTGGCGTTATAGACGCGGTTCTGTGCCTTGCAGCGTGCGTTTACTTCGTTTACGAGAGCAACGACGAATACGCCGACGACATGCTTCTTTCAGAGGCTGACCGTGCGGCGATGATTAAGCGCGCCGTAGTCAGCGGTCTTACATTCCTCGGCATGGCTGCTGTAGTCGTATTCACCAATCTTGCGCTCACAGCTTACGGCAGCGTCACCCTTCAGGGCGGCAACTGGTCCATCATCATCGGCTGGGTAGGCGGCGACACCGGGATCGCTCAGGGTATCGTCCTGATGCTTCTCATCGGCGTGGCTCTTATCGGCAGCATTCTCTATGTACGCGAGGGCGAGTGGGCAATGCTCTACTACTTCGCATTCGGCGGCGCGGCCGCTATCGTTGACCTGGTGGCTATCGTCCTGAGATTCGTATGGGTCGTAAAGACCTACAACCCCAACAAGGCGCTGGCAAGATCCGGCGACGAGAGCGCTATCGCGTGGGTATCCAACAACGGCATGACCTCCAAGTGGTGGATGGCTACCGTGTTCCTTATCCTTGCCTGCATTGTCGCTGCGGCAGTGGCTGTATTCGCGTTCACCCGCATTAAGAGCAAGCTCGTTATCGGCAACAAGGACGGCGAGGAGAAGAAGCCCTTCATCGCGCTTTCCATCGGTACCGGCTCTATCCTGCTCAGCTTCGTTGTAACAATGGTAGCTGTGCTCATGTATGACAAGCTCATCTTCACACACCTCCAGTTCGGCGCGATGGACTACCTCTACCTCATCGTTTACGGCGGTCTGACTCTTATGCTGGCGGCTGCTATGTGGTGCGGCTACAACTTCTCCAAGTTCGGCGCACTGGCTCTGTTCGTAATGGTTGCTTCCAACAACTTCACCTCCATCTTCAACGTATTCAACGCTAGGGCTTCCAAGGTCAACGACTACCTCGCCCAGGGCGTTAACTACACCGGCGTGAACTACATCATCTCCGGCGTTATGTATATCCTCTCTATCCTCCTCTGCCTCGGCATTATCGCCGTATTCGTGGTAAAGGAAGTCAAGGATTACATGTATCAGAAGAGATTCTCCTGATATCACATCTGAACAGACGAACCCCCTGCGGATTCCGCAGGGGGATTTTTTGTGCGCGGCAGGGAATCCTCCGGGATTTACGCGCGCTGCTGTGACGTGCTCAGAAGCGTGACTGTGGGAGCGCTCAGCTTCGCTGTGGTGCCCGGTTATGTAGCGGCTGGGATTCCTACCATGGATTCGGAACTCGGCGCTTCCTGCATGCGGTAGTGCATTCTCCCGGGCTGCTGCGGAATACAGGCGTACTGCCGGGCGCGTTCCGACTGAGTACATGCCGCATACACGGCGGATCCCGGCGGAGTACATGCGCAACCCGGCGCTTCCTGCATGCGGTAGTGCACTCTCCCGGGCTGTTGCGGAATACAGGCGTACTGCCGGGCGCGTTCCGACTGAGTGCATGCCGCATACACGGCGGAGTACATGCGCAACCCGGCGCATTCCGACGGAGTGCGCTCCCACCAACCTGCGTACTGCACGCCGCGTGTATTCCTGCGCGGTGCGGAATCCGGAAACACAACAGGGCTGCCCTTTCGGACAGCCCTGTTGTGTTGTGTGTATTGGGGGGAGGGTGGTTGTCAGTTACTTAGCCTTGATCTTGTAGATCCTGGACGCGGAAGAGTAGATACGCTTTCCGTCTACGGTCACATAGGACTTAATGTAGTAGTAATAAATCTTACCCTTTACTCCGGTGGAGTCCGTGAAGGTCATCTCATCGGGGTCGTAGCTCTCGACCTCGCCGATCACCTTGCCCTTACCCTTTGCGGAGTTGCGGCGGTAGATGACGTAGCCGTCAGCATAATCGGACTGATCCCACTCGAGTATGATACCGTCAGCCGTGGACTTGCGGTAGGTGATCTTCACCTTGTCCGGGCGTACGATAACGGTGACCTTTCTGGTCTTTGCCGGGTTGGATTTTGCGGTGATGGTGATAACTGCCTTGCCTGCGGATACGCCGGTAACGGTGCCGTTGTCGTCAACAACAGCTACGTCCTCATTGGAGGAGGCATAGAGCAGGGTCTTGTCGTCCGCGTTGGCAGGATATATCTTAGCCTTGAATGTAAAGGAGCCGTCAACGTTGATGGTCTTGGACTTTGCCGGGGAAACGGAGAAGCTGGAAACGGAGGTGGCTACAGTGACAGCACACTGTGCGGTGAGTCCGTTGGAGGTCTTTGCGGTGATGGTGGCAGAGCCGACCTTGACCGCCTTCACAAGACCGCTGTCGTTTACGGTAGCGACCGCTGTGTTGGAGCTGGTCCAGGTAACAGTCTTGCTGGAAGCGTCGCTGGGATTTACTGTCGCGGTAAGTCTTGCAGTGGCGTTGGGCTTGAGCGAAAGCGTGGTTTTGTCGAGGGTAACGCTGGTCGCCTGAACGATCTTCTGGCAGAGTCCGTCGCTGATAACGGTCTGTGGGTCGGTATTCGTGCCGCCCTGACCGTTGCCCACCTGACCGTTGGAGTTGTTGCCCCAGCAGTACAGCTCGTTGTTGTCGGTGATGAAGCCTGCGAAATCATCGCCCAGGCTTACGCTGGTGACGCCACTCTTCAGCAGCTTACTGAAGGAATATACGGACTTGGTGCTGCCGTTGCCCTGCTGACCGCTGCTGTTGGAGCCGGACATGTACAGGTCGCCGGAATCCAGCACCGCGGAGAAGTTGCCGGAGGTGAATACCTCGTCGCCGGAGGAGGATACCTTGGACGGGTTCCTTAATCTGGAGGAATCGGAGCCAAGCTCGCCGGAAGCGTTCTCGCCCCAGCCATAAACCACGCTGTCGCTTGTTACTGCGAGGGTGTGATTGCCGCTGGAAGCAATACGGGAGAAGCTGAGGACGTTCTTCTTGACGTCGGTTATTTCAAGTAACGTGGGGGTGTCAACTATTCTGGAATCGGTGGAGGTGCCGAGTACGTTGGAGCTGTTGCTGCCCCAGCCGTAGAGCTCGCCGCCGCTGGTCACTGCGAAGCAGTGGTTGGAGCCTGCCGCGATGTCGATAATACCGCCTGAGATGGCATCGTCAACCTGCTGAGCGTACTCAACGGTCTTGGGTAATGCGCAGAGTCTGCTGGAAATGTTCTTGCCCCAGCCCCAGACTGCGCCGCGGATAAGCGCGAGGGCGAATCCGTCGCTGAACACGATCTTGTCGATCACGTCGCCGGAAAGGTACTCGTTGATGGTCGGCGCCTTGAGTATTGCAGAACGGCTCTTGAAGCCGAGCATGCAGCTGCTGTTGTCGCCGAATGTGTATACGTTGTTGTCGCTGGTCTGGACGATTGTGACCTTGTCGCCGCACCATACGCTGATGGCGTCAACGTCAAGCTTTACCTTTGTGGGCTTCTTCCTGGAGGTGGTGTCGCCGGTGCCCAGCTGACCCTTGTCGTTGTTGCCCCAGGTGTAGAGCACGCCCATGTCGTCAATTGCAGCCGCATGATCTGCGCCTGCGGAATAAGCCACGATCTTCCTGCTTACAAGCGCAGGCTTGGCAACGTTTGTGCCTGCCGCGGCGGAGAACAGCTCGCCGTACAGTCCGGAGCCGGCGGTGGACACTCTGCCGTTGTTCTTCAGCATTACGGAGTGGTGCTCGCCGAACGCGATGGAAACCACGCCGCTTGTGACTGTGGTGGGAACATACAGGTCCTCGGTCTTGCCGTTATGGAGCTGGCTGTATGTATTGTCGCCCCAGGTATACAGCACGCCGCTGTCCAGCACTGCGCCGGAGGAGCTGCCGCCTGCAAACACGGAACTTACGTTCCTGATGGAAGCCCTTTCGAAGGAGTTGAATGTGGACGAGTCGTCGTCCAGTCCGAGCTGACCGTGGGTATTGTTTCCTGCTGCGCGGACTGTTCCGTCGTTCATCAGGACGAGGGAGTGCTCGTCGCCGGCGTCAGCGCTTGCCGCGCCGCTGTCGATCACCTTCACCAGGGAATCGGAATCCCGGTAGCTGCCGGTGCCCAGCTGACCGCTTTCGTTATTACCGCAGGCGTATACCTCGCCCTTTTCGGTGACAACTATGGTGAATCCGTCGCCGGCGGCGATATCCACTGCGTTCTGGGCGATATTTACATCGTCGTTCTTGCGGGAGTTGGAGGAGAATCCGAGCTCGCCGTATTCGTTGCTTCCCCAGCCCATAACGGAGCCGTCCCTGAGCAGCGCCACGGTGTGGGTGTCGCCGGCGGCTACCTCGGCAACGTTGTCCATGAGCTTCTGGGGGGTGTAGATGTAGGTGCTTGAAGTACCCGGATCGACCTGACCGTTGGAGTTATCGCCCCAGCCGTACAGTGTACCGTTCTGATCAATGGCGAAGCTTACGTCGTCGTTTGCCTCGGCATAGACCACTTTATCCATGACTTTCTTTCCGTTGGATTCGCTCTCGCCGGAGCCGATACCAAGCTGACCCTTGCTGTTGTCGCCAGCCGCCCACAGGGACATGTCACTCTTTATGACAAGGCTGTGGTTTTCACCTGCGGCGATGGTGTCCACGCTGACGCCGGAATTTGCCGCAGAAGCCGTGACCGGTATCATGGCCACGATCTGTGCCGCGCAGAGCGACACTGCGATGATCTTTGATCTTCTGTTCATTCGAACTCCCTCCATATAATATATTGTGAGCAATTCCTGTCTGAATTGCTGACCTTTCTTTCCCCTTCAATATATAAAACAATTATAGACCCCAAAAGGTTGCAGATTTTTTTAAAAAATTTTTCCAGAACATTATTTTTTCGCAAATGATTCCCGGATACCATATAAGACGGGAAATAAAAAGAAACGGCGCCCCATATCAAACAGGGCGCCAGGACTCTTATTTATTATAGTTCTTTGCTGTCCTTACCAGCTTCTTGATGTAGTCCGGGAATTCCCAGGCGAGGGTGTCGCGGTGGAGGAGTCCGAACTTCTCGTTGCCGTAGCCGTAGGCGTTGTTGTCCCAGAGGAATATCCTTATCCCCTTTTCGCCGAACACCTTCGGGAAATATCCTGCCCAGTTCATGCGGTCGGAGAGGTTGTTCTTGTTCACCGTGCCGCACTCGTCGATGATGACTCCCGTGCCCTTGCTGACGAACCTGTCATACAGCGTATCCGCGAGCCAGGTCAGCTCCCCGGTGCTGTTGACGTCGTCCGGGTCGAAAGAAGTCGTGCCGTTCTCGTTCATCGCGAAGTTGTAGGGGGAATACGCGTGCACCGACACGATAAGGCTGCTGTCCGCCGGGAGGGTGAATCCGTCCAGACCGGAGGCGCTCGCCGCATAGGTCGGTACCATCAGCGCGCGGTAGCTGTTGTTTCCGCCGGTGGCGCGGACTGCCTTCACGAAGCATTCGTTCAGCTTGTTTACGGCGCTCCTGCCCTCGGTGTTTCCGCCGTTCCATTCCCAGTTGGTGCTGCGCCAGCGCGGCTCGTTCAAGCCCTCGAATATCAGACGCTCGCCGTAATCCTTGAATCGGTTCGCTATCTGCGTCCAGAGGTTCTTCATCTTGCGTCTTGCGTTGGTGAGGTTGGATTCATAGGGGTCGTACCAGTCCTCGTGGTGGGCGTTGAGGATAACGTACATTCCCTCGTCGTAGGCATAGTCCACGACTTCCTGAACGCGGTCGAACCACGCGCTGTCCACGTTGAGTTCGGAATCCGAGTGATTGAACCAGGTGGTGGGGATACGCACGGCGTTGAATCCGGCTTCCTTGACCTTGAGGATAAGCGATTTCGTCGTTTTGGGGTTGCCCCAGCTGGTTTCGCTGTTCATGCCGCTTCCGGTGGCGTCAAGGGAGTTGCCGAGATTCCACCCGATGGTGATACCCTTGGAAAGCTCCACGGGGTCCACCGGGGCGGAGAGGGCTTCTGAGGAGTTCCCGGAGGTGCTTCCGGAGGTGGAATCCAGAATGTATTTGTCAAATATCTTGTCCGCCTGGGAAGTTCCGGAGCCTGCCATAACGGTCATGGCGGTGACGAACGCTGTAATTTTAGAAAGTAATCCCATATTATCTCCTTATGCTGTAGGTTCTGCTGTGGATTCCGCAGCGGCGAAGTAATCCGTGCCGGTGATACCGTCTGCGCCGTTCATCATCGCCTTGACGAGAAGCTCATACCTGGGCACGTTGTTGTATCTGTCGAAAAGTCCGAAGGTTTCTCCGCTCATGAATGCGCCGTTGTCCCACCAGAAGCAGGGGATACCTATTTTCTTGAAGGTGCTGAAGTAGTACTCCGCCCAGGCTGCGCGGTATGGCTCGTTCTGGCGGTTCATCGCGCCGCATTCGCCGATTATGACAGCCTGACCCTTGCTGATGAACAGGCGGTCGAGCACCTCGGCGAGGGTGTCTATCTCACCGGTGCAGCTGGTCTTGGACGCCACCCACTTGTCGCTGCCGGGATTCTGGAGCGCGAAGCTGTAGGGGATATACGCGTGCACGGAAACTATCAGCCGGTCGTCGTCCGGGAGCTCCAGCGCGGAAAGGGCGCTCTCGCTGGAGTTCGCGGCGTAGGGGCACACCATCAGAAAGCGGTACTGGTTGTTGCCGCCGGTGGCTCTTACTGCGTCAACGAACACCTTGTTGAGGTGGTTCACGACAGTCCTGCCCTCGTCGTTGCCGCCGTTCCACTCGAACTGGGTGTTCTTCCAGCGCGGCTCGTTCATGCCCTCGAAGATGAGGTGCTGGTCGTAATCCCTGAAGTAGTCCGCTATCTGGGTCCAGCAGGTGGTCATCTTTGCGGAGATCGCCTCCTCCTGGTCGGCGTAGGGCTGATACCATTCCTCGTGGTGCATGTTGAGGATAACGTACATATCCAGGTCGTAGGCATAGTCCACTATCTCCTTGACCCGGGTGAGCCATTCGGCGCTGATTGTGTTGTTCTCGTCCATCTGCTTCTCCCAGGTGGTGGGGATACGCACGGCGTTGAATCCGGCGTCCTTTACGCCCTGGATAAGCTCCGGGGTGGTCCGGGGATTGCCCCAGCTGGTTTCCTGGCTGACGCCGGCGCCGCCGTTGGCGTCGAGGGTGTTTCCGAGGTTCCAGCCGATGCGGATATCCGCGGTCAGCTCCATCGCAGTGAGGGAGGTGTCGAATTCGTCCACGGTGGATACTTCCTCCCCGGCGGATTCCCTGGTCGCCCCGGAGGCCGCCTCCGACCCGTTTCCGCCGGAACAGCCGGCGGCGGTCACGCAGAACATCGCGGCAAGCGCCGCAGCAACTAACTTCCTGAATTTCATAGATATACTCCTTGCCGGGGATTCTCCCCATAAAATGCTACCTATCCATTATATAATATCCACGGGGCTTCGTCAAGGGGATTTCTGATTTTTATTGTGGTCCGCGCCCCGGCACAGAATTTTGCGTATTCTTCTTGACTTCTCGGGGATTTTGCGTTATACTAAATAGGTAACTATATCACTGTCCCTGCAAGCCATGCAGGGCTTAGCCGGCGAAAAATCCCCGATGGGGCTTTTCCGCCGAACATTCCAACTGCGCGCACGTTTTGCCGGCTGTGCCGTCAACCCGTACACTTGTTGGAATAGAAGTGTTTTTTACCCCGGCAGAGCCGGAGTAAAAAAGTATTTCAAGGGAACCTCTAAAAACCGGTTTGAAAAGGGAAAATGGGTAGAGTGCACCGAATGAGAGGAAAGCCGACGAAGTAAGGCTGTATGCCTTACGAGGAGGTTTGACGAAGCAGGCGGTGTGCTATACACATTTTCACTCAAACAAGGTTTTTAGAGGTGACCTCAACTTTCTCAGCCAAGACCGATTTTATCGGAAAACTATTGTCCCTGCAAGCCATGCAGGGCTGAAAGGAAATCAACATGAACAACACAGAAAAGACACTTGAAAAGATCGTTGCGCTCTGTAAGGGCAGAGGGTTCGTATATCCCGGCAGCGAGATCTACGGCGGACTTGCGAACACATGGGACTACGGCCCCCTCGGCGTGGAGCTCAAGACCAACATCAAGAACGCATGGCGCAAGAAGTTCATTCAGGAGAACAAGTACAACGTAGGACTTGATTCCGCTATCCTGATGAATCCCCAGACCTGGGTCGCTTCCGGACATGTGGGCGGATTCTCCGACCCGCTGATGGACTGCAAGGACTGCAAGACCCGTCACCGCGCCGATAAGCTCATCGAGGACAACGGCGGCGACGCCAACGGCTGGACCAACGAGCAGATGATGACCTATATCCGCGATAACGGTATCAAGTGCCCGAACTGCGGATCCACCAACTTCACCGATATCCGTCAGTTCAACCTGATGTTCAAGACTTTCCAGGGCGTTACCGAGGACAGCAAGAACGAGATCTACCTCCGCCCCGAGACCGCCCAGGGTATTTTCGTCAACTTCGCGAATATCCAGCGCACGAGCCGCAAAAAGGTTCCGTTCGGCGTTGCGCAGGTCGGCAAGTCCTTCCGTAACGAGATCACTCCCGGTCAGTTCATCTTCCGCGTGCGCGAGTTCGAGCAGATGGAGCTTGAGTTCTTCTGCAAGCCCGGCACCGACCTCGAGTGGTTCCAGTACTGGCGCAGCTACTGCAAGAACTTCCTGCTCTCCCTGGGTCTGAAGGAGGAGAATATCCGCCTGCGCGACCACAGCCCGGAGGAGCTCTGCTTCTATTCCAAGGCTACCACCGACTTCGAGTTCATGTTCCCGTTCGGCTGGGGCGAACTCTGGGGAGTTGCAGACCGCACCGACTACGACCTGACTCAGCACATGAAAACTTCCGGCAAGAGCCTGGAGTATTTCGACCCGGAAACCAACGAGAAGTACATTCCGTACGTTATCGAGCCGTCCCTGGGCGTTGAGCGTCTGTTCCTGGCAGTCGTATGCGACGCTTATGACGAGGAGCAGCTGGAGGACGGCACCAGCCGTACCGTTATGCACCTGCACCCGGCTCTGGCTCCGGTCAAGGCGGCAATCCTGCCCCTGTCCAAGAAGCTCAGCGAGAAGGCTGGCGAGCTGCACGACGAGCTCGCGAAGCACTTCAACGTGGACTTCGACGACGCCGGCGCTATCGGCAAGCGTTACCGCAGACAGGACGAGATCGGTACTCCGTTCTGCATTACCTATGATTTCGACACTGAAACCGACGGCTGCGTAACAGTACGCGAGCGTGACTCCATGCAGCAGGTACGCATTCCGCTGTCCGAGGTCAAGGCTTATATCGAGGAGAGAATATTCTTCTGAGCGTAAGAATAAAACCGGGTCGCGTTGCGGCCCGGTTTTTGTGCGCTATATAATAAAATGGAGGGGCGATCCCCTCCATTTCAGCTTGTCGAAAAAATCGGTTTTGCCCGCGAAGCGGGCTTTTGAAATCCGTTTTTTGCCACGGGTCTCCCGGGGCAAAAAACACTTCTATCCGCACAAGTGTATTGGAAACGGCTTCGCCTTATTCCTTACGCGTGCAGGGTGCATTTTATCGAAGATAAAATGCGTAAAGCTTGGCTTTGCCAAGCTAGTGGATTTGTTCGGCGGAAAAGTCACTTTAGTGACTTTTTCGACGGTCTCAATCCCCGGAATATCTCCGGGGATTGAGTTTTATGTGCTCTTGTCGCCGGTGGATTCTCTTAGTATCAGCCGGTGTGGGAGTTTATATGTATTGTTATCCTTGACATCGGATTTTATGTTGCCGATAAGCTTTTCGATGACCGCTTTTCCCTGGAGGTAGCATGGCTGCTCGACCGTTGTCAGATGCGGAATGAACATATGCGAGTAGGCGATGTTGTCGAATCCGAAGAAAAGCACGTCCTTGCCGACAGTGATTCCGTTATTGAGGGCGTATGTCATTGCGCCGATGGAAATTGTGTCCGATATTGAGAAGATAGCATCCGGGCGGTCCTTCAGCTTCATCAGGACTTCGCAGCCACGGGTGCCGCTGTCGGCGTCGTATCCGCCGTAGTAGATCAGATCCGGGTCAACTCCCAGTCCGGATTCGGTCAGCGCACGCTTGTATCCGTTCTCACGATCCACGGAGGACTGGCTGCGCGCTTCCGTAGTGAGAAGTCCGATACGCTTCCTGCCCTTGCCGATGAGGTATTTCGTGGCGTCGTAGCCTGCCTGCTCGTTGTCGATGGTCACGCACAGTATGTCGCAGTCGTCCAGCCTTTCAAGGCACATCGCGAGGGAGTACTTCTTCGCCAGTTCGGAGATGGTGCGGCTGTCCAGCTTAGGAGCCAGCAGCACGGCGCCGTCCACCGCCTTTGAGAACAGCATTCCCAGCAGGTGCATTTCATGCTCGGGGTCGTCGCGGGTGGTGGCGATCAGCACATCGTATCCCTGGGAATACGCGGCGTCCTGCATTCCGCGGAGAACCTCGGAGTAGAAGCTCTGCTCAGTCGAAGCGATTATCGCAAGAATACGCTTGGTTTCGCTCTTGCGCAGGTCGCGTCCGAGAAAATTCGGACTGTATCCTAATTCCTCCACCGCCTTGTTGACAGCCTGCACGGCTTCGTCAGATACGTTCGTCTTTTTGTTCAGCACACGTGAAACCGTGGCAACGGAAACGTTGGCAGCCTTTGCCACATCTTTTATAGTAATATTCAATTCGGGTTCACCTCTTCGGTCCGTTTGTCTATATTAATATAATACACGAAAAGTTAATCGTTTTCAATTGGCAAAATAGACAAAAATCTATTCCACATTGCATTTTTGCATTTTAACAGAGGTTACTTTTTGGAAAACGTGCAGAAATTGGCGCTGTCTTCCGGCGTATCAGTACGGGGTGTTGTCAAAAAAACCGAAGATTTTCAGAATAACCGGGTGTTTTTATTAAGAATGGCGAAAATTTGTGTCACGGAAAAATTAACAGTGATTCATCTTGCAAAAGCCGGAAAAAGAGTATATAATATAAAATGTATACGAATAATTCGGCAGGGCGGCCGTATGGCTCCCTGATTTAATATACGGGTATTTTGAATGAAAACTGTTCTCAAGTGGCTGGGAGGGTACTTCCGGCATATTGACTGGGTACTGATGCTGATCTGCCTGTGCATTTCGGCGTTTGATATCTACGTTATGGTGGCGCTGAACCAGATCGGGTATATCAAGCAGGACTATATAGACACTCAGCTTGTCGCCTGCGGTATTGGCGTAGGCGCCGCCCTTATAATCGGAATGATTGACTACAAGAAGCTGGCGAAATGCTGGTTCGTTTATGCCCCGGTCGCGGTGATACTACAGCTGCTGCTGTTCACTTCGCTGGGTATTACCAGAGCCGGCGACCTGGCGTGGCTCAATCTCGGGTTCACGACGATCCAGCCGTCGGAGATACTCAAGCTGGCATTTATCCTGTCGTTGGCGTGGCATATAGCCAAGCTGGGCGATAAGATGAATACTCTGCCGCATTTCCTGCTGCTGTGCGCGCATTTCATGGTTCCGTTCGGGATTATCATGGTACAGGGCGACGCAGGTTCTGCGCTGGTTTTCCTCTTTATATTCATCTGTATGATGTTCGCCGGAGGAATGTCCTGGAAATACATCATCGCAGGATTGATGGCGGTTCCGGCGGTGGGATACGTTGCCTGGAACTTCGTTATGGAGGATCACCACAGAAGAAGATTCGAGCTTATCTGGGATACAGAACTCCAGGAGGCGGAACGTCTGGGAAGCTATCTTCAGCAGTACAATGCCAAAATTGCCATGGGCTCGGGTCAGCTGACGGGTCTGGGGACGCACTCCGACGCTTTCTACACCTATGTTCCGGAGGGCTACAACGATTTTATCTTCGCGTACATCGGCATGGTGTTCGGATTCATCGGCTGCATGGCGGTCGTTATTGCATTGGCGGTCATGTGCCTGAAGATTCTATCCGACGCTTCACTGGCGATAGACCCCCTTGGTAAACTCATCTGCGTGGGCGTTTTCGCAATGTTCCTGTTCCACTGCATCATCAATATTGCGATGGTGCTTTCCGTTGGCCCGGTGGTGGGGATCCCGCTGCCGTTTGTCAGCGCCGGAGGTACGTCGCTGGTCATGTGTTACGCTTCTCTGGGTCCGGTGCTTTCGGTGGTATCACACCGGGAAAAGAAAAAGCACATGTTCTATCAGGAAAAGGAATGACCCCACGGAATTTCCCGGACAGGCAGTCGCCTGAAATCGAAATCGGCATTATGCAGCACAGCTGTTAATATAACCAACGAAAGGTAAGACCAAATGAAACCTGTAATCTCAACCATCAAGGATATTTACCCTGCAAGCCAGGCGGAATCCCAGAAGCAGCGCTACAAGGCGGCTGTTGCGGCGTTCGCAGAGCATTTTGGTTCAGTGGGGGAGCACCGTTTCTTTTCCGCGCCGGGCAGAACCGAGATCTGCGGAAATCACACCGACCATAACCACGGCAAGGTGTTCGCCGCAAGCGTGAACCTGGACGTGATCGCAGTCGTAGAACCGACCGACGACGGAATGATCGTCATCAAGTCCGAGGGATTCCCGGAGGACAGCATTGACATTTCCGCGCTGGACGTTGTGGAGAGCGAGAAGAACACCTCTGCGTCCCTTATCCGCGGCGTTGCTGCCGGATTCGTCAAGGACGGCTATAAGATCGGCGGATTCCGCGCGTACACCACGTCTGACGTAATGAAGGGCAGCGGACTATCCTCCTCTGCGGCGTTCGAGGTGCTGGTCGGGACTATCCTTTCCCACCTTTACAACGGCGGTCAGATCAGCCCGGTAAAGGTAGCGCAGATCTCCCAGTACGCCGAGAACGTGTATTTCGGCAAACCCTCCGGTCTGATGGATCAGATGGCTTCCTCCGTTGGCGGATTCATCGCCATCGACTTCAAGGACACCGAAAGTCCCATCATCGAGAGCGTTCCGGCGGATTTTGAAAAGTTCGGTCATGCGCTGTGCATAGTTGACGCCAAGGGCGATCATGCGGATCTGACGGACGAATACGCCGCTATTCCGCGCGAGATGAAGGCGGTTGCCGGTTATTTCACCTGCGACACGCTGCGTCAGCTTTCCAAGGACGACATCATGTTGAATATACGCGTTCTGCGCGAACAGTTCGGCGACCGTGCGGTGCTGCGCTCCATTCACTTCTTCGATGAGAACGAGCGTGTTGACAAGGTGGTGCATGCTCTGAAATCCGGCAGCTTCGAGGATTTCCTCTCCAGCGTGAAGGAGTCCGGCGACAGCTCCTTCAAGTACCTCCAGAATATTTACGCGGCTTCCGACGTGAAGCACCAGTGCCTTTCTATCGCGCTGAACGTGGCTGAATATTCACTGCACCGCAAGGGCGCTTGCAGAGTACACGGCGGTGGATTCGCAGGCACAATCCAGGCTTTCGTTCCGCTGGATATGCTCCAGCAGTTCAAGATGAACATCGAGAGGACTTTCGGTAGCGGTTCCTGCCATGTGCTGAGTGTTCGCCCGGTCGGCGGCACGGAGGTTACTGTCGAGGAATAAAGCCTTGCTCAGGCGGATAAATTCCGAATTGAAAAAGTGGGGCTTTCGCCCCACCTGATCATTCGGTTTTGTACTGTTCCATATGGGTTATGAGCATCTGGTCAACCAGCGCATCCACGAGTACGCCGTTTTCGGTGTATTCCTCGCTGAACACCTTTCCGTTCTCGCGCAGCTTCGCCGTATAGCCCGCCTTGTCGTAGGGAAGCAGCAGCTTCATGCGCTTTGCGGTTTCCGGGAGGTTCGCGGCAATCACCTGCAGCAGGCGGTCAATGCCCTGGCTGTTTTTCGCGCTGATCTTGACGGTGTTGCTGTTCTCCGGGATATGCTCGGCGAGCAGGTCGCACTTGTTCAGCACGGTGACCACCGGAATTTCAGCGGCGCCGAGGTCTGCGAGGGTTCTAAGCGTCACTTCCGCCTTTTCAGCGGCTTCCGGGTCGGCGGCGTCGCAGACGTGAATTATGATATCTGCGCTTGCGGCTTCCTCCAGGGTGGATTTGAACGCTTCCACCAGGTGGTGCGGCAGGCGGCGGATTAGTCCCACGGTGTCGATGAGCAGCAGGCTGCGCCCGTCCGGGAGCTCGATGGAGCGCGCAGTCGGGTCGAGGGTAGCAAAAAGCTTGTCCTCGGCGAGCACACCGGCTCCGGTCAGCAGATTCAGCAGGGTGGATTTACCGGCGTTTGTGTAGCCGACTATCGCGCCTACCTGCACGCTGTCCTTCTTGCGGCGCGTGCGCGTGAATCCGCGGCGCTCCTCAAGTTCCTTCAGTTCTGCGGAAAGCTTGTCGATACGTCTGCGGATATGTCGGCGGTCGGTTTCAAGCTGGGTTTCGCCAGGTCCCCTGGTTCCGATTCCGCCGCCCAGTCTGGACAGCGAAGCACCGATCCCCATGAGCCGCGGCAGGCGGTATTTCAGCTGCGCCAGCTCGACTTGCAGCTTGCCCTCCCGGGAAACTGCACGTCCGGCGAAGATGTCGAGAATGAGCATTGTCCGGTCGATTACCCGGACGTCGGTTTCGTCCTCGACATTGCGTATCTGGGACGCAGTCAGTTCGCAGTCGAATATCATAAGCTCCGCGCCGAGGGAGCCGCAAAGTTCCCTGACCTCCGCAAGCTTGCCCTCGCCGATGACAGTGGCTGCTTCGTAGGCTTCGCGTTTCTGGATAACGCGCGCAAGCTCCTCCGCTCCGGCGGTCTGAGCAAGCTCCGCGAGTTCGTCCATCGAGCTTTCGGCGTCGTATTCTCCGGTGTCCGCACCGATGAGTATCGCCCGTGTGAGATGTTTTTCTTCCATAATTACTCCTTACTCAAAACTCTGGTAACGGCAGAGTAATTCCCGTTTCTGCGTGAGTGCAGAACGTCAGTAATTACACACATATCGTAATTATATCAGCAATGGTACGATATGTCAAGGGAATTCTGATGAATAATGCCGCAAGGCAGTTCAATATACACAAGCAAAAAAAGGACGAAAGTCCGAAAGAAAGGCTGATAGCTTTGAAATTCGAAAGATATGACGTGATCATCGTAGGCACCGGTATTTCCGGAATCTACACCGCGCTGAACCTCGCCCCGGACCTGAAGATACTCATGCTGTCCAAGCGTGAGCTGACTCTCTGTAATTCCGCGCTGGCGCAGGGCGGAGTCGCAGCGGTTATGGATAAGGAGAACGACAGCTACGAGCTGCACATCAAGGACACCCTTATCGCAGGTCACTACAAGAATAACCTCGACAATGTGAAGATACTTGTCGAGCAGGGACCGACGGACGTAATGCGCCTTAAGGACAAGTACGGCGTTGAGTTCGACCTCAAGCAGGACGGAAGCATTGAGCTCACCCGGGAGGGCGGACATTCACGCCGCCGTATCGCGCACCACAAGGACACCACCGGATTCGAGATCGAAACCAACCTCATCAAGCAGGTGCAGGAACTCAAGAATGTTACCGTTGTCAACTGGTCGGTACTCTGCCGACTGGAGAAGCAGGACGGAATGTTCTTCGCGGACGTACTGGCGCACAACGACGAGCCGGGCAGGCAGGAGCACCAGTATTACTGCGCTGACGCAGTAGTCCTGGCGACCGGCGGTATCGGCAGAGTTTACGATTTCACGACGAATTCCGCTATCGCCACCGGCGACGGAATCCAGCTGGCGTACAACCTGGGCGCTGAGATAAAGAACCTCAGTTATGTGCAGTTCCACCCGACGGCGTTCGCAGACCGCAAGAACCGCGAGTGCTTCCTGGTTTCCGAGGCGGTCCGCGGCGAGGGCGCATATCTGCTGAACTGTCACAAGGAGCGCTTCATGCAGAAGTACGAGCCGGAGCGCAAGGAGCTTGCTCCCCGTGACGTGGTTTCCGAGTGCATGATGAAGGAGCAGGCTCTCACCGGAAGCGACGAGTTCTGGCTGGATATCTCCTATAAGGACCCCGAATTCGTCAAGGGACACTTCCCGATGATATACAGCAAGGTGCTCGAAAAGGGCTACGACATGACCAAGGAGCCGTTTCCGGTTTACCCCTGCCAGCACTACCTCATGGGCGGAATCAACGTTGACGGCAAAGGCGCAACGAATATCCCCGGGCTGTATGCCGCAGGCGAATGCTCCCACACCGGCGTCCACGGAAAGAACCGCCTTGCCAGCAACTCCCTGCTGGAGGCGCTGGTATTCTCCCGGCTGATCGCCGAGGATATCACCAAGAACCGCCGCAAGGACGACCGCGCTTCCGTGGAGTATCCGATGGCTTCCCCGGAGGGCAAGCCGCTTCCGCACGGAATCCGAACCGAAATACGCCACATCATGCAGAAGGCGTACTTCATCAAGCCGAACTACGAGGAAGCAGAAAAGGGACTGGCGCGCATTAAGGAGCTGAAGGACCAGGTATACAACGGCGGCTATGAGATCACCGCAGATTATGTTGAAACCAAGTCCCTGGTGACCGTGGCGTACATAATCCTCTCCGAGGTACTTGAAAGGAAGGGTAAGGACGAATGATACTTTTACCGTTTTACGTTGACGACATTATTAAGACAGCGCTGACTGAGGACATCAACTATATCGACAGCACCGCCGACCTGCTTATCCCGGAGGACAGCATTTCCTCCGCGTACTTCATGTCCAAGGCGGACGGCGTTCTGTGCGGACTTGAGGTAGCCCTGCGCGTATTCACGATACTCGATCCGGAAATGAAGATAGAGTGCCATTTCAAGGACGGCGACAAGGTGAAGTACGGCGATATCATCGCGGAATTCAGCGGTCACACCCGTCTTATGCTCAAGGCTGAGCGTACTTCGCTGAATATCCTCCAGCACATGAGCGGCATTTCCACCTACACCAACAAGTGCGTGGAGCTCGTCAAGGGAACCAACGCCAGCATTGCGGATACCCGCAAGACCCTGCCGGGACTCCGTCCGCTCCAGAAGTATGCGGTTACAGTCGGCGGCGGCAGAAACCACCGCTACAACCTGACTGACGCGGCAATGCTCAAGGATAACCACATCGACGCCTACGGCGGAATCACCCCGGCTGTCAATGCGCTCCGCCAGAAGGCAGGGCACATGCTCCAGATCGAGGTGGAAACCCGGAATCTTGACGAGGTTCAGGAAGCCGTGGACTGCGGCGTGAATGTCATCATGCTCGACAACATGGACTGCTCCACCATGGCGCAGGCGGTGAAGCTCGTAAACGGACGCGCAAAGCTGGAAGCGAGCGGCAACGTCACCATGGAGAATATCCGCGAGGTCGCAGAAACAGGCGTGGATATCATTTCGCTTGGCGCGCTCACCCACAGCGTAAAGGCGTTTGATATTTCGATGAAGTGGAAGAAGTAAAATAAATGCAAAGCGGCTGTTCGTTTAATGCGAACAGCCGTTTTTTATTCATGCGGATGGTTAGTCAAAGAATGATACGCACATCACATAATCGTCGCCGTCTTTCGCCAGCCCGATTATTGCCGCGTAAGTCTCGCCGTCGTAAACGTTATAGTAGGTCGAACCTTCTACCTTTTCAAGCGTTAAGCCGGAACTCATAACATCAGCCATGTATATCTGCATTGCTGCAACAGCCGCTTCCGAATCAGATGAAAGCGAATAATAGTATATCTCGTTATCTTCCTTGATAAACTCCGCTCCAAGCGACTCGGAGGGTTTCGGCATTTTGGAATTTTCCGCAAAGTATTCTTTTTCTTCTGCCGACTCGACAGACGATGTGTTTTCTACTGAACTCTGTTCTGCGGAGGATAAAACGCTTTCATTGTTATTTCCACATGCCGTAAGGCAGGGCACCATTACAGCGCAAATTGCCAGAAGCGAAATGACCTTTTTCATCGTAACTACTCCTTTATTGTGCATATTTTACTGCATAAAATCTCTGCAACACATAGAAATTTTATGTTTTTTCTTATTATATCACAGAATATTCTATCTGTCAAGTGGATATTCTTGTTGTTAGATAGTTTTTATTTATGGCGTATCCTGATATCATGTAATAGGGTGATATAATGACGATAGATTACACAGAGGTCGGCAAGCGCATTGCTGCGCGCCGAAAGGAACTCGGACTGAAACAATATCAGGTCTGTGAGATGATAGATGTCAACTACAAATACCTTTCCAATCTGGAAACAGGGCGTTCAGCGCCGAGCCTTGAACTTGTAATGAGCCTTTGCCGTGCGCTTGATACGACTCCGGATTATCTGCTGACCGGAACGGACAGACCGCGTCAGACTCCTGAAGATATCTCAGAAAAAATCAAGAAGCTGAGCGATAGTAACCGTCAGCTTCTTGATGGGATAATCAATTTGATGTTGGACCGGCAATAATTGGTAAGGTGGAATATTCCACCTTATTTTATTAATGCGGTAATTTCATCTGAGCCAGCTGTGGGAATTCCCGGCTGCGTATCTCGGCGATACGGTTGTCTATGCGGCTGCGCGTGATTCCAGGGAGGTCATCGAATATCGGCTCCACACCGAAGAATGCGGAAGCGACCACCGCGCCGAAAGCGTTTGCGTCCACCTCGGAGGGCTGTAGGCTGAATTCCCTCAGGGGAAGCTTCTCCCGGGACTGATAGATTCCGAAGTAGTGCTCCGTGTCAGTGCGGCGCTGCCATTCCTTACGCAGCTGGAATGCTGCGGAGAACAGTTGGTCGAGGGACGGATTCTTCAGCTTCCGCAGGTAAAGCTGCTTTCCGTCCGGAGTGAGCCGCGCGTGCTCGCCGGGCTGTAGGGCGGAATCGTTATAGAACACCGCCGGCATGGGAATATCCAGCATTCCGCAGATCATCTTGATGTAGTTGTTTATCATAGTCCACCTCAGAATTCAGAATAATGTAAGCTGTTCACACTCCGGGAATTCTCTCAGATAGGCGAATATTTTATCCGGGATGTGCAGCATTCCGTATTTTTCGCATTCGCCGTGGAATATATCCAGCAGCCGAGCGGTGTCCGGCGACGGAAGCTCGTAGAAATTCACGAACCGCTGCATATAGCGCTCTTTCAGCCCCGGGAAGTGCTCGTCAAGCTGCCTGTAGAAGTATTCCCGGCTTCCCTCCCGGAGAGTCAGCCCCATTCCGAAAGCCATCACGCCAACGCAGCCGGAGCGCCGTGCGTAGTCCAGTATCCCACGGACGTTTTCCTCGGTGTCGTTGATGAACGGCAGCAGCGGCGACAGCCATACCACTGTCGGAATACCGCGCTCGCGCATTTCGCACAGCACCTCGAACCTCCGGGACGTGGGACAGACATTCGGCTCGATGATACGGCAGAGGTCGTCGTCAAAGGTGGTCAGGGTCATCTGGACGACTGCCTTGGATTTACGGTTGATCTCCTCCAGCAGGTCGATGTCGCGAATTACAAGGTCGGATTTCGTCAGCAGGCTCACGCCGAATTCGTACTGCGAGATCAGTTCCAGGCAGCGCCGTGTCAGCCGCAGCTCCCTTTCTGCGTGGAGGTAGGGATCGCACATGGCGCCGGTGCCGATCATGCAGCGCTTCCTCTTGGATCGCAGCGCGGATTCCAGCAGCTGCGGCGCATTCTCCTTGACCTCCACATCCTCAAAAGCGTGGGACATCTGGTAGCATTCGCTCCGGGAATCGCAGTAAATACACCCATGGGTGCAGCCGCGGTAGATGTTTATTCCGTTTTCCGCCGAGAGTATTCCCTTTGCATTCACCTTGTGCATTTTTTCACCGCCGTTCATGAATTTGTTGCCTGTGAACATTATACAGCATTATGACGGATATGTCAATAATCCGCCCGGGTAATGCCCACGGTTTTTGCAAAGCGTAAAATTCCGAGGAACGTTGAAAAAATCACTTGACAAATCCTCCGGAGTAGTATATAATAACTAATAACAGTAATGCACTTTTCAGGTGCGTTTTGCGAAGAAATCAGTGGCTTTTAAGGCGGCACCGTGAGGCCGGCAAGGTTGTGATTTTCGTATAGGGGGAGTTGCGTCCAGGCGGCGCAGCGCTTGTTGTACACAGATTTCATCAGCCAGCCGTATATCCGGCTGGCTTTTTTGTTCTGATGAGAAAGGACGTGATATCCATGTGTACCGTCGAGGGTCTTTCTTTAAAGGCAGAAATAATGGACGAAAGCTCGATGGCAAGGGCGGTCACCCGTATTTCGTTTGAGATGATCGAACGTAATAAGGGTACTGATGGCCTTTGCCTTATCGGGCTTTTTTCACGCGGTGCAGTCCTTGCCAAGCGCATTGCGGCGAAGCTTTCCGAGATCGACGGCAGCGAGATACCGGTGGGACTGCTGGATATCACGCCGTTCCGGGACGACAAGCCGCGCGGCGGCTGTCCGGACAGCAGCGAGATACCGTTCGATATCACGGACAAGCGCGTCATAATCGTGGACGACGTTATTTTTACCGGACGGACTGCGCGAGCTGCCATCGACGCGATAATGTCCCGTGGCAGACCCATGCTGATACAGCTGGCGGCGCTGGTGGACAGGGGACACAGGGAGCTTCCCATCAGGGCGGATTACATCGGCAAGAATCTCCCCACCTCCCGCGAGGAAAAGGTCAAGGTGCTGGTGAACGAACTTGACGGCTGCGACAAAGTTGTGATTTACGAGCAATGTCCCGGTGAGTAAGGGACTTTCATAAACGGAAAATACAATACAGGGAGGTCATGATGGACTTATTACTGAAAAACGGGTATGTCGTTGACAGTGCCAGCGGATTCGAGGGCAGGGCGGATATACTTATCCGCGACAACCTGATACGGGACGTCAGCGAGAATATCTCCGCCCCGGACGCGCAGGTCATCGATTGCGATGGACTGACGGTCATTCCCGGAATATGCGATATGCATGTGCATTTCCGCGATCCCGGTCAGACCCACAAGGAGGATATCATCACCGGCGGAAACGCAGCGGCGGCAGGCGGAGTTACCGCAGTTGCCTGCATGCCGAATACGAATCCCACTATCGACAATGCGGAAACGGTGCACTACATCATCGAAAAGGCGAAGAACGCCAGAACGCGCGTTTATCCCGTGGGCAGCATTACAAAAGGGCTTGGCGGAGTTGAGATGTGTGACTTCAAGGAGCTCCACGACGCTGGCTGCGTTGCGGTTTCCGACGACGGCAGACCGGTCCGGAACGCCCGTATCATGGCGGAAGCCATGGTGAAGGCGCACTACGCAGGGCTGAAGGTGATCTCCCACTGCGAGGATCTTGACATCGTTAACGGCGGTATCATGAACGCCGGCGAGGTTTCTAAGGAACTCGGCGTAAAGGGAATACACCGCCTGAGCGAGGATATCATAACCGAGCGTGAGATCACCCTTGCGGCAGACCTTGAGGTGCCGATTCACATTGCGCACGTTTCCACCGCGCAGAGCATGCAGAATATCCGCACGGCGGCGCGCTTCGGAACTATGGTTACCTGCGAGACCGCACCGCACTACTTCATGCTGACGGACGAACTGCTCCGCAGCCGGGACGCGGACTACCGCATGAATCCTCCGCTCCGCACGGCGGCGGACGTACAGGCGATAACCGAGGGCGTTATCGACGGAACTATCGACTGCATAATCACCGACCACGCTCCCCACGCTCCGGAGGAAAAGGCGGATTTCGAGAAGGCTCCCAACGGCGTTGTAGGACTGGAAACCTCCCTGGCGGCTACGCTCACCGCGCTTTACCACACCGGAAAGATATCTCTCCAGAGGATCGTCACGCTGATGTGCGTGAATCCGCGCAGGATACTGTCTATCCCCGGCGGCTCGCTTAAGAGCGGCGATATTGCGGACATTTGCATTTTCGACCCCAACGAGGAGTGGGTGGTCGATCCGGCGAAGCTGCACTCAAAATCGAAAAACACCTGCTTCAAGGGAATGACCCTCAAGGGCAGGGTGAAATACACAATATTAGACGGAAAAATAGTTTACACAGACGGCGTTGACTGAGCCGCAGGAAAGGAAGAATGAAATGTCACTTGACAGACTTATCGAGAAGATCGAACAGACCCAGAATCCCTCCGTTGCAGGACTTGATCCCAAGCTTGCATACGTTCCCGAGTTCATCAAGGAGAAGTGCTTCGAGAAGTACGGCGAGACCCTCAAGGGCGCTGCGAAGGCTCTGCTGGAATTCAACAAGGGGCTCATCGACGCGCTGTATGATATCGTACCGGCAGTAAAGCCCCAGGCGGCTTACTATGAGATGTACGGACCGGCTGGCGTCAAGACCCTCTACAAGACCCAGGAATACGCGCGCAGCAAGGGAATGTACGTCATCACCGACGGCAAGCGCAACGACATCGGCACAACGATGGAAGCATACGCAGCCGCACATCTGGGCAAGGTACAGGTAGGCAGCCAGACCTACGAGCCGTTCCTCGGGGACGCGCTGACGGTCAACGGTTACCTCGGCAGCGACGGAATCAAGCCGTTGGTAGCTACCTGCCGCGACAACGACAAGGGAATCTTCGTGCTTGTCAAGACCTCCAACCCCAGCTCCGGCGAACTCCAGGACAAGAAGATCGACGGCGTGACTATCTATGAAACCATGGGTCACATGTGCGAGGAGTGGGGCAAGGAACTCCCCGGCGTTTACGGTTATTCCGGCGTCGGCGCGGTAGTCGGCGCGACTTATCCCGAGCAGCTGAAATACCTGCGCGAGAAGCTCCCTACAACGTTCTTCCTTATCCCGGGCTACGGCGCTCAGGGTGCAGGCGCTAAGGATATCGCCGGCGCGTTCGACAAGAATGGCCTGGGAGGAATCGTCAACAGCTCCAGAGGAATCATGTGCGCATACCAGAAGGAGAAGTGCGACGAGCACGAATTCGCCGAGGCAGCACGCCGCGAAGCTATCCGCATGAGAGATGAAATCATGGGTATAGTAGGAAAGATCAGCATAAGCAAGTAATTACGCCCATACAGAGATATACCCCCTCGGCGCACTGTGCCGGGGGATAAAGGGAGTCCCGTGATACAGTTAATTAACCAGTACATGGAGGAGAACAAATGATATTCGAGAACAAAAAGAAAGCGACGCTCGTTCTTGCGGACGGCACAGAATTCGTGGGCAGGGCGTTCGGCGCGGACGGCTCGGTTGTCGGTGAGATTGTATTCACCACCGCGATGGTAGGCTACCAGGAAACCCTGACTGACCCCAGCTACTGCGGACAGATCGTTACCCAGACCTTTCCGCTGATAGGAAACTACGGTGTGAATTCCATCGACCCCGAGTCCAACGGGAGCGTTGTCAGCGGCTACATCGTAAGAGAGCAGTGCGAGGATCCGTCGAATTTCCGCTGTGAGGGCGATCTTGACAGCTATCTGAAGAAGTACAACATCATCGGTATCTACGACATCGATACGCGCCACCTCACAAAGATAATCCGCGAGAGCGGCGTAATGAACGGTGCGATAGTCCACGGCGATTTCGACAAGGACGCGCTTCTCGCGCAGATCCGCGCGTATAATGTCGGAAAGGTGGTCCCAAAAGTCAGCGTAAAGGCGAAGGAATACTACCCGGCTGAGAACGCAAAATACAACGTGGTGCTGATGGATTACGGCTACAAGTTCAATATCCGCCGCGAACTGGTCAAGCGTGGATGTAACGTCACCGTAATGCCGTGGAACTCCACCGCGGACGAGATAAAGGCGCTGAACCCCGACGGCATAATGCTTTCCAACGGTCCCGGCGACCCTGCGGACAACACCGAGGCTATACAGACCCTCCACGACCTTATTCCGGCGCAGATACCCACATTCGGAATCTGTCTGGGGCATCAGCTGCTGGCGCTCGCCAACGGCGCAAAGACCGAGAAGCTCAAGTACGGTCACCGCGGCGGCAACCAGCCGGTAAAGGATCTCGCGCTTGACAGAACATTCATCACCTCCCAGAACCATGGCTATGCAGTCGTAAGCGACAGCGTTCCTGCCGGGGCAGGCGAGGTCAGCCACGTCAACGGCAACGACGGCACCTGCGAGGGCGTGCGTTATCACAATGCGCCTGCGTTCACGGTGCAGTTCCACCCGGAGGCATGCGGCGGTCCGAAGGATACCGCGTACCTGTTCGATGAGTTTATTGATCTGATGGAGGGTAAAAAGTCATGCCGTTAAGAAGCGATATCAAGAAAGTACTGGTTATAGGCTCCGGCCCTATCGTTATCGGACAGGCTGCGGAGTTCGACTACGCAGGTACCCAGGCGTGCCGTGCGCTCAAGCAGGAGGGGCTGGAGGTAGTCCTCATCAATTCCAACCCGGCTACTATCATGACGGACAAGCACATGGCGGACAAGATCTACATCGAGCCGCTGACTCTTGACGTCGTAAAGAGAGTAATCGAGATTGAGAAGCCGGACAGCGTGCTGTCAAACCTCGGCGGCCAGACCGGGCTTACGCTCTCCATGGAACTTGCCGAGTGCGGATTCCTGGCGGAGCACGGCGTAAAGCTGCTCGGCTCCAATCCCGAAACCATTCACAAGGCGGAGGACAGACAGGCGTTCAAGGACACTATGGAGAAGATCGGTCAGCCATGTATTCCCTCCAAGGTCGTTGAAACAGTCGAGGACGCAATGGACTTTGCCGAGGTTATCCACTACCCGGTAATCGTAAGACCTGCGTTCACTCTGGGCGGCACCGGCGGCGGTATCGCGCAGACTCCCGAGGAACTCCACGAGATCGCCACCAACGGACTGCGTCTTTCTCCTATCACTCAGATCCTGGTCGAGAAGTGCATCTCCGGCTGGAAGGAGATCGAGTTCGAGGTAATGCGCGACAGCAAGGGCAACGTCATCACCGTCTGCTCCATGGAGAACTTCGACCCGGTCGGCGTACACACCGGCGACTCCATCGTCGTTGCTCCCTGCGTGACCCTCGCCGATAAGGAATACCAGATGCTGCGTACCGCGGCTATCAATATCATTCAGGAACTCAAGGTGGAGGGCGGCTGCAACTGTCAGTTTGCGCTCAAGCCCGACAGCTTCGACTACGCCGTTATCGAGGTAAATCCGAGAGTTTCCCGTTCCTCTGCGCTGGCTTCCAAGGCGACCGGTTATCCTATCGCAAAGGTTGCTGCGAGAATCGCGGTTGGCTACACTCTCGACGAAATCGTAAACCAGGTAACCGGCAAGACCTACGCATGCTTCGAGCCTGCGCTTGACTACCTGGTAGTAAAGTTCCCGAAGTGGCCGTTCGATAAGTTCGTTTACGCGAAAAAGACCCTCGGCACCCAGATGAAGGCTACCGGAGAGATCATGGCTATCGCGCCCAGCTTCGAGGCTGGCATGATGAAGGCAGTCCGCTCCATCGAGCTTGGAATGGACACCATGACCAAGGAGGATTTCGTAAAGCTCACCGATGAGGAGATCATGAAGAAGCTGGAGGACATCGACGTTGACCGTTCCTTCTGCGTATTCGAAGCGCTCAAGCGCGGCATTTCCATCGACGTTATCCACAACATCACCAAGATAGACAAGTGGTTCATCAGCAAGCTGAATAACCTCGTACAGCTGGAGAAGTGGCTGGCTGAGGGCGAGCTGACGCAGGAAAAGTACGACATGGCGAAGAAGTACTGCTACCTCGACAGCACCATCGAGCGCATTTCCGGTCAGAAGATAAAGGAGCGCCGCCTTGCAGTATACAAGATGGTAGATACCTGCGCGGCTGAGTTCTCCGCAAGCACTCCGTACTTCTACAATACGTTCGACCGCGAGAATGAAGCGGCTGAGTTCATCGAGCAGCACCCTACTGATAAGAAGAAGGTAATTGTATTCGGTTCCGGTCCTATCAGAATCGGTCAGGGTATCGAGTTCGACTACTGCTCCGTTCACTGCGTATGGACGCTGAAGGAAGAGGGCTGCGAGGCAATCATCTGCAATAACAACCCCGAAACTGTTTCCACCGACTTCGACACCGGCGACAGACTGTACTTTGATCCGCTGACAAAGGAGGACGTTGAAGCCCTCATCGCCACAGAGAAGCCCTACGGCGTTGTAGTTCAGTTCGGCGGACAGACTGCGATAAAGCTGATAAAGCACCTCACCGCGCTGGGCGTGCGTATTCTGGGTACTTCCGCTGCGGACGTTGACGCGGCAGAGGACAGAGAGCTGTTCGACGAACTGCTTGAGAAGTGCAATATCCCCCGTCCTAAGGGAAGCACAGTGTTCACCACCGAAGAAGCGCTCAGGGCAGCCAACGAGCTTGGATATCCGGTACTGCTCCGTCCGTCCTACGTTCTTGGCGGTCAGAATATGATAATCGCACACTGCGACAGCGACGTCACCGAGTACATGACGATAATCACCAGCCACAAGCTGGAGAACCCCGTGCTCATCGACAAGTACATGATGGGTACTGAAGTTGAGGTAGACGCCATCTGCGACGGCGAGGACTTCCTTATTCCAGGTATCATGGAGCATATCGAGCGCGCAGGTATCCACTCCGGCGACTCCATCTCCATTTACCCTGCGCAGACGCTTTCCGAGCACATCAAGCGCGTTATCATCGACTACACAGAGAAGCTTGCGAAGGCGCTGCATGTAGTCGGTCTGGTGAATATCCAGTACGTTGTGTACGACCACGAGGTATTCGTGATCGAAGTAAATCCGCGTTCTTCCAGAACCGTTCCGTATATCAGTAAGGTTACGGGCGTGAACATGGTGGATATCGCGACCAAGATAATCCTCGGCGCAAAGCTCAAGGACATGGGCTACAAGAGCGGTCTGTATCCTGTCGGCGATTATATCGCCGTCAAGGTTCCGGTATTCAGCTTTGAGAAGCTGAACGACGTTGATAACCAGCTCGGTCCTGAGATGAAGTCCACCGGCGAGTGCCTTGGTATCGCCAAGACCTTCAGCGAGGCGCTGCTCAAGGGACTTATTGCGGCAGGCTACAAGCTGTACCACGAGGGCGGCGTGCTCATCTCCGTCAAGGACGGCGACAAGCACGAGATAATCGAAATCGCAAGCCGCTTCGAGGCTCTGGGATTCAAGATCTACGCCACCAGCGGAACCGCTTCCGTGCTCAACAGAAACATGATCGCGGCAAGCCACGCCTACAGAATAGGCAAGGGCGATCCGGACGTTATCCAGCTGCTGGAGAGCGGAAAGATACAGTACGTTATCTCCACCTCTGAGACCGGCAGACAGCCGTCCCGCGACAGCGTAAAGATGCGCCGCAAGGCTGTGGAACGTTCCATCGCGTGCCTTACTGCGATAGACACCGCGAATGCGCTGCTTGACTGCCTTGAAATGCACAAGACCATCAACGATGTTGAGCTTGTTGACATTACAAAGATCTGAGTCTATTCACAACAATTGTTCGGGCGGGCATTGCTCGCCCCTACAGTGTTATTTACAGCATTTATTACCCCCTGCGAAAGGAAAATCAAATGAAGATCGGCAAATACCCGGTAAAGCACAGCTACAGGATCCCCCGGCTGATAACCGACGTTTTCTCGGTTGGACTGGCGGTTTTTATCCTCTCCGTGGAATACATGTTCATGACGGTTTACGAGGATAATCTGCGCCAGAACATCGGCGACAACATCGAAAAGCTGGCGCTGTCTGACCCGACCATCGGCTGGAAGCACTGGGTCACCATGATATTCCCGGCGGCGGTGCTGGCGGTGTTCGCGGCGTACCTGATACTGGTGCTGAAGAGCCACAGTTTCCGCAGCCTGAACATCACCAAGCGGAACGCGCAGAAGGTCCGGGATATCTATGCGCTGTGCGTGTCCCTGTGCAAGATCCCGGCGCTTATGTTCATCAGCGAGATGATGATGATAACCCATAACAAAATGCTGATGTCCGATGAAAGCTGGTTCACCGTGCAGCTGGTGCTTGACCTGGCTATAATCGTGCTGCTGATCTGTTATTTCCGCCGGCTGCTGATAAGGATAACCCAGCCCACGGAACAGGCTGACGAAAATGCCGTGCATGTAAGGGCAGTGGTGAAGGAGGAAACTCCCGAGGAGCCTGCGCCCGAAAATACCAACGATACCGAAAGGAGCTAACATGAGCTACTACTGCGACAGGTACCCGATAATTGAGAAAAAGACCATCTCCCGGGACACCTATTCCATCACGATACTTGCGCCGGAGGCGGCGAAGGCTGCTCACACCGGTCAGTTCGCAAACATTGCCGCGCCGGGATTCACTCTGCGCCGCCCCATTTCCATCTGCGAATTCAGCCGTTCAAAGGGTACAATCCGCTTTGTGTTTGAGGTAAGGGGCAAGGGCACCGAGGCTATTTCAAGGCTCAATCCCGGGGACAATCTGGATGTGCTCGGTCCTCTCGGCAACGGATTCAAGATCCCTGACAGCGCCCGTAAGGTGGTATTGGTTGGCGGCGGTATCGGAGTCCCTCCGCTGCTCGGGATTGCCAAGAAGCTCGGCGACCGCGCAACGGCTATCCTGGGATTCCGGGATTACAGCCGCATAATACTTGCGGACGAATTCGAGAAATACGGCGCGAACACCGCGATATGCACCGACGACGGCTCCGTTGGCTACAACGGCATGGTCACATCTCCGCTGGAGAGCACCCTGAAGAATTCCGGCGCTGACCTGGTGTGCGCATGCGGTCCTATGCCCATGCTGAATGCGGTTGCAAGGGTGTGCGCTGACAACAACGTGCCCTGTAAGGTTTCCATGGAGCAGAGAATGGGCTGCGGCGTGGGAGCGTGCGTGGTATGTTCCTGCCTGACTGTACGCAACGGTCAGGAGCATTACGCGAGGGTATGCAAGGACGGCCCCGTATTCGACGCAAAGGAGGTAAAGTTCAATGGCTGATCTTTCCGTTAAAATCGCCGGGGTGGAATTCCCGAACCCGGTCATCGCCGCTTCAGGCACCTATGGCAACGGCGAGTGCTTCACCGACCTATATCCGCTCTCCAGACTTGGCGGAGTTTCCTGCAAGGGAATGACCATCGAGCCTAAGATGGGCAATATTCCTCCGAGAATAGCTGAAACTCCCTCCGGCATACTGAATTCCGTGGGACTCCAGAACATCGGCGTGCATGGCTTCATCGAGTATTACCTCCCCACCCTCAAGGAGGAGGGCAACGTGATCATCGCCAACGTAGCCGGCGCAGTCATCGACGACTACATCGCCGCAGCGGAAGCGCTTGATTCCACCGATGTTGACATGATCGAGCTGAATATATCCTGCCCGAATGTCAAGGCTGGCGGCGCGACCTGGGGAGTTACCTGCGAGGGTGCTTCCTCCGTCACAAAGGCGGTAAGGGCAGCCACCAACAAGCCTCTGATAGTCAAGTTGACCCCGAACGTCACCAACATCACTGAGATAGCGAAGGCGGTCGAAGCCGAGGGCGCGGACAGCATTTCGCTGATCAATACGCTGCTTGGAATGCGCATTGATATCCGCAGCAGACGCCCGATACTCCACAACAACGTGGGCGGACTTTCCGGTCCGGCGATATTCCCGGTTGCGGTACGCATGGTATGGCAGTGCTACAACGCAGTCAAGATACCGATAATCGGCATGGGCGGAATCTCCACCTGGGAGGACGCGGTTGAGATGATGCTTGCCGGCGCTTCCGCAGTTCAGATGGGCACCGCGATATTCACCGACCCGTGGTCGCCGATAAAGGTAATAGAGGGTCTGAACGACTACATGGACAAGAACGGCATAAAGGATCTCTCGGAGATAGTCGGTCAGGTAAAGCCCTGGTGATCTTATGCCGGGAACGATCTGCGTAAATCGCAGTAATATAAGATTGACAGGAGATATCTGATGAAGATAATGGCAGTAGACTACGGTGACAGCCGCACAGGGCTCGCGATGTGCGATAAGAGCGAGATCCTGGCTTCTCCGCTGTACACGATAAACATGAAGGATTTCGACCGCTGCGTCGAGATGGTCGCGCAGGCGGCGCAGGAGAACAAGGCGGAGCGTATCGTAGTCGGGAATCCGATAAACATGAACGGCACGGAGGGTCCGCGCTCCGAGAAGTGCAGGCTGTTTGCGGACAGGCTCCGGGAGCTTGTCGGCGTTGACGTTGTGATGTGGGACGAGCGTTCCTCCACCGTCACGGCTATCGGCTTCATGAACGACGTGAACAAACGCGGAAAGAAGCGTAAGGAAGTGCTGGATTCCGCTGCGGCGGCGGTTATCCTGGACGGCTACCTCGCCTGGCGCAAAAATCACCCCGACGCGGACTGATAAATGGGTGAAAATGCTTGACATTCCGGCGTATTAGGGGTAAAATATAATAGGGTGCAGTGTTTGTTCCTGCACCCTTTTTTCATTCGAAATTCTAAACCGAAAGGAAACCATAGATATGAGCAATTTCCAGACAGCAAGGATATTCAGCGACAACATGGTGCTTCAGTTCAGCAAACCGCTGAGCGTGTTCGGCACCGGCACTGACGGCACTGTTGTGACAGTCAGCATTACCGGCGAGGAAGCCGCGCAGACCTCCACAGTCGTAAAGAACGGCAGGTGGCTTGCAATGCTCCCTCCGCAGCCTGCGCAGGACTGCGTTGAGCTTACCGTGACTGACGGCGCTGACACAGTTAAGTTCAGCAATGTAGCTGTCGGAGCTGTATGGCTCGCCGGCGGTCAGAGCAATATGGAGCTGGAACTCCAGAACTGCAATACCGGCAAGGAAAGCCTTGAAAACGACGATACTCCGAACGTGCGCTTCTACTACACGATGAAGAAATCCATCGCGGACGAGAGCTTCTTTGAGAGCGAAAAGCAGATGGGCTGGAACGATTTCTCCAACAAGGAGAGCGCCAGGTGCTGGAGCGCGGTGGGATACTACTTCGCAAAGGAACTGTCCGAGAAGCTCAACATGACGGTCGGAATCATCGGCTGCAACTGGGGAGGGACTTCCGCCAGCGCGTGGCTCAGGCGTGAATACGCGGACGGCGAAACGGCGATATACTTCGATGAGTACGACAAGGCGATAGAGGGAAAATCCGAGCAGCAGCTTCGCCAGGATTACCTGGATTACCAGGCGTACCACGCTGAATGGGAGCGCAAGAGCGCGGAATACTATAACAACACCCCGAACCCCACCTGGGACGGCTGTCTGGAATACTGCGGCGAGAATAAGTACCCCGGTCCGGCTTCTCCGCTGAATCCCATGTCCCCGGGAGTGCTCCACAAGAGCATGGTAGAGCGTATCGCCCCCTACACCATGACCGGAGTTATCTGGTACCAGGGAGAGAGCGATGACCACCGTCCGGATATGTACTATAAGCTGCTCAACCAGATGATACGCTGCTGGCGCGACGACTGGAACGACGAGCTGTTCTTCGTTATCGGTCAGCTGCCCATGCATCGCTGGGAGGCAGACCAGGACATCAAGCACTGGTGTAAGATACGCGAGGCGCAGGCAAAGACCACCCGCGAAACCGCAGGAACCGCGCTGGCAGTTCTTATCGACTGCGGCGAGTTCAGCGAGATCCACCCGAAGGACAAAAAGACCCCGGGACATCGCTTCTGCCTTGCGGCGCTGAACGGCTGCTATCAGGTGCAGTTCGTTGACGCCGAGGACGGCATGGAAGAGGGCGGATATTCTACCTTCAATCCGGAGGCGTATGAAGTCTGCTGGAATTCCGACAGCGTTGACGTGTTCGTGTCCACCGGGCTTTGCCTGGAGGTAAAGGACGACGCAGAGCAGATAAGCGGTTTCGAGTTGATGGATATTGACGGCGAGTGGCACAGCGCAGCGGCAGTGCTTTCCGACAAGGAACTGTGGAATGCCGGCGAGGGCACCGAGATACTCCATGTCACCGGAGTTGAATACCCCTGCGGCGTGCGCTACCTCTGGACGAACTACACCGAGGATATTCCGCTGAGGGACGGCGAGAACGAAGTTCCCATGCCGCCGTTCATCTTCACGAAGCCCGGTTATCAGGGCTGATAAAGGAGCTGTTTTTCATGGAAAAGGAAAAGATAGACAGAATAAACCACCTTGCGAGAAAGCACCGTGAACACGGACTCACCGACGAGGAAAAGGCTGAGCAGGAAGCGCTCCGCAACGAGTACCGCGAGGGATTCAAGAAGGGTCTTGCCCAGCACCTGGACAATGTTTACTACAAAATGCCGGACGGCAGCCTTGTAAAGGCGGTCAAGGGCGAGGTCAAAATACCCGGAGTGAACACGGAGGGAAAGAAATGATAGCATTAGTTACCGGCGCCAGCTCCGGAATAGGCAGGGATATCGCGCGCTCCCTGGCAAAACACGGCATAAATGTGATAATCAGCGCGCGCCGACGCGACCGCTTACAGGAACTCAAAGCGGAGCTTACCGAGAAGTACGGCGTAAAGGTCAAGATAATCGCCGCCGATCTTTCGGATACCGCCCAGTGTGTGGAATTACACCGGCGTGTAAGAAAATACAATATCGACATTTTCGTCAACAACGCAGGATTAGGAGTTTTCGGCGAATTCACCGACACCGATCTCGACCGCGAACTTGACGAGCTTGATGTGAATATCCGGGCGTTCCACATTCTGTTCAAGCTGTTCCTCCAGGATTTCCGGAAGCGCGACTACGGCTTCATTCTGAACACCGCAAGCAGCGCCGGATTTTTCCCGGGACCCTGCTTCTCCTCCTACTACGCAAGCAAGGCGTATGTGGTAAGAATGACCCAGGCTGTCCACGAGGAATTACGCGCGGACCACAGCCATGTTTCGCTGTCAATGCTGTGCCCGGGTCCTGTACAGACCGAGTTCATGGACAAGGCAAGAGTGAATTTCTCCGTGCCTCCTCAGTCCAGTGAATATGTGGCGGAATACGCTGTGCGCGAGATGTTTGCAGGAAAGCTGACCATAGTTCCGTCCAATCTCCTCAAGGCAGGGATAGTGTTCGGAAAGGTCGTACCGGACTGCGTCCTCGCATTCTTCGCGCGGCAGATACAGAGCAGACGGGAGCGGCTGTGATATGGCGTCAGTAACGGAAGTAACGGTGCGCTACGCCGAAACCGACCGCATGGGAGTAACTCACCATGCGGTATATCCGATCTGGTTCGAGATGGCGCGCACGGATTATATCAGAAACGCGGCGATGAGCTACGCCGAGATGGAGCGGCAGGGTGTGATGATTCCCGTCACCGGGATCTCATGCAGATACCGCCTGCCCACCGGCTATGACGACACCCTGGTGATAACCACGAAGATCACGCGGTTTTCCCCGGCACGGGTGGAGTTCAGCTACACCGCGGTGTTAAAGGGCGAAACGGATATCCGCTGTGAGGGTACCAGCGCACACGCGTTCGTGGATTCGCAGACATTCCGCCCGCTCAATCTGAAGAAGGCAATGCCTGAGCTTTATGCAAGGCTGGAAGAGGAAGCGGCTAAGGATATGGCACGCTGAGGAGGGTTCGGTTATGCTTAAACAGCTGATATTAGCGGTTCTTGGCGCGGTCACGATGATGACATCGCTGCCGGACAGCATTTCGGTGCAGAGCGGATTCTACCACACCGTGGGCAGGAATATAATCTCGCCTGACGGGAAAAAGACCACGCTTTACGGCATGGGATTCGGCAACGATGTGTGGTGCAGCTCGCTTTCCGAAGTGGGGCTCCATCATAATGAGGACAGCTTCCGGGAGATGAAGGATCTGGGATTCAACTCTGTGCGGTTCCTGCTGAATTACCGCTGGTTTGAGGACGATGACAAGCCGTATACCTACAAGCAGGAGGGCTTTGACTACATTGACCATAGCATAGCCTGGGCGAAGAAATACGGCATAGGTCTGGTGCTGAACATGCACTATCCCCAGGGAGGGTACCAGTCCCAGGGGAAGGGCACGGCGCTGTGGACCGACCCCGAAAATCAGAAGCGGCTCGTTTCCCTCTGGGGCGAGATCGCACGGAGGTACGCGGACGAGCCGACGATAATCGGCTACGGTATCGTGAACGAGCCCGTGGTCCCGAATATCGGGACGATACAGCAGTCCGTGGCGCAGTGCCAGTCGCTGGTGCAGCGCTGCACCGACGAGATACGCCGGACGGACAGCAACCACATAATCTTCGCGGAGCGCGTGTGCGCCTGGCAGGACGCCGCGACCGGCGTAACCAGCTGGACCGGATACGACTATAACGACATGTGGTACCTTATTGATGACCCGAATGTCGTTTATGAGGCGCATTACTACGAGCCGTTCGTTTTCACGCACCAGTCCGCCGGGGATAATGTGTCGTACCCCTCCGGTACATACGTTTCCGGAATGCTGAGCGACTGGGTGGACTGCGTTTCCGCTGGCAATGCGAACAAGAACAACAATTACTTTGAGAGTGATTATTTCCAGCTCACTGATGAATACAACATGTACTCCCCGGCGCTGCATACATGGCAGCTGGGCAGCGGTACGGCGGTATTTGATGATCTGACCGTGACGGAATACTCCGCCGACGGAAGCAGCCGGGTGGTATACTACAACGACTTCTCGAGTTCAGAGGAGCCCACGGTCTGGAGCAGCGACGGCTCCGGAAAATTCACGGTATCAGACGGGCGCTGCACCATCGTCGGCGCGGATTCCGACTTCGTGGTGACGTTCAGCTCGCTGGAGCTGAAGGAGGGCTGCCGCTACAAGTTGAGCGGATATGTGGATTTCTCTGCGGCGAATGGCAAACGGGCTGAAATACGTGCGGATTTCAAGCTGGCGGACAAGATCTACGCCAGCGGCAGGGACTACGTTTTCGCCAACCTTTCCCGTCTGACGGAGTTCAGCGAAAAGAACAACGTCCCAGTATTCCTGGGTGAATTCGGCGCGGACGCCGAGTGCTTCAAGTCCAACAAGGGCGGCGAGCGCTGGGTCGGAGATGTGCTGGATTACTGCATTTCCAACGGACTTTCGTGCAGCTATCACGCCTACCACGAGCCCATGTTCGGACTTTACCCGGAAAACACATCAAACTACCCGACACTTCGCAACGAACGGCTGGCGCAGACCTTTAAGAGCCGGCTTTCAGGCAACACATTGGAGAAGAAATGAAGCGATTTATAATACTTGGCGGCGTAATACTTCTGGGGGCGGCTTCGGTGCTGATGTACACGCTGTTTCCGCCCAGCCAGCAGGATATAACGGCATCCACGGAGCCTGACGGTGAGATCACTCTCACCGAAAAGGAGAACGAGCCTTCCGGGAAGATCAGCTTTTCGCTGCCCTCCGGGTTCTATTCGGAGAACATCTCGGTGGAGCTTTCCGCGGATTCCGGGGATATCTACTTTACCACGGACGGCTCCGACCCGTCGGCGGAAACCGGCACGCTGTATTCCGCACCGATAGAGATCAACGCCTCCACCGAGGTCGCCGCTTCGACGATAAAGGCGGTCGTGGTGGACGGCGACGGCAATCCCGGCGAGATATTCACCATCAGCTACGTTACCGGGCAGGACGTCGATGAGCGCTTCGGGGACAATACGCTGGTATTCGTGCTGAGCACGGACCCCTATAATCTGTACGATTATGAGTACGGTATTGCGGTGCCCGGAAAGGTGTACGACGACTATGTAAAGGAACACCCGGGCGAGGAGATCTCCTACAATGCCCCGGGCAACTACTACATGACCGGCGCAGAGTGGGAGCGCCCGATATATGTTGAGGTGTTTGAGCGCGATGGAAACAAGGTCATCGACCAGGCGGCAGGCGTAAGGCTTTCCGGAGGTTATTCCAGAGTGCCTGATCAAAAATCACTGCGGCTCATCGCAAGGAAGAAATACGACCCGGACAACGGCAAATTCAAGTATGCGTTCTTTAATGGCGCGGAAACCGCCGATGGAGTCCCGGTGGCGGAATACGACCGCATAGTGCTGCGCAACGGCGCAAACGACCGTGAATTCGCCGGGGTGCGCGACGAGCTTTCGCAGAAGCTGGCGCAGGATTACGGCTACCCGGTGACCCAGCACTGCACTCCAGCGGCGGTGTTCCTCAACGGGGAATACTATGGATTTTCCTGGGTGCATGAGAACTACAACGAGGATTACCTCGCCACCTACTTCGGCGGAAACAAGGAGAACTACGAGATAATCAGCAACACCGAGGACGCCGACGAGGGCAGCGAGCGCGCTCTAGCGGACTACGCAAAGGTGCTGGAATACTACGACAGGGACCTCACGGACGACAAGACCTTCGCGGAGTTCTGCGAGCTGGTGGATATCGACAATCTCATGCAGTACTACTGCATGGAGGTGTTCATCGCAAACAAGGACTGGCCCGGAAACAACTACAAGGCATTCCGCTACTATGCGGACGAGGGCGAGGACGCCAGCGGATTCCGCGACGGTAAGTGGAGGTTCATGTTCTTCGACGCAGAGTATGCCTGGAGCCTTTACGGCGACCGCCCGAACCAGAACACGCTACGCGACCTGCTGGACGGAAACCACATGAGCGGCGAAAGCAAGGCTCTTATCGCATTGCTGAAACGCGACGACATGAAGCAGAAATTCGCGGCGGTCATGTCTGACCTGACGGCATACGCTTTCGAGGAAAACCACATCAACGAAACCCTGGACGAGCTGTTCGAGATGAGCGACAATGAGCAGTTCTACGCACTGGATCACGGGATAACGTCAACCTGGGCAAATCAGGGGACTTTTGCCGACAGCCGACAGCAGATAAGGGATTTCGCGGCAGTCCGTAAGAAGTCGGTGTTCACCAACATGTACAAGCTTTTCGAGTGGGAGAGCGATGAATACAACATATCCGTCACATGCTCCCAGGGCGCGGTGACGAAGCTGAATTCCCAGACCAAAAAGGGCAGGGGAAGTCTGTGGGGAACCTATAACAATGCGGTGAGCGTTCCGCTTTCCGTCAGTATGGCGGACGGCTGGGAGTTCCTGCGCTGGGAGGTGAACGGTGTGGAATACGCCGTCCCGGAACTGACCGTGAACTCTGCAATGGCGGACGACAGCGGCAGGGTATCGGTGAAGCTCATCACACAGCGCCGGGAGTCAACCGGGCAGCCGGTTCAGATAAAGACCATCTGCACAAAATCCAAGGCAGGGTACATAGTGCTTTATAATCCGAACAGCGAAGCGGTTTCCACCGCCGGGCTGTATCTCACGGATAAGCCCGACAAGCTCCAGCGGTGGGCTGTCCCGGCGGAGAGTATTCCGGCAGGAGGTACGCTGCTCATCGTTACCGACAACAATACTACGCAGCAGGCGCTGCACCAGCTCCAGGCAAATTTCAGCCTGAAAAAGGGTGAAACGCTGATACTTTCCGACAGTAGCGGGAATATCCTGGGCAGCGTTGATGTGCCGGAACTTGGCTCCGGGTTCGTGTATTCTCTCCAGGATTATGGCGAATACCGCGTGGTGTCTGAATAGTGAAAGGACAGTAACATGGACGAGAAAAAGCGCGCACGAATGATGAAAGTCTTTCGCGTCATCGCACTGATATTGGCAGTGATCATGGTGCTGGGAGTAATCTTCCAGGGCTTCCTGTATTAAAAAAGTCAGCAAGAAAGGAATAACATGGGATTATTTTACAACAATAATGTTGCAGGCTCCGGCGTATCAAAGCATAAGCAGAAAAAGCCGTTCTTCCGCTTCTGGGAGATATTTATGAACAAGTTCTGGGTATTTATCCAGATCAACTTCATCTACCTGCTGTTCTGCATTCCAGTGGTGACATTCGGACCGGCGACAGCGGCTATGACCACGCTTATGCGTAACATCTACCTGGAAAGACCCCAGTTCATCTTCCACGACTTCTGGAAAGCGTTCAAGAAGAATTTCTGGCAGTCCATCGGTATCGGTATATTCGACGTGTGGTGTATCTGTATCGGCGTGTTCAGCTTCCTGTTTTTCAGCTCCAACATGGATAACACGGATCAGCCCTACTGGCTGTACTACGCGCTGGTGATGGCGGTGGAGATAGTGGTTCTGATGATGAACTTCTACATCTTCCCACAGATAGTTGCGCTGAACCTTAAAATGCCGCAGATACTCAAGAATTCACTGATCCTTGCCTTTGTCAACATCAAGGGGAATCTCATCACGCTGGCGTTCTATCTCATCTGGCTGGCTCTGTTCGGGATATTCCTTATTCCCATGCTGATAATGCTGCCGATACTGCCGCTGGCGTGGCTGTCGTTCCTGACGGTGTTTAACTGCTACCCGGCGATACAGAAGTACATCATCAACCCGTTCTATGAGCAGCAGGGACTGCGTAATCCCGAGCTGCCCGAGGAGAACGACGATGAAGAAGATGTGATCTTTGAGGACCGCGGCGGCGAGGAAGCACCGATGGTTATCAAGAAGCAGGACAAGGGCGGAAAGGTCATAAAGTGAGTATGAGTAAGAAGAAAAATCCACAGACGGCGAAGAAGTCGCAGATGGCAAAGCATTCCGGAAAAAAGCACGATGAGTTCTTCTTTTTCGTCCCGGATCAGGGCGAGGGATTCGCAAAGGGCGTGGTTATCGCGCTGAAGGTGCTCATGCTTATTGTAACCACGATATGCTGCCTGGTGTTCGGAATATTCGGTCCGGTGGTAATATGGACTTCCGGCAGCTTCATCGAGAGCGTTGCCGGGAATCCCGGCGTAGTATCCTGGCTGGTATCCTCCTGCATCTACATCGTGGGTACCTTTGTGATCATGCTGGGGCATTCAAAGATCGCTTCTGCAATAGATATCGTTGCGATGATAGGCTCCCTGGTGACGTATTACCTGTTCGTTACCTGTGCCGCGAATCCCGACATCACAGTCGGACCCACCCAGCTGTACATGCCGAGTATTTCACTTACCGTGATGGCTATAGTTATCGCGCTGCTGATCAATCTGCCCAAGTGGCTGGATAAACAGGCAGTCAAGGACAGAGAGAAAGCTCCGTCGATTCTTGCTGACGACGATGACGACAAATAATAAAACGGGCTGCACCTAAG
>OMDR01000025.1_pt1 | contig 138465 bp, 118 predicted proteins | sample 1645251 | NCBI WGS metagenome assembly OMDR01 (sample SAMEA103958142, study PRJEB25191) | human gut metagenome | biome: human-associated habitat [ENVO:00009003]; feature: intestine environment [ENVO:2100002]; material: feces | place: Germany | collected 2013/2015 | reverse complement strand
AGTCTCAATACTGCTTTTTCGTTTGCACCACCTTCGATTCTTTCCTTAACGATTTATTTCCTCAATATCCTTTTCTCTATTTGAATCACACTCGACATATTGATCTGTGTTCGGTACAAGCTTCTTTTCCGGTTGAAAATTTTCAATATACTCAAGTTCACTATAATTATCAATCAATAAATCACCTAAAACATTCTTATATTCATCCCACATAATTAGCAATTTATCAAAGTCATGAAAATTATGAACATCTTTTATCATATCATATGAACTTAGCATTCGAATTTTTCCCCTTGATAAGGACAAATCATACCACAGCGCATAATCTGTCATTCCAATCACGCAATATTTTAAATGATTCCCAAATGTTTTATGTAGCCAAACAAATTTTTTGTAATCAACAAAAAGATCTTGAGATGGAGATGCGAGACAACATAAATTCCTGTCTAGCCGCTCCCAGTTTATCCCCACCTGCTCATAGCTTAAACCAGTCACTGCTCCTTTTATACATCGTTGCTTTTCTAATTTAACTCTCATATATGCTGCTTCCGGACTAATTCCCCAAAAACAAAAACGAATCAGGTCCCACCGAATTATTCTTCTATCCGTTTGAGCTATATTCTTTATCTCTCCACATACAATAAAATAATCTATATCATTTCTTTTGGGAAACATTTCACTCGGGAATGCATACCCCACAATATCACATACCTTATCATTGACATATTTTTCCGCATTCTGGCATTCTCCAATTTCCCCAATCAAAATAATTCGATATTTTTCTCTGTTATCTGTTTCTCCATATAATATTTCCCAGTATTGTGTTCCTAAACATATGATTTTTTTATAGTCAACACTCTCTTTATTCTCTATCTTATCTAAAACATCATTGATAATGACAAAATATCTATTTAGTGCAGGGCGATAAAAATCAATTGAGTTCTTCATTTCAACATTTTTTACCATCTCATTTAACAATGAATATTGTTCACGCTCATTACTATTTATAAAATTATCATAGAATCCTGAAATAAATTTTTTCTTGTTTTCATATTGTAAACTATTTAAACTCACCTCGCCCCACCTTTCCCCTATAATCGTATAGTCGACTTTCCAAGGCAATATCGTATTCTAGTCACTTACATTTTATTTTATGCGCGCTTTTACCATATACTGATAAACCTGAAAGTTAATCTCTGATGCAACACCAGGGATCTGCATTAATTGTCTGTATATTTCTTCATCTGTTTCTGAAAGAACGATATCCAGATGTTTTCCCTGCGTTTCAACTATTTCAAACCCGCAACACATAAACATCTTAAATATTTCCTGCAATGTAAAAAAATGAATATGTGTTCTATCTAATATTCCGGAATCCTCATAAGTAAAATTTCCCTTTAAAAGTTCCAACATCACACTATAATGCATAATATTAGGGATTGACGCAACAATAAATCCTGACGGTTTTAAATATTTTTTTAATTTATTTAATACTGCTTCGGGATCATGTAAATGTTCTAAAACATCTGGTAATAAAATATAATCAAACATGTTTTCCTCATAACAGTTAAGATCCATTGTTTCAATATTTCCCTGTATAATATTAGGAATATAATGTTTCGCATAAGAAGCTGCCATCGAATTCAACTCCACACCATATACATTACATGGCGCCAACGTGTCCCTCAAATACCCAAGGGTCGCCCCCATTCCACATCCCACTTCCAATATATTTATCTGTTGTTCATTTTTTCTTAAAAACGGCTGCAGTTCCATTCTAATTTGAGAATAATAGTTAATATCTATTTTCCATTTCTGCCGAAATACTTTTTCATTTTCCGTAAGAATCCTATAGTAATTATCTAAATTCTTCCCAAAACTTTTAGCGCTGAAATGAAATATAAACGAATTTTTACACACCAACAATTTATAATCATTTAACAACAATCTGAGCGATAAATCATCATCCTCATAATTTCCCGGAGAAAAACGCTCATCTAACAATCCTACCATATCTAATGCCTGCCTCTTTAACATCATGGCAAAACCCGCAAGCCGGATTCTGGATTCATAGGGAGAATCCATAGGAATATTGACCTTTCTGGCATATTGCTCGTATTCTTCTAACGATCCGAACTGTTCCTGTATTTGCTGATAATTACCTATTCTGCTACTCATGCTTCCTGTAGCACCAACTTTACAGTTTTCATATAAGCCCATTCTTAACCAAAATATCGAATTCGGAAAAACAATAGTATCATTATTCAGTAACAAAATATCATTATACGGCTCTGCCAGTTTTATGCCCTGATTACAGCCTGCTGGAAATCCTACATTCTGTTTATTACATATCAACAAAATATTATCCTGTTGCTGTAAATATTCTACAACTCCCTCCCCATCATCCTGATTTGTTGAAGCATTATCAATAACAATAATCTGATTCGAAACCGGTACTGTCTTTTTTAGACTTTCCAGACAAAGTTTCATTTCTCTACATGCATTATAAGATAAAATCACTATAGACAACTCTGGAATATTTACACCCTGCTGCACCAATTTATTTTTTTGTTCCAAAATTATATCCAGATCTTCATGATTTTCACAATAGAATTCCGCCTGTTCATAACACAAATATGCCTGTTGCAAATTAACATCCATATAATAGTTACCCAGTAAAAAAAATAATTCATAATTTTCCGGTTCAATCTGTATTCCCTTGCCTATTGCATGGAACATCTCCTGCCTGTATCCCATTTGATAACATGTTTCTGCCTCTAAAATTGCAAGTTCTCCATCATAATTACTGGATTTCTTTTTAATGTCAACAATCAGTTTATATGCATCTTCATAATCTGCCGTATTAATCTTTTCAATCACTTCTTCATACATAATCCTATCCTCCATATTCTCTATCATCTTCTTTCCCCAATATTTAACAAATTTACAATTGCAATACTTTTTCTAGTAGTTTCACAATAACCTCTGTAATCCCTAATTTTTCTGCATCTCGTAAAATAATTCCTACCCTGTGATTAAATGTATCTGTGGCTAGATAATCTGCTTTATATTTTGCAAGCAGCATGCAGCTTGCGATCAGATACTGCCCGGTATCTCCACCGGAAACTCCTGAAATGGAATACCGGGCATCCAGATAAATTTCATCTAAAAAAATTGCTTTGTATTTTTTCGCGACTCTGAGCGCAAAATCATAATCCTCCAGACATTTCAGTGATTCATCTAATCCACCTACTTCATCCACACACTCTCTTTTCAATAGCATTGTCGGCATTCCAACCATGTTATCCCACAAAAGCTGTGCATAAATATCTCCGCTTTTTCTGTCTGCAGGAATTTTCTCATCAGGAAGTGTCATTCCCCTTCCATCCCCCAGATCATATCGGAATTTATGATATACCATTCCTATGTCCGGATCAGCATGTAACATGGTATCCATTTGTGCCTCTAATTTCCCCTGACGCCACATATCATCACTGTCCTCAAATGCAAGGTAATCATACTTTGCCATCTGCATTCCAACATTTCTTGCTTTCGACTGCCCACTATTTTTTTCCATCCGATAATAGCGAACACGTTTATCTTCATAGGAATTTATCAACGTTTCCGTCTGATCTGTAGATCCGTCATCTATAACTAATAACTCAAATGTCTCATAATTCTGAGCTAATACACTCCCGATCGCATCTCCTAGTTTATCTGCCCGATTGTAGGTCGGTAATATAATACTGACCGGTTCTGCATGTTTCATGTACGTCATTATTTTACTCCTTTTTCATTCTCAAATTGTTTATTTGCTTTCCATTATTTTCTAATGCTTACTCTTGACCACTGCCATGCCTTAACATATACTTAACCTAACATCAAACAGAAAAGGATTACTCTTATGTCAAAAAAAATTTTAGTTGGACGTGGATTTTCTCAATACAATGTTCTTTGTCAGGCAACCGATGAGATTTGTCAAGGTTTTATAAATGCAGGATACCAAACTGAAGTGATTGATTTTCACTTACCTAATGCATATGAACAATTTCAAAAATGTCTTCATAACCCTGATAATTATTCTTTTTATTTTTCTATGCAAGCATTATACTGGGATGAAGAAAAAACAACTACATATCAGCTCCAAAATATAAAACGCATTGGCTGGATTGTAGACGATCCGATTTATCATGATGAACGATTATCCGGATCTACTGGAAAAAATGCTACAGCCCTGATTGTCCGTGACTCTCATGCAAATATTATCAAACATGATTATCCACACATTGATCATGTAGAAACTCTGTATCATGGCGGTTTTATCTGTTCTGATATCATACCTTATTGTAAACGCAAAATTAACGTGTTCTTTCCCGGCACATATACTCCCCTGACTGATGCCGAACAACGCATTGATGAAATCGACGGTATCTATCATCAGGTCGCTTTGGCGATAAAACCACGCATTACCGGAAGAAATCTGTCGCATTCATGGCGTGACGAATTAAAGGCTTATTTCTCATCTCTCCAAGTTGAAGTCTCGGAAAAAGAATTTCATGCATTAGAATACATAATGAGTCCTCTTGATTTTTATCAGCGTACTTTCATGCGCACATATATTATAGAAAGTTTACTAAAAAATAATATTGATGTCAGCGTTGTCGGATCTGGTTGGGACAAATATAACGGTCCCGGAAAAGAACACTTGCATATACTGTCCCATACCGGTATTGATATAAACGAAACTGTCAGATTAATGGGAAACTCTAAAATAGTTCTTAACAATACAAACATTACGGACGGTCTGCATGAACGCATTTTATCTGCCATGCTTGCCCAATCTGTCTGCGTAACAAACGGCTACACTTTACTTGACAATCTCTTTCAAGACGAGCAAGAGTTAATTACTTTTTCCCTTGATAATCTTGAAACATTACCAAATACTATCAAACATTTACTTGCCAACCCACAAAAATGTGAAATGATTGCCAAAAGAGGCTATCAGTCTGCACTACAATCCCATACATGGATTCATCGTGGGGAACAAATTATCAACTGGATATCCAGGCAAACTCCTTTTTCATATTAATCTTGCTTTTGTTTCCACAATTTTGAGCATTATGCAACATATTTTAAATCCGTTGTGTAATGCTCACTATACCAGTTATTTTATCCATTTTCTCTTATAACTTTTAAAATCTTATCTACACTGTTTTTGACTGTCATATTCTCCATAGCAACCTTTTTCCCATTTTGAGCAACCTCTTCTGCTTCATCCTGATGTTCTAAATAATATCTGATTTTCTTTGCAATATTTTGTGGATTATTTCGATCGTATAGAATCGCTGAAGATTCATCTTTTAAATACTTCTTTGTATATTCATTTTGATCCGATAAGCATATTGCACCATTTAATAATGCACTTGTTACCCTTTCATGGCTGCCATTTTTAAACCAGGGAAATACATTCAATACTATTTTGCTATTCCCTATGCAATCAAGTACTTCTTCATAGCTCATATTGTCTGATAAAATATTCAGACTATCTTTGTATTGATATTTTTCTTTAAAATCACTCCATCCACTTCCTGCTACCGTTATCTGCAAGCCTTCATCTAATAATGATTTAACAACACAAGTCCTGTAATACCTGCAAATATATGTATCCACATAACTGCCAAATACTTCCATGCACTCTGTTATTAGTTGTTTGTCTACAGTTTCACCCATTTGTTCCAAAACATTTTTCGTTGCCTGTACTACACTTATCTCATTGTTTTTTTTCAGTTCATTAATAGCTAAATCCGAGATTACTTTAACTGCACCTGTACGCCATTCTGTATTTTCATTTACAAACTTTTCTATATCCAAATACGAAGCCGGAAAAAATATTTCTATATTACGTTCTTTATATTTTTTTATTTTATCAGAGATACCTCCAAAATGCGGTAAATAGAATACATTGTGATAATCCATAACATCTTTTAAATACGTAACGTGTGTCTGATCCACGCACCCAATCCATAAATTATCCATATCTCTATGCATGATAAGACGTTCATTCAAAAGTACTGGATGATCAACTAGCCATGTCACATACTTGTCTGCCTGTACCTCAAAAGTCATATTGATCGCCTGACAGGAGATACAGATATCCCATTTCTGCTTTTTCCACTCGTCTAGCTCATCCCAGTTACATACTGTAACTATATATCCTCTATACTGCAACTCTGCTGCAATGCCCTCAAGCATATAAGAGAGAACTCCGTATTGGTTAATACCTTTTATTACCAAAATACTCTTCTGTTTGCAATCCATACTGTATTTATCCTCTACTTTTTCCTTCTTGCAATTATTGTAAAATCTTACAATTCATAACCCGCATAACAGCCCTTTCATTGCACTCTACTATAAGTGATTGGAATCATTCGTCTTTCTATAATCTTAAACAATTTCTCACATACAACAACTTGATTATCCACTCCAGCAACCTTATAAATTTTTATCAATTGCTCCAATACTTTCTTTTTATCAACTGTTGACCGAAGTATTAACTCCTCCAGTGTTTCATATGAAATTTGTTCTGCAGCTATTGCATCCCATAATTCCTGATACGATACTGGCTGCAGTCCTAATTCCATTCGTCTCATCAGGAACCGGACAGACATATATTTTTCGTATATCTCCTGATAGTTCCAACATCCCATAAAAAAACTATTTTTTACACTTATAGTTTTTTCTTTTTCATAAATATCATACAATATACCAAGTGTTTCTATCTCACTGCTTTTTCTCCCCGTCTTCCGATAAGAATCTATAATCTGTCCTACCTGTTTCCATTCATGTGCAGCAATCAACGCTTTTATCTGATCCGCAAGCAGATCGCTCAAATCGTTCCATTCCTTATCATAGATAAACTCAAAGCCTCCGTCGGCATACAGATATTCCGGATATTCTTTCAGGCAAATTTTTCGTGCTTCATCATAATAAGTCAATTTTGCAAAGCTGCTGTCATGGATTACCCAGGGTGTTTCCTGATAAGGAACTAACACTTTATATCCTGCTCTTCGCATTTCAAAAGACTGTGATACATCATAAAAGTCAAAATGTGTAAACAGATCCTCCCGCCACGGAATATCGTATTGTGTTGCTATCAAAAGACCATCTACCGCCTCAACGATCGTATCCTCTTTTTTCATATCCTTAGCACCATACATATAATATGCCATATCCGGATCCCGGCAATCCACCTTTCCAACATTCCAGGCACGATAAGTTACACCTGTTTTAGGCATACCATTGCCGCCAATCATTCCAATCATTCCAATCTGTTTATCCTTCTGAAACCGCTCTAACAGATATATTATAAATTTAGGCTCCCGAATAAACACATCCTGATGCAGATACACCTTATATTTTGCATCACTGCTTTGCATTCCTGCATTATACCCTGCACACATAGATGGCGCTTCCGTTATTCCAATAACATCAAGTTCCATCCCCTCCGGCAATATTAAATTATGGATATAATACTGGCACTCATTAAAATATAACTGATTATTGGTGCATATGATAAATGCGATTTTATTTTGATTCACTTATGTTCTCCATACATTGTCTGTAATCTTTCCCGAAAAGTAAAATCCCTCTTTACCCGTTCAAAACCAGCCAATGCAACCTGCTTCCGTTCGTCTTCATGTTCCAGATAATACTTTGCCTTGTAGAACAAATCTTCAATGTTCTCATACACGACTAGTTCTTCACCGGCATTAAAATATTCCATCAATTCTTCCTGATAATTAGAAAGTACAAATCCTCCACACCCCAAAACATCAATGACACGAAGCGGGATTCCTGTCAAGATTGTCTTCAAAGAAATATTCAGATTGATTCTGCTCTGTGAAAAAATAAGCGGCATCTGTGTATAATAGTCTGCATATCCACGATATCTCACATTTTTTAATCTTTTATCCTCATCTGTGGAATATAAATCCACCTGATAATGCCCCGATAGAAGTGCCAATGTCATATATCGTTCTCTTCCGGTAGTCTCACAGGCAAGCATAAATTCAAGTTCCCTTCTTCCCATTTTAAACCCATCTGTCGCAACTCTCGCATACTCTTTATTCATCCGCGCAAGCAGCTCGTCTGTGATTAATTCTGGGATCAGATAGCCTCCATATATTTTTCCCTGTGCATTAACAATTCCTTCCAGATATCCTTTTGTATATCCCTGCAGCGGTGCTGTAAAATATGTATATTCTGTCTGATAAAGTTTACCTACCAATGACACATCTGTCCGGTAACTCTCTTTTTCCCGTTTCGATGCATTAATTCGAAATACATCCGTATCCACTGCAAGTGGAAGATGTATTGCATTCACACCATTTTTACAATATCCCTCTGCCTGTCCTCTGTCAAAAAAGAAGATTCGATTGCAGGAATTTTTCAGGCTATCTGTATTTCTGATATGAATGGGTGAATCATATACCCATGCAGTATATAAAATACCAAGTTCCTCACACAATATTGAGATCAACGGTGAAAAGTTCACAGACAATACATCTGTATAGTTTCCTGCTTTTAAATACGCACGAAACTGCTCCAGGAAATCGTCATCTTTCTCCCAGTCATTAAATTGATAAAAAAATGTATCATAGGGAATATCAAGTTCTTTTAATCCACGTTCGATCCCTTTGTTCATAAAGGAATGCCATTGAAAAAATAATAGTTTCATATTTTTATCTATTCACACCACCGTTATATTGTTACTATATGTAATAGTTCCATGATACCCATTTTTCACATGCCATACAACAGGAACCGAGGTATTATGGAAAATTTTTATATACTCCTCAAGATCATTTCCAAATATATCAACTTTACAATAATCGTTATACAGTTTCTCCTGTTTCTGCCATACCAACTTTACAGCATTTCCTGTTAATACCATTGCCTGCTGCACAATACCAATATCAAAATTTTTGTCTATACTTTCTGTCATAATGCAGGTATCTTCTTTATCATGTATTTTCAAAACCGACTTCCACGTTTCATTTGTTAATTCTGAAATAATGACAAGCTTTCGTTTTATCTGTAACTCATTTACATCTTTTACAATTTCAAGCCCCTGTTCCCAATGAGACTCTGTTTCAAATATTTTTTGATATTTTAAAAATTCACCATATTTTATGTTACAGCTATTTTTATATAATTCCAATAACCTCTGATAAAGCATTTTTGCATTATGTGCAAATGCAATTATTACAACAGATACCGCATAAGTAGAATATTTTTGTTCTATTTCTTTGAAATTCAACTCTACGTCGCCGTAACCAAATTCTATTCTTTGCAATAAATGCCGCAACTGCAAAAAATCACTATACACATCCTGGAAAAGCATTCCCGGATGATATAAACATGTTTGTCCCCCCATCTTTTTCTCGCCCATATATATCTTACAGATCAATTCTATTTCACGTAACACCAAATGTCCCTGGTTTTCAGTTTTCGTAAAAATTTCACAAACCTGATCTATTTTTCCGGCATCAATCATATTCATCAATATCTGACGAGTTTCCTGTTTGACTGCTTCATATTCTTCCTGAGCAGCAAAATTATTTTTTTCCCATTTCATTTGACAAATATCATGATAATTTTCTATGAATTTTTTTCGATAAAGATCATAAAACTTCAAATTTGATGCCCGATTATCATGCATTGTCCAATACTCTCTTTGCCATGGCACTACAACTTTTTTTCCTGCACGAATAAATTCGCACGACTGGGAAATATCATAAAAATCCCATCCGTCAAATATATCTTCTCTCCATGGAATATCATATTGCGTAGCCATAAACATTCCATCAATCGCCATTACATCAGAATATTGTTTTTCACCAATTTTCTCATAACCATTTGTATGATTAGGAATCCCATTGCTTATAACTTTTCCTGTATCCCATCTCGCTATCACATGTGCATTTCCCGGTAATGCCCGACAACCAAGCACACCCGCCATCCCAATCTGCTCATCGCTTCGAAACAGAAAAATCAAATCCTTTAGTAAATCTTTATATATCAAAAATACATCCTGATGAATATATATTTTATATTTTGCATTTGAACTCTGCATGGCAGCATTGTATCCCGCTGCCATAGATGGAGCCTCTCTGACTGCTATAACATCCGTATGATATCCTTCCGGCACATTTAATGCATCTATATAGTTTAGCGCTTCTTTAAACTCATTCTCATCATTCACACAGATGATAAACGCAATTTCTTTTTCGTTCATATAAACTGTTATTCCTCCACAAACCAGTCCTCTGCTTTTGCATCATTATCTGATTTTATATCCCATTCAAATTCCTGAGGAGTTTCCGCACAATAGCTGCACATTTCCGATGGTCTGTTCAATAACTCCAACGCTTTCCATCCATCTATCTTGTCTTTATATAAATCAATGTATTCTTTTTTGCATTCTCTTCTTATACCATATTCTTTATCAAAAATATCTATTAACAACATCATTGGACACTTAGCTAATTTTCCGTCTTGTAAAAAATAACATGCATTCTTCCTGTTATAACAGTTGTCAAATGACTTTTGTGGTGTTTTGTGTTTTCTCTTTAACATTTTTTTTGTAAACACAACTCTCCCCCATATAATTGTAGTATTTACAAGATCATGCTTTTCCAACACATTCGAAATTTCTTCTCTATTTTCATATGTTTTAGGATACATTGATATTTCAATATGCGATTTTGTCATATTTACAACATCAAAAAAATTATCTTCCATTTTCGGCAGCAAAAGTCCATTTGTAGTTATATGAATCTCACTGTCTGGAAATATTTGCCTTGTTTGTTTTATTACTTCTGAAATATTCTGATAAAGCAGTGGCTCACCACCAAGTAAATAAATACGTTCCACACCCCAAAACATTGATCTCAACTGTTGTAAATCATCCCTATATTTACCTAATTCAAGACTTCTTGGTTCTTTCGCTATATTACTAAAATGTCCACACCCTTTACAGTTTAAATTACACATATCTGTTAAGTGAACTTGAAAGGATTCTAAACGCGGTTTATTATAATCATCAATAAAAAGGAAGTCCTGTTCAATCTTAAGTTCCGCCTTATCAAAATAAAATTCTGGCAGAATCCAAACTTTTACCAATCCATATAGCCCACCATTATACAAAATTTGTACAATACTATCATATACCTTATTATTCAATACAAGTCCAATATTACTAATTCCATTATTAATCCCCTGTTGTATAAAATCTATCACAGTCTGATAATCTCGTAAATATCTTCCAACTTCCTCCACATATAAGCTTTTAACAATACTATATCTATTACTAATTACGTCCTGATTCCCTGATGTAATTAACATTATATTTTCCATATTCAACCTCTCTTCTGCGCCAAGATTACGGCATACTGTGACAAGCCAAATTTAATTGTTTGATCATCCAATTCCAACAAATAACCTAAAAGCGGATCATCTTCTGTAATATTATGAATAATATCCTCCATACAAACTAAATATATCAATCCTCCTGCATATCGAATATCCGCATGTATAAAATTCTCTTTAATTGCAGGTATTATATTTTCAGAATCTGCCGCTTCTGACGGATCCATATTTATTATCTGTTCCACTGTCGGACCCACATAAAATCTTTGGTACTCCCCTCCACCTGGTTTTACAAAAATTTCATCCGGAAGATACAATCTTATGCCATTTACAATTGCCATCTCCATATCCGTCCGTTGAAATCTGCTTGCTCCAACATAATCATTGCAGTATAAATAACCATTTTCCTTCAATATCTGATAAGAGAATTGAACCGCCTGTCTGGCATTTTCCATATGATGCAAACTATTGTCCCAAAATACCAGATCAAATTGGGGATTTGGTTCCAAGCTCTTAAAAACATCCCCACATATAAATCTCATTTGTTTTTCTACATTCTCTCGACATGCATTTCCCTGAGCTTTTCTTATCATATTTTCTGAAAGATCATAGCATAAAATTGACGACACAAGACCACTCTTTACTAAGTCAATTTCTTTCCAGGCACTTCCACAACCTATAGAAATTGCCTTTTCTATTTTCCTGCCATGCAAATATTCTTTTAAAAGTTCAAATCCACCAGCATTCCAACCATCCAACGGTTTTCCGCAAATATTTTTATTAAAATGACGTATTATCTTAGGAGAATGCCACCAACGCGTTCTCTCTTCTTCATGATAATTATCCCAGTATTCCTTAGCCTTGTTTTTATTCTTTCTGACAATGTATAATGTAGATGTATCAATTAACCCACAGTTTTTAAAAAACACTTCTCCAAAATATTCTTTACCTACACATTCCAGATCAAATCCACATTCCTTTACTCTGGCAATAAAATCCTTTTTGGCATATGCCCTTACATGATCACCCTGTCCAAATCGTCTCCAATTTTCAGCTTCAGAGCATCCCTGCTCTTCATCTGTTTCTTCCCGTGATAAATCTAATGGAACTAATAAAATTCCACAACCATCTGGTTTTAATATTCGGTTTAACTCTCGTAATGCCTTCCTATCATCTGCAACATGTTCTAACACATGTGAACATATCCATAAATCATAGGTCTCATCTGAGATTTCAAGCATATTTTGGATATCTGACTGATATGTAACTCCCTCCATAAATAAATCAGCAGTATCATATTTATCGGATTCTAACTGTTGTTGGATGTATACGTCTATCATTTTTGCAGGAGCGATCTGTAAAACCTTTTCCGCAGTCTGCAAGATACCAGATTTTTGCATATACCCAATAATCATACGATCTCTATCCACTGCTCCACACTCTGGGCAGACATACTTCTGACGATTTAATGTTTCTGGAATCGTTTTTTTCCCACCATACTTTAAACGCTGCTGTTCATAATATACTGGCAGCGGCAGATAATATACTTCTTGCCCACATACATTACATATGCCCATCTCTCTTTCATATTGCGCTATATATAGATTTATCTTATCTAAAATATTTTTTATGTTATCATAAGCTTTTTCACTGTAAGCCGTGTGATCACATAACTCTGCAAATACAGTATCTATGGATGTGTCATTTAAATTGTGTAAAATACTAACTATCTCACTCGTTATCTCTAAATATTCTTTCCACTCTTCATTTGTCCTTAAACCTTTCGTATACAATGCTTTTTCAACATATTTAGCATATAGTTTCAACGTATTCTTTTCATCAACCATCTTTTCACTTAATTCTTTTGCTGTCATATAATATCCTCTATTTGCACACAAGACTATTTTATTGTGAACATTTATCGTCTTCCAAGTTTATATTATTTTTCCAAGCATACCCATACAGATCCAGCAATATCGGGATAATCTTCTGCCAACTTTCTCATTCCTATAAAATGTTTTTCATTTATTAATCCCGTTTCCAACATTTGCTTTAATTGAAAGTCTGCAAATTCCTTCAAAAAAAGACCGCCTTTTGCCTTTACCCTAAAAGATGTTTTTTCTACTTCATTTAATAACATCTGCATATCAAAAACTCTCTTATGACCATGTTTCAAATCATTTTCTGTCAAGCTATACAAATCATCTATGAGTTCCATTTTTAACGCAAGCTGACGACTTAGAGCTTTTGCATTTGGAACAGTAATAAACAATATTCCTTTTTCTTTTAATGAATCATAACAGATATTCATGATCTGCTGCACATCTTCTATATGTTCAAAAATATAATTTGCTATAATTACATCAAATTGTTCCTTTGCTATAAAAGTTTCAAACAACCCTTCTGAAAAATAAATATTTTTATATTCCTTTAAATTTTCTTTTGCTTTATCAATAAACTTTTTACTTCCCTCCCTGACTACCACTTGTTTGAATAACGGTGCAATTAGTTTCGTACTATCACCTTCTCCGCACCCCAATTCAAGTGCTATACCATTACACATTGGTTCAATATATGGCAACATAACATCAATATTCATCTTTTTCATAATACTAAGAAACTCGCTATTTCTATTTTCATATGTGCCAGAAAAACAATCCAGTTCTTTTCGTTCTTGCTTAATACTCTTCAATATAAAAATTGGTCTATTTAAAAATTCTCCTATCTCATCCATCCGTTGTCTATTATAATCATTTAAATCTACATAATTTATATCATCCGATATTCTTTCTGCTACACCAACATCAACTATTTTCCAACATTCTTTCGTTCCCTCCTTTATAAATTCAACCATTTCTTCTTTTGTTCCATTTTCAAATAAACCTTTATCTCTATTTCCCTTCCAATTAAATCCCATCTGAAAAACCATATATTTTGTTTTTTCAGCCATACCATTTAATTGAAAAATTATATTCTCTTTTGCCTCTTTTAACGTTATTGCTGAGTTACCATAATCATCACCTATATGATGTAATACATTCATTAAAAACACCACATCATAACTTTTTTCTCTAATATCAAAAGAATAATATTGATTATATACATGAATAATATCTTCTAACCCTAAATATTTGACTCCTAGCTCTACAAATTGAGCATGAATATCATTACCTTCATAAAAGTCTATACTTTCCGCACCTCTAAGGCTTGATTCAAAAGTAAAAAAACCTGTATTACCACCTATATCAAGTATCCTTTTCCCTTTCAAATCTATTTTTGATATAATGTAGTTTAAACGTTCTCTCTCATACCTTGAACTTATTTTCAATTTTGATTTATCAACTATTTCTTCAAGATTTGATGCAAGTATTTGATAGCCAGAATGTTTGCTGCTTTCATTGTATAACTCAATTAATTTATTTTTTATTTTCTCCATTTTCCATTATTCCTTTTCAAAAATTCCCATAGTATCATTTCTACAATAAATGTCATTTTCTAAAAAAGTGATCCATTCTGCAATACTCACACATTTTGAGTCTAAGATGGACATTTTTTTCTTACTAATTAAATCGTTTTTTAAACCTCCACTCCAACAATACTTTACTCTGTCATCTACAACCTCCAACTTGGGGAAATCATTAATTAATTGCCAATCATATAAAAATACTTCAAAAAAATTAAAACCAGCATCCACAAATAATTGCGATGGTCCCCACATTCTCGGATTTGCCTCAATCATATAATAAATCCCATTTCTCTTTCGAACCTCTATCATAATCAATCCTCGAAATTCCTGCATTAAAAGCAATCTTTCAAACAATTTCGAAATTTCTTCCGTATGAATTGTCGCAAGTTCCGCTAAAATGATTGATTTTCCTTCTGACTGTTGCAGAATGTTTTTCTGAGAAAATTTAATAATTTTATGGTTCTTTGTTATATAATATAAAAGATAATAACTTTCTCCCTCTACTAACTCTTCATAATAAAAATCTTCCGCACGATTTTTTTTCATAAACATTTCTTTTTCTTCAATTGTTTTTATAAGAACTGGAATTTGAAATTTACGTGAGTAATTTGAGTAATACATCTTAGGTTTTGCGACAAATTTATCTGGGCATATTTCAAGTTTATTATATTGTAAAGGCACAGCTATTCCGTTCTCTTGGCATAACATATTAAAATTTAATTTATCTGATATTCTCAAATATAATTCTTCACTAACTACCGGTAAAATTATAGAATATTTTTTTAGAACTGTTTTATTTTTTAAAAAAAGACGTATTAAAGTTTCTGTTGAAGGTGCTACGATCAGTTCCTCACCTTTAAATAATTTTGCCAGCTTTTCAAATACTGGTATAAATAAATCTATCTTTAACTCTAAAGATGTTCTTACTGCACACACATCCTTTGCATAAATTGTTGCAAATATCGTATCCGTATGACTTGCTGCAATAATTGCTTTCGGTACATTCAGCTTAGAAACTGTACGTAACATAGCAACCACCGCCCTTTGGTTAAAACCAGAAAAAATAATTAATCGTCTTTTCATTACCAGTTCCTCATCATTCTAATAATCCATTCTGCTTTATAATACTCTGCATTTTTTTTAATAACTCTAATGATTGATCTCGAAGTTCACGTTCTTTTATAATCTCAGCTCCATTCCCAATTTTGGTATCTATCTCATGAAATAATTTGTTCGTATATGCATATTTTTGTTTTAAAATCTCATAATTTTTCATATTTTGAAAAACATCATAATAATAATTAATAGCAGCCATTTGTACTCCTAACAAAGAAGATGTACATAGCACAAAATATTTTTCACATAAAATCTCTATATGTGAATTTGCATTAGGGTTTACCATTACCTTTTTAAATGCTTTTTTAAAATATTTATCATCCATATTCTTCATAGCTGTGTACCATATAAATGCCATCTCTATGTCATTTCTGACAGAATTTTCCAAATTAGGTGTACTAACATTCATATTTTGTCCTTTACTATGATGTAGAAAATTAGTTAACATCTCATTTATAACATATATCTCATGCTCCTGTACTAACTTTATCCACATATTGAAATCCGGCAATTGTCTAAATACACTATTATTATCAGAAAACAATTTCTGATATATTTCTGTTCGAATCAATATGGAAGGATGTGCCAGGCAATTTCCTTGTAATAAAAACGTATACATCCATTCTTCCTTTGATTTATTAGTCGATTGAAAAAGTTGTTTTTCCATCAATGAACCATCTTCTTCAACTTCATTGCACCATGTAAAACATGCTGCACATTCAGGATGTTTTTCCAAATAAAAAAGCTGTTTTTCTAACTTGGTATTTTCCCACCAATCATCAGAATTGATTACCGCTGTATATTCTGTTTTCGAATTTAAAATCAAAGACATCCATCGTCCATGTCCCGAATTTGTATCGTACAAATGTATTTCATCTATTTTTTCTTCATATTTCATGATTATATTTGCTGTATTATCCGAAGATGCATCATCAGCTACACAAAAATATATATTTTTATAGGTTTGATTCAACACACTCTGAATTGCTTTTTCAACATATTTCTCATGATTGTATGCAGACATCACTACCGTAATTTTTGGTTCCATCTCCCCACTCTCCATAAAAGTATTTAATTTTTAATAAACTTTTTTATACTTTTCACAATCTCATTTAATGCTTCATATTCCAATTCCGGATAAAGCGGCAATACCAATATATTATCTCCCGCATATCTTGCGTTTTCTAACGGCACCTTCTTATATTTATTCTTAAAACATGCCGCGTCCGCTGTAATGGGATAAAAATATTTTCTCGAAAAAATATTTTGTAATCTCAGTTGATCATACACATAATTACGCATCTTCTTACCACATTTTTCTGCATTAAACATAATTGGGAAATAACCATACGTATATGTAATCTCAGCATTTCTAAAATCTGGTAATTTAATTTCTTCTATTCCGCTTAGTCTATCTATGTAATATTCTATTCTGTCTTTCCGCGCTAAAATATTCTGTTGTAAATGTTTTAAATTGCATAATCCCATAGCAGCAGAAAATTCATTCATCTTTGCATTTGCACCCACTTCTGCTACAATTTCTTCTGAACGGATTCCAAAATTTTTTAAATTATATAATTTCTTATATAAATTTTCATCCCGAAATGCAACTGCACCACCTTCAATCGTATTATATACTTTGGTCGCATGAAAACTAAATATAGATGCATCCCCCAAATTTCCGATACCTGTATCCTGGATTTTTTCCCCAAAAGCATGTGCAGCATCATAGATTACTTTTAAATTATACTTATCTGCAATATCTTGAATCTTTTTCACATTGCAAACGTTTCCATATACATGTACTGGTAGTATTGCAACTGTTTTTTCCGTAATAAGTTCTTCAATCTTGTCTTCATCTATTGTGTAATCAGATAACTTAATGTCACAAAATACAGGTACCAATTTATTCCTGATAATTGCATGTGTTGTAGAAATGAAAGTAAATGGAGTTGTGATAATTTCTGAACCTTCTGGGAATCCCATAGCTTGAATTGTCAGTTCCAATGCCATGTGTCCATTCACCATAAGTGAAATCTGTGGCACTCCAAGATATTTTTTTAATTCCACTTCCAACTGCTTATGATAAGTTCCCATGTTAGTCAACCAATGTGACTCCCACAATGGGCGTATCATCTCAACATATTCCTCAAAAGGTGGCATCGAGCTTCTTGTAACCAGCACCTTATCATCCATAATAATTCCTCTATAACCGCTTATTCAACGACCTTCTTCACTTTCTCAATCACTTCATCCTGCTGCTCATCCGTCAGTTTCGGGAAAATCGGCAGACTGATAATATGTGTATACAGTTCCTCTGCTACCGGACAATGCACTTCTTTATATCCATGTTCCTGATAATATGGATGATAGTAAACAGGAATATAGTGCACGTTCACACCGATTCCCTCCGCACGCAGTGCATCAAATACTTCTTTACGGTCTTTATTTTTCACTTGGATAATATAAAGATGCCATCCACTCTTTGTATCCGGAAGCTGATATGGGGTAACGATATTTTTGCAATCTGCAAAAGCCTCATTATAACGCTCTACAATCTCACGTCTGCGTGCAATAAAACGATCCAGCTTTTTCATCTGTGTACAGCCTAATGCACACTGGATATCCGTCATACGATAATTATATCCAAGATCGATCTGCTGATAAAACCAAGATCCCTCATTGCGGGTCATCTGGCTTTCATCTCTTGTAATTCCATGACTGCGGAACAATACCAGTTTCTTGTATAATGTTTCATCATTCGTTACGATCATACCGCCTTCACCGGTTGTAATCGGTTTTACCGGATGAAAACTAAACGTTGTCATATCTGACATTGATCCGATCATTTTTCCTTTATATTCCGAACCAAGCGCATGTGCAGCATCCTCAATGACAACCAGATGATGTTCTTTCGCGATCGCATGGATTGCATCCATATCACATGGCTGTCCTGCAAGATGAACCGGTATGATCGCCTTTGTCTTATCCGTGATCTTTCGTTTTATATCTTCCGGATCAATATTATAAGTTTTGGGATCAACATCTGCGAATACAGGTGTACCACCACAATATAATACGCAGTTTGATGACGCTGCAAATGTGATCGGTGTAGTGATCACTTCATCTCCCGGTCCGATTCCCGCCGCGTGACAGGCTGCATGTAATGCAGCTGTATCATTTGAAATCGCCACAGCATATTTTGCCCCAACATAATCTGCCACCAGTTTTTCAAACTCTGCGATCTTAGGCCCTGTCGTCAGGTAATCGGATCGTAATACCTTAATAACCTCCTGTATATCATCCTCTTCTATTGTCTGTCTTCCGTATGGTATCATCATTGCCTCCTGTTTATTTCCCCGTATTTATTTTACTCTTAAAAAGAAACGGTAGAAAAGCTCTTGTTTTCTACCGTTTATAGGACATTATTCTTTACAAATTTTACTTCAAAACCTCGAGAACAGCTTTCGCATCATTATTATACTGTGCCAGAATACTCTGAGACGCATTCACCAGAATCCGGTTTGTAGAATGAAGTACCAATTCCATATTCATATCGGTATCTCTACGAAGTGACTCTGCGCTTTGTGTATTTTCAGATGTATTATCTGTATTGCGCGTTGCATGTTCTAACTGTTCCAACTGACCGCCAAAATCATCACGCCACAATGCAGCCTTTTCAATCGCATCCTGAACAGTCTTAATTGACTCTGCTGCTTTCGCATGGGATGAAACATCTACTTTATCTACACCAAGATTTTCCTTGCCCGCATTTACAAAGCGAATTGTCACACTCTGACCTGCAAGTGCACCCGTCTGTATTTTAAAATATCCCGGATCAGCCTGTGGTGTTCCAGCAGCTAACATATACTGCTGATTAAAGTTTGTTGTATATGCAATACGATCAACTTCTTTATTCAGCTGATCTATCTCATCCTTTATTGCATCACGGTCTGCTTCTGTATTTGTATCATTTGCAGCCTGAGTTGTCAATTCCACCATACGATCCAGTACATCCTGCGTCTCTTGTAAGGCCGCATCTGCCGTCTGTAACATACTGATTCCATCCTGTGCATTTCTCGAAGCCTTATTCAATCCTTTAATCTGATGGCGCATAGTTTCCGTTATCTGTAATCCTACCGCATCATCGTTTGCCGTAATGATTTTATAACCACTCGAGAGTTTCTTGGATGAATCCTCCATTTTTTTTACATTATACCGCAACTGTCGGCTCTGTCCAATTGCAGCCATATTATGATTAACTACCATGTTTTTTTTCACCTCTTCCTTGAGATTATATTTCTAATATTTATATCGTACATTTGGCTATATATCTTTAGGACTAATTTATTATTCCGGCTTATTACATTTTCTTTCTCTTTTTGTCGTTATTAATGCCTTAATATCATATATCAACATAAAAAAGATCAAAATAAATCCCAGATAACCATTGATACCATACAACACATTAATCAATCCCTTATACGGCACAAAACATGCAATGATACATCCCAAAGCACCGCCAACAATCGTAACAATTTTATATCTCGTAGAATTTTCCTTAGATATCCTTCTAACGCCCGTCCACAAAAGCGGTACCGCCGATGTGTAAATACCCGCACAAATAATAATTGCAAATACCTGTGCCAGCCACGGTGCAATCTGATTTGCCAGTTCCAGTGCCGGTATATCAGCCTCGGCTGTAATGTTAATATGTCCGATCAATGCAATACAACATATGGTCGATGCACCAAATATAAACAATGCCGAAAGAAGCATTCCAATATTCACTTCTTTTAACTTATTCTTTGCTCCAATCTCAGCCAAAAATGCCGCGAACCACAAAATAACAAATCCACCATAGGAGGCTCCTGATTTCAATGGATTTCCACCTCCAACCTGCTGCATCACATCCGTATAATTTCCAGCATCAATACTCGCCATATTTCCCATGAAATCAGGCCACCCTGTTACCGCTGTAATTCCGGCGATTATCAAAATCATAACAATAATAAGCGGCCCGATTTTGCTCAACGCATTCAATATTCCATCCAGTCCAAAAATAACCGTACAGACAACAAGTATCGTAAGCCCAACGGCTCCAGTTCCTTTCGGCAGTCCCCACTGCTGGGTAAGCGTTGAGTTTGCACCTCCACACATAACCACAAAACTCATATAACAGAAAAATGCTGAAAATATATCAAAAAAAATACTGGCATACTTTCCAAACTTATCTCCAAAGCAACTACAGTATACCCGGTAAATCTCCCCGCCTCGTTCAAGTCCAAGGCGATTACCATTTGTTGCAAAAGACAGATTCGTGTAAATATATATGATTGCCGTTACCAAAATTACTACCGGAAACATGCTTCCATAGGAAGCGTCATACTGCACCACTTCCTGCATTGTTGCAAAACCGGCACCGATATAAAATGAGATACAGGCTCCGCTTAAAGCTATGATCGACATGAGACTCAATTTAGATTTTGTCATTTATGATACATCCTTTCCTTCACTGCTCATAAGATTTTTGATAATATGTTCCGCTCCCATTCCATCCACGGTTCTGACTGCAGATTCTCTCATCTTTTGTCTTTCTTCACAATTTTCCGCCAGCAAATACATCATTTCCATCAGATCATCCCAGAATCCCGTCTTCGTACGAACGTCTCCTGCACTTTTCATGACACCTTTTCCACATAAAGAACTTTCTCCTAACTTTTGATTATCTGCTAGAACGTATGTAATTGTCGGCATCCCACATGCACATAACTCATACAGTGTCGAACCCGCTGCTGAGACAGCCATATCACACTGCTGCATTAATTCTGACATTTTTTTTACATTCTGATGAATACATATCTGTGTATGTTTTTCTGCCAATTTTTTTATTTCTTCCACGTCCGGTTCAAATGCACCTAAAACAAGATGAAATTTGTACCCGGATAACTGCTCATTGTGCACCACTTCTCTGGCAAAACGCAGTGCGATCCGCTCCGGATCTGCACCACCTGCAGAAAAAAGGATATCTGTCACCTTACTTTTTACCGGTTTTTGTTTCAGGTTCTGAAATTCCTGTCTCAATGGGACAAAATGCTCGCCTAATATTAACTGCGGCAATTCTGTTTTACTGTCCTGATACAATTTCGGATAATTCATCTCCATTGCTCCGGAATTATAGTTGATCAGAACATCGACAGGATATGCAAAACTTTTTATATCATCTATATATGCAAGTTTTGCATATTTTTTTAATTCTGTAAGATACGAATGGGTTACATAATAACCGTCTGCCAATATCACATCCGGCTGAAATTTTTGTATAACCTCCAGGCACTTATTTAACTCCTGCTCCATATCATAATAATCCGTGTGCAATATCTCACATTCAAATCCATATTCTTTTATCGTCCCTGAAAAAGAATCATCTGCTGTCACATACTTACACAAAATGCCAAGTTCACGCGCAGCCATCCCCAAGGAAAGACACCTCATAATATGTCCCGCACCAATCTGTGCATTTCCATCTGCCCTGAATAGTATTTTTTTCATTTTACCTTACAACTTCCCTTAAGAGCATAAAAGCCTCTGCTTTTTCCATCCCCACATTACTGCCTCTGAATGTTGCCAGTGCCCTTAATGCTTCCGCACTTCTTGGATGCGGGAATACCGTACTTTCACTCCGGTAGCACTTCATACCTTCTACTTTTGCTTCCACTGTATCTGTCACATCAATATATACATTCGGCGTAAATGGTTCCTCATAAGTATAATTCCACTCTGTTGAAGACGGCGTTTCAAAAGAATATATCTTTTCTACAAAATAATCACCAACCGGTCTGCAAGCTGTAATAACGGCTTCACATACGATCCTGTGATCAATATTTAAGTCACCATGATGATGTGTAAATATCGTATCCGGCTTATATTTTTCCACATATTTACTGACTACCTTGATCACGTCTAAAAGTTCCATACCATCCAATCGGTTATCCGGCAGATCACAAAAATCTATTGTCTCATATCCAACCACAGAAGCTGCCTTTCTTGCATCTTCTTTTAACATGGCGAGTTCATTTGTATCGGCATCATTCCTTTTTTCTGAGCGGGATGTGATTCCCTCTCCAACGATCACCGCCCTGCATGTAATTCCCTGATCAGCGAATCTGCGTACGGCTCCGCCTACTCCAAGCAGTTCATCATCTGGATGCGCTGCAATTACTAATACATTTTTCATAAATCCTCCTTTCTCTGGACAGGTTCCAAAAAACTTTTATCGAAGATTATTATTATTCTCCAACATGACAAAAAACGGTTTCAGATCTTTTTCATTAAAATAATATTTGCATTTTGCATTTTTAAAATCTTCATACCATTCCTCTATGCTGTAATTACGCTCTATTACTCTTTTCTGATAATCAATCGGCTCTACCATTGCATTAAAGCTTTCCGGGATTTCTTGATAGGCGTCCTCTGGAATTTTCCCACTCAGCATAGACTCAGCCCATAATACAGGCAGATTCATTCCAGCACAGGTGGCAGCATAACTCCAAGTTGAATTTCTGAAATTAATTTCACTAAAATATAACGTATCATCTTTATCTACTAAAAACTCAATCTCAAAAATTCCCTCAAATCCAATCTGCTCTAACATTTTACTCAACGCATCATATAAAAACTGATCTTTAAAATTATCTACACTATGATACGGACTATAATATCCTTTAATGTTATATTTATACAAAGATGCGATTGCTATAAAAGTCTGTCTTCCCTTGTCCGCACTGAATCCTTCCAACACCAGCTCATTTTTCTTATCAATATAATGCTGAACCAGCACTGTCGGACTCTGGATCTTTTCATAGGCTGCTTTTAATTCTTCTTCATTTTCGCAGATAAAAACATCCGCCTTCCAGCCACCAATATTAGGAGCGATCGATTTGGTAATTACCGGATATGGTACATTCTCTGGTATCTCTCCCCTTTTTACCGATACAGCCTCAAGTGTATTTAAGCCATTCTTTTTTGCCAGTTCAAGGATATTGAACTTGTCCATATACTCTGTAATACCACCATTTTTTCCGGCATTAAAAAAGATGAACTTTCCGGCAAAATCATCATAATGCTCATCCATATAGCCGACCTGTTCATCATCCGATGTGATCACGATTGGAAGATTATCCGCAGGAAAATCTCCATATTCTTCTAATAAAAGCTGGCATCCCTCAACATAGTCTTTTACACGATGGCATTTTGCCACATATTTACTTGCAGATGCAACATCTGCCCGTCCCGGAATTGCAATAAAGACCGGATGGATTCCCTGCTCGCCAAGACTTCTGATGATGCCTAACGGATTATAATGTTCTATTCCAAATACAATAATAGTTCTGCCTTCTAACATTTACTCATTCTCCTCCATTTTTTTTAAATAATATCCTTCTTTTACCACCGCCGGATTGCCAACGATCAGACTGTATGGTGGATAATTTCCCTCTCTTACAATCGTACCTGCTCCAACAACAGAATGATGTCCAATATGCACACCACCACCTATAAAGCTCTGGGTTCCCACATATACATTATTTTCAAGAATAATATCTTTTCTTTCAATCTCTTCGGATAAACCAATTGTTCTTTTGTGTGAATCCGTGCAATTTATCACTACGAAAGATGCTATATCGCAATTATCTCCAATCACTACCTTTGCGCCTTTCGCATTGACTTCGGACATACCCCCTATGTAAACATTTTTTCCAATCTCCGGCTCTCCTCCAATCCAGACAAGCGGATGAAACGGGTTTTCTCTGATATCCGTCAGTTCTGTAAACAGGCTTTGGAATTCCTCTTTTTTCATCACACGATATCCTCCCTTTTCAATTGAACATTTGCTCCTATATCACGTTTTGCCTGTTTTCCGATCACCTCATCCCACATGCTTCCCGGAAGTCCATCCCCCGGACGGCGCATACACAGATTCTGCTCTGTAAAAACATCCCCCTGTGCAATGTCACAGGCAGTTGTAATTGAACGGTGATATTCATTTCGTATCTGCATTTCCTTTTCCGTAGGCTGTAAATTAGGGGTTCCCAACATCTGGTATGCCGTTCTCACATCGGATACCCATTTCTTTAACGCTTCAGGTTCTTCTGAAAACCAGTGATCCGGCCCCGGTAAATTATGATCTAATGTAAAATGCTTTTCAAATATCCCTGCTCCATACGCAACCGCCATAACTGCTGCTGTACTTCCCACTGTGTGATCCGATAAGCCCAAAACAAGTTCCGGATATTTTTCACGTAATGTTAATAATTTTCGGATGTTAACATCCTCCGGCGGTGTCGGATATTCTGATGTACACAAGAACAGGCATAATTCCTTGTTCGTATATACTCCTGCATTTTTTAACGTAAGGTCAATTTCCTCTTCTGTTGCCATACCACAGGACAGTAAGAGTGGTACATTCTCGGTCGCATATCTCCGGATCAATGGTATATTTACGAAGTCATCCGAACCAACCTTCACAGCCTGAACTCCAATTGACATCAACAATTCAAGATCAGACACATTTCCCGGTGTTGAGAGAAATAAAATTCCCTGCGAATCGCAAAACTCTTTTAACTCTCCCCACTGTTCAGCAGTAAATTCTGACCTCTCAAACATATCAATGATAGGTTCCGTGATCTCTTTTCCCTGTGATCTGTATGTATAGGTCAGTCTTCTGTCCTGAATAAAGTCTTTTGCATAAAAAGTCTGAAACTTTACTGCATCGACTCCCGCATCTTTTGCAGAAAGAACCATCTTCTTTGCAAGCTCCATATTACCATTATGATTGATCCCTGCCTCTGCAATAATAAATGGAGGATACCCTTCCCCTATTTTTTTTCCATTGATTTCTATCATTTTCATTCTTTTCCCCTGCACATCTGAAACTTTAATTCTGCCAATTCCCAGTCGCTCTGGTTATCAATGTCCTGAACTTCCATCTCCGGGATCTCAAACGGAACGGTGTGATTGGAAAGAAAATTAGGATTCTCTAAAAATGCTGCTGTTTTGCACCAGTAAAACTGTCCACAATCATGTAAAACTGTCTCCAGATCCTGTGAACGCATATCGATCGCCTCAGGCTGCACCGGCTGTAATACACCATCACGAAGCACCATTCCTCTCTGTGGTGGGAACGAAAATGGTACCATCGGAACTACATTATAAACATTTTTCTGTTCCAGCAACTTATGACTTTCCTGTAATTTCTGTGCTGTAACAAACGGTGCTGTCGGGTAAATACAGCAGAACTCATCATAATATTTTCCCTGCTGCCGGTATCTGTCCAATACTTCTTTCAGCACATCCGTTGTATCTGCCATATCATTTGCATTTTCATCACTTCTCATAAATGGAATTTCTGCTCCATAAGATTTGGCAATTTCTGCGATCTCCTGGCTATCCGTTGAAACCATTACTTCGTCAAACATTCCACTCTGTAATGCCGCTTCAATACTGTAAGCAATGATTGGCTTCCCGCAGAACTCTTTTATGTTCTTCTTTGGTATCCGTTTTGATCCGCCTCTGGCGGTAATAATTGCAACTATTTTCATCCTGCATTTACCTCTTTTTCGCAATTATTCTAATTAATGTCGGGTCCGATTTTTTTGTTTTTGAAAACCCGTTTTTTTCTTCTGCATAAACGATTTCAAAGTTAAGTTTTTCTAACTTTTCTAAAAATACCTGACGATCAATAAACCGCCTGAAATGATCATTATATACAAACGCATTTATGGCAACTTCTTCCCCTTTGCCGTACAGTTCATCTTTTGTACTTCGCACTTCAACAAAAAACAATCCACCTGTTTTCAAAGAATCTGCCACATTATGTAATAATTCATCTTCCTGCCTTTCGGAAATGGCATGAATCGTCCATCGACTGTAAAAATAATCATATTGCACCTGATATAGCGCCTTACATGTAACAAAATCATCACATACAAAAAGTCCATTCTCTATATCATAGCTTTGTAATTGATTGATTGCCGTCTCAGAAGCATCTACTCCTGTTACCTGAATTCCATTAGCTGCAAAATAAATACTGTCCCTTCCATTTCCACAGCCAATATCCATCAGTTTTCTCTCCACTTTCATATACGGTAACACAAATTTTGCAAAATCGCTCGGCTGTTGAATATCTTTTATTCCATTTTTGTAAAAATCATTCCAATATGCCACATCCCTGTTGAAACTGTCATGCACCCGTACTTTATATGCAACAATCTCTTCCACACATTCTTCTACGCTCTTCGTTCCATTATTTTGAATTACAATGTCTGGATTTTTCGGGAATTCCACTTCCATATCCATTCCAACAACTTCTTTGACCTTTCCTGCTGTCTGTCCGGAATACAGTCCTTTTCTATCCCTCGCAATCAATACACTTTTTTCCACCTTCAAAAAGATTTCTATATATTGCTCTATATGTTTACGATTCCAGTCCCGCACTTCGTCATACATTGCTATCGTACAGATAATAACAGATATCCCCTGGTCTGTTAGTGTTTTACAAAGATTCGAGTAGTAATATGCCCTCTTCTTTCGGTCCTCTTTGGAGTATCCAAGAGAGTCTCCCACTAACTTTTTTAATATATCACCATCTAATATAACCAGGTTATCCTGCTCATTCTTCAACCGATAATACAGTGCCGTTCCTATCGTAGTTTTTCCTGAACCTGACAAACCTGTGATCCAGTATAAAGTGCCTTTTTCCAAACCGGTTCTCCTTTTTGCTTATTAATCTTTATAAATCACGCATGAACCGACATGGTCCAAACACCATTTTGTATAATACGCAATTTTATCGCTATCCTGAATTACATTTCCATTTGCATCAGTTAACCGTGTTTCATACTCATCTAAAGGAACTCTGCATTCAGAAGTTACGTTTTCTTTTCCATTCAAATAAAACCGGAAATCTTTTCCATTTAAAACGATCTGATACGGATCTCCCACATGGATACTCTCTGTAACCGAAAATTCTCTCTCTTCGCTTCCTCCAAAAGCCATTGGCAAATGCGCGTCCGTATTTGTATAATCATAGGTTATCCCTGCAAGTTTACACATAATGGGCGAATAATCACACGCTGACATTATCTCCCGCGTGTGCCCCTTTATATCATTGCCCCGCATCATAAATGCGATTTTGGTACGTTCATCTGACAGAAAATCTTCATCCTGTTTTACCAGATAGCCCTGTCCATGATCCGCGAAAAGGCTGACCACTATCTCATCCTCTTTATAATGTTCCTCAATGTACTGATAAAGACTTGCCAGTCTTCGATCTATGTATTCCACCTGTTTCAGATAATACTTTCTCTTTGTCGGATCATAATTCTGCTTTACGGAATTTATCTTTTTCTCTAACGTTTCATTCTCCCACACCATAAATTCAGACTGTAGTGGTGCTATATTTAATTCATCTGCGATTAAATGTAATTCCCCTATCTCCATCCAGATAAACTGATCTGTTTCCTGCATACGATGCATTTGTTCCTCTGTCTCCGTAATCACCCGGTCTGCCGTATATCCCTCATACATATGCTGATAGAATACCCGGTTCATTCCTCTCGCATAACCATAATTAGGTGCGATCCGCCAATTTCCGCCTATTTTTGTCGTGTTGTAACCAGCATTTTTAAAATATTCAAACAAGATTGGCGTATCAATATCGATTTTTCGCAACAGTTTCGAGTGTAACATCTTATGATTTGCGATCGTCTGTCCGGTTGTAATAGACGCAATGGATGGAAATGTCCAATCTCCGGCCGTATAGGCATTTTCACATACCATTCCCGACTGAAAGAATTTATAAGTGTGCGGCATAACTTTCTCAAAATCTTTTCCTAATACAGTCTGCGATAAACCATCCACAAAAATATTTAAAACAAGTTTTTTTCTGTTTTCGTCATGTACAATAGGAACTATTTCTCCTACCCGAAACTTAGAATTTTCAGAGTTAATTACCGTACGGCCCTTAGGTATTCTATAATTCACATACTGAAGTGGTGAAACATAGGATACATCTACCTGTTTATCTTCCAGCTGGAACATCAGACTATTCGGTTTATCCATTATAATTGGTAAGTAACTCTCATGTTCCGCCACTACTTCAAAGCACTTTTTCTCTTCACTTACTCTCTGAATTTCTGTCATTTCAGTAATGGTGTCATTTTTTTGTATTCCCATTGCATAATCGATCACGCTTGGCAGACCTCTAATTCCCAAAAACATTTTTTGTAACTCTGGATAGTCCATATAATCACTTGTGATCATTTCCCTTTCAAGGTCATGGAATAAGGGTTTTCTTACTCCCCATCCCACATCTTCCTGAATAACAATATAATCAATGAAATGTTGTTTTTCTAAAAGTTCTTCTTTTGTTCCCTGATTCAATTCTTCCGAAATTCTGTTTAACAGCTGGTTTTTAAAATGATCCAGCTCGTCCCGGTTAAATTGACCCAGATTTCCACCATCCACTAATCCCTGTGCTATTGAATACTGTTCATATGCCTTCAGCCACTCTCCACAAGACTCATACATATATCCCAGATTATAATGTGCATCTGCAACATATGGCATATCTTTTACCGCAAGATTCGCTTCCTGTATGGCCTTTTTTATCTCTTTCAGTCCAATTGAACAAAGTGATTTCAACAAATATATTTCACTGTCGTCCTGTATATCTGTTTCATATTGTCCAATCATGAAACGCGCTTTTTCATATTCTCCGTTGGATATCAATCTCTTTATTTCTGCCTTCATCATATGACCCCGACTATACTTTCTGTATTAATGCACCTTCACGTCTTTTAATCGTTCTTTAATCTCCTCAACAGAAAGCCACTCTGTATTGTTACCGGAACTATACTCAAACCCAGGCTCAACTTTTACTCCGCCAGCCTGAATCTTTGAGGCATCCCACCAGTCGAAGTGCGGATATACAATAAAATGCTTCTCATACTCATATGTCAGCATGGAATCCTCTTTTGTCACCATAACCTCATGCAGCTTTTCACCTTCACGAATACCTACCTCTGGCATTTCACAACCCGGTAAAATTGCCTGTGCAAGGTCTGTGATCTTAAACGATGGGATTTTGGAAATAAATGTCTCACCGCCTTTTGCTTCACTTAAAGCTTTGATAACAAGCTGAACACCCTCATCCAAGCTAATCCAGAATCTGGTCATACGATAATCTGTGATTGGAAGTTCTTTTTTCCCACTTGCAACAATATCCTGGAAAAACGGAATGACAGATCCCCTGCTTCCTGCCACATTTCCATAGCGTACGATGGAGAAACATACATCCTTTTCCCCTGAATATGCATTTGCTGCAATAAACAATTTATCAGATACTAATTTCGTTCCACCGTATAAATTGATCGGATTTACCGCCTTGTCAGTAGAAAGGGCAACTACACGTTTTACCCCACAATCAAGGGCTGCATCTACAATGTTCATTGCACCATTAATATTTGTTTTTACTGCCTCCATCGGATTATATTCACATGCCGGTACCTGTTTTAATGCTGCCGCATGAACAACATAGTCCACACCTTCAAATGCGCGGTAAAGTCTGTCCTTATCCCGCACATCTCCAATAAAGAAACGTAATTTATCCTTATATTCTTTAAATTTATTTGCCATATTGAACTGTTTAAATTCATCTCTGGAATAAATAATGATCTTCTTTGGATCGTAATGTGTTAACACATACTCTGTGAACGCATTACCAAAAGATCCGGTACCACCGGTAACAAGAATTGTCTTACCATTTAACATTTTGTGCCTCCTGCATTTACGATTGCATCCTGCAATACTGATATAATATTTTTATCAAAAGAAGCCAGCTTTCGTATAAATACGAAAGCTGGTACTCTTCTTGTTTTATTTAATTACTTCCTTTGCACTTACACCAAGCTGTTCAAACACCGGAATGATTTTTTTGAATTCTTCTGCCATTTTTGCATCATCATTCTCACCGATTGCCCGGCTTAATGCTACTACCGCCGCATTAAAAGATTCTTTATTCACTCTCTCTTTTCCATCATTGAGAGCTTCCATGGTTCCATTGACTACCTGGATTTCCCAGTTGATTGCATCTACGATAGATTTCAGAAATTTATCTGTATCATCCAAACGTTCTCCGGATAATTCCTTCACAATAATATTCATATTTTTCACTAATCGATCATTAAACTCAGCTAAAACCTCCAATGCTTCTAACTGTTCTTTTCTTGCATCTTCCATGATTGTCTTTCCTTCACCCTCCAAGGTGCCTTTCTGTCATTTTATATATATATATATATCGGCTCATTATGCCTATATCATTAGTTTTCTGAAATTTTCTCTCATTCTCTTTCAAAAAGTTGTCCTAATTCTTTTATCTAATATATCTAAAAATTGTTGTGCACGTTTATCCCAGGTATGCTGCAACAATGTTTTCTGCTTACCATTTTGTGCAATTTTTTTTCTATATTCCTCGTAATCAAGCAAATACTTGATTTTATCTGACAGCTTTTCTCTCTCTTCCAAAGAAAAGGTCAGCAGATCTTCATCCGTATATTTTCCCATCAGATATGTTGTATCATCTGTCACCAGCACAGCTCCCGCAAGCATAATATTTGCCATTCGTTCTGTGAAACCGCCTTTGTGCCACGACATAATATTCAGGGAAAGCTTTGACTTTTTCCATATATCAAGGCTCTCCTCTACCGTTACATTGGGATGACAGATAAGGTTCGGATAACTGATTAGCGGACAATTCATCCAACTGTCTCCAAAAACATCCAGCTTGATTCCACTCTGTAAAATGCACCGCAGCACGCGATTCCTGTAATAATGCATCACACAATAGATCACTCGTCGCAAATCATACAGCAAATCCAAAAACTCATCATCCGAAAGTATCATTCCACGCAATTTCAGTACTTCCTGCAATGCCCCTTCCGCCGTCAATGTAGGATTTTTGCGCATGATCAAAAGAAAGTGATTTGCAAGAAAACGTTTTTTACGGTCCAGCTGATGGATCAGCAATACCTCATTCCAATAATTGCCATATGTTCCCACAAATGTCAGGTCATAGATTCTCTCTTTCTCCTGTATATCATCAGACATCATTCCAGCAGGAGGAAACAAGATTGCATTGTGGTGAAAATACTTTTCAATAAAATTCACATAATTGATGTCGTGTGTCAACACATAAAAATCCGGATACTGCTGTTTTAAATGTGTCCGCATCCATACCGGATGATCAAAGATAAAATTATATTTCGGTCCATAAATATATTCATGCAGATAATTCACTTCATCTTTCATTTTTACAGAAAAAAGATATGACTGTACCCCTATCACAGCCTGAAAATGCTGATTCATATATAGGGTCAATTCTCCAATGTCCTGTTTTTCACAATCAAAATAATTTACTTTTTTTCCTGCTCTTGATAATGCCCTTCCAAACTGTTCCGCGAAAATATTCAATACGTTATGGCATACATCATCTCCCTTGTACACCAGAATATCACAGCTGCCTTCTGCCAGTTTCCAGTACTCTGCATCTTTGCGGATCATGTGTTCCAGAAAGGCGATCGTTTCCGTCTCTCTGCCTGCAGTCTGTGCCTCTGATAACACTGCCGTAATGACGTCATCAAATATCCCTTCCGTTTGTAACTCCACACCATACCGCCCGATCAGGTAACAGTCTGTCTTCCATCCATCTTCACCACTGCTGTTCTTTTCATCATCATTGAATCTGATATACTTTATATCCGGATCTAATTTTTCATCCATAAAAGCAACCGGCTGTTCTGCCGCAATGCGAATCAGCAATTCATATTTTTGCTTTGCGCTTAAATATGCGTTCACTCCGCCTGCCCGCACAGCCATTTCTTTTTCTATCCATACCGGTCCTTCACATATCGTCTCATCCAACAGGAGTTCTAACCATGTAACTCCTCCTTCAGTCTGCTTTAACACTCTTGCCATAAAAACGCCTTTTCTCTTGTAAATCTTTTGTTAATTAGTATATAATATCCATAGTAAAAACGCAATCTATTCAAGAGGTCCCTAACTTATGAATATTCTCATTTACCGCTATGGAAGCATTTGTGAACCAGATGTCATTACCGGATTTCAGGCACTCGGAAATCAGGTGTCAGAAATTACGGCAGAAATATATAATAAAAATCTGCCTCCCTCTGAAGGTGTTACCCTTTTAAAAAATGAACTTCTGACATATTCCTATGATTTCGTATTCAGCATTAATTTTTTCCCTTTTATTTCAGAAGTGTGCAACATTTTTCAGATACGTTACATCTGCCAGACGGTAGACAGTCCTGTAATGGAGCTTTACTCTAATTCCATTTGCAATCCCTGGAATCGTATTTTTATGTTCGACAAAGCACAGTATGATGAATTTTCTCCCAAAAATCCTGCCGGAATCTTTCACCTGCCTTTAGCGAGCAATCCAACCCGTTGGGAATCTGTAATAAACAATGCCACACCTTCTCAGATTGACCGTTATTCCGGTGATGTTTCTTTTGTCGGTTCTCTCTATACCGAAAAAAGTCCATATCGCCGCCTGAAAAATGCACCTGATTACCTGACCGGATATTTAGACGGCATTATGACTGCCCAACAAAAAATATATGGTTATGATTTTCTTGAAGAAGTACTTCCAGAACCAATCGTAACGGATTTCCGGAAGCATTTCACAGGCTTTTACACTGCACCGGAAGAATCTTTCTGCACCGACCGTGCCGCTTTGGCACAATTATATCTCGGTACTGAAATCTCAGCCCGCGAACGCGTAGATACCATGAAGCTTCTCGGTTCACATTATCATGTAGATCTGTATACCGGCAGTGACACTTCGGGACTTCCAGTACAAAACAAAGGGCTGGTAAAAACACTGACAGAAATGCCCATTATCTTTCATTACAGTAAGATAAACCTGAACATTACGGCGAAATCTATCCGTTCCGGTCTTCCACTCCGGATTTTTGATATTTTAGGCTGTGGAGGTTTTTGTCTTACCAACTATCAGCCGGAATTATCCGATTATTTTACCATCGGTTCTGATCTGGAATGTTATACTGACGAAAAAGATCTGTTAGATAAAGTTTCCTATTATCTGTCACATGAAAACGAACGTGCACAGATTGCACATAATGGTTTTGAAACAGTAAAAAAATATCACAATTACCCTGAACGTCTGCTTCAGATGCTGTCACTCGCCTATGGAATAAAAGAGGATACCTTATGAAAATATTGTTTTTAGACTCTCCTGCCTTTGCCAAACAGGATATGTTAGATGCTTTCACCGCATGTAATATTCAATACGATTTGTTTTTTCACAATGATTACCATGAACGCCAAAGTCCGGCGTTTGAAACTGCTTTTCTTACTGCTTTAGAAAAATGCAGCTACGACTTTGTATTTTCTTTTAATTATTTTCCAATCATATCCCGCTGCTGCCAGAAGAAAAACACAAAATATGTTTCTTATGTCTATGACAGTCCTTTGGTAGCACTGTTTTCCTGCACCCTGATCAATTCATGTAATTATGTTTTTCTTTTTGATAAGGCAACTTATCTGACTTTTCACGATGCAGGAATCCCAACCGTATATTATCTGCCACTCGCAGCAAATGTAAAGAGATTGACCTCCCTCGTTTGTCCGGATTCTCTGAGAGAACAGATTTCCTCTGATATCTCTTTTGTTGGCTCCCTCTATAATGAGGATCACAATTTTTATGACAGACTGGATCATATTTCCGACTATACCAGAGGATATCTTGATTCTATTATGGCTGCCCAGCAGCAGATCTACGGCTATTTTTTTCTGGAAAAATTACTAACACAGAATATCTTAGATGATCTGCAGAAATCAATTCCCTATCAGCCTATGTCGGATGGAACAGAAAGTGCTGCATATGTGTATGCCAATTATTTTTTATGCCGGAAAATCACAAGCAACGAGCGAATTTCGCTTTTAAAAGCCATCTCTGAACACTTTCCGTTAAAGCTCTACACACATCATCCTGCAAAAGAATTGCCAAAAGCTGAGTTTGTCGGTCCAGTTGACTATTATAATACGATGCCGCTGGTATTTCAAAACAGCCGTATCAATCTGAATATTACATTAAAAAGTATTCAGACCGGTATTCCACTCCGCTGCATGGATATCATGGGAAGCGGCAGTTTTCTGCTTACGAATTTTCAAAGCGATCTTCTGGATTACTTTATTCCTGGAGAAGATTTCGTTTATTACGAAAATGAGGATGATCTTGTTTCCAAAGTATCCTACTATCTGGCACATGAATCAGAGCGCCAGCAGATCATCACAAATTGTATAGCAAAAATGCGCGATGCCCATACTTTTGAACATCGCGTACATACTATGATCAACCTTTTATAAAACCGTCCGTTAATCTTTCATAATAAATTCATCAAAATCTTCTAAGAAAAGCTTTGCTCCATTCTGATATCCTTTCAGCAGGGTAAGGCTTTTCTCTACCAATTGCTCCGGAGTCAGATTTTCCTCTGCGTATATGGTATCTCCCATCTCATATTCTTCATTTTGCGCATACATGGAGATATAACTTAATAATGGATCTTTTTCTATGATCTGATTTGAATTTATCAGTTTGTAAAGCAATTTCTGCTGCTTTTCAGCAGAAACATCCGGTTTTCCCAATTCTTTGGTAGTCTCTTCCTGTTTTAGAATAGCATCTTTCACATTTTCTTCAAATTTAAGGATCAGATTTCGCATTTTCTTTAATTTTTCAAACATCACTGCCTGCTGATCTTCCAACAACATCGGTGATATACTCTGTTCCATTTCGTATATATCAAAATCGCGTTTACATTCTGTTTCTATTACATCTTTGAGAGTCCGTATTTCTGCTCCTTCTATTTTTGCGCCGCCTTCCGTTGCATCAATTACCTCAACGACATCTTTATACATTCGAATTGTTTTTTCAAACCACTGCTTATAAAACCACATCTGATAATCGGTCTGAAGCATTGTCCCATCAATTCCTTCTACTTCTACAATCTGACGACTCTTTATATACTCATCATTATCTCCAAGTGCATCTCCAATTCCTTTTGTATGAGATACTCCTCCTGTAAATGCCAGATCCTGTCCAATCAAAACAACTTTCCGAAATCCTAAATGCAATGCAAGCATAAATGCATCTGTAGATACTGACCCTCCCGGTGCTATATTAGGGAAATCATACCCCAATGATTCTTTTAAAATATTATTCCATATGTCACCATATGAACCATAATAAAAAATACGTTTCGGATTAAACTTATCTATGAGTTTATCATTGGTCCAACTATTACAAGCCCAATAAATATCTGTTAAATCCAAATCTGAAAAGAAACGCTCTGGTGAATTAGGATCAATTGTACACAAAATATCCGGTCTCACCCCAGCCTGTATCACAGCTCGTATTGAAGCATCTACAGTGATAATCAATGCCTTTCCCTGTATTTTTTTTAATAAATGAACATTCTTATCAAGAGAAGGTCCTGCCGAAACTATTACAGCTGGAATATCCTTCAAATCTGCATCTGCTAACTTTTTCTTTAACTGTTTTATATTCGAGTGTTTAATCATTTTTCTCATATGATATAACATATGTTGGGGAAGTATACGATCAAACGCCATATGTGTTTCTCTATTAACTATTTCCATTCTCATAACTTCCAATACACTATCCATAAATTTTTCGCACTCTTCATGATATAGTATATCGTGTCCAGGCAAAATGCAAAATTCTAATAATTTAATTTTTGTATAATTAACTATACGTCCCCACTGTGACGTCATATCTAAATTTTTTTCAGGAAAAAACAATATTATTTTATCATCTTCAAAAAGATCACTTAATTTGAAATAATGACATGCTATTTCAAATAACCCTCTATCAGGCACATATACTACAAGTAAATTTGTATCATCACATTTTTTTCTCAATTCACGAATAAATTTTCCATCTGAAAAACCAAATACAAAATAAACTCCATATAGCTGTATTTTATATCGTTCTGCATATATTTCTGCCGCAGCCTGCGAATTCCATTTACTATTCAAATTCCAACGCCTGTTATTATAATTTTTATATAAAACAATATTCCCATCCGCTTTATTCTCAATGCCATATTCATCTGTTTGTTTTTTAGTATTTTCTTTTCTTATCTTGTCTATAATATAATTGTATCTTTTGTTCAAAGACGATATATTTTTTTCAAAAAAATCCATATACGCACCCAATAACTCTTTCTATTTCCCACTCACATACTGTACAAAAAGAGTGGCTTTTTCCATCAAACAATCCGCCATCCCCATTATGTCCTGACATTGATAGGCTTCTAATATTTCTCTCATCATAAGTAATGTAAAATTTCCACAATTTTTCATCTGTTCTTCCGTCAAATTCTGTATCATTTTTTGAAACACTTGTAATAAATCCGATACCGCAGTAATTCCATCCTGCTCTTTATTCTGATACAGTAGCACCGCTGCTTGCCTTATTTTTTCCAATACAATATCTTTGTCCATTTTCCCACTCTTATCATATTTTTAGTCAAAAAAAGCCGGCAGTAAACTGCCGGCTTTCTTTAGTTGAATTACTGTAACAGAGATAATACACCCTGAGTAGACTGGTTAGCCTGAGCAAGCATAGACTGTCCTGCCTGAGCAAGGATGTTGTTCTTGCTGTAGTTAACCATCTCTTCAGCCATATCTGTATCACGGATACGAGATTCAGCAGAAGATGTATTCTCAGAAATGTTGTCCAAGTTGGCAATTGTATGCTCCAAACGATTCTGTAAAGCACCTAAGTAAGAACGCTGCTCAGATACTTTAGAGATAGCTCCCTGAATCTGGCTCATAGCTTTACCAGCATTTCCAAATGAAGTCATCTTTAAGTTATTTACAGCAAGTGCTGTTACGTTCATTGTACCAACAGAAATCGTGATAGCCTGTCCACAGATAGAACCAACCTGAAGGCTCTTCTTTGTAAAGGAACCATCGATTAAGTTCTGAGTATTGAACTGTGTTGTAGAAGAGATTCTGTTAATCTCAGATGATAACTGATCAATCTCAGACTGGATAGCACCTCTATCAGCAGTTGTATTGGTATCGTTAGCTGCCTGAGTTGCTAACTCGTTCATACGCTGTAAGATAGAATGAGTCTCGTTTAATGCACCCTCAGCTACCTGAATTAAAGAAACACCGTCCTGAGCGTTGTCAGAAGCTTTGTTTAATCCACGGATCTGGCTTCTCATTTTCTCAGAAATTGTTAAACCAGCAGCGTCATCACCTGCACGGTTGATTCTGTAACCAGAAGATAATTTCTCAGAAGATTTTGCCTGAGCGCTTGTTGTGATACCTAACTGTCTGTTAGCATTCATTGCTGTAAGATTGTGCTGTACTACCATAATTCATTTCCTCCTTGAATTTACTGCGGCTTCCATGCCGCATCGTCTTAATTTTGCAGTTTCCCATCCGGCCGTACGCTCCATTCCGTTCCACTGCCAAGTAACTTTGTTAAGTAATGTTCATCATCACTTTGTTTACTTGTAATATATATCGGACATTCATCACGATACTTTATAGTAAAAAAGAAATTTTTTCTTTTTTCTATCTTTATTTTTTCCTGTCCGTAAATACCGGCTCGCCATAGTTTGTCTTCATCATATTTTTATAATACTGATTTACAACACGCTGGCTCTTGCGGACCTCCCTGACCTGTTTATGTACAGATGCAAATTTTTTTGTCATTAAATCTTTATTGCGTGCTTCCTGTACCTGTATGGTTGCACTTTTACTGGTTAATTTACGGATATAATCCTGCATCTGCGCTATTTCATCACGATAAAGATCCTGATGATTCTTCAAGTCATCTTTTACCCGGTCAAACAGTTCCTGAAAACCATCATCTAATAGATCCAGCTGTTCGATCTGCTTTGACTTTTCCTCTACTGTCTTATCAAAATCATCCGGATCTAATGCCGGATTTTCCAATTCCTCACTCTGCCTGATATTTAATTCCATAATGGCATCTAATATCTCACTCTTTTTTTTCAGGCTCTGTATCATAACCGGAATATATTGGTTTTTCTCCATATTTTCCATATCCTTACTGCTGTGTATGTGCCAGCTTCATAACCTGTTTCCAGGTATCACGCATGGTACGAAGATGTTTCAATACTTCTTCCATGATTTCCTTATCTTTTTTCATGTTTGCTTCCTGTAAGCGCATCATCAGATAATTATACACCTCATCAAAGTCTTTTGCCACCGGATATTTATGATTTAATGTACTCTGGAACTCTTCTATAATGTGCTCTACTTTCATAATATTATCATGAGCTTTCTGAATATCTTTCGCCTCAATCGCTTCAATCGCAATATTTGCAAACTTTATCGCTCCTTCATAAAGCATCAGCGTCAGTTCCGCCGGTGATGCAGTCATAACTTTGTTGTTTGCATACGCTGCGTATCCTTTGTTAGCCAGCATAAATCATTTCCTCCATGTATTATATAATTTTAGATATAATTTTCTTTATGTCACAAATATCTGTCCCACATCTATGTGGGGCAGATATTTAAATTTTATCACTCTCTTTTTTATTTTACCACCATTTTCAGCAATTTTATCAGCTTCCGAACAGGTTGGATAATGAAGATGTCTGGCTCTGTAATTTAGACAATGCTGTCTCCATTGCAGAGAACTTCTTGTAATATGCATCTTCCTGATCCTGCAGCTTCTGTTCCCACTTCTTGATCGTAGTGGTGTAATCACTGTATTCGGATGCCATCTCTTTATCATTGTATACTTTATAAATACTGCTTAAAGTTGAAGATTTCATCTTCGTTCCAATTGCATCGTATAAATTGGTTGTAAGCTGCTGCATAAAGGAAACGACCGTATCCGGATCAGAGTTGATCATTGCCATCAGCTTATCTTCGTTTCCGGAAGTTGCTGTATCGTCCTCATCACCGTCAATATGATATGCATTCTGCTGATTCTCCGGTGCATTCAAGAAACCCAGTGTCTTGATTCCAAAACTTGACAGATAATATTTCTTGCCATCAATCGTAACCGGCTGACTCATGGCATTCGTCATCAGATTCATGACACTTTCCAGACTGTCATCACGACGGAGCAATGAAGATTTAATTTTCTCTTCCCACTTCTCAACTTCTGAATCAGACATTGCACTCTTTTCATCATCTGTCAAAGGCTCATATCCCTTTGCTGTATCCGCATTGTAAAGTGATGTCATTTCGTTGATCAGAGAATTGTACTGTGTCAGGAAACTCTTGATCTTATCGTAAATTGCCTGTGTATCGGTCGCAGTTGTGACGGTAATCGCATTGGTATCCCCATCTCCGGTTGCCTGCATTGCAGTAATGGAAAGTCCGTTGATAGAGTAGGTATTCAGTGAACTGGTGTATGTAATACCGTTTAATTTAATTTCAGAATCACAGCCATCAATCTTCTTAGCACCTGAATTGGTATATTGAGAGCTCTGATCCATAATTTCTTTTGAATTCTGTACTTTCTTTACAAATGCAGTTAATGCTGTTGTATAGTCTGATGAAGTTGAATCCATTGCAGCCAGATCTGCAAGTACCGAATTATCATCCATCGTTTTCTGTGCTGTGGTCATGGTCGTCTGATTCTTTGTAATGACCTCCGCATATTTGTTTGTCACCTTTGTAACATCACTTGCTTTACCTGTTTGATATGCCTGCTGAATGGAATCAATGATATTCTTTCTGGAATATTCATCATCAGCAGCCAGTGAATCCTCTGCACTTTCATACACATTGACTTTCTCAATATTAGATGTCAATTTAGAAACAACCTCATCGGTAAGTGTATCCTTCTTATCCTCTCTAATCTTACTGAGTACATCTGCGGAACGTTCGATACCTGTTGCTGCAGTTCCCTGTGTATATTTCATCTCTGTAATATCTTCTGTTGTACAATCTGACACAGCAACTGTTTTTCCACCACTGACTACATTTTTATCACTATCTACTTCCTTAAAAGTGGTTCCGTCTAATATATAATTTTTTCCATCTGTTCCTGCATATGTTCCGTTATCATTCGGTGTATACACAACTCCGTTTTTATCTGTATACTTATCCCCAATCTTATGCGATGTACCTGTAGCATTATAATATGCCACATTTTCTTTGATACTGATCGTCTGTGTCGTGCCATCATCTGAGATATAAGAATATTTTGCATTTCCATCATCATCCTTATCACCGGTTGCTGTCCAGACATGACCATCTTTATCTGTATAAGTTCCGTCATCATTCGCTGTATAGGTAAGATTATCGCTTCCCTGATAAGTTACAACTTTCTGTATATACTGTTTGGTTCCATTATTATCATACGCGTAAATCGTATTACCATCAGCATCTTTGCCTGCTTCTGTGTATACATTCCCAGCCGCATCCATCACAGAATTCACTCTCTGGGTTGCACTCATGCCAAGTAAAGTTTTAAGTTTCTTCTGATCAGTATCAGATAAACCGCTGTTTTTTAACGCATCCATCATCTCTGTATATGCTGTTGCATATCCATATGCAGATGTAAGATTTGTATTCTGTGCAGATGCTGTCTTATATGATTTCTGCGCATCCTGGTATTTTTTGATAGCATCCACTACATTCTGCTCTATTTGTGTGCCATCTGTACCATAATACTGCGTGTAAGACTTGTATGTTGCATTTGTTGCATCCGAACCAACAGCCAGTCCCATCTGATACAGCGCTCTTGCACCTTCTGTATTTCCACCGGTCAGGGTAAAATCATTATCTTTTCCGGTATCTTTAGAACTGATAAAAATACGATGATTTGTTTCATCAAAGTTTGCACTGACACCGGCATCTTTTAATGATGCAATCACATCACCAACGGTTGATCCCTGTGTCAATGTAATCTCTTTTGTTGTACCATCACCCTTTGTCAGATTGATCTTTGCATCTCCACCTGTATAACCTAGTTCAGCAAGTGTTGTGGATGTCGTCGTCTTGCTTGAAAGCTGTGCTCCGGTCAGATAACCTGCCTGTGCAACTTTAATAATGTTTAACTGCTGTGTTCCGGTCGGTGCATTATTTCCTGCCTTTACCGTTGCCTTGGTAGAATCGGAAACAGTTGTTGATTTTAAATTATATGCGGTAGATAATTTCATGTTGCCGACGCTGCTGTAAAGACTGTAAATCTTCGTATTCAGTGTTTTCCACGCATCCTGTTTCCAGGATAATTTTGTCTGTGCCTTTTTGTATTTATTCGTCTTATAGTTGTATGAAGATACCAGAGCTGAAATGATAGCTTCTGTATCAAGACCTGATGTCAGACCGGTAATTCTGATTGGCATATTATCACTCCTATCTGATGAAAATTCCATCTGTTATTGTGTATACTCTATAGACAGTCCGTACTGTCTTTGTTTACATTTTCTCGTCCACCAAAAGTCCTGCGACTTCCCAGACTTTTGCGATCATATCAAGTGTTTTCTCCGGTGGATATTCCTTTAAGACTTCTTTCGTGTCCTTGTCCACAATCTTGATCATAACGCGGTTCGTGGCATCGTGGATGCCAAAGACTGCTTCCGAATTGTGTGCTCTCTTATTGATCTCTTCTACAGCTTTCCGGATCTGGGTGTTATTTCCTGCTCCTACGAGTGTTTCCTGCTCCTCATCCTTGTCGTTTCTGGCACTCAGACTGTTTTTGGTATCCGTACTGTTTTTGTTTTCTGCCTTCCATGGAGTCGTGATGTTCTCCACTGTCTGCGTTGTGCCGCCTGTAGCACTTCCGCTGCCTGCAGCACTGCTATTTCCTGCTGCAGCTGCCTCTACGGATTTGCCGTAAGATGCTGTCGATGTTTCCTGTATCCGTTGAACTCCCATGATTCTGACCTCCGTTTCCATGGTATTCTCAGCTTCTTTCTGCTGTGATTCACACTTCCCTGTGTCTATCTGTGCATGCCGGCTATCTTGTGGCCTGTATGCTAATCTACTTAATCTGTGATTTATATCGGTTTCTTTGCGTATAAAATTAATACCGGAGCCGCATTTTTCTGCCTGTATAACAGAATGCACGGAACGAGGTACGAGTGAACAGTAACAATGTACGCTCAGCGGTCATTCTATTATTGTGAATTATGTGCTCCGGTATTTTCTTAGAGCAGATCCTTTAAAGATGCGATCGCATCGATATTGAGAGCTGCCTTATTTTCATTCTGAATCTGAAGATATACTTCCTTGCGGTATATCGGCACTTCTTTCGGTGCAGATATGCCGATTTTCACCTGATCTCCGCGGATCTCAAGCACTGTGATCTCGATATTGTTATTTACCACCAGAGACTCACCCTTTTTTCGTGTCAATGCCAGCATTTTTATTCCTCTGCTTTCTTTCTGCCTTTTACAGCTTCATATACATTAAACTTGATCGGATAATCATCCTCAACAATCACCTGGCAGCCCTTTCTGGTATCTGTATTGATTACCAGCGGTGCCTTTAAATTAACGGTTGTATCTTTTTTATCCGCCGCTGCTGTCAGCGTTACAAGTATGTAGGTGTTATCCTCTGTAAGATCTCCAAGTGGGATCAGCATTTCATTGCTGACCGATGGTGCATAATCCGGTTTCAGTTCATTTGGATGCATGACCGGAAAAGCAACTTCCGGTTCATCCATGGACTGAAACCACATGATTGAGGATGGCGTTCTTTCTTTTTCTTTGTCAAAAATCAGTGTAAATTTTCTCAGATCCGGAAATCCGATCATTCCATTCTCTAAAGTGATGATCTTCTCCTCATCGATATCTATCTCCCCAAAAAGCCTTGTGTTCGCTTTCATTCCCTTTTCCTCCTGATGCAGTCTGTATGATCACGACACGCATTCTAAAAATAGTGCTGTCATTTTACTGTTAATCTATTTTACAGATAGCTGAGCAGTGTCACCTGATTTACTTTTGAAGCAGCCTGCAGTGATGACTGATAAGCAGTGTATGCCGCTGTATACTCCAGAATGATATCTGAAAGTTCTCGGTCTTCATTCTTGGACTTTAACTCTTCCATCGTTTCCTGCTCATTTGACATACGGTTTTTTGTCAGCGCAAGGCTCTGTCCTTTGCTTCCGACGTCTGTCAATGCAAGATTGACTTTATTCAGGTAAGTATCGCAGTTCCCAATATAGCTGTTATAGAGTTTCTGCATATTATCATTTGCATAATCACGCTCTTTTTCGGCTGCTGCGATCCACTCTTCTAATTTTGCCTGACAGTCATCGGAAGAATATTCCTGCATTTTCTTCATGGCATTTAAATCTGTCACTTTCTGTTCTGCGTCAAGCGAACGCTGTACAGCATCGATCAGCTCATCCACATCCCTGCTGAGTCCATGATCAAATACATTTGATGCCTCTGTATTGACAGTAAGTGTCTGGTTTGCAGCCACTACATAATCGATATCCTGATAGATCTGATTGCCATCTTTATCATATTTCTCATACTTTAACTTATTGTTCGTATCTGTAATATTCGTGCAGTTGTAATAATATTCCGGACGAAGTTCACCATTTGTAAATCCGGTCTTTGTATAGGAAATATCCAAAGATGCTTTATTAGTGGAAAGTGTATCTGCTGCTGTTTTGCTGAATACCATTTCTCCGGTATTACGGATCAGCACTGCCTCTCCATCTGCAATGTCATATGATTTTGGTGTTTTCGTAGATGCTTCTAACCATTTATCATAAGAATCATATACGGTAACATTCATATTTCCCGTCTTATTGACAGGCGTTGTCCCTGTTGTATCTGTATAATTGTAACTGATCGTTACCGTGCTGCCATTTGCAGAGGTTTTTGTGGTAGTTCCTGCTGCATCTGTCACATCCAGGCTGTCAATGCTGTCATAGCCAAGACGGATTCTATTATAAGCAGCCTGGGTTGGAGAAGCGATCTTTGTGCCATCTAACACATCTGCCTTATTTCCCGGAACTGTAACATCATTTCCATAATACCGGTGTTCCTGCAGATCAGCATACGACATCTTCTGGTCGATCTCGTATGAAGTCTTTTGTTCGTCTTCCGTGAATGTCAGCTTTTTATTTGTGCGGTATCCGGTAAATACTGTTCTGCCGGCATAGTCTGCATTTCCCTCTGCATATACTTTGTCACGAAGTTTTTCCAGCTGTGTCAGGATTGTTTTCCGGTTGTCTGTCGTCAGGGAATCCTGGGCACCGTATTCACACTGGGTACGGATCGTCTTGATCACTTCCTGCATACTGGTGATCGCAGTCTCTGTTACATCTAACCATGACTCTGCATCCGGAATGTTCTTCTCGTAGTACTGGTCGATCTCACTTAAGGTACTGCGCAGACGGAGTGCACGGATCGCTGTTACCGGGTCATCAGAAGGACGCTGTATTTTTTTCTGGCTGGTCATCTGATTGTTCAGTGTGTCCACATTTCCTTTATTTCCATTGATATTAATGGATGTATTATGCAATATGATATTATTTGTAATACGCATTGCCATTTCCTCCTGTTATAAATCCGTTTATACTCCGGTTTCCTCGATCAGTTTGTCATATACTTCTGCCATAACTGAGATCATCTTGGATGATAAATTGTAGGCATTCTGGAACTTGATCAGATCAAGTGCTTCCTCATCCTCATCCACACCGGAAACAGACATTCTCTGTGTCTCAAGCGCCGCCTGTATATTTGTATAATTGTTGCTGAAGATCGTAGACTGCTGTGTATCAATGGAGATATCAGAAATCATACATTTCAGGAATCCTGATGCATTTCCTGCACGGAATAAAACCGTATCACTCTTTAATTTTGCCAGATCTTCAACCAGTTTATACTTATCTACACCATCTTCTGTATCGGTCTTATACTGTGCAGCAAGTTTAGATGAATCTTTTACACAAATGGAAGAAACGCAGATATTGGATGCTGTCAGTTTGTAATATGAGCTGGCACCACAGTCTGTTGTGTTTCCATTATTCTTATCGCTCTTTCCTAATGCATATTCCTCGCCGGTTACCTGATCTGCCCCGGTAAAGAATGAATAATAATCGGTTGCATTTCCGTCTAAATCCTGTCCTTTTAACATAATATCATTAAACAAAGAACAGAAAGAACGTAAAAACTGGTTCATCTGTGACATGTAATACGGAACACCCATGGTATCAACAGAGTTTCCGATGGATGCCTGCATTCCATCTACCTTATTGGACTGCTGCTGGCTTAATGCATCTTCAAGTTCAAATGTATAGGATGTGATCTTGCCATTGGCGTCTGTCTCAAAAGTAAAGTTTGTATAATTGTAATCTTTTCCGTAAATGGTAAGTGTACCGCTCTCAGGCACCGTCATTGCCTCAATGTCTGTGATGGAAGGACTGACAACTTTCACATGTTTGCTGTCGATCACTCTTGCCTCACCGGTAAAGTTCTCTCCGTTATTACCATCACGGATATCAAACAATGCCTTTAAGGTACCTGACATGGAACTTGCTCCCGCTTTGAAACTGTTTCCGGTTTTTTCCCATTTAACATCATATAAGCCATCCATATCGGACTGGTTTACTTTATTTTCCCTTGCAACGCATTGTAATGTTTCATAATCGTAGGTATCGACTAATACCTGTCCACCAATCTTAACTGTAAAGTAATTGGCACCTGTTGGCAGTTCCGGATCATTTGAATTCTGTACCGGAAGTTCCTCTGCCTCTGTCGGAACAATTTCGGATAACTCATCGATCAATAGTGCTCTCTGGTCACGAAGCTCGTTTGCATAACCGCCCTGGATCTCAATGACGTTGATCTGATGATTTAAACTTGCAATCTTTTCTGCGATGGAATTGATATTCTGAACCGTGGACTTGATCTCCTCGTTGGCATTATTCTGAATATCTCCCAGACCGGATGCAACGCTGTTAAAGAATGTTGCAAAGTTCTGGGCACTTCCGATAAACTGCTGACGTGTATTCACATCTCCGGCATTGTTCTTTAAGGTATCTAAGTCATTAAACATCGTGTTTAAGATTGTTGAAAAACCTTTGGAAGAATCATCATCAATAAAATAATTTTCAATCTGCTTCAGGTAATTGAGCTTCGTCTCATATAAACCGACAGATGACTGGTTGTACCAGTATTTGTTGTCATAATACTGGTTGCGAAGCTGTTTTACGGACTCGGTCGTAACACCGGTTCCCATACTGCCGTATTTTGCATAGGCACGGATGGATTCGGAAGCAACACGGTTTGCCTGCTGTTTGCTGTATCCTTTTGTCTGTACATTCGATATATTATTTGCACTCGTATTTAAGGCAACCTGATATGCACTTAATCCTGAAGATGCAATCGTTAATCCAAAAAATGTTGATGGCATGTTAACCTCCTATGCTGCTATCCAAGCTGTGTGATCAGATGCTCGATCATCTCATTAATAACATTAATAAAACGGCTGGATGCATTGTATGCGTTCTGGTATTTGATCATATAAGTCAATTCTTCATCCGAAGAAACTCCGATTACCTGCTGTCTCTGGTTATCAACTGACTGTACCGTCTGGGACAGGTTTGTTGCAGTAGAATTGTATACATTTCCGTAGGTAGCAACCTCTCCGATCATAGCTGCATAATAGTCCTTAAAGCTGTATGCCTTTGTGTCATTCGGATTGACTGTAAGGCTTTCTTTATCCCACACTGCTGCAAGTGTCGCCATCAGTGACTGGTCTACATCTCCATTCTGCCGTAAATGTGGAAGTAGTGTTTCATCTGTGATCAATGCGCTGTTCACACTTGTACTTCCCATCGTGTACTGCTTTGTAGTATCAGCCGGATCTTCTTCATTGTATAAATAATAGGTCTTTGTCTCACCAGAAGCCGGATCTGTATAGGAAACCTCCGTATAACGTTCCGTTCCAAGTCTTGTAAATAACTCCTGTGGCGGAAGTTTGCCATCTGATCCCACTGCGCATTTATCTGCATCTAAGATCTTTGTATTTGCTGTTACCGTATAAGTATTGCCATCTGCATCCGTCATGGTAACGGAATTATTTCCTGTCAGGCCTGTAATATAATTTGATGCTTCTGTATTCGGGCATAAAATATCGTTGATCGCTGTTGCAATTCCATGGAACAGCTGATCCATCTGTGCTTCTGCACGGAGCATAACCGACATGCCTGTCGTATCATCATAAGTCTTGCCGTCCACTCCAAGAATATCCTTGTAATTGGCAACTTTATCTCCTCTCGCAAGCACAAGAGCTTTGATCTCTCCCATATCGTTTTTATTTTCCGTGGAAATATCACGGTTAAAATTAAACAGATAGGTATACTCACCCTTGTCCGGATCTGACAGATGGGACCAGTATGGTGTCACAAATCCTGTCGCTTTGTCCGTCTGTTTTTCTACTTTATAGTAGCCGTTCTCATTGACAAACTCGTTGCCCTCCACGCTGACGCGCACAACACCGTTTACTTCTTCTTTATAGGAGATATCAACGAGACTTGCTAACTCATCCAGTGCTAAATCTCTTGCATCACGCAGTGTCATTGCAGTTTCAATATTTCCTGCCTCGATCTTCTGGATCTGCAGATTTAGTTCACTGATCGTCTTTCCAAGTTCATTGACCTGATCAATGTCGTCGGAAATCTGTGAATTGATATTATACTGATAACTCTTCAGTCCAGAATAAACAGCACTTGATCTGCTGGTAAAAAGCTGTGCCTTCTGAACAACAAGATTCTGATATACGCTATCCTCCGGGTATTTATATAGCTCCTGAAATGAGCCCCAGAAATCGGTTAATGCATTCTGAAAAGCCTGTCCCTCTAATTCCTGATAATAGTTCTGCACCTCTGTCAGTGCCTCACTGGTCGATGCATAAAAAGACTGACGGCTTGATTCTGTACGGTATAACCGATCTAAGAATACATCTCTTGAATGGACAACATCTCCGATCGTTACACCAAGACCGGATTGCTGATTGCTGATTGCTGCTGTTGTATTAAATGTGACATAGTCACGGTCTGCAAACAAAACGCTCTGACGCACATATCCTGTTGTGTCTAAGTTCGCCAGGTTGTTTGATGTTACGTTAAGTGCATTCTGACTGCTCTGTAAACCGGCTACGCCGATAAACATACTTCCAAAACCATTTGCCATGGTAGTTCCTCCCTGCTTTTACTATTGCTTCGCGTCGAATCCACTGCTTCCTAAGATATCGCCCGTATTGTAAGCGTTTTTATCATAGTTGGCAGTCTCAGGTGCCTGCCGCGTGCTTCTTAGCAAGGTAAGGTCAAATTCCACCATCTCCAATGCCTGTTTTAAAAGTGCTTCATTTTGTCTGTTAAGCTGCTGCATCTGCGTGCCGACCTCAAGCAGTCTGTCACGCTGTCTGGTAAGTGCTTCCTGTTCTTTTGGCTGCCTGTTAAGATATCCGATCATCTTTGTGATCGTCATCTCTTCCGGGCTCTGACCTAAGACAGTCGCCATATCCGTCAGGACACGGTTTCTTTTATTGGAAAGATTAAGAAGCACGCTCGCAGCATCCTGCTCTCTCGTCGTAACATCCGTAAGATGTTCGATATTGCCCTGCACCACTGCGTCTGTTTTTTCAGTCGCAAGTGTGATCAATTCCTGATACTGCTTCTCCTCTTTACCCAGCACATCCAAAAGCTCTTCCATTAAACTAGCCACAGATTCATCCTCACTTTTACTTTACTAAAGCATTGTACTTTTCTAATAACTTATTCGCGAAATCATTCATATCCACGTTATAATTACCAGAGTCCAACCTTTCCTTTAGCTGTGCGACTCTATCTTCCCTGATATCCGAAGCATCTGCCACTGCCTGCTTTGCGATCTGGTAATCACGTCCCATAGAAGAGATCTGCACTTCATCGCGTCCGGTGCTCATCTGCTTTGTGTTCTGCACTTTCTGCGTTTTCTCTCTATTGTAAAGTTGTGCCACCTGATTATAAGCTTCTACTCGCATAATGGCATCTCCTTTCTTCCTTGAAATTCGCTTTCTAGTGTTTATATCGGACGAATCATTTTTTTCATTAGCGCAAATATGAAAAAAGAAAATGACAGGTCACCACTTTTCGCAGTATCCTGTCATTTTTCTACTGGTATTCACGGATCAGGCAGTATTGTTTCAGTGGGAAGTTCTTCTCCACAATTCCATACACCTGAAATCCAAAGTTTTTATAAAAATCTACATTTTTTTCATTGTGTGTTTCCAACGATATCATCATGTGGTGTTCCTGCGCATATGTGATCGTTTCATCTAACAGTTTCGCAGCGATCCCATGGTGCTGCATTTCCGGATCGACTGCAAGATAAATAATATGAAGTCTCTGTGTCTGGTGCAGCTGATCGGTCCAGCTTGAGTTCAGGTAATCCCCACCCTTGATAAAATTGTGGAACGTCGCAAGTGTCGGATCTTCCTTGATCAGGAAAGCGTCCGTATGGATCGTCGCCCATGACTCCGTCAGAAAAAAGTGGAACATATTAATGTGTTCCGCCTCATCCGACACGACAAGAATGCTGTTTAACTCTTCACTGTCCGCAAAAATCTCACATGTCTCATAAAATTCATCCATATCACATTGAAATAATTCCGGCATCAGCCGTTTTCTTATTTCGGCATCCGGGATCAGCGTTTCATAGAGTGGATCATGCGCAAAACAGCGGTATAAAAGCTGCTCTAATTTTGGCAGATCCTCGCGCTGTACCCGGTATAATTTGTCCGATTTCATATTTTTCTTATCCCCTTTTTATTGTGTCAGAACATTTCCTTTACCGTCTGACTGATTTCTTTTAAAGTCTCGCAGAGACGTCTGGTCTGTTTTTTATAGCATTCCTTTAAGTAATGCAGTTCTTCCCGGTAATCTGTGTCTGCTTCTTTTCTCTTTTTCAGCAGGCATTTCACCACATGGTAGAGATCTTCATGCCCTAACAGCCTGCCGTAACCCCATTTCAGACGATCTTTGGGCTGATTGAACACATAGTCCGTAAAATGGCGGTAAACATATTCATCAAACATAAATGCATACGCATTGTTATCCACCTGATATATTTTTTCCAGTGCTTTATCCACATCAGATTGTTCCAGAGCGTTTACAGAGTCCTGCAATAAGCCAATATTTTTCCACAATATCTCATGTGGGAAAAATACCTCTCCATACCAATCAATGCGGACAAAATGATCCTGCTCCTGTTTGAATTTTACAAGCAGTTGTTTTTCTCTTTCCCTGTTTTCCGCAAAGAGCTGTTCTGCCTCTTGCATGTTACCTTCTGCAAGAAGTGCGTAGTAGCGGGTATTGATAGCGGCAGTCTCTTCGTAAGACTGTTTTGCTTTTTCCTGTGCCTCTTCTGTTACCTGAATTAATTTTTTTGTGATTGCAGCGATCTGTTCCTGTGTTTCTTCCACTTTCGCTGTGATTTCACTGCCTCCGGCAAGTATGCGCTCTAACACCGGTGTAAAATCAAGCGGCACAACTGCCGTTTCATCCAGTGCTAAGATCAGCAGTGTGAACAGCTCATGGTGCAGCCGGTAAACCGCCTCATCATAAAAATCATCATTATCAAACTGGGAATGGTAATGTGTTTCCATGAAACTTCCGCCGGTAAAATCATTGACCATGGAAGGGATTCCTGCGATTGCCATCGAAAAATCATCTGACCAGGTTTCGATCGGTGCCGTCACGCTTGTCATCTCAGGATAAGCCTTTGTCAGTTCCGGAAGTCCGTCTAAATATTCTTTTATATAATGTACATATTCATAACAGCAGCGGATTCTTGCACGCGTGCCGTGTGCCAGCGCCGGCAGCTCAAAATTCAGATCTGCGATCACTTTTCCGACCCATTCCGGATGTGCGGTAAAAATCTGCTCGTAAGCTCCGGTCGACCAGTCAAAGTTGGAATCAACAACGCCCCATTCCTCTGCCGCCATCGCACAGAACACGATCGTGTTGTTCGGCTTGAATCCGCTTTCAATCAGCGTTTTTGCAATGCCAAACATCATGGCGACTGCCGTATTATCATCTTGAAATCCACTGAAATAGGAGTCATAGTGTGCAGATAACAATACCATGCGCTCCGGGTGTTTTCCCGGAATACAGCCTGAAATGTTATAAGTCGTGCAGTCACGTTTTACCCGGCTGTCGGCTTTCAACCATACGGTTGCTTCTTTCTCTCCATCCAGCAGTTCCCGCAATAATGCAGCATCCTCCCTTGAGATGGAAAATGCCGGTGCATCCTCCGGTCCGGCGATATCCTGTGCGTTGAGTGCCTTCGCATCGACTTCTCCATAACCGCCACACTGCACAGCGATCACTGCCGCCGCACCTTTTAAATGTGCCTGATAAACCGGATAATTGATCCACCACTCATCTCTCTGGTTGATATCCACTAACACCAGTTTTCCGGTTACATCTTTCCCTTCATAATCCGCTTCTGTTCCCTTTCCAAGATACATCAGGGAAAATGCCTGCTCACCGTCCGTTACAAAATCTGTCTGATATGCCCCGAGCAATGCGGTATGCCTTTTTCCCTCTTTCGTTTCAAACGTAAGCTCCGCATTTTCAAACTCCCAGCCATCCACGGTAACCGCATTTTTACATACATCCGACAGTCCAAGTTTTTGCATCTCATCCTTTAACATTTCCCCTGTCAGGAATTCTGCCTTCGAACCCGCAGGACGGTAACCGAGTTTCTCGTTTGAGCGAAACTGCTCCATCCGTTTTGCAAGCTGGTACGAGTAATCCGTATCAATATTTTTTATGACCGCTTCCTGCATTGTCATGTGTGTCACACCTTCTTTTTTGCTTCTATTTTTGCTGTTTTTTGTGTTATCTATTTCTTTTTGTGTTCAAATTATTTCCTGTTTTTGATTATAGCACACTTTTTTGTTATGAACAGTCTTGTGGGGGGATTTTGAGCCGATATAATTATGTGGATGGGTTCGATTCGGATGGACATGGCTGTCGGTATTATTATCGGCGGTGCTTTTACAAGTATTGTGTCGTCACTGGTCGAGGATATTATCAACCCGTTTCTTGGAATTTTCGGTGGCATGAATTTTGACAAGCTGCACTGGAATATTGTTGGGGATGTCACATTGAATTACGAAAAGTTTCTGACTGCCGTGATGAATTTCCTGATCATGGCTTTTGTTGTATTTATACTGGTGAAAGCGTTAAATACCGCTGCCCGCATTGCACCTCTATCTTAGATGTAAAGGCAGTGGAAGCATTTGAGAAAAATTTGTAATTTTCATTTGCCACAGCAGATGAAAATTCAGGCAAGTAATTATACGAAATGTGAATGATACATTACACTAGTTCAGGCTGTCTGTCTTTGTGTCATGAACGATACAAAGCAGGCATGTCTGTCCATCCATTTTCCGATCAGTCCGATCACTTTTCCCATAGTAAATGCGGCTAAAATGGTTCCGATCCCAAGGCCGTCAAGATGTCCTAAAAATGCAAAGGTCAGTCCGGCTGTCACGGCAAGGCAGGTAACATCAAATCCAACTTTGATCTTAGAATAGGTAACGGATGTGATATCCGACAATTCTCTCGGGAATAAATCCGTCGGTATGATCGGCAGTTTGCATCGGTTCGACAAAGCAATTCCAATACAGAGCAAAATATAACTGATCAGAAAATAGATTACACGATATCCCGGCGTCAGCGGCAAAACATTGATCCAGCTCTCATGCACATCCAATAATTCGCTGAATGCAAATCCCACTACAAAACTGAACAGATACTGCGGCACAAATTTTTTCCGCAGGATCATGAGACTTAGCACCAGAAGTCCCTGAAATATATAAGTCCAGGTTCCAAGCGATACGCGTGTGAAAACTTCGGAAAATGCATACGGCACGCTTGATATTGCCGAGATGCCTGCACCGGAATGCAGCATCAGTACAACACCAAGACTGTTGATGGCAACTGCGACCATGAGTGCAAGTTCCCCGCGGACCGTGCGGCGGGATTTTTCTTTCTGTATTTCTGTTTCTTTCATTTTAAATATTTCCTCCCGGGGAAGTTTTTACAGAAGTCCTGTTTCTGCATTTATGGCCATCCCCAAATTTCAGAAACACTTTACACCTTTCTAATTCATTTAACAAATCAATAGTTTTTATAGTTTGATAGACAGTATCTATTAATCGTGATAAAATGAGCAAAACAGGAAGGAAAATCCTCTCCTCGCCATTGGGCAAATTTTACCATGTAAAATTGGATTTTGCTTCGCAAAACAAGGAGGATTGCCATGAACTTATTCCAGCTTCGTTATTTTGTAACTTTAGCAAAAATGCAGCACTACACAAGGGCTGCACATGAACTTTGTATCACACAGCCGAGTTTAAGCCATGCGATCTCGCAGTTGGAGGCAGAACTTGGCGTGGCACTTTTTGAAAAAAGCGGACGCAATACTACACTCACAAGTTTTGGGGAAGAGTTTTTAATCTGCGCAAACCGCACGCTTGCCACATTGGATTCCGGAGTTTCATCCCTGCAGCGGAGCGCACGCGGTGACGGATTGATCCGGCTTGGCATGCTGCGTTCCCTCGGTATCAGTTTCATTCCGCAGCTTGCCGCGCGTTATCTGGCATCCCATCCTGAGCATGATGTGCGTTTTACATTTCATACCGGCTCGACCGGCGATCTTGTCAACGGTCTCTCGGCAAGGGATTATGATCTGATTTTCTGTTCCATGCCGCCGGAGACAGAATCGTTAGACACTGTGCCGATCACCCACGAGGATCTGGTACTTATCGTTCCAGGCCATCACCCACTGGCAGCAAAACAGTCCGTTGCATTGACGGAAACGCTCATCTATCCACAGATTTATTTTTCCCACGGTTCCGGTATGCGTGACGTTGTGGACCATCTGTTTTCACAGATCAATGCAGTACCGCAGATTGCCTATGAGACAGAGGAAGCCGAGGTGATTGCGGGACTCACTGCACAGGGTTTTGGCATTGCCGTCGTTCCTTATATGGATCTTTTATTAAAGCTGGATGTGAAGATTCTGCAGATCAGTGCGCCTGTATGGGAGCGTAATCTGTATATGATTCATGACCGGCAGGCGTTTATGCCGCCTGCCGTAAGAAATTTTTGTGAATTTGTTTTAAAAGAATGTGAGTATCCTATGATACCAGATTAATTCTGCCACAGGATCTGTTGTTTTGTGAGCATTGGATAATGCACCGGAACACTTCCGTCAAGATCTTCTCTGTGCATGTCCACCGCCGTGATCTGGCTGTTGGAATATGTGGTGTAGTAATAAATTCCACGGCTTGCATTACAGCAGGAGGTGTAGATCGTGATCTCATATTTTCCATCGGATACCTCGCAGCAGCCTCTCTGCTGGTCGACAGATCCTAAGATATGGAAAAACTGTGCCACACTCTCCTCCTCGGAATCGTCAGAAACTGCGTTCATTTTTGTAAACGCGACTCTCGCAAAACGGGAAGCTGATGAAAGATCACCCGGCAGTCCTAATGCTCCCATGCCACGACTGTACATATTCAGATCCAGTTTATCCGTAAAATGATTTTCCGGCTGTTTTGGTGACAGTCCCATGTAATTATTCAGCATAAACATCTGCTGCTCAAATGGCGGATTGTTTGTCAGGACACCAACCGGATTTTCATGGATATGCAGTCCGTCTTTCATGGATTCTACTGTAATCGCTCCACTCTTATCTGAGATGATCCAGTGTAGCATGCCGGACGGCAGATTTTCACTGAACGGCGTATCCACAATATTTAAATCTGCAATCAGCTCCCGCACCTCATCTAACGTTGCGCACTGCGCAAGCACCCATGGAATAAATTCAAAGGATGCCACATTTTTTTTACCGCTTTCTTCCTTATGATAATATGCATTGCCGACAAAATTAAGTCCCGCCATGCCGACGCCTTTTTCGTTCACCGCATCATAATAAAGCGGATAATCTCCTGCCATGTGCGCCATGCCAATGATCGCATAATGTTTTTCCAGATTTTCCGTGTGACGGAAATGAAATGGATAATTCCGCGGTGTCACCGCGATTTCCTCGCCATAAGAAAATTCATAATCTAATGTTCTTCCAAAATAAAAGTCTTTCGTCAGGTAAGTTGCTGCTGTACACATAAAATTCTCCATTCTTATATTGTTTTCAAGCCGGGGCTTTCGTGCGAAAAATCTAGCCAATCTCGTCCACGTTTGCCCCACGCAGTTTAATTCCGTCTGTCTGTTTTAAATCCTGCTGGTATGGATTCGACTCATTATAATATCTGATCTGTGTGTCCGTCACACCACCGGAAATATAAGAACGGCCACATTCCGGGCAGACCGATGTCTGGACTCTGACGGATGCAGATACCACTTCGCCGTTTTGCGTGGCAGCTTTGTGATACGCATTGGAAACATGCTGCCCCTCATGTGCCCTGACAGCAGAAGATGCCGCTTCCGGTGAAATATGCGCAGCATTTTTAAAGGAAACATTCGCTTCGTTAGAGCCATCAACATATTTGCGGTTTTTACAGGTCTGGCACTCCGTGGTCTTAGATTTATCAACCGCACCTTTTTTTCCCAGCTCATCTTTATTATTAACATTATTCCGCTGATTTAAATTATTATCATAGGAATCTGTGATATTCCATTTGTATCCATCCACGCCACCGATCATAACGCTCCTCCATCCCCATAGGTCTTTTATACCCAAGATTCATCATACGGCAAATCTGCAATTCAATATGCCAATTTTTACAGTTACGATAATATGCGGCATATATGAAATTCATCCTGCTAATTTTCATAACTGCCGGTTTCAAAATTGCTCGTTCACCTTTATTATACGCCCGATCTTACCGTCTTTCAATCCGTCTTCTGATTCTCCTCCATAAAACAGCCGACAAAATAACTGCTGCATAATCCGTCAATGCCTGTCCGTAAATGACACCGTTTAACCCCATACACGCATTTAACAGGTACAAAAGCGGTATCAGAAGCAGTCCCTGACGCATAACGGAAAGTATCGTCGCCGGAAATGAATTTCCTACTGACTGCATACAGTTCATATTGACAAATAACAGCCCTATGACCGGCCCGGAAAGCATGTAGGCGATCAGCATTTTCACGCCATAATACACAACTTCCCCGTCACTGATGAACAGCCTTATGATCGGCTCCCGTAAAACAAAAAACAGCGCCGTAGCTAAAATGCCGACAATGACACAGCATTTTTTTGTATACCGTTCCACGGAAACAAACCGCTTGTGATCTCCAGAACCATAGTTATATCCCAGAAGCGGCTGCACTCCGTTTGCCAGTCCCATCTGTAAAAATGTGATAAACATGTTTGCCTTAAACACGATGCCGATCGCCGCCACCTGCAGCGGATCGCCGGTCTGTCCGACGAAAAAAGTATCCGCCATGTTGTATACAACTGTTACCAGACTGCTGATCACACTCGGGATCGCCATCTTTGCAACCGCCTTCGGGACTGGAAGGCTGCTCATCAGTTCATTTTTTCTCCTTTCTTTCGGTGGTTTTTCATGAAAAAACGCTTTCATACTAATTACCATTTCTACACCGATATTATCCTCAATATATAATGGGCGAAAGTTCCTTTGTCCAAGTCTCTTTCGCCCATTTCTTCTTTCTTTTTAACATTTTCACAGCCATTTCGGGCGAAAACATCTTCTGTTCTCCTGTTTTCGCCCTGATTTTTTCATTTTCGTGGGCTATTGGCTTCATCCTTATAACGCTTTCGCCCATTCTCTTCTAAATCTCCATTGGTCTTCGATAAAAATGGGGGAATCTCTTTCGTTTTCACTTCATTTCACCCATTTCTTCCTTTTTATACCCCCTGCACGATTTCATTTAAGAAATACGCATGCACCCTTGCATCTTCACTCACTTCCGGGTGAAAACTGAGCGCAAGCTGGTTTTTGTAGCGGACTGCTACCGTATTGCCATCCACTATCGCCAATGTCTCCACCTGCGGATTTAAAATTTCATCAATATATGGTGCACGGATAAAATTCATCCGGTAAGTTCCAATGTGTGCAATCTCTGCGTCCGTGACAAAGCTTCCGAGCTGTCTGCCATAGGCGTTGCGCTTCACGCTTACCGGCAGGGTTTTTAAATACGCTCTGTCATCGTTGGAAACACGCTCTGCTAAAAGGATCAGCCCTGCACAGGTCGCAAGCACCGGTGTACCCGCTTCGATCAGTTCTTTTAACTGGTCAAACATGCCAAGATCTCTAAGCAGTTTTCCCTGTACCGTGCTTTCACCTCCGGGAAGCACGATCCCCTGCAGTCCGCCATTCTGCACAGACTCTTCAAAATCCTTTTTCTGACGGATCAGGAATGTATCCGCGCCAAGCCCGTCAAGCATCGCCCGATGCTCCGCAAATGCGCCCTGCACCGCAAGGATTCCGATTGATACTTTTTCTGACATGATATTCTCCATTCTTGCGCTGTTTTTTGCGCATCTCAAGTTTGTGCGTAAGCACAAATCTTGCGTGTGAAAAATCTTATTTTTCACACTAATCTCCATTTCTGAGCAATTTATTTCCCACGCTCTGCCATAAGCAGCTGTATCTCGTCCTCGTTGATGCCGACCATCGCTTCTCCTAAATCTTCAGATAACTCTGCAATCAGTTTTGCATCATTGTAATTGGTCACTGCCTGTACGATTGCTGCTGCACGTTTTGCCGGATTGCCGGATTTGAAGATACCCGAACCTACAAATACGCCCTCGGCACCAAGCTGCATCATCAATGCTGCATCTGCCGGAGTTGCCACACCGCCTGCCGCAAAATTTACAACCGGAAGTTTTTTGTGGTCATGCACATATTTTACAAGATCATATGGAACCTGAAGCTGTTTTGCCGCCTCAAAAAGTTCATCCTCACGCTTTGCCGCAACTGCCGCGATCTCGGAGTTGATCAGTCTCATATGATGTACCGCCTGAACCACATCACCGGTTCCCGGTTCCCCTTTGGTACGGATCATCGCTGCACCCTCAGCGATTCTTCTGAGTGCCTCTCCTAAATTTTTTGCTCCGCAGACAAACGGCACCTGAAATTTTGTCTTGTCAATGTGGTAAACATCATCTGCCGGAGAAAGCACTTCACTCTCGTCAATGTAATCGATCTCTAATGCCTGTAAGATCTGTGCCTCCGCAAAATGACCGATTCGGCATTTTGCCATAACCGGAATGGAAACCGCACCCTGAATCTCCCTGATCAGCTTCGGATCACTCATTCTTGCCACACCGCCTGCCGCTCTGATATCCGCCGGGATCCGCTCTAATGCCATAACCGCACATGCTCCTGCTGCCTCTGCGGTTTTTGCCTGCTCGGCATTTGTGACATCCATGATGACACCACCCTTTAACATCTGTGCCAGTTCACGGTTTAATTCATACTGCTCTTTTGTATTATTTATATTACTCATAACTAACTTTCTCCTTTTTCAGACAACCAGTTTGATTTTCTGCGCAGTTTTTCAAACAGTTACTCTGTATCAATTTCTTTCCGGATCCTGATGTTATGAAGTATAAGAAAAAACTGGATGCATGAAAACATCCAGTTTTTTCTTTTTCAGCCATGCCAGTTTGTAATTAACATGATCTGAGCATTCATTTTTTATTTCAATCCATGATACCATATCAGCACCAATAAATCTTCTATGCCCGGACTGCCCAGCGCATCTTCGTAGACCGCGCTCTTCCATTCTGTGCACATTCCTGTGCACTCGGTCTTACAACATCTTTTGAATAATCTGCATAAATTCCTGCACGACAGCCTTCTTTTAATGCTTTTTTGACCAGTTTATCCTCCCCAGAATGAAACGTGAGGATTGCCACACGTCCCCCTGGTTTTAAGGCGTCTGGCAGTTTTTCCATGAATTCATATAAGACCTCAAACTCACGGTTCACATCGATGCGGAGTGCCTGAAATGTACGCTGACAGGTCTTTTTGATCGTGTCTTTTTTTTCTTTTTCCGGCAGAAAATCCAGTGTTTTTTCAATCACTTCGCGCAATTTTGTCGTCGTGTCGATCCGGCTGCCCTTTCGTATCTCGTCGGTGATCGCCTTCGCAAGCTCCTCACAGTAAGGTTCATCGGAATTTTCATAGAGCATTCCGGCAAGTTCCTCCCTTGTGATGGTATCAAGACGTTCTGCCGCGCTGATTCCTGCTTCCTGATTTAAGCGCAGGTCAAGTGGGCCATCCACCTTAAAGGAAAATCCACGCTTTGGATTGTCGATCTGCATGGAAGATACACCCAGATCCGCTAAAATGAAATCAAAACCGCCGGCTTCTTTTGCGATCTCATCGATCGTACAGAAATTCTGCAGCCGGATCGTCAGGATATCCTCTCCGTACCCGAGTTCTTCCAGTCTCTTTTTCGTCTTGGCGGACTCCTCCGGGTCAACATCGGTTGCATAGATATGCCCCTGTCCGTTCAGACAGGCAAGCATTGCTTTTGTATGCCCTCCATATCCTAACGTAGCATCAAAACCGGTCTCGCCCGGCTGGATATTTAAGGTATCAAGAATTTCCTGCACCATAATGGAAATATGCATTCCTGCCGGCGTGTTTCCCTTTTTGATGACATGTTCGATCGTATCCTGATATTTTTCCGGCTGAAGTTCTTTATATTTCTCTTCAAACTTCTTGGGGTATTTTCCCTTGTAACGTACACGCCTCTTGTGCGGTGTCTGCTGTTCCTGTTCCATATGTCTGTCCTTTCTGTTTCCAAATCATGGTTTCAAAAAAATATTTCTTATGATGATCTCAAAACCACCCTTTTCCATCAACAACTAATGTCTTTCATTATAATTGCTGGATTGGAACAATTCAATGCCTGATTGCTTTGCGCATTATAAAAAATCCCACAACACAAAAAATGCCCTCTTCTGAGAGACATTTACCCGCCTGCTTAGAAAAGAGCATTTTTACTTCATCTGAAATTGTATTCACTGACAAACTGCATGTAATCTCAAATTACATGTAATCCCAAATTATATGTAATCCTAAATTACATGTAATCCTAAATTACATAGAATCCCAAGTTTACACCATCATCCGTATCTACTAGATATTCAGCAGATCACTAAATACTTTCAGTGCACCGTCTGTCTCATGTGCAAGAACACGTTTTGCAAGGACTTTACCAAGCTGAACACCTTCCTGGTCGAAGCTGTTTACATTCCATAAGAATCCCTGGAACATAATCTTATTCTCGAAGTGTGCTAATAACGCACCAAGAGAGCCAGGATTTACCTGATCACCGATAATGATGCTGGATGGACGGCCGCCCTCGAAGTTCTTGTTGCGGTTCTCATCGGATTTACCACATGCAAATGCAACGATCTGTGCTGCAACGTTTGCACACAGTTTCTGCTGGCTTGTGCTGTCCTGGATCACAACATCGGTTCCGATCTGGTTATTCTTAAATCCAACGAACTGAAGTGGAACAATGTCGGTTCCCTGATGTAATAACTGGTAGAAAGAGTGCTGTCCATTTGTTCCTGGCTCACCAAAGATCACCGGGCCTGTCGGATAGCTGACCGGCTCACCGAAGCGGTTTACAGATTTACCGTTTGACTCCATGTCAAGCTGCTGTAAATGCGCAGGGAAACGGTTTAATGCCTGGGAATATGGCAATACTGCAGTGCAAGGATAACCTAAAACGTTTCGCTCATATACACCGATCAGTGCATCAAGCATCTCAGGGTTCTTTAATACATCTTCATTTGCGGAAAGTTTATCTTCGGCTGCTGCACCCTCTAAGAACCGTGCAAATACTTCCGGTCCGAATGCCAGGGATAAAACGGCTCCGCCGACTGCGGAAGTGGAAGAGAAACGTCCTCCGATATAGTCATCCATGAAGAAAGCTGCCAGATAGTCATCGCTCTTTGCAAGCGGGGATGTCTCACTGGTAACTGCGATCATATGTTTCGAAGCATCTAATCCTGCTTTCTTTAATGCGTCTTTTACGAAAGATTCATTTGTTAATGTCTCAAGTGTGGTACCTGATTTGGAAACCAGTACGAAAATAGAGTGTGCCACATCAATGGAATTTAAAACTGCTGCTGCATCATCCGGGTCAACGTTGCTGATGAATTTTGCTTCCATCTTGAATGTGTTGTTTTTCTTTGCCCAGTTTTCTAATGCAAGATACATAGCACGAGGACCAAGATCACTGCCGCCGATACCGATCTGAACAACTGTTGTAAACTTCTCACCTGCTGCGTTTGTGATCTCGCCTACATGTACTTTGTTTGCAAAATCAGCAATGCGGTTCTGCTGCTCTACATAAAAAGCACGTTTGTCCACGCCGTCAGCGTTTACTGCATCACCAAGCTGTCCACGTGTCATATGATGAAGTACCAGACGTTTTTCACCGGTATTTACAACTTCACCATTGTAGAGAGCCTTAAATTTCTCTGCAAGCTGTGCCTCTTTTGCAAGTTTTACGAGTGCATCAAGCACATCATCATCAACAGCTTTTGCTGCATAATTGTAAGAAAATCCCTCAGCCATAGGAATGCTGTAATTTTTTACACGCTCTGCACCGTTCTCGCCTGACATTACTTCTGCAAGGTTTACGCGGGAAGCCTTTGAAAGTTCCTTATAGGAATCAAGGGTGTCTAAGTTGTTCCAGGTAATCATAATGTCCTCCTTGTTTTTCAGAGAGAAATACCCGCTCCATAAGAATCGCGCATTTTCCTCCATAAATATATTTTTAGGTACTTAAAATTTTTTTAGCTTAAGTGATTATACTATTAAATATCTGCAAGTTCAAGCCTCTGCCTTAAGATCGCGAAAAATTACTAAAAAAATTAAAAAATTGTGCACTTACGACCATGTCTGTAATTTTCAGATGGACATTATTTTCCCTTTTTGAACGATGTTTTTTATCTGCAGATCTTTATCCAGCAATAGCAGGTTTCCATAATTTCCAACTGCAATCCTGCCGTAATCTTTCTCCACACCGATCGATTCTGCAGGATTTTCAGTTGCTGCCAGGACTGCATCCTCGAGCGGTATTCCCATATTCAGTACACAGTTTTTCATGCAGTCAAACAGGTTTGTGACACTGCCTGCGATAACACCCGGATCTTTTGTCAGGACGGCTTTTCTGCCTTTTACGGTCACGCCCTGCCCGCCAAGCTGGTAGTCCCCGTCCAAAAGTCCCGTAGCTTCCATACTGTCTGAGATCAGAATGACTTTATCTGCCCCGAAAATGCGGAATGTCGTTCTCACCATCGCCGGATGAATATGAATACCGTCTGCGATCAGTTCCACCTCGGCTCCTGCCTCAAGTGCCGCTATGATGGGTCCCGGCTCCCTGTGATTGATCCCCGGCATGGCATTATAGAGGTGTGTCATATGGCCCACGCCTTTTTCCAATGCCTCGCGCGCCGTATCGTAATCACTGCAGGTATGCGCGATAGAGATTTTTACCTTGTCATGGCACTGTTCGATAAATTCCATCGCACCTTTTTCTTCCGGTGCAATATCTACCAGTTTGATCAGCCCGCCGCTTCTCTCCTGCAGACGCAGAAACATTTCTTTATCTGCCGGCATAATATATTCCGGATTCTGCGCCCCGGCTTTTTTTAAATTGATAAACGGGCCTTCCATATTGATGCCGACTAAATCCGCTCCGGTATCTTCTTTGTAATCTGCCGCCTTGTCCATGACATGTCCTAAGATTTCTTCATTATAGGACATTGTCGCCGGGCAGATGGCAAGAACACCGTTTTTTGCCTCATACTCTGCTATTTTTAACAGTTCTTCTTTCGATGCCTGACAGAAATCATAGCCTACCGCCCCATGAAAATGAATATCCACAAGTCCCGGTATCGCATACATGCCTTCCCCGTCGATCACATCCTCATCTGTGGCAGTAATCTGACCGTTCTCTGCGATCTCTGCGATCCGTTCATCTTCGATCCTGACATCTTTCTTTTCAAACTTATGATCTTCTGTATAAACCAATGCATTTTTTATGATCATTTTGGATTTTCCCCCTTTTAAATCTCCGAAAGTGCATCCTCATCTGCGATCAGTGTGAAATCCGGATGCATCTGCAGAATGGATGCCGGGACTTCCGGTGTGACCGGTCCGGTAAATGCTTTTTTGATGATATCCGCCTTGTTTTTTCCATTTGCGATCATGATGACTTTCTTTGCCTGTACGATTGGCAGGATACCCATGGTATATGCCTGACGCGGAACTTCATCCTTACTCTCAAAAAATCTCTTGTTTGCCTCGATCGTGCTCTCCGTCAGTTCCACACAGTGTGTATTTTTTTCAAAATGATCCGCCGGTTCGTTAAAACCGATGTGTCCGTCCAGACCAATTCCAAGAAGCTGCATATCAATACCACCGGCTGTTTCTATGATCTTGTCATATTCCCTGCAGACTTCCTCACTGTTAAGATTTTCTCCGTTTGGAATGAAAATGTGGTCTTCCCTTACATTTACATGTTTAAACAGATTTTCCTGCATAAAACTCCAGTAGCTCTGTTCGTGGTTTCTTTTGATTCCTCTGTATTCATCCAGATTGATCGTTGTAACTCCGGAAAAATCAACCTCACCGTTGTTATATGCTTCCACAATCTTTTTATATGCCCCCACAGGTGAACCACCGGTAGCAAGTCCCAAAACCGCATCCGGTTTTAAATTTACCTGTCCTAAAATCATATTTGCCGTCTTTACAGAAACCTCATCATAGTTTTTTACTTTAATAATTCTCATGTTGTTTTCCTCCCTCTCCTTACTGGTATGAATCATATGACATCATAAAACGCTCTTTTACCGGCTTTGTATCAACCCCACATAACAGGCAGCACATGATACATGCGCCATATACCGGTGGATAGTCCGGAACGTCTAATTCAATATCCGGATGCAGCATCTCTTTTAACATTTCCCGGAATGCCGGTTTCTGTTTTAAAATTCCGCCGGATGCAACCACATATTTTCCGACATCATAATGATCCACGGCAAAATTGATAAGTTCTGCTAAACATGCTGCATTGTTCTTTAAAATCGGCTCTGCGATTTTATCCCCATTTTCATATGCCAGAAATACGCACGGCGTAAATGAAGCGATATAGGACTGGTTTTTACTGTAGATGTCCTGGATGCTCTCCCATACCGTATTCCCTAATTTTTCCTCAACAAGATCCGTCAGTATTGTATGTTCTCCGATCCCGTCCCTTGCATCCTGCGCTGCACAGATCGCATCCCGTCCGATGTGATAGCCGCTGCCGCCTTTATCAAGCAGATATCCCCGCCCGCCAAAATGCTTTAAATTTCCATTCTGGTTTGCGTAAATGATCATTCCGGTTCCGCTGATTGCAGCCACACACCGGTCAAGATTTTTTCCACAGGCAATGACGTTACGGATGTCATTTTCGCACTGGATTTTTACCTTCGGATATTTTTCTTTTAACATCTTTTTGATCTTTGATGTATTGTTTCCGGAATCTAATCCTGCAGCACCCACAAAGATTCCACTGATCTTCCCCTTGATCTTCATGAGCGTATCAATGCCAAGCTGCAGGATGTTCATTGCCTCCTCCATTCCTACCGTATTCGGATTGCAGCCGTCAAGGACGATCCTGTTTAAAATTCTTCCACTTTCCGAAAATAAAACAAACTCTGTTTTCGTTCCCCCGCCATCGATTCCGATCATCATCTTTTCACTGTCACTGTTTTCACCGATCAGCGTATCGATGGAAACATCTAAAATCTCTGAGATCACACAAAGATTTTCGATACTCGGGCAGGACTGTCCACACTCCCATTTGGATACCGCCTGTGGGCTGATTCCCAATTTTTCCGCAAATTCATATTGATTCAGTCCTCTTTTATTCCGGTATGTTTTGATGTTTTCCGCCATTGTCATGATATCAAACATTTCGCATCCCCCATCTCGTTTTTCTAATTTCATTATAAAACTAATGGTTGATTTTTCAAGCATGTGCCGGTTGTTATTTCTTTTTGCGTATCAACTATCAGTTGATATCGAACAAAGAGTCGCTTGCGACTCTTTCGCGCTCGAGCGGTGCTGTTTACAGCTAACTTCTACTCCGCGAGATGCGCATCCCGCCCGGAGGGCTTTTTAATTCATAGGACGTAATTTCCTATGAATTAAAAAAGCAGAGCTGACATCGTACTATAATACAAAAAATCCGGGCAGCAACACCCGGATTTTTTTATGGTCTGGTTACTTAGTCCATATAGGCACCCTTCATCGCACTGGTCGCATGCTGTGCATACAATTTTAACAGACCACTCTTATATTTGCTGGTAAAACCTTTCCAGTTCTTTTTACGTTCCTCTAAGATCTGTGCAATTTCTTCCCCGGTCTTTTCCTCGCCTTTGACACCTACGATCGCAAGACGGCGGTTCTCAACATCAAGTTCAATGAGATCTCCCTCTTCCACAAATGCGATCGGGCCGCCGGCTGCTGCCTCCGGAGATACATGTCCTACGACCGGTCCTCTGGATGCGCCGGAAAAACGTCCGTCTGTGATCAGTGCAACGCTGGCTGCAAGTTTCGGGTCAGAACAGATTGCCTCGCCGGTGTAGAACATCTCCGGCATACCGCTGCCTCTCGGTCCCTCGTAGCGGATAAATACGGCATCTCCCGGTACTACTTTTCCCTTCAGGATCGCATCGATCGCTTCTTCCTCGCTGTCATACGGTTTTGCGTTTAATCTTGCATGGAACATTTCTTTCGGGCAGGCAGTGTGTTTAATGACTGCTCCCTCCGGTGCAAGGTTGCCGCGCAGGATTGCGATGCTTCCCTCTGTACCGATCGCATGGTCAAAATCAGCGATGATATCGGTACGTTTGATCTCTTTTCCGATCAGGGCGGATTTCTCTTTTAAGATCGCATCACAGTGCTCGTAGAAACCGTTCTTTTTTAACTCTTCTAAATTCTCACCGAGTGTTTTTCCGGTAACTGTCATCACATCAAGGTGGAGCATGCTCTTGATTTCTTCCATGACTCTCGGCACACCGCCTGCATAGTAGAAATACTGTGCCGGCCAGTCTCCTGCCGGGCGGATGTTTAGCAGATAATGTGCACCGCGGTGCATTCTGTCAAACGTATCCGCATCAATTTCAAAACCAAATTCGTGTGCGATTGCCGGAATGTGCATGACCGCGTTGGTGGAACCTGAGATTGCAGCATGTACCATGATCGCATTCTCAAGACTTTCCATTGTGACGATATCTTTTGCAGCAATTCCCATCTCAACTAATTTCATTAACTGTTTTCCTGCATCATAGGCAGCCTTTTTTAATTCCGGCGCAGTTGCCGGCATCAGTGCTGTTCCCGGAAGCATCAGTCCAAGTGCTTCAGCCATAACCTGCATTGTGGAAGCGGTTCCCATGAAAGAACATGCGCCACAGCTTGGACATGCATTGTGTTTGTAATAGCGGAGCTGCTCTTCCGGGATCTCACCACGCTCATACTGCGCGCTGAATTTTCCGATCTGCTCTAAGGTTAAAAGCTCATTGATCTTACAGCCCGGATCATTTTCCACATATTCCGGTTTTACAACCGTTGCTTCCATAACACCACCGGTCACAACGATCGCGCTCATCTCTTTTAAACGGCCGATACTCATAAGCATCGCCGGCATTGCCTTGTCACAGCTTGCGATAAAAACACCACCATCAAACGTTGTAGCGTTTGCCTGCGCCTCCACAAGGTTTGTGATCGCATCTCTGTGTGCTAAAGAATAATTGATTCCATCGTGTCCCTGGGACATTCCATCGCACATATCTGTTGCATAATAACGCGCTGCTTTTCCGCCGTTTTCATCAACACCTTTTACTGCTTCTTCCACAAAAATATTTAAATGGCTTGAACCCGGATGGCTGTTTCCATAAGTACTCTCAATGATGATCTGTGGTTTGGAAAGCTCCTCCGCCTTCCATCCCATACCCATACGAAGCGGGTCCATCTCCGGTGCAAGTTCTCTTACTTTCTGACTTCTTAATTCCATGATAGCCTCCATTCCTGCGCTGCTTTTTACCGTGAAAATCTATAATATACTAAATTTCATGCTCTGTGATTGCTCTGTCATTACCGTTTCTTCTACACGAAGAAAGAAATGATCAGTGCAACGATAAATCCGGTTCCACCAACCAATGTCTCCATGATCGTCCAGGTTTTTAACGTTGTCTTCTCGTCAAGTCCGATCAGTGATCTTACCAGCCAGAATCCGGAATCGTTAAAGTGTGAGCAGACTGTCGCTCCACCGGCAACTGCTGCAACCACACATGCAAGATACATCGGTGATAAGGATGCGATCTCCGGCATTGCTGCTACAATTCCTGCTGCCATGGTCATTGCTACGGTTGCAGAACCTACACAGATTCTTACCAGTGCTGCAACTAAAAATGCTACAATAACGATTGGAAGATTTATGGATGCCACAGCATTACCAATGATCTCACCTAAGCCGGAGTACTGTAAAATATAACGAAGTACACCACCACATGCTGTCACAAGAAGGATCAGTCCTGTCGGCTCTAAAGATTTTGTGAGGATCTTCTCTAATTCCGGCATCGTGTATCCATGTCTTGTTCCAAGGATGAACATTGCGGCTAATGTTGCGATCAGAAGTGCTGCAAACGGCTGTCCTAAAAAGTTAAATAACGGTGCCACTCCTGCCAATGCCGGAACCACGCCTGCAACAGATTTCAATATGATAAGTACCAGAGGGATCATGATGATGGTAACGACCGATGCAAAACTCGGAAGTTTGGATTCATCAATATCTTCCTGGTTTGCAATCTGATCCGGAACCGGAACATAAAATTTCTTTCCGCAGATAGCTCCCCAGACCGGGCCTGCAACGATCATTGCAAAAAATCCACAGCATACGCCGACTAAAATAACCCATCCAAGTTCCACATTTAACATTGTGGCAACTAATACCGGGCCAGGTGTCGGCGGAATAAATGCATGTCCAACGGCAAGTCCTGCTAAAAGCGGGATCGCATAAAACAGGGAAGATTTCTTTGTTCTTTTTGCAAGAGAAAATGCAAGTGGAATTAAAATGATAAGTCCTGCATCAAAGAATACCGGGATAGAAATAACAAGGCCGGTGATTCCAAGCGCCCATGCAGCCTTCTCATCCCCAAATTTCTTTACCATTGTAACTGCTAAAGTCTGTGCTCCACCCGATGCTTCAAGTATCGCACCGAACATGGAACCGAGTCCTACCAGGAGGGCAATTCCCTTTAGCGTGTTTCCTATACCATCGTCCACCGCCGTTACGATTTCTTCAAACGGCATTCCTGCGATCAGTCCGATTGCAATCGCACCGATTAAGATCGAAAGCATTGCGTGAACCTTAAATTTGATGATCAAAACTAACAACAATGCCAGTCCGATAATTGCTGCAATAACCAGCCGGGTTGTATCTAATTCTGCGACGTTACCCATGATATACCTCCTTATTGATATTTGTATGACGTCTGATGTTTTGTTGAGATTATTGTATTTTATTGATCATTTTTTGTCAATACATCTGATGTCTAGTTTGTTAAAACCTCTCTTTTAGACAAAAAAACAAGGTGTTTTCCTAAAAAAGCACCTTGTTTTTTGTATATTTTTCCGATATTGCATCATGTCATATGACGTCTTACCAGTTTTTGGAGTTTTTGTCCCTTACTCATTTTTTTGCTGCGCCTTTGCCTGTTTTTTCAAAATCATCTGACGATTATAATTGAGGTGCATGATCATCGCATATTTTGCACCCGCACTGTCTCCATTTAAGATTGCATCCGTGATCGCACGGTGGGTATCAATCGTTTCGTCTTTTAACTGGCGGTGTGTCAGGTTCACGAACGTGATGACCGCCGACTGAATGATCGGTACCAGTTTCTCAATGACTTTATTTTTGCTGCACCGCGCAATGTAAGTGTGAAATTCCACATCTTTCTGCAGATGGTTCTCCCCGGCAAGATACAGATTTTCCACCTCATCACACAGCCGCTTTAACTCCGCCTTTTCCTCGTCCGTCGCGTTTTCACTTGCCAGCATGGCGATCTCCGGCTCTAACATCAGGCGCACATTGCAGAGGTCTAACGCCAGTTCATATTTGTCCGTAAACCCTGAAAGCCCTAACGGATCATCCTCTAAGCGGTTCGTCCCGATCACATAAGTCCCGGAACCCCTGCGGACCTCAAGCACACCTTTGGAAACCAGGCTTTTTACCGTCTCCCGCACTGTGCTCCGCCCAACGCCGAACAGCTCTGCCAGTTCAAACTCATTTGGCAGTTTCTCACCTATTTTCACCGGCGTATGCAAAATATAATCCATCAGTTCTTCTTCCACATGCGGTGCTAATAATTCCCGGCTCTTTTTTTCCATATTGTATTATTTTCTCCTTTGTCCTGTGTGATGCATAAAGACATCATACCACTTTTTGCCGGATGTTTGAACGCAAAATTTTTAACGTGCCTTCGCAAAATAGTCATTCAAAATTTCCTTGATGTAGTGATAGCGTCTTGCATAAGAGTTTTCCACGCGGATGATCTGCATATGATGCGCCTTACAAATCTCATTTTTCTGTCTGTCCCGCTCCCGTACCACTTCATCCTCAAAATGCTCCTTGCCGTCGAGTTCGATCGCAAAAACGGGCAGCTCGCTTTTTCCCCTCTTTTCATAGACAACAAAGTCAAATCTTCCCATATAAAACAGATTATCATAAGTGACATTATCATGGAACACCTGGGATATGGCAACCTCTTTGTGGATCGTATATTTATTCCGGGTGAGCCAGATATTTTCCAGCGCATGTGTCAGGTTTTTCATAAATGCCGCTTCTGTTTCCGTGGAAAACGGCTGGATTCCAAGTGCTCTCGAACTGATATGTTTTTCCGTAATTTTTGATTCTCCGTTCGTTTTCACATACTGCACCAGCTCGTACAGATCATCATCCTCATTTCCCTGATGAAGGCGCTCCAATTCTTTCCCGTCCGCAAGAAGGATCAGCTTGTCCTTCGCCCGCGACGTTGCAACATTGATCAGTTCCTTATTATTTTTGAGCCAGTCATAAGTTCCCTTTCCAGTCCGGTCGCTTAACGCCGTGGAAAACAGCACCACATCCTTTTCGTCTCCCTGAAATGCATGTACCGTTCCGCATACAACATGCTCAAATCCGTTTTCTTTGATCCCGCGCTCGATCAGTATCCGCTGATTCACAAACGGTGTGATGACAGCAATACTTTTATCAGGATTTTCCCCCGCATAACGCATGATCTCCTCCACCTCTGCCGGAGAGGTATTCTTCATGTCACTTGGCCCGCCATCCACATTGACATAGACAAGCGGCTGTCTTTCCCTGCTGTCAGACTGCACCTGAAGTTTGGAGTTATAATATTTTTTATTGTTAAAGTCTATGATTTTTTTATTACAGCGGTAATGATTTCGCAAAAGTATCTCATCGCTGACCGCATCACAGGCAAGATATGTCTTATAAATGGAATTTTCGCGGTAATCATATTCATCCGCAACATGGTATTTTCTGCGCAGTTTCCGGTTCGTGAGTTCGTCCAATAAAATAACCGGCTTTAACTGCTGCGGATCTCCCACCAGCATCAGTTTTTCACCCCGGATGATTGGCACAAGTGAGACCGCAACATTGCACTGGCTCGCCTCATCCATGATTGTCATGTCAAACAGCGGTTCCGGTTCACCCAGTTTATGGGAAGAAATGCAGGTCGTTATCATGATTGGAAATACCTTCTGCAGCTTCTTTACATTCTCCGATTTCTGCAGATACTTGTTAAATGCTGCTGCCTGCTCATTCACATCTTCATCATCATCTAAAATTTTCCGTAAATCCTGAAACCTGTTACTTTCCAGCTCCTTGATGTATTTTGCGGAGGTATAATACAGATAACTGTAAAATTCATCCTCATTGCGGTCTAATAGAGCCATTGCATCCCGCTCAGATATCTCACCGATCTTCTGGATTTTTTCATCCAGATTCCGCAGCTGACGCCCCTGCAGATCCGTATGGAAATGAAAGAGCGTCGCCACATTTTTCATCCGTTCCTGATACTCCATGACCTGCGTTAACGTTTCTTTGCGCTCCGTCAGGTCTAAGACTTCCTCATATTCCTTTAACCTGCCGGAAAGCTGTTTCGCCCGGTCGATCCGGTCCCCCTTTCGCCGGTCTAACGTGGAAGAAAATACTTTAATGCCCTGCACCTCTCTCCGCAGCTGGTTGATGTAACAGATACATTCTTTTACTTTTTCCTGATTTCCAAGGCGCAGTACCGGAAATGCGACACGCTTTCCCTTATAAGTCAGGGAACTTAATTTTTCAAATACATTGTTTATGGGTACATTGTTGTAAGACGCAAACAGTACCGTCATATTGTTAAAAAATGCCGTCACGATCGTGTTTAAGATCGTATTCGTCTTGCCGGTTCCCGGTGGTCCCTGAATATAGGCAAGCGGATATTTCATGGCATTGTTAATTGCAAGAAGCTGGTCAAGATTGATGTTCTGGTTTAACAGCGCGATCGGATATGCCTTCGTTCTTCGCGGACGTTCCAAAAGATCGCCGAAAAATGCCCGGATTGGAAAAGTCACCTGCTCTTTTTCGTACATGTCAAGAATCGCCTTATACTCTTCATGCAGATTTAATGCACAGTCCATGCCAAGTCCGATGACATAGGGCATGTCATCCACAACTGCCCGCGCACCGTTTTTTTCTGTAATCGCATCTTTTATTTTTTCAAGATTTTTTTCAAAATCGGATAACAGCTCATATTCATCCGCATCTAAATACCTTCGGATATTTTCCTGCTCTCCCCCTATGGTAAACTGCGTGCAGATCGTGATATCTTCATCCGGTTTAAATGCCTTGTTTTTTACATCCAGATTCAGATTCCGGTATGCCAGCACATACAATCCATTTTTTGTATGGATACTTAAAATATTCAGTGCCAGCTTTTGAATATGAAGCGTTTTCCCCTGTTGCGTGCCCCGGTTCATGCGCCGCTGAAAATTTGTCACGATCTCTTTAAACTGTTCCTCCGACAACTGATACTCCCCGTCACGCACCTGATCTCCGTCGATATAGCGCACCAGTTCATAATCGGTCGTATACGGCGTTGCATCCAGTTTGCTGCACATTTCCAGATAATTCAGTATTTTTAAATTTGCCGTGTTTGCAAAAAGGTTCTGGTAGCGTTCCGGGTGCAGCGCGATATCTTCGATCAGCCGCTCATTCTCCGGGCAGTACGAGCCTTCCACGATCTCGGTCGAGAGGATGGAATCGATATAGATCTTATCGTATCCCTCAATCGAGCACCGGTTGAGATGAAGTCCGTCCACTTTTAAAGTCTTGTTCCGTGGGTCTAAGTCCCGGATTCCGATCCAGTAGTTCGTGTGCCTGCCCTCTTTGTTCAGATATTCAATTTTCAGCCATTTTCCTTCGTGGATAGCTTTGAAGATATCTCTGTGTATACTGTTCATATGTTTTTGCCAGTCTTCCCAATCCTCCTCGCATACTCCGCCAGCTCCCGGTTCGCTTCATTTAACGGTCCAAACTCTTCTACCGCACAGATACATTTCTTACAGCTTTCAATCAGCCGCTTTGCCGCCTGCACCTTATCCTGTCCAACCGGGTAAAATGCCTTTTCTGACACAACTTCTGACGCAAGTGCCACAGCCGCTTTGTACTCCACATCATTTTCCTGCAGGATTCCTGCTGCAAATGGAATGTTTTCGCGCCACAGCCTGTTGTATACCGGGATGCCGCTGCCCGCACCACCGATCACAAAAATCTGTGAACTGACCGGATCTGGGACTTGACTGCCACTGCAGAAATCTTTACTGCTGCAATTCTCTATGTCAGAATCTTTGAAATCTCTTGTATTCTCATGTCCCGTGCACAAAAAAATCTGTCCCGTCACCGGATCAAAACTCTGATCCGCCACCCCGTATAATTCCTGCACATAATTTCCGGCAAAAATCTCCTCCGGTGTGCCGACGCGGTCGATGCGGTCGCCTCTGACACAGGCGATCGTATCGGAAACTTTCTGCGCAAGGTCAAGCTCATGCAGTGACATAATGACCGCCATCTTTTTATCCCTTGCAAGCATGCGGATGTTTGTAAGTATATCCATCTTAAAGCCCATATCCAGATAGGAGGTTGGCTCGTCTAAGATCAGGATTTTTGTATCCTGACAGATTGCCCGCGCAAGCATCAGACGCTGGCGCTGTCCGTCGCTGATCTTCATGAAATCCTGATCCTGCACTTCACCTGCATGGACAAGCGCGATCGCCTCATCCACTTTTGCCCAGTCCTCTTTTGACAGGATGCCAAATCTTCCCGTATAAGGATAACGCCCGGAGGCAACCACTTCCCTGCCGCTCATCAGCTCCGTGCGGAGGCGTTCTGTCATGACCATGGACAATCGTCTGGAAATCTGGCTGTCTTTTAATTCATCCATGGATGCTTCGCCCAAAAATACGGTTCCATCCAGTTTCTTTAACTGCTTTGTAATCGTCTTTAAGATCGTGGATTTTCCGGAACCATTCGGCCCGATCAGTGTCAGTATCTCCCCCGGCCGGACAGAAAGATTCACATCCCCGATCAAAGGTGTTTTATCATAGCCGACAGTCAGATGCTCTGTGCGGATCTCCTGCATATATGACTACCTCCCCTCCTGTTTTCTCAACATTGCTGCGATCACGACCGGCACCAGAAACAGTGCCGTAACCGAGCTAATACTGATTTCCGTCGGCGCAAACACGGTTCTTGCAATTCCGTCACAAAAAAGTGTCACAACTGCACCACACAAAAAACACCCCGGAATCAGGATAATCGGGCGCGCTGTTTTTGTCGCCATCCTCACCAGATGCGGCACTGCAATTCCGACAAAGGAGATCGGTCCCGCAAATGCAGTCACGCAGGCAGACAGAAGGCTTGATAAAAGGATCATCGTGACCCTCAATACTTTTACATTGACACCAATATTTCTGGCATATGCCTCCCCCATCTGATATGCCCCGATCGGTTTTGCCAGACAAAAAGTCACAAGCACTGCTACACCGACGATCACGACGATCATTTTTATATTTTCCCATGTCATGCCGGAAAAACTTCCCATCGACCAGTTGTGAAGATTGACGATATTCGAATCGCTGGCAAATGTGACGCCAAAGTCCGTGATGGCGGAACAGATATAACCGATCATGATCCCACAGACCACCAGCAGCGACATTTTTGACACGCGAAATGAAATTAAAAGCACGAATCCCATGGCAAGCATGGAACCCACAAACGCAGCCATAACCATGCCAAAGGAACTGATCATAATGCCTTTTTCCAGCAGGAAAATCATGGTAAGTGCCACCACCAGTTTTGCGCCGGATGAAATTCCAAGCACATACGGTCCTGCAATCGGATTCTGGAAAAAGCTCTGGAGTAAAAATCCCGACACTGACAGTGCTCCTCCTAACAAGATCGCAGCAAGGATGCGCGGCAGTCTGATTTTCCACACAATCTGTGAAAATGTCTCATCTTTTCCACTTCCCGCAAGGATTGCAAACAGATCCGATGTGGATATGTCCACACTTCCCGCCCCGACATTCCATAAAAACAATACCGATAATATGATAATTGCAACAACAAAAGAGATGATATAACGTTTTTTCATGATTTCCTCTGGTTTATATGAATTCCTGTCAGTTGATTTTCTTCAAAAACCGGTACTCTGCATCTGTTTCCCCATTCAGTACCTTATTGAGATCCTCAATGAAATCACAGGTTCCACTGGTCTGCTGGTAAAAATTGTTTCCGGTTGTGTAGACCTGTCCTGATTTTACTGCTTTAAAGTCGGCAAACAGACTGTTTTTCTGTACCAGTTCAGCGATCGATGTCAGTTCTCCCTCTATTGTACCATTGTAAATGAGAATGTCAGCATCTTTTTCGGCCGCATAGAAATCTTCCATCTGCATTTTTAATGTGGAGAGTGCATTTTCCTCTTCCGGGACATAACCATTTAAGGAATAAGTGCCCCCCGCAAGTTCGATCATTGATGATACATAATCATTTGGTTTCCGTACCGTAATCGTTCCATCCGATGCAACTGCAAAAAATGCTACCGACAGCCCCGTTTTTTCTTTTTCCAAAATCGGCTCAATATGTGCTGCCTGCGCATCAAAAAACGCTTTGGCCTGCTGTTCTCTCCCGAACAAAACGCCAAAAAGCTTTATCCATTCGAGTCTTCCAAGCGGGTGCTTTTCATAGCTGGAGCGCTCGATCATGACCTTGATCCCAAGTTCTTCTAATTTTTCCTTCACTTCCGGGTTGTGCGTGATCATCGTATTTTCAATCGCAAACGTGCATCCACCGGAAAGTAAAAGTTCATAGTCAGGCGCACTATATTTCCCGGCATAGATCAGATTTCCCGCTGCCATCGCATCTGCCGCCTTTTTTACATACCAGTCTTTTTCTTTTACTCCTGTATATTTCAGATCGGAGACAGCACCGATCTGGCAGACTAAATCCATCACCGCACTCGACACCAGATATACATTTTCAAGCGGCTGTTGTAAAACTGTCACATCTGCCGGAACATCCGCCGGCACTTTGACACCTTTTGGCACAAGCAAAAAACGACCGTTATCCACGATCGTAATCAGCTTATAAGCACCATATTGTTCTACTTCAAACTGGTCGGCGTAGGATAACTCCATACGCCCATTGCAGTCTAAGTCTTTAAAACCTGCCGTTTCCGGAAATTGAAAAGTCAGGGTGTAATCAATCTCATGCGGCGTACTCATTGCCGTCGTATCACCGATCACATCCATCTCACATGGGATTCCATCAATTGGAAATGTGAATGTAGAGTTTCCACCTTCATTTTCATTGAGATATTTCTCCCCGTTCACGATCATGTAATCGTAATGCGTACTGCTCCATGTGATCGTCGCATATGCCACTCCATCCTTCACAGTAACTTTCGCCTGTGAATCCACAGTTGCTTTTCCGCTGCCGCCTTCTAATGTGACTTCCACCGTATATTCGCCATCCTCAGGAACTGAAACTTCTGTGCTGTCTGCCTGTTCTGCGGCATCATTTCCAGTCATGCTTTCTTCTGTTCCATCCTGATCTGCCGTTCCCTGCACATTTTCCTCTGCTGTCTGTGCATTTTCCTCTGTGACTGTACCTGCCGCTCCCTGTGCACTTTCCGTGGCTGTCTGACCAGCCCCGCCTTCTACTGCAGCGGCATTATTTTTTGCACCGCATCCCGTGAATATCTGCATGCACATCATTGCGGATAAGATTACTGCGGTCACTCTCTTTTTATTCATACAAATCTCCATTTATTAGTTATCTGTCTCCTGCGGATCAGAAACGCTTACTTTGTGATCGTACCACTCGCCTTTTGTGCCGAGGATTGCAAGATCAAATTCTTCATCTAATGCTTCTACCGGCACATCAAAACCATATACCTCGTCGGTGGTTCCATCACTGTATTTTACAGTATCCGTTGTCGGCTCTAAAATATCAGCACCGTCTTTTTTCGCATCATCTGCTGTTCCGACAAACAGATTTACAATTTTTTTTGAAACAAGGCTGATATGGATCGTCATTTTTCCGTTTTCTACGGTAAGGATACCACGTCCCTCATCTGCCTCATTTACATGAAACATGCTGCTGTCTGTATCAAACTTTGCGGTGTAAACACCATCCTCGAGAGTACCAACGGTACTCTCTGTGGTGGATGTTGACTCAAGGTTTCCAAGGGAATCAATTGCATCTTTTGTATGATCAATATAGATCTGCTGGATTGCTTCGATTCTTCCAAGTCCTGAAATCTGTGTATCAACGCTGTCAAAATATCCACTTGCTGTGAACTGGCTCTTCCAGGAATCTTCGTCGTCACCTGCCATATCGTTGTTTGCATGATCTCCTGCAACAACCATAAGAGGTCTTAAAACAACTTTTGTATAACCGGCTTCTTTTACTGCCTCAATCACATTTTCACATGCTGTCTCTTCCGGTTCACCCTCAACAGTTCCGATAAATACATTATCATAGGAAAGATCTTTCATCTGTGCTGCCATCTGGCTGTAGCTTACCTTTGCAGAATGAGAAGTTCCATGTCCCATAAATACGAATGCAGTTCCATCTTCTTTTGCTGCATCTAAAGAATCATATCCTGCTGTCTTTACTGCCTCTGCTGTAATTGCTTCTGCAACTTTTGCCTTATCCTCATTGATCACAGTTGCATCAGATCCTACTTCACCAAGCATTGGCTCTGCAACGGTAACTGTCTCAAATTTGTCTTTATAATTGTCAAGTGTCTCTACCAGCTCGTCATACTCTGCACCATGCATTAAGTGTGTCGGCTGAACAACAAGATTTTTTACTCCGTTGTCAACAGCTCTCTCTAATGCCTGATCCACATTATCAATCTTTTCGTCATCTCTTGCCTGTACATGGTTGATGATGATCTGTGCGGTAAATGCTCTTCTTACAGACCAGTCCGGATATGCTGCTTCCAGTGCTTTTTCGATTCCACTGATATCCTCGGCACGACTGTCGTTAAATGAGGTACCAAAACTTACTACAAGAAGTTCATTTTCTCCAATATTATCTTCATTTAACGGATCATCCTTTGAGGCATCTCCTGTATCTCTTCCGAAATAATCCGGATCTGCGTTCTCGCCGGAAACTAATTCCTTCTGTGCATCTGTCAATGCATCCCATGCCTCTTTTGCCTCTGCACACTGTGAGTCCGTATCATCATTTCTTGTCTGAACATAGATCGCATCGATCAGTTCTGCGACGTGATCGGCTGCCGCCTGATCGTCAACTTCCGTGCTCTCTACGGTTTCTGTTGCCTCTGTTTTCTCTGAAGATACTGTCTCAGAGGTTTTTGCTGTGTCTGTTGCTGCTGTGTTGCTTCCGCATCCGGCGACCATACCTGTTGCAAGCGCTAATGTGGTAAGTAACGCGATAGTTCTTTTCTTCATAATGCTCTCCTTATTATAATATAATGTATCGTTCATAGTACACAATGGAATTTTTCCACACAAAGAAACACTCCGCCTTATTTGAGGGCGGAGTAATAAGTCTGCATAAATAAGCTGACAATCTGACAGCCTACATTTACGGTACGACCAATTACTCGTGATCCGGGAAATATTTCCCTGTACCAGACAACTGGCAGGTTTCCTGGCTGAAAGATCATCACACAGATTCCGCCTTCCCAACATACTGCAAAGTACATCAGTGACTTATCTTTGGAATCTGCACTCCCTAATCACAGTGACGAGATCGTACAGGAATCGCACCTGTTTCCCTTTTAACCGACCTATTTTTAATATGAAAAATATACTGTACTTTATGTACTGCTCCATTTCCCGGATAAAAACAGCCGGCACCAATTATCTTCTCTATGAAACTTTTAATATACTAGCATATCCACTCCCTATTTACAACAACCACTTTTCTCTTGCAAATCATTCAAAATATGGTATACTAATCAAGTATTTGCAAAAACATATCTGGAGACGTATCGAAGTGGTCATAACGGGGCGCACTCGAAATGCGTTAGCCCTCCGGGGCACGAGGGTTCGAATCCCTCCGTCTCCGCTCTTCCAAAAGGAAACACAATTTGCTTTATATTCGTGTTTCCTTTTTCTTTTGACACTTTTTCGTTATTTCTCATAATTTTGCTTCTAAAGTACTATATTTTTTCGTAATTTATGTCTACCATTTTTTGTCAAAAAATAGTAAAATAAGTGTAATTAACCTATAGGAAAGGGAGCTTGATATCCATGAAAAGCAAAAGCGTAAAAAATTCACTGACACTAATGTGTCTTATGATTGTTCTTGTATCTGTCATAGTCATTGGCGGTATTTCAATTTCAAATATCAGCACTATGACTTCCACGGCAAACAAGAATTATGAAAATGCCAGGTTAGATGGGTACAATACTGAGATCAAAAGTCAGGTACAGTCTGTCATCGCTATTTTACAGGCAGAATACGACAAATCCCAAAACGGTGATCTGACTGAAGACGAAGCAAAAAAAGAAGCAGCAGAGATCGTCCGCAACATGCGTTACAGGGATGATGGAAGCGGCTATTTCTGGATCGATGATACCGACTACAACCTCATTATGCATCCGATCTTAACCGATCAGGAAGGTAATAACCGTTACGATCTGACAGATCAGAATGGCGTCAAGATCATTCAGGAGATCATGAAAGTCTCGACCGGTTCTGACGGCGGCGGCTTCAATGAATTTTATTTTACGAAAGCCGACGGTGTTACCGTAGCACCAAAGATCGCGTACTCTCAAATCTTTACCCCATGGAACTGGGTTGTTTCCACCGGTAACTATGTAGATGATATGGAAGCGGAAATGAATAGTTCCAAAAACGAAGTTCAGGCGAAATACCATACTATGATCACAGTCATAATCATAATTGATCTGATTTTTACAGTTATCGTATTCATTGCTTCCCGTATTTTCGGTAATACGATCTGCAAACCTTTGATCGAGATTCAGAATTTTGCAAACAGGATGTCGACCGGAGACCTGACTACCGGAGTCAATGTTTCAAGTAAAAATGAACTTGGAAAAACAGCCGGTGCACTTGATCTTGCACAGCAGGAGGTTGTCGGACTTATCTCCAACATTGATGGAGTTTCCTCTCATTTACAGTCCGCCGTTTCGGATTTCAAAAAGAATTTTGACAGCATGAACGAATCTATCCAGAACGTTTCGACTGCAATCAATGAAATTGCCCAAAACAGTAACTCTCAGGCAGCATCAACTTCAAGTGCCTCTGAAAATATTGCTGAGATTGCCGATGGCATCGCAGATACTTCCTCAGAAATGGAATCCCTTGATCAGAATGCACAGCTGATGCAGGATCGTTCCAATAAGTCCATGGAAACTTTACACAGACTGATTGATGTCAATTCTACAACCAAGACTGATATTGATTCTATGTATAACCAGACTGCCCAGACAAATGATTCCGTCAACAAGATCAGTCAGGCAGCTACCCTGATCAGCGAAATTGCATCCCAGACCAACCTGCTTTCCTTAAATGCTTCCATTGAGGCAGCAAGAGCCGGTGAAGCCGGACGTGGATTCGCGGTTGTTGCAGAAGAAATCGGCGGACTTGCCACCCAGTCTGCGCAGACGGTCAGTGAGATCAACAATATCATTAGTGAGTTAAGCCAGAACTCCGAAAAATCTATGGAGCTGATGAAGAAAATGAGTGAGGCTTCCGACGAACAGGTTGCAGCTCTTGAAAGCACACAGCAGATGTTTGAAGACTTAAAAGGTGCTCTCGATTCCTGTATGGCGTCCATCCAGACCATTACAGGAAAGATCAAGAATGTCAATTCTCAGCGTGAGCTTGTCACAGAGAGTATCGATACCCTGACACAGCTTGCAACCGACAATGCATCCTCCACAGAAGAAACTTCCGCAATGGCAACCGAGCTCGATGCCGTTGTCCGTAAATCTTCGGATCTGGTATCTGCTTTAGCAGATGATATTGAAAAACTTTCTGCAGATATGAAACAGTTTAAGCTGTAAATCATATGAACGATATACAAATTAATATTTAATCCCAAAAAACCGTGCGGTAATTTTAATCCGCACGGTTTTTATAACTAAAAAGCAGAACTGCACCCGTGCAGCCCCAGCAGTAAAACGAGTGGAGCAGGCTCAATGCCGCTTCCTCTTAAGCAAAACATTTTTTGATCTGTTCTGTGATCTCACCGTCTATCCATCCCTTTTGCACCATATTTTCCAATATCTCACATGCTGCCTCGTGCGTCATTCCGGATTTATACGGTCTGCTCTCCGTCAGTGCCTGATAGATATCAATGCACGCCATGATACGTTCCTGCCTGTTTAGCTCGTCGGCAGTTTTACCGAACGGATACCCGGTGCCATCGAGTTTTTCATGGTGGAGCGCCGCCCAGTCACGGATATCTTCCATTCCTTCTGCCTGTGATAAGATCAGATATGTGTATCCCGCATGATTTTTCATTTTAGAAAACTCCTCGTCCGTCAGGCGTCCCGGTTTTTCTAAGATATCATTTCCGATTGCTGCTTTCCCGATATCGTGCAGCGCGCCTGCCAGGTACATTTTCAGCACCGTCTCCTCGTCATCACCGAGATATCTGGATAATCTGGCTGCATTTTCCGCAACACCGAGTGAATGGCGGCTTGTAAATTCGGATTTATAGTCGATGATCTTTGCAAACAGATTGGCAAAATTTTTGCACATTTCATCGCTTAAATCCCGCTTTTTTCTCGGAACAATATTCCACAGCCGTTCTTCTAAATCTGCATCTCCAAGACTCAAAAAATGTTCTTGCCCAAACACTTCCAAAAAAGTATCTACGCATGCAGTATCAAATTTTGTCCCTTTATTTTTCAAAAGATAATCTTTCGCGCGCTGCCACACGGCATCATCAAATACCGGCGTCCGGCAGAACGCATCTAAAATATCACACAGATGAATGATCCTTGCAAAAAGAGGGATCTCTTCCCACGTTTTTCCAAATGGTCCGCTTCCATCAGCATTTTCATGGTGATATAAAATCACATTTTTCACATCCGTCAGAAACGGGTACATTTTTAAGTTTTCCTCCCCGTAAATGCAGTGGATGCCAAGCTGCTTTGACGTTATATTTTCCGTATTATTTTTTGTAAGGTCATTGTGAAATTCCTCATAAATATACTGCGTCAGCGCATTGTCGTGCAGCAGCGAACACGCCGCGAGATCCTGCAGGGCATCTCCTGTAATTCCCATTTTTTGTGCTGTGCATACGCTCATATATGCAACTCTTTTTCCATGTTTTGTCGCAACATGGGTCAGTTCCGCTTCGACACAGTCGAGTGCATAAGAGCATGCACCAAGCAGACCAATAATGTCTAATTCCATTTCCCATTCACTTTCTTTTTTATTTTTTTCTATCTTAGCACACCAAAATCACTTTTGATACCACAGAATTGCTTTTCATTTCAGGAAATTATTTCTGCGGGTGAACGCCGTTTTTCCACCGTGCTCTGACAGCATGAACGGCTCATTTTCCAGATTTTCAATTTCAATCTTTTCTTTTACGCAAAGCGGATGTGCCTCCGGCAGCACGACCATGTATTCATCCATTTTTGACATATCACTTTAGCAGCTTCTGCCACACACTCTCACTGTGACCGGCATCTTTCTCATACAAATTGATATACTCTCCCGCCGTGCTGCGATCCTTAAATGCCGGGTACAAAAAACCTCTCTCCGGCACGTCCGGCTCATACTCGCCCTCTAACGGACTGACCGCACAGATCAGATATTCGTACACTTCCTCTGAGCCCTCCTGCCATGCCTTATCGGTCCCTTTGACCGGGACATCGTATCTCCCGTGGAACAAAAAACACGCATATGGGTACCCCGGTTTATATTTCTCTCCAAGCAGCTCATAGAAAAGATCCGGGAATGCATCGTCTTTCAGACCTGTCTCCCTGATCCCGTCAAAGAGCTGCCAGATACTGCCCGGCTTTCTTTTTTCTTCCGGGATCCGGTATTCTCTTAACTGTTCATTTGTTTTTGAGATCAGCACCGTCTTGGCAAGTTCTAAGTTTTTGGCTCTTTCGGATGCAGACAGTTTTAAGAAATGCGTATTGAATGTTCCATCCACATATCCCTCTTCGTCAAAATATGCGCCTGCGATCCGGTCTATGGATGCCCGTGCGGGAGTCATGCGCCTGGTCAGTTCTAACATGTCGTCGCGATTTATCATTTTGGTCCTTTCATTCCCGTAATTTATTCCATTAAATTTACACTATTTTTACACTATTTTTCACTATTCTTTCACTATTTTTCTCTTAATTACTTTCCTTTTTTACACCAGCCCCTGAATCAGGATAAACAGGATCAGCAGCGGCAGTATAAACTGGAAATATGGCTTTAACTTTTTCGAAATCTTAAGGCCCTCTCCCGTATTTGCCTCGTCAATATATTTATCAAATCCCCAACCCCACTTTGTTACGCTAAACAGCAGATAGATCAGTGAACCGACCGGAAGAAGCAGGTTGCTGACGATAAAATCCTCACTGTCGAGCACATCACGGCCGCCTATCAGATGCAGGCTGCTCCACACATTGTAACCCAGTACACATGGAAGACTTGCGAACAGGATGATCACTCCATTGATAAATGCAGCTTTATTTCTGTTCCAGTGAAACATATCCATACAAAATGACATAATGTTTTCAAACACTGCCATGACCGTCGAAAAACTTGCAAAGGTCATGAAAAGGAAAAACAGACATCCCCAGATCCGCCCGCCAGACATATTGACAAACACATTTGGCAGCGTGATAAAGATCAGGCTCGGTCCGGCATCCACTTCCACTCCATAGCTGAAACATGCCGGGAAAATGATCAGTCCAGACATGATCGCCACAAAGGTGTCAAGACCGCAAATTCTTGCGCCCTCACCGGCAAGCGAGTGATCTTTACCCATATAACTTCCGAAGATCTCCATTGCGGCAACGCCAAGACTCAGTGTGAAAAATGCCTGATTCATGGCTGCCGTGATCACATTTTTAAGCCCTGTCTCTGCAACCGTGTCCAGATTCGGGACAAGATAAAACTTCACGCCTTCTGCTGCGCCCTGCAGTGTAATACTGTGCACCGCAAGAACAACAATCAGAATCAGCAGCGCACTCATCATGATCTTGCTTATTTTTTCCAGTCCGTTCTGCAGTCCCCTGCTGCACACAAAAAATCCCAGTATCACGGTAAGTATCATCCAGAACGCCATCTGTCCCGGATCTGCGAGCAGATTAGAAAATACTGCCGCAGTATCGTCCGCAGTCATGCCGGTCTGGAATTCGCCTTTTAAAAATTTAAAGAAATACGATACCATCCAGCCTGATACGGTCGTGTAATACATCATCAGCATATAGCAGCCAAACATTGCGATCCAGCCGTGAATATGCCACTTGCTGCCTTCTTTTTCGAGTGCTTTATAACCTAACACGGCGCTTTTTCTGCTGGCGCGCCCCACGGCAAATTCCATGGTGAGCACCGGAAGTCCCATTGCTATTAAAAATATCAGGTAGAACAGGACGAAGATGCCGCCGCCGTTTTGTCCAGCCACATAGGGGAATCGCCAGACGTTTCCGATTCCGATGGCGCAGCCGGCGCTTACGAGCAGAAAGCCCAGGCGGGATTTGAAGGATTCTCGTTTCATTTTTATTTTGCTCCGTTTCTATTTTATTTTTTACTTGGTGGATTCAAATTCTTTTAGGGCGCTAAGTGCCTGACCACCAAGCAAATACAATATTCCGGTGTTGAAGATAGTCATCAGACCGATTCCGACGTCGCCGAGATCCCATACGAAAGTGTAGGCAGCGATTCCGCCGATGAACAGCATAACCAGTGCAAGGATTTTGTACAAGGTCTGAAAGATCCATTTATCTCCAAATAAATAGGCGACGTTACTTCTGGCATAGAAGAGGATGCCTAAGAATGTGGAGAAACTGAATAAAAACAGTGTCACTGCGATGAATATGACGCCAAATTCGCCCAGGTGATAGCGCATTGCGGACTGGAGAAGATCCATGCCTTCTTTTCCTGCTACGATATTTTCCGGTGCAGTGAGCATGATCATAGCAGTGCAACTGCAGATCACAATGGTGTCGACAAATACGCCAAGTGCCTGTGTCAGTCCGGCGCTGACCGGTGTCTCACATTCGGCTGCTGCGGCTGCACAAGGAGCAGAGCCGGAACCGGCTTCGTTTGAAAACAGTCCACGCTTGATGCCGTTCATAAGGACAGCGCCGAAGCCGCCGGAAACTGCCTGTCTTAGCCCAAACGCCTCCTCAAAAATCCGACCAAAAACCGCCGGGATGCTTCCAATATTTTTCAGGATAATAAATATCGTGATTGCAAAATAGCAGACCGCCATAACCGGTACGACCACGTCAAGCACTTTTACCGTCGCATTTTTCCGAAGGACGATCACCGCTGCGATCGCAACCAGTACGATCGTTGTGTAAAGTGGCGGGATGCCAAATGCATTTTCAAAGGAAGATACCACGGAATTGCTGATGACCTGGCTGATGCCACACCAGCAGATTAGTCCTGAAATTGCAAAAAGTACCGCGATCAGCACATGCTTTTTCTTCTTTTTCAATTTTTCTTCACAGAAATGATGGATATAATATGCGGGACCTCCGCGATATCCGCCATACAAAGGATCTTTTTCCTTGTGTAACTGTGCGAGCGTCCCCTCCACAAATGCGGTCGAGGAACCGATCAGCGCAGTCACCCACATCCAGAACACAGCACCGGCACCGCCTGCCGAGATTGCCGCCACAACGCCTACCAGATTTCCCATGCCGACTCTGGTAGCCGTCGAGACGATCAGCGTCTGAAATGTGGAAAGACTGTCCTTTGTTTCCTTTTTTGCCATAAGTGCTTTTATCATATCCGGGAAAAGCCTGACCGGCAAAAATCTTGTGCGGATCGTAAAATAGATTCCTGTCGGAATCAGAAGAATTACAAGTAAAGAAATCCCTATGCTGCTTTCCTGCGGCAAAGGGATCGTAATCAGATCTCCCCATAAAAATGCGTAGATCTTTTCAATGACCGAGACTATCATAGTATATACCTTTTCCATCCTTAGTTTGTACTTTCTCTATCATACTATAGATTGTCTCTTTCATGCAATAAACAAGTGATAATTTAATGTAATATAGTTGAAATATTTTTATTCTGTTACATTTTCAGTTTCCGGAATTTTAAATTTCTGGATCATTCCCTGCAGACTCTCTGCCTCACTGCTCATCTCCTGACTGGCAGCCGCACACTCCTCAGATGTTGCAGAATTTGTCTGCACAACGTCATTGATCTGCTCAATTCCCTCATTGATCTGCTGGATTTCTGTTGTCTGTGTCTCTAATGTATCCGCAATATGTGTAACGTCTTCCGTAATCAGCTTGGAGTTCTCTGCTACCTCCTCCAGCTGTGCCGCAGTCTCTTCCGCGATTATCATACCTTTTTCTACCGCATTCACAGATGTTTCAATCAGTGATGCTGATTCTTTTGCCGCCTGGGCACTCTGTTCAGCTAATAAATTTACCTGATTCGCTACAACTGCAAATCCTTTTCCTGCCTCTCCGGCCCTTGCCGCTTCAATAGAAGCATTCAACGCCAACAGATTTGTCTGGGAAGCAATTTCATTAATTGTTGCAATAATCTTATCAATCTCTTTTGATGCCTCATTAATCTCATGCATAGAAGCAACCATTTCATGCATCTTACCATTGCTGTCTGAAATGGCATTTCCAAGTTCATCCACTCTTCCACTGATTGCTTTTGCAGATTGTGAATTTTTTTCTACCTGTTCAGAAACCCCGGCAACTGTAGCCGTCAGTTCTTCTACAACCGCTGCCTGATTCGTAGCTCCATCTGCAAGATCATTGGAACTTGATGCCACCTGGTCTGCTGCACTTGAAACCTCACTCGAAACATTTTTAATTCCTTTGATCGTTTCTGCCATACTCTTCTCAAATGACATGAAAGAATTTAAAATACCGACAAAATCTCCCTTCCACTCTACTTCCGGCTGAACATCAAAATTTCCTTCTGAGAACAGTTTCATTGCACGATCAATATCATCTACATAAGTTCCCAAAATACGAATTGATTTGCGCATACTGTGCGCCAGTCTTCCAATCTCATCTTCCGAATGATATTCCAGCGCACTGTGTAAATTTCCTTCTGTCAGTTCCCTTGCAACGTCTTCCACTGCACGTAACGGATCCAGAATTGTTTCAAGTACCTTTTTACTTATTACCTTAGCCAGTGTGCATGCACAAACCAGACAGATAATAATACACACCATTCCTGCAACAGCAAAAATAATTGTAGTTCTTGCAGACTGCTCACTTACTTCATCTGTGATCTCATCTAATCTTATGGCAATTTCCACAAGTTTATTTAATGCAGGTGTACAACTATTAAAAATTTCATCAATCGCTTTCTCTTTTTCGCCATTTTTAATTTCTTCTATAATCGAATAACCAATGTTTCCCCAATCAGAAAGAGCAGATGCATACTCATTATATTCCTCATCCGGTAAGACTTTGGTTTTCTTTAATATTTCCAGCTGCGAATCCACTTCTGTAAGCAGCTTTTTTACATTCTGCTCATAACTGTCATAAGCAGATGTATCATTATTTAATGCCATTTCCCTGATATTTCTCGCTGACGTATTCACATTGATCCTGCAGATTTTTACCGCCTGATCCGCAGCATTGACATCATCTATATAATGTAACATATTAGCAAATAACACACCTATGACCACAATAGAAAACAGACCCGAAATCAACATCATACTAATGACTTTTCCGTAGCCATAGTTTATCCTCTCCTGCAGATGCATATTTTCCAATTTGTCTTTCATTGTACTCTTTTGTGACAACATAGATTGTTATTTCCTTTCTCTATTGAATTTTTGAATTTTTACTCTTATATACCAAATTCCATTTTCAAAGTCAATACGGTTTCGGTTCAATTTTTCATATTCTACTTTTCGCATAATATTCAGCACATCCCACGCAAAAAAATTCAGCACTTTTACTAAAAAAGAAAACCACCACTCCCCGGCTCCCGGTTTGTGATGGTTTCCTGCTATATTATTCTGTCCACTTCTTAAATTCTTCATCCGTACATTTCACATAATGTGTCCCGGACACCAGATGATCCGTTCCCTTATTATAATCAATGCCGGAAGTCTTGTAATCGTAGCTCAGTGCCACACGATTTTTTTCCACGACCGGATTCGGTGCAGGTATCGCAGAAAGAAGGCTCTTCGTATATGGGTGGATTGGATTCTCAAAGATTTCCTCCGTTGTTCCGGTCTCTAAGAGATGTCCCAGATGAAGTACCCCGATGCGATCCGAAATATATTTGACCATGGAAAGATCATGTGCGATAAACAGATACGCGGTTCCTGTCTCCTGCTGGATATCCTTCATCAGGTTAACGACCTGTGCCTGAATGGAAACGTCCAGCGCAGAGATACACTCATCTGCAATGATCAGTTTCGGGTTCATGATCAGCGCTCTCGCAATTCCGACACGCTGTCTCTGTCCACCGGAAAACTGATGCGGATAACGGCCCGCATGTTCCGGCGCAAGTCCAACTTTTGCCAGGATGTTTTTGATCTTTTCCTCACGCTCTGCGCGTGTCTTGTACATATGATGGATATCTAACCCCTCGCCGATGATATCGCGCACCTTTTTTCTTGGATTTAAGGATGCCATCGGGTCCTGGAAGATCATCTGCATCTGCGTGCGCAGTGCCTGGCTGTTTGCCTTATTGATCCTGCCGCTGATGTCCATTCCATTAAAATTGATCTCCCCGGCGGTCGGATCATAAAGTCTTATGATACTTCTTCCGATCGTTGATTTTCCGGAACCGGATTCCCCGACCAGACCATATGTCTCACCCGGATAGATCTGAAAACTTACGTTTTCCACCGCATGCACGGTATAATTATTACTTACCTTAAAATATTGTTTCAAGCCTTTCACGGTAAGAAGAGGCTTACTGTTTTCATTCACCGTCATCGATCTTTGCCTCCTTCTTCATTCGCGCAATACGCTCTTTTAATTCAGGCGGCATTTCTGCCTTCGGTGCCCGCGGATCTAACAGCCAGGTTGCCGCATAATGTGTATCTGTCACCTGAAACATTGGCGGATCTGCCTTGTCGTCGATCTCAAGCGCAAACTGGTTACGCGGTGCAAACGCATCGCCCGGTTTTTCGTTTAACAGGTTTGGCGGAGAGCCAGGGATCGTGTAGAGTCTCTCATCCGCAGTGTCAAGATCAGGCATTGCGGAAAGCAGTCCCCAGGTATACGGATGTTTCGGATCATAGAAGATCTCATTGATCATACCTTTCTCAACGATTTTTCCGGCATACATGACATTGACGTAATCTGCCACTTTGGCAACCACGCCGAGGTCATGTGTGATGTAAATAACGGAAATGCCTCTCTCTTTCTGTACCCTGCGGATCAGCTCGATGATCTTTGCCTGAATCGTAACATCCAGTGCAGTCGTCGGCTCATCACAGATCAGAAGATCCGGGTTGCAGGCAAGCGCGATGGCAATGACCACACGCTGTCTCATACCACCGGAGAGCTGGTGCGGATAGTTTTTCATACGTTTTTCCGCATCCTCGATACCAACCTCTTTTAACAGTTCTACTGCCTTATCCCAGGCTTCTTTCTTCGGTGTCTTAAAATGCCAGATCATACCTTCCATGATCTGTTTTCCGATCGTCATGGTCGGATCAAGACTCGTCATCGGATCCTGGAATACCATAGCAATTCTTTTTCCATTGATATGTCGTCTGATCCACTTTTTATCTTTTGTTAAAATGTCTACCGTCTGCGGTGTTCCATCCGCATGATGATAGGAAAATTCTATAGTACCGCCCGTTACTTTCGCATTGGATGCCAAAATACCCATGGCAGCTTTCATTGTTACGGATTTACCGGAGCCGGACTCACCAACGATCGCAACTGTCTCGCCCTTCATCAGGTCAATATTGACTCCACGGATGGCGTGCACGCTTCCTGCAGTCGTCTGAAACGTAATATCCAGGTCCCGTATTTTTAAAATCTGTTCTTTTGTCTCTGACATATACGAATCCCCTTTCTTACATTTCTTTCAGCTTCGGATCTAATGCTTCACGTAAACCATCTGCTACAAGGTTAAAGCTTAACATCAAAAGAGCCATTACAACGATCGGCGGAATGATCTGGTACGGATGTGTGGTAAAACTGTTAAATCCTTCGGAGATCAGTGAACCAAGTGAACACTGCGGCACCGGAATACCAAGACCTACGAAACTTAAGAACGCCTCGGTAAAGATCGCCGTCGGGATGGAGAACATTACCTGTGTAATGATCGGTCCAATGATATTTGGCAGAACTTCTTTAAAGATAATAAAGAAATTTCCTGCTCCAAGTGTCCGTGATGCAAGTACAAATTCCTGCTCTTTTAATTTCAGCATCTCAGCTCTTGCGATACGGCTCATGCCGACCCACTCCGTCAACATCAATGCAAAAATAATGGTAAGCATACCCGGCTGCAGTACCAGTAACAAAAGTGTTACGATTACAAGACGCGGAATACCGTTCGCGACCTCCAGAAACCGCTGCATGAACATATCGACTTTCCCGCCAAAATATCCGGAGATCAGTCCATAGCTCATACCGATCACCATATCGATGATAGCGGCTGCTACGGCGATAATCAGGGAAACGCGTGCACCGGACCAGGTACGTGTCCAGATATCACGTCCGAAGTTATCACTTCCGAACCAGTAGTAAAGATCATCCAGACCTTTTTCTTCATAGTAATTGATCTTTTTGGTTCCGGTCGTTGTTTTCATGCCTTCACTACCATCGAAGATACCAAGTTTTTCAAGACCTTTTACCCTCGGTGCAAAGTTCTTCTGTGTCAGTGACTGTTCGGAGTAACTGAAATCATTCATCCCCGGGCCAATAATTGCAAATACCGTAATGATAATGATCAGGATCAGACCGATCACTGCACTGATTTTTTTGAAATAGCGGATCAATACGTCTTTCCAGAAACTCTGTGCAGCAAAGTTGTCATCTAACGCAAGTTCGCCATCCGTATGTTTAAATTTAAAATCTGCCTCGACCGGTATGTAGCCGGCAGCATCATTTCCCACATTCATGGTATTTTCCTGTGACACCATATCAGTCTCCTTTCTTTGCCAGACGAATTCTCGGGTCAATGATTCCGTAAAGGATATCTACCACAAGCATGATGGCAATGTACATTGCAGAATAAATAAAGCTTAATGCGATAACCACGTTGTAGTCGTTCGACTGAATGGCATTTACCAGAAGACTTCCGACACCCGGTATTGCAAATATTTTTTCAACAACCAGAGAACCGGTCATCAGATCGACGATCAGCGGTGCAAGCACAGTGATGATCGGGATCAGTGCATTTCGCAGCGCATGTTTAAAAATCAGCGCTGAACCCGAAATTCCTTTACTCTCCGCAAGCAGCATATAATCGCTGCCGAGTACTTCAAGCATTTCACTTCGCGTAAAACGGGCGATTGACGCCATCGTAAACATCGAAAGTGAGATACTGGGCAGCACGCTTGATCCGAAAATATCGCTCTCCGAAAACAACATCGGAAACCACCCTAATTTAAATCCGAAGTTATAGCTGAGTGCCAGCGCAAACACATACGATGGCACCGACACACCGATAACCGAAATGATCGTCGCTAACGAATCCCATATCGTATCATGCTTTAACGCCGCAAGAAGCCCGAGCAGAAGCCCGACCACGGCACCGATCAACACCGCATATCCTCCGATACTGATGGAGATCGGAAGTCTCGTCTTTATCAACTGGGAGATTGGTGTATTCTTTGAGATATTGTAGCTTACGCCAAGGTCTCCCTTTAACATATTGCCTACATATTTCACAAACTGTACCGGCAATGGCTGATCCAGTCCATATTTCGTATACAGTGCTGCCCTCTGGTCTGCATTTAACTTCTCATCGTTGAATGGAGAACCCGGCATCAGCTGCATCAAAATAAACAGAACGAGTAAAATTGCAAGCAGCGTAAACAGAGACGTTACGATTCTCTTAAGTGCATATTTTTTCACGTTCTAATCCTCCTTGTTTTCCGAAGGAAAATGCGACTGCCTTTGCAGGAGCAGAGGATTTTCCTCCTTGTTTTTCCGTTCACGACATAGGAAATTCCTGCCTCATTTCCTATAGCGTCAACAATATGATGAAATTGCCGCACCAAAGTTTTGCACTTTAGTGCGGCTATATTCATTTTCCTGTAAAACAGGATTTCTACTGTCTAAATTTCTTTATTCAGTCTTTACAGCATCTTTGTATACACGGTTGATAGCTACCGGATGATACTCAACGCCTGTTACTTTAGAAGAAAGCATCTCTGCGTTGCACTGTGTGTAAAGCGGATAAATAACTGCCTCATCCATAACGATCTTCTCAGCATCGTAAAGTCTTGCCCAGCGTCCCTCTGCATCTGTGCAAAGATCACCGGTTGTACACTCATCAATGATTGCATCGTAATCTGCGTTGCTCCACAGACCGTAGTTGTTAGAGTTATCTGTTACCCACATTCCAAGATATGTCATTGGATCTGCGTAGTCCGGTCCCCAACGTGTTAAACCTAACTGGAAGTTACCGTTCTGCATGTCTTCCACACGCTGTTTCTTCGGCTCAACAACCAGATTTACGGTCAGTCCAGGAAGAGTTGTCTCCCATTGCTCTTTTAATACCTGCGCTACTTTCTGAGGTGCGTCATCTGCATCTACTACCATGTCTAAAGTGATCTCAGATTCTCCAAGTTCCTCTAAACCTTTTGCCCAGTAATCTGCTGCTTTTTCTGTATCATATACACACACATCAGAGAATTTCGTCTGATCTTCGGAGAAGTCAGATCCGTCAGGACCTGCTGCAAACTGCATCGGAACTGCTGTGTATGTAGAAGCGGAACCATCTTTTAATACATCTGCTGTGATGGAATCACGGTCGATTGCCATTGTCATTGCAAGACGTATATTTAAGTTTGCGAGTTCAGGAACAGAATTCATATTCGGGCTGACATACCATAAGTAGCCTGCACCAACAGTTGTGAATTCAGGATCGTCTTTTACCTGGTCAACCTGCTCACCGTTTACTAATGTTGTATCAAGTGCACCTGTCTGGTAGCTCATTAATGCCTGCTGTGAATCCTGGATTACCTGATAACTTAATCCGGAAAGTTTTACTCTGTCGGTATCATAGTAGTCTGCATTTTTTGTTAAATGGAATGCAGTTGCTGCCGGCTGATAAGAATCCAGCACAAATGCACCGTTTGATAATACTGTCTCAGGACTTGTTGCAAATGTATCTCCACAGGAAGTAAAGAACTCCTCATTTACCGGATAGAAAGTCGGGAAATACATCAGAGAAGTGAAATAGCTGACTGGTGCATTCAGTTCGACCTGAAGTGTATTGTCGTCTACTGCTGTCACACCAAGTTCACTCTTGTCTTTCTCACCTGCGATGATCTCTGCTGCATTTTTAATCTGACCGATATCGCTTAACATATATGCATACTCAGATGCGACATCCGGATCAACAGCTCTCTGCCATCCGAATACGAAATCTGCTGCGGTAACCGGTGTGCCGTTGCTCCATTTTGCATCGGTACGAAGATGGAATGTATAAGTTAAACCATCGTCTGATAAATCATAGCTTTCTGCGATTGCCGGAACTGCCTGTCCGTCTGCATCCATCTGCATCAGACCGTCGGTATAATCAGCGATTACCTCAAAGGATGTTCCGTCGGTAGCCTGCTGCGGATCGAGTGACTCGACCGGAGTTTCAAGCATAACATTCATGTCTGATGCGCTTGCTGCGGCATCTGTTCCTGCAGCATCACCTGCTGCGTTGCCTGTCTCTGTGCCTGTGGTCGTTCCCTGTGTTGCAGAAGAACTGTTCCCGCCACAGCCTGCAAGACCAAGCATCATTGTTCCGGCCATCAAAATAGCCAAAACTGCTTTGGTTTTTTTCATAATAGTAATCCTCCTTGTTTTGCGGAGCAAAATGCGACTGCCTTTGCAGGAGCAGAGGATTTTCCTCCTTGTTTTGCGGAGCAAAATGTCTGCTATGCCTGCATAGCATGTGCCTCTTGCAGGAGCAGAGGATTTTCCTCCTTGTTTTTGCGAAGCAAAAATCCGAGTCCTCTGACGAGGAGAGGATTTTCCTCCTTAATAAAAATGCGCAAAGATGGCTCTTTTCCTCTGCGCCCCTTTACGCTGATAACACTTTAGCACATCACATTACAAAATGCAAGTATTATGTTATACATTTTGTACTTTCGTACTATTTTTCCGTTAATATAATGGGTGAATAGCTTTTATTTTCCCTCACTCAAACAATCATGATTTTAAATTTCTTTCCACCTTAATCCTATGATGTTGAGCTCAAATAGTGCAGTTTGTCAATCAAAAATCTTGCATGTACTATTGTCATCCTATAAAGATTCTGGTGTCAAAAGGTGGTTTTCAATTTTGGGTCTGTCAAATTGCACAAAACCGAACTTGTTTTGTTCCGTTGTCCGAAAATAAGAAAAACTAAGATTTTCTAATTTTCTCCCAAAGTCACAAAAACAGTCTCGGCTTTGTGCAATTTGACAATCGCTAAGTTATGAACCACCTTTTGACACCCTAATCCTATAAAGAAAAAAAAACCTCCAGCCATTAGATTTTTCATCTAACTTCTGGAGGGCAGTTCTCAAACTGGAGTTTTGTAACTAAAAACAACAAATCCATGCAAAAATACAGTCAATATTACTTTGTAAGATCCTTGATGACCTCTCCTGCAAGGATCAGTCCTGCCACAGACGGCACAAACGCAATACTTCCAGGGATATCACGGCGCTCGGTGCATTTGTGGACGGTTCCCGGAGGGCAGACACAATGTGACCGGCAGCTGATACTCATATCCTCGATCGGTCTGATCGGCTGCTCTTTGGAATATACGACCTTTAATTTTTTGACCCCGCGTTTTTTTAACTCACGGCGCATGACACGCGCGAGCGGGCAGACTGACGTCTTGTAAATGTCAGCCACCTCAAACTGGGTCGGGTCTAATTTATTGCCAGCTCCCATGCAGCTTATGACAGGCACATTGCACTCTTTTGCGCGCATGATGATCTCTAATTTTGCAGTGACCGTATCTACTGCATCCACGACATAATCATACTCAGAAAAATCAAACTCATGCGCATTTTCCGGCAGATAAAAACATTTTCTCGCTTCCACTTTTGCATCCGGATTGATTTCTAAGATACGCTCCGTCATCACATCAACTTTATATTTTCCAACCGTTTTTCTGGTCGCAATGATCTGACGGTTGATATTCGTCAGACATACCTTGTCATCATCCACGATCACAAAAGAACCGACTCCGCTCCTGGCAAGCGCCTCAACCACATAACCGCCGACTCCGCCGATTCCAAAAACTGCAACTTTTGCATTTGCAAGCCGTTCCATATTATCTGAACCCAGCAGTAACTGGGTTCTTGAAAACTGATTCAACATATCCTGTGCTTTTCTCCTGTTATTTCCTTATCTCTTAGTTCCTATTATCATTTGTGCAAAATTATTTTTTCCATATCGCGAAGTTCATTCCTGCCTCTTGTACAAAATTATTTTTTCTCTATATCAAGTGTCTCATTCATACTTCCCATACGGTATCCGCCAAGGTCAAGCGTCACATAGGCAAATCCAAGCTGTTTCAGGTAAGAATAAATCTTTTCCCTGTTTTCCCCTTCTACCAGTTTTGCGATCTCATCCGGCAGCACCTCGATACGCGCAATATCCCCATGGATCCTTACGCGCACCTGATGAAAGCCCATATCCAGCAAAAGCTGCTCCGCCTTATCCACCATGCCGAGTTTTTCTTCGGAAATTGTCTCCCCATAGACAAACCGGGAGGAAAGGCATGCAAATGACTGCTTGTCCCAGGTGGGCAGTCCCATCTCTTTGGAAAGTGTACGGATCTCTTCTTTGTTCAACAGAGCCTCCCTGAGCGGACTTTTGATACCAAGCTCTGCAACTGCGACCAGTCCCGGTCGATAGTCACCATTATCATCCATGTTAGATCCCTCAGCCACGGCATTGATATGATATTCTTTTGCAATTTCCAGTATTTTCTCAAACAATTCATGTTTGCAGAGATAGCAACGGTTCTTCGGATTCTGACGAAATCCCTCGATATCAAGTTCTTCCGACTTGCATACAATGTGCCTGATTCCCTGCTCCTTGCAAAACTGCTTTGCCTCCTCTAACTCCCTTTTCGGGAAAGAACAGGAGGATGCCGTAACTGCGATCACATGATCCGCACCAAGTGTTTTCTTTGCCGCTGCAAGCAGAAATGTCGAATCCACGCCGCTGGAAAAAGCGACTGCAACACTGCCCAGTGACTTTAAATATTCCTGTAAATTTTTATATTTTTCCTGTACTGACTGCATAATAATCCTTTATTTCATATAATTTAATCTATTCTTACCACTGTATAATCGCCCATGGCATGACTGACATAAAAGATCACATATACTTTTCCGTCGTGCACATAAGACTCTCCCATCGTCTCATCGGCTCCGTAATCGTCCACATCTCCGTCAAAATGGGTAAGACTTGCCGCAAGTGCTTCCTCCGTCGGTTCCATCCAGATGAAATTAAATTCCAAAATATCTTTCATCGTAATTTCAGTAGTCGGATTTCCTTCCGGATCCAGCACGGTATAGCCCTGTGCAGTATCTGTATTGTCTTTTCCGGCAAATAAAATTTTAGCCGTCTCATCCGGATCTGCAAAATCAGAAAATGTCATTTTTTCTCCGGTCTTCATGTTAATATTAACGGAAGTAAGTGCTGCAGAAGGATGCGCTGATCCTTCATAATCATAATAACTCTGACAGGTCAGAGAAAGCATATCCTTTGTCTGTTCCTGCACGGTATATGTGAGCACCACGGAATCACTTGCACCAAGGTTCATCTCCTCCGTATCTCCCGTCATTTCCCCGGCAGCTTCTTTTGCCGTATTTTCAAAGTAAGTATTCCATTCTTCCTGTTTTTCGGTATCACTCCAGCCTGTAATCTTCGGATAAGAAATATCAATCAGATCCGTCTTTTTGTAGCTTACCATCTCTATCTGATAATCAGACTGTGCGTCCTGCCCTGCCTCTGTTGTGGCAGCGGCTTCTGTTTCGTCCTGTTCTGAATCCTCCGAAACCTGTGAGGTTTCTGGCTCCGTTTCATTCTGTACTGTAGTCTCACTGGTTTTCTGCTGATCCATAGAGCCTGCCGCACCAGTGTTTTTATTTTCACCACAGCCTGCTGCAAACGTGAGTGACAGTGATAATACCGTAATTAATATAAGATTTCTTCTTCTCATATAGATCCCCTTTTCTGCGCAGTTTTTTACACTGAATTCCTTTTCTTTTATAGATAAATTAGTCTGCCAACATCTACTGCTCCAAAAACTTCACAATATCTTCCGGTTTTTCTGCAAAATTTGTCGCCCCGTGTTCAATCAGGAACTCCTTATCACGGAATCCCCAAAGCACTGAGATGCACGGCAGTCCTGAATTTTTTGCCGTCATGACATCCACATCCGAATCACCGATGTAGACTGCCGTATCCGCCGGTTTTCCAAGTTCTGCAAGCGCCGTGTGCACCATATCCGGCGCTGGTTTTCTCGCCACACCTTCGCGCTCCCCGATCGCAGCCTGCACAATGCCTTCGAAATAAATCTCGTTTAACTCTTTGACTGCAAAATCAATCTTATTCGAAACAATTGCAAGCGCATAACCTTTTTCCTTTAATTTGCGGAGCACCGGAACAACACCATCGTAAGCTCTCGTTTTGTCATTGCAGTGTTCTCCATAATACTTTTTAAAAACAGCAAATGTTTCTTCGAATTTCGGATTGTCAAATCCGCCCGGAACGGAAAGCTCCATCAGACGACGCACACCGTTTCCAACAAATGCACGCACTTCCCCGATCGTGCGCTCCGGCATCTGCATCGTTCGCAGCGCATAGTTTGTGGCATCTGCCAGATCCTCTAACGTATTTAATAAGGTTCCATCCAGGTCAAATACGACTGTTTCATATTTTTTCATAATAATCCTCATTTCTGCTTGTGATAAATCTTTTGATCCACACATATTTCCTTTTTCTAATTGACACTCACGTTTCCCGCAAGCACCTGCTTGTAATCTTCGTAATTCTTTGCAAGGAGCGCCGGTGTATCCAGTCCATACGGACATTTGCTCTTGCATTTATTGCAGTGCAGGCAGTTTTCGATCTTTTTCATTTTCGCCTGAACCTCTGGTGTGAGCTGCAGTGCAGACGGAGAGCGGCGCAGCAGAAGCGACATACGCGCACAGTTATTGATCTCAATGCCCGCCGGACACGGCATACAATAACCGCAGCCGCGGCAGAAATCGCCTGCCAGTTCTTTTCGGTCATTCTCGATCAGTGCACGGATCTCATCCGTCATTGTTGGCGGATTATCAATATATGAAATAAATTCGTCCAGCTCTTTTTCCCGCTGCACACCCCAGATCGGCAGTACATTTTCATACTGCGCCTCAAATGCATAGGCTGCCGCAGAGTTCGTGATCAGACCGCCGGACAATGCCTTCATTGCGATAAATCCCATGTCTGCCTTTTTACATTTTTCCACTAATGCAATATCCTTATCCGTTGCCAGATAGCAGAACGGAAACTGCAGTGTCTCATACAGCCCGGATTCGATTGCCTCCTCGGCAACCGCAAGCCTGTGGTTCGTGATACCGATATGACGGATCTTCCCCTGCGCCTTTGCCTCAAGCATCGCCTCATAAAGTCCTGTTCCATCTCCCGGTTTCGGGCAGAAAGAAGGATTGTGGAACTGATAGATATCAATGTAATCCGTCCTTAAATTATGTAAAGAAATCCCAAGCTGTTCCCAGAATTCGTCCGCATTTTTTGCCGCCGTTTTGGTCGCAATGTAGACTTTTTCACGCATTCCGTCGAATGCCTCGCCTAATTTTTCCTCACTGTCCGTGTAAAACCGCGCCGTATCAAAAAACGTAATGCCCGCTTCATACGCTTTTCTCGCCAGTTTTACCGCATCCTCCGTGCTGACTCTCTGGATCGGCAGTGCGCCAAATCCATTCTTATTTACTTTGATCCCTGTACTTCCTAAAACTACCGCTTCCATAACTCTTATCGTTTTCCTCCTTAAATCAATCGTGTTTTAACCACTATTTGCTCCCAACATTATCTATGCAGCAGAATGCACACCCACGAACATTCTATTGTTTTAAATAAGGGAAAAATAACTCGCTCTTATTCCGCTTATCAAACATATTATTATACTGCAGTATCTCATAATTTTTCAGCCATTTTGCATCCTCGCCGGCCGCATCTTCCACATGTAAAAATTTTCTCTGCGATTTGGAATAAAATCCTCTCGAATTGACCGCCGGAATTTCTTCCATCATGTCGGCTAAAAACTGATTGTATGCCGGAAGCGCAATGCCCGCGCTCTCCAACGCCAATGTTGACAGATAATTAAGGCTTGTCAGTTCCACACTTTCTTTGCCGCTGTCGTAATTCGTCCAGATAAAAAACGGTACGGTGTAAAGATTTTCAAGTTCAGACAGCGTCAGTCCGCCCAATCCTTTCCCATTCAGATACGGATAAAAACTGGATGACAAACTCGGCTGATGATCCCCGAAAAAGACGATCTCAACCGGATCATCCACTTTTTCAAAATAGGAGATCAGATACTCTAATGCCGAATCACTCTCGTGGATCAATGACAGGTACTGGTTCACGTCCGGATAATTGATGCCAAGCATACGCGCTTTTTCATCAAAATTGTCATATTTCTCCGTATAACCGCCATGATTCTGCATGGAAATACTCATAATGAATAAATCCTCGTTGGATTTCTTACTCTCATAACGGTCGACGATCTTCTCATACAGTTCCTGATCTGTAATATAATCACGCAATATCTTCGTCTGGTCAAAATCATCGATAAAATGCGTTTCATCAAATCCCATATTCGGATATACGATATTGCGGCTCCATCCGGTATCATAATAAGGATGCATTGCCACACAGGTGTAACCGATATTTTTCAGATTTGACACCAGAGAAGTCGGTGTATCCGTGATATACTGCTGATAGACAACCGAACCGCTCGGCAGAAATGCCATGGAATTTCCCGTCAAAAATTCCCACTCGGAGTTTGGTGTTTTGGCGCCAAACACGGAAGAGAGTGCATGCCCCTTGATCGTATTTTCCTCCAGTGAATCGTAAAACGGTGTCAGATCGATATTGGTTGAAAAATTCCCCACCACACTAAGGTCCGCATAGGATTCACTCATAACCACAATAATGGTCGGCTTCTTCTCCGTTTCTCCGGTGGCTGTATCCGTCTCTTTGCTGTACTGATCCTCAAGTTCCTTGACTGCCTCTTTCGAATACCCATCCGGTTGCGCAATAAAGCAATCGCGGATACTTAACACAAAGTTTAAGATATAGCCGTTTCTGTAACTTCCTTTTTGTTCCCATGTCTCCGTCACAACACCCTGCGTATGCTTTCCAATGTATGCACAGCACAGCACGGCAAGTGAAATGCACACGATCGACATCGGAATCCTTTTCTGAAAGGAAACATGTAACTTTCGTATAAACGCAATGTACAGCGTGGAAAGGAGTATTACATACCCTGCCCTTTCATCCAGGACAAATTCATAATTTTCCGCCACAGAAAGCCCGGTCTGGATGGACTTTAAATCACTGAAAATAAACTCATTTCCACGAAACAGATACACAAAATAGTTGATCCCGGCAAGGGACAACAGTACAATATGCGAAATCAGACAGGTCAGTCCTGTATTGTTTGTAAATATCTGAATGACCAGAAAAACTACCAGACAGCACAATACATTCAAAAACATTTTATTGTCGGATATTTTTGCTCTCAGTTCTGCATCCAGTAACAGATACTGGATATGATATGCTGTAAAAATGCCGCCTGTCCCAAGCATGATCGCACTCCACAGCCATGATATTTTTTCATTTAATTCAATCTTTAAACTTTTGATTCCAAAATAAAGTACCCCAAACCCGAACAGTACCCATACCGGAAACCTTATCACTGCAAACAGCACTGCTGCAAATACCACTGCCACGGCAAGCCGTATCAGATTCTCTTTTTCAAAATATAACTTTATCTTCATGATTTCCTCATATTTCCATCTTTTATCGTCTCTTTTTCAACAAAGTTATTCTATCATTACATACAGATTTGTCAATTTTGTGAAGATTAAACTTTTCTTAGTTTTTTATCGCTTTGTATACATAAAAACCCCTAAACAGTTTGGGATTATTTGCCCTGGCTGCTTAAGGGGTATCATGCATTTCCATATTCTGTACACTTCATTGTTGATCGGACAGCCTTTATTTTGCCTGCTTTTTAAAGAAATCATCGATCGCAGCATGCAGTTTCTGCGCATCCATGCTTTTTAACAGGTAACCATTCGGCTTTAACGACATCACGTCCATAACCGTCTGTGCATCATTTTTTCCGGTAAGAAAAATAATCGGAATATTCTGAAATTCCGTATCTTCACGAATCATCTGCATGAACTGTCTGCCATCCACGATTGGCATTTCATAGTCTAACAGGATCAGATCCGGTATATTTAAGGCAAGATATTTGATCGCCATCTCGCTGGAATTGACAGGAATTACCTGATATTTATCTTCCAGCAGTGTTTTAATATTCCGGAGGATCACTCCTGAATCATCCACCGCTAAAATGGTTTTTTTTTTCATTTTATCATATTCATCCATCTGCCTTTTGATGTTTTCCACCATCTCCACCACATTGATCGGTCTTATAAAAATATCGGTAAACATCTGTTTTGGAAGTGTTTCCCAGAGTTTCTCAAGTTCTTCCACATTTCCCATGACAAACACAGGTGTTTTATGCTTGATTGCATGATCTACGATCACTTTAACCCCAACCGCCTTTAATCCCGCAATAACCCTGTCATGGTATCTGTCAATTCCATAATCTCTTCCATCGATACATCCGCCACATAAACACGCAGCTGATCCATGGATTCCCTGATGCATTCCGGAACCTGATATTCTTCAAGTTGTTCCATGATCTGATCCACTCCATCAAGGTCAAACTGTTCTATGCACTGGTGTATCTGCTGTAATGCAGTGATCCACTCCCCGTCCGAAAACTCTTTTTTTGCATCCTCTTCCTTCTCTGCATAGGGGCGCAATATATTTTTTAAATCACGGTACAGGGTAAGCACATCCGGTGTTTTTTCCTCTAACACCTCTGTCTTACCCTGTTTTCCATAATCCTCAAGTTCCTTTGCTGCCTCCGACAACGGTACTGCACCGATCAGAAGTGCAGAACTTTTTAACGCATGTACTTCAATCACATAATCACCGATCAGACCTTCTTTCAGGCACTGTTCGATCTTATCTGCCTTACTGTCAATCGTACGGTAAAAAATGCGGATCGTTTTCATAAGTGCAGCTTTCGAACCACAGTGATTTACCCCCTCCTCGAATGAAAATCCCCTCTGTGAATCTTCCGGCTGTATCTCACGGTCAGAGAGATCATCTGCAAGAAGCTTCTTTGCCTCCTCCTTCGGGACATCACGCACAAGATCTTTTGGCAGCCACAGTTTCAGCTGGTTACATATCCGTGCAAAATCAATCGGTTTTGCAACGAAACCATTCATTCCTGCATTCAGGAATTCCTTTCTGGCATCTACCATTGCATTCGCAGTGAGTGCAATGATCGGAAGCTTCTGATACTTGTCCTCCGGCAGTGCACGAATAGCTTTTGCAGCTTCTATTCCATCCATAACCGGCATCATGTGATCCATCAGCACCAGATCATACTGGCTGCCCCTGACCATTTTTACTGCCTGCAGTCCATTTTCTGCCGTATCAATCTGCATCCGGAGAGGTTTTAGCAGTTCTTTTGCCACCACAAGATTCAATTCGTTATCATCCACAAGTAAAATGTGTGCCTCCGGGGCAATAAACAGACATTCCGCTTCTTTTTCCGTCACATTATCTTTCTGTCCATTATAATTTACCGCAGAAACAGGTGTCGGATCAATGATTGTCTGTTCTATCGTAAAGAAAAACCTGCTTCCCTTTCCGTATTCACTTTCTACTTCGATAACCCCTCCCATCATATTGACTAAATTCTGGGAAATTGTCAAGCCCAGTCCGGTTCCTTCCACATAACGGTTTCTGTCCATCTCCACGCGCTGAAACGCATCGAACAGAATTTTCTGATCTTCCTTGCGGATTCCGATCCCGGTATCTGCCACCTCATAATAAAGCATTACTTTATCCGTATTTTTCTGTCTGACATGCACGGAAAAGCGGACGCTGCCTTTCTCTGTATATTTAATGGCGTTATTCACCAGGTTTATGATGACCTGACGGATACGCCCCATATCCCCTTTCAGCTTACATGGAATATCCTGATCAATATCATAGATCAGTTCCAGACCGGAATGTCCGATCCTGTTTTCCATACTGATCCTCAGATCATGAAACAGTGAACATGTATCATACGGTTCATCAAACAGCTGCATTTTACCGGCTTCCATCTTTGAACAATCCAGCACATCATTGATGATTGTAAGAAGCACACGCCCGGAACTCTGGATATTCAGCAGATATTCCTGCTCCTTCGGTGAATGCCGGGAACGCAGTAAAATCTCTGTAATTCCCACAATAGAGTTCATCGGCGTACGTATCTCATGTGACATATTCGAAACGAAGTTGGTTTTGGCACGGTTGGCATCTTCCGTCTGTAATACAAGACGCTTCATCAGATGGTTCTGCTCTATGATCTTTGTCACATCAACAATCGTCATCATATATCCCTGTATCAGTTCATTGTCCTTTAATACCGTTTCTTCCACCTGATAATGCCGGTCTTTCCAGTCAAAAAAATCCTGACTGCCCTGAATAAATGCATATATCTTATCATCCGTGCTATATCCCTGTTCCTTATTTATAGAAGTAATAATTTTATCCGCCATCGAATTTAAAAAAAGGAAACGGTGATCCGCATCTGTTACAATGACAGCTTCTTTCAGATTATCAATAATATAATTTTTTGCATTTTTGACAGGATCAAACAAGCCGTATTTTACAACGGCAATGCTCATAAAGATACAGGACAACAGAATTCCAAGAGGTGTTGGATCATCTCCTTTTAGAATTTTTAAAATGCGCAGAGACAACAGGAGCATTGGTGAAAGCATCGCTGCGATCATAAGGAAATGGATTTTTCCTTTATTGGGCATACTTCTCTGAGAGCAGTAGGAAGAGATGATGATGCCGATCGTGGTCATGATTTCTGCCAGTAAGAAAGCCATATAGACATAGTACATTGGTGCTGGAGAGATTTCCAGCGTATATCCGTTCAGGTTTGCCTTCGAAGGAGCCAGCCAGTAATCTTTATAGTATAGATGATGATAATCAACGGTTGCGATCATAACATAAAATCCCATGTTTACCACAAGAAGCAGATGGATCACCCACTGTGGGATTTTTATATTTTTCCAGCGTATCATAAACATGAGGGCACAGAAATTACCATTATACCATGTCCTGGTGGGTTTGATAAATGTTTTTTCGTAAATTTTAGTTGACTTTAATTTTCAACATCTGCTGCCAAAGCTGCCCGCACTCTCTTTTTTCAAATCCGGCTTCTTTTCAAACGTACATGATGGATTCCTTTTACGAAACTCATTTGATTTTCCTCCTTATCTTCCCTGATATCCGCGGCCTTCCCTTCCCGGCATATCCTCACTTTTCACATAGCGGGCATTGAACTCCATATTGATCTCACGCAATTCTTTTTTCCCGTCGATGTAATCCTGGTACATTTCCACGAGTCCGGACATGCAGCCATCACAGGCTGCATCAATATTTCCTAATGATTCCGCCACGATCTTCTCCCGCTCTTCTTTTGTTGTCTCTGAAATTAAATAGCCCATTGCATTTCTCTCCTTTTCTTCAAATGCTGTGTTTACTATTACACTTGATTTCATTCCATATCTGATTTCAGTTCGTATTTTGTTTACCTCATATTTTCTTCATTATCCTTGATTGCTGTCCACAGATTTTCCTTTACCTTTTCAAGCCCGGCAGACAATGTTTCCAGCTCACTCTCACTCATTCCGCTTTTCATTATACCATCTGTCATCTCAAATATCTCAATAACTTTATCCGCCATCTCACATCCTTTTTCCGTGAGTGCAGTATCAGCTTTGCCAGGTAAAGCTCACTCCGGAGATTCCATTGATCATACATTCATTTTATACCAAGAGCCCGACTTTTTCGAAGCCGGGCTCTTAAATTTCTTCACATAAATGCTGTGTCATAACCGATGACATTCTATTTAGAGTATCATGAAAAATCTCAGACTTATGTAGATCATTTTTTCAATACAAATGAAGCTTTATTACCTGTCAAACTGTCTTTTCCGATAAATATTTCAAATTCTCCTGCCTCGCTCGCATAGATTCCATCCTCTGTCAAAAAACGCAGTTCCTGTTCTGTTATGGTAAAGACTACCTTTTTTTCCTCTCCAGGCAAAAGCGTAACCTTCTTAAAATCTTTCAATTCTTTGACCGGACGCACTACAGAAGCCGCAATATCATGGATATAAAGCTGCAGGGTTTCTGTTCCCGTGCAGTTTCCTGTATTTTTTACAGTCACCTCCGCTTCAATCTGTCCCGATGTATCCATCCATGTCCGATCTAAATGAATATCTGATACCTCAAATGTTGTGTAACTTAGGCCATATCCAAATGGATACAATGGCTCATTTGGAATATCCAGATATTTCGAGCGGAATCTGTCTTTATCTTTGCCTTCTATATGTGGGCGTCCTGTTGAATATTCATTATAATGTACTGGTACCTGTCCTACACAATATGGAAAGCTCATAGGCAGTTTTCCACTTGGATTATACTTTCCAAATAAAGTGTCCACAATTGCCCGCGCCCCTTCCGTTCCAGGCAGCCACACCTGAAGGATAGATTTTGCCTTTTTGTTTATTTCACGTATGTCTAACGGACGTCCTGAAAATAAAACCACTACAATATTTTGATTGACTTCCGCAATTCTATCAAGCAATGCTTCCTGTACCTCAGGGATTCTGATATTTGCGTTACTGGTTGCTTCACCCGACTGTAAACGGTCTTCTCCTATTGCAAGTACTACGATATCTGCCTCTTCTGCTGCCTGTACCGCCTCTTGCAGCATATGTTCCTCCTGCTCCTTAGTATAGGATTGCTGCTGTTGTTCTCCAAATCCTTCCAGACATACATCCGCCCCTAACATTGGTGATCCCTGGCAAAATGTACTGTTTTCTGAAACGTACTGTTCCTGTACTGCCTCATGCAGCGTCATAACATCTTTTGCATCTGCGATAAACGACCATGCCCCAAGCAGGTTTCTGTTATCTACATACGGACCAATAAAGGCAATCTTTTTCTGTTGCTCTAAAGGCAGAATATGTTCCTCATTTTTCAACAAAACAAAAGATTTTTTTGCAGCTTCCCTAGCCAGTTTCCGGTGCTCCTCACATAAAATATATTCCTGTTCTTTTTTCTGATCTGCATCTTTATATGGATTCTCAAAGAGTCCCAGCTTATTTTTAAGCCGCAGAATACGAAGACATGCCTCATCTATAAGTTCTTCTTTTATTTTTCCATCCCTGACCATCTGACACAGATTTTCACAGTAAATGCCTGTCATCATGTCAATATCTACGCCTGCTTCCACTGCACGCACTGCTGCCTCTTCTCTGTCTGCACAATATCCGTGATAAATGGTCTCCTCGATGGCTGCCCAGTCTGATATAAGTACACCATCGAACTTCATCTGCTCTCTCAAAATGTCCCGCATCAACTTTTTATTTCCGGTTGCCGGGATTCCATTGACTGTATTAAAAGATGTCATAACCAGAGCTGCACCTGCATCTATTCCCGCCTGATACGATGGCAGATAGAACTCTCTAAATGTATGTTCTGAAAGTTCTACCGTATTATAATCTCTCCCTGCTGTCGGTGCACCATATCCTGCAAAATGTTTGACACATGCTGCGATTGCATAATTATCTTTTAAGCTGTTTCCCTGAAATCCGCGCACCATTGCTGCACAGAACAAACTGTTCAGGTAAGGATCTTCTCCTGTTGATTCCATGACACGTCCCCACCTTGCATCTCTGACCAGATCTGTCATAGGGGCAAATGTCACATGGAGACCACTGACCGAAGCCTCCTTTGCTGCCACAGATGCACACTGTTCTGACAATTCCGGTTCAAAGGAAGCTCCCTGCGCAAGCGGAATTGGAAACACTGTCTTATAACCATTTATGACATCTAACATAAACAGTAATGGAATATGGTGCGGATGCTTTTCCATATAGTTTTTTTGTATACTTTTCAGGGTTTCAGCGCCCATGGATCCGATGACTGATCCTGCAAGATTTACATTGTCTTCTGTAAATCCCTTATCCTCCATAGGACCTGTGACAACGATCTCCCCATTAAAAAATCCTCCTGTCACCTGGCTCATCTGATTTACTTTTTCTTCCAGTGACATATCCCGCAAGAGTTCTATTAATTTCTGTTCTGTCATATGCGTACTCCCTCTCCAAATTTTCTTCTATATTCCAGCGGCGTCAAGCCTGTATTTTCCTTAAACATTTTTGTAAAATAGGAAAAATTACTATATCCAATATGTAATGAAACTGTATTGATTGGAAGACTGCTGCCACATAAAAGTTTTTTTGCTTCGTCTACCCTTTTCTGCAATATATAATTGCTTATAGATACTCCCTTTTCTTTTTTGAACATCCGAGACATATAGTCTGTATTCAAATAGACTAACTCTGCCAGTTCATCTCTGTGTATCTCTTCCCTGAAATGACTGTCAATATAGGTACATATCTGATCTGCAACAGAGTCTTCTTTTGTAATATATAATTTATATCCAACCGCTTTCCGTATCAGATTTTCTACATACTCCATCATTTCGTTAAATCCATTTACAGCGCCAAGCATGTAATTCTCACTCTCTTTATCTGAAAAAAGTGCATTGGCATAAATCCCCATCTCTGACAGCCATACATACACCATCTGTGTAACGTCCGTCCTTAATGACAGCAAAAACTGCCGCGTGATCATCTCATTCTTCCTGACTGTCTCCAGATAACTGCGTATGCTTGCTATGACTGCTTCCACTTCCTCCCCTGCCAAAAGGGTTTTCCATGTATCCAGCTCCGCATTTTTATAGACTGTTCCACTTGGTTGGAACTCATACAGATATATAACCTCGTTCCATACCGACAGACTGCTTTCGCGCATCTTCCGCAAATCGTCAGCCTGTGCAGTCACTTCAGAAAATCCACTCCAATTTCCCGCTCCACACCAAAAATAGGAATGTACATGATCTGTCATCCATTGCACAAAATGATTGAGCAGATCTTTTTCCCTTATTTTTTCTCCTTCTTCCGGCATTTTATCCGTTGACAGAACCACCCAGTATCGACATTCATTTTCACAAAATACAGTGTCCACTCTGGCATAAAAGGAATGAAATAACTCCGTCAACACATTTTGCATAATAAATTCGATGGTGGAAGGTTCCCACTTTTGTGTCTCTTCCGCTTTATGATCCATATAAAAGCAGATCAGTTTAAAATATATCAATCCATCCTGATACAGATCCATCCTTTTTGCGGATTCGCAGAACTGGTTTCGTGTCATGTTACCGCTCAACAAATTTCTCCAGATATCCTTTTGCAGGATTGTCCGGTCTTTTTCCCACTGTTCACTCGCTTCTGTAAGTTTTTCTATCTGTTTTTCCTGAAGCACTGCCTGTTCTGCTTTTTTTAATGCTTCTTCCAGTTTTTCAAAATCAATTGGTTTTAGCAGATATTCAACGCTTTCCAGCTGTATCGCACGTCTTGCATAGTCAAATTCCGCATAACTGGTCAGAAAAATAACCTGTATCCTGAAATTCTGCTCCCTCACCCATTGCACCAGATCAAATCCTGTTGCAGCAGGCATCACAATATCACTGATAATAATGTCCATTTTAACAGCTGTTATAATTTCCTGCGCCTGTTTCATTGTAAATGCTGTATAAATCTCAGTAATACCTGTCCGCTCCCAGCAGATATTTTTCTTTATACTTTCAATCACATAACGTTCATCATCCACCAGCAATAATTTCATTCCTGTGTATCGCTCCTTCCGATTTTATATGGAACATGAATATCCACAACGGCACCACCTAATGGACTATTGCTGAAATGGATCTCTCCCTGATCCCCATAATAATACTGAAACCGCCTCATACAGTTCCAAATACCGATATGTTTTCCATTGTCAGAAATGTTTTGTCCATTTTGTAGTTTACATAATATTTCGTCCGGAAATCCCTTTCCCGTATCCGAGATAAAAATATTAACGTATTTTTCATCGTCCCTGTCCTCAGGATATACCGTAACTGAGATCAGCATTTTTTCATCTGCCATCAATGCCTGTTTTGCAGCATTTTCAACATAAACCTGTATTAAGAATGGAAATATCTCCGCATCTGCCACTTCATCATGAACTTCAATATAATAGGTAAACTTATCCGGATACCTCAGCAGCAGGATTTTTAAATAATCTTCACAATGCTTTGATTCCGCTAAAACCGGAACTCTGTCCGTTGTATTCCGAAAAATATATGAAAGATAATCCGAAGTGATTTTTGTCATTGCCCTTGCGTGTTCATAATCGCCAAAGTCGATCATGCTGTAAATAAAGTTCAGGCAATTCAAATAAAAATGCGGCCGGATCTGCATTTTCAGATAATCCATCTCAATTTTCTGTTTCTCTAATTCCCGTTCATATAGCGTGATCTTCAATTTGCGGATCTGATGGATCATTGTACGGAATTTTCCATCAATCTGCTCTAATTCAAGCAGATTTCCTTCCGTCATATTCAGCATATATCCACCCTCATCATATTGCTGAAGGTTTTGTGTGAACACTTTAAGCGGTTTCATAATATTGGAATACACATGAAATAGCGATATCCCACTCATAATAAGAATCATAAAGATCAATACTGTCATTCCGAGCAGACTTCCCGCCATCAGGCTTAAGACACCGCCTAAAGAAATCCCGATCCTGATCTCAAAGGGTGCTCTGGATAATCCCTGACGGATCGTATAAGTATTTTTGGTATTCATACTTTGCGGCTCTGATATGATTCCGCTCTGGTCTAACATACCTATACAGACCTCATCCTGATCGACAAGGCTTACATATCCATGCTTTCCCAACGAAAGCTTTGAGAATGGTTCTAAGATACTTTTTACATTTACAATGCATCCTAAGGCAATTCCATTTTTTTGTGCAATTTTGCAGATATATACCTCATCATCACACTCCAAAACATCCCACTTCCGCTTCACTGCATATGCCTTTTCATCTAATTTGTCTATCTGCTCACGGATAGACGCTGCAATCTCGGGTGACATTGTGTAATTTCCATCAGAAGACAGGGAAAGCTGATATAATTTATCCGTATCGTTTGTATATAAAAAAATCCTGTATTCCGTTCCATATTCCCATGCTGAAGAAAAATATTCTTCTCTGAGTTTTCCGATCGCATACTCCGAATAATCCCCATTCTTCATCAGATTTACATTTCCCCAGAACGTGGAATTTGTCTCATTAGTATCCATGATCGCAGAAAAAAGATTCCGGCTGATCCTCAAAAAACGATTGTCAAGCTCCTGCGCATACAACTGTGCCATCTGGCTCATCTGTTCGTAAATCTGCCCACTTGTTTTGTTTAAAACATAAGTGCATCCTCCCAGAATAATTACCAGAATGACTGTCATTAAAATTAATATTTGCTTACTCTGTTGTGCTAAAGATTTCTTTTTTCGTCTTTTTAAATTCATCTTTTTTCCAAACGCCATGATATTCCTTTAACCTTTTACTGCCCCTAGCGTAATACCCTCTGCGAAATATTTCTGTAAAAACGGATAAATGATAAATAATGGAAGCATTGCTATAAAAGCAATTGCCATCCTTATGGACGTTGTCGGAAGTTTTGCAACTTCTGCCCCTATATTTCCGGCAACCTTACCGCTTGCAAGATACTGGATATCAGTGATCATCTGATTCAAAAGATTCTGGATACTATATAATTTCTGTCCCTGATTTCCTGATAAATAGTATAAACCATTTGTCCAGTCGTTCCAATATGCCAGTGCCGAAAATAATCCCATGGTTACAAGGATAGGTTTACCAAGTGGAAACGTAATTTGAAAAAAGATTTTTGTATGTCCTGCGCCATCAATTTTTGCCGCTTCATACAATGCTTCCGGAATACTTGTCATAAAATAGCTCCGTATCATCAGCACATTGTTCGCACTCAGCAACAAATTAGGAATTATCAGTGCCCATATTGTATTTTTTATATGAAAATAATTTACATACATCAGATATGTAGGTACTAAACCGCCATTAAATAACATTGTAAAAAATACAAAAAAAGTAATCTGCCTTCTATAAGGCAATGTCTTCACAGACAGCGGATATGCCAGTAATGCTGAAAACATCAGATTAAAAAAGGTACCTACTACCGTAATAAGAATTGTAACGCCATACGCACGGAGTATTTTCTCTCCCTGTCTGATAATATACTGATATGCATAAAAGCTTATTTTTTCCGGGAAAAAGGAATATCCATTCCGGATCAACACTGTTTCATCCGTGATGGATGAAATAAATACCAGCAAAAATGGTAAAATAATAGTCAATGTCATCACGATCAGTATCAGATTGATCCAAAACTGGTATCTCTTTGTTTTTTTTGAATTTGTCATAATGGACTCTCCTCCTAAAACAATGCTCTGTCTTTATCTACACGTCTAACGATCCAGTTACTTAACATGACAATGACAAAACCTACTAATGACTGGTATACACCCGCTGCGGATGACATACTGATATTTCCCTGTTCGATCAATGCACGATATACATACGTATCAATTACGTTTGTTGTTGGGAACAACACACCGGAGTTCATCGGAACCTGATAAAATAATCCAAAATCAGAATAGAAGATTCTTCCAATGCTCAATAATAACAGCGTAATGATTGTCGGTACCAGGCATGGCAATGTGATTTTTGTGATTTCCTGCCACTTTGTGGCTCCATCCAGTCTTGCTGCCTCATAATAAGTCGGATCAATACCGATCAGCGATGCAATATAAATCAGACATCCGTATCCCACTCCTTTCCAGCAGTTTGCAATGATAAGAATCGCCGGCCAGTATTTTGGTTTCTGATACCACTGGATCGGATCTATATGCAGTAATGGCAGGATCGTATTGTTTACAAGACCATTTTCGGCACTTAAAAGTGCATACACAATATAGCTTAAAATGACCATCGACATCAAAAATGGCAATAATATAGCACTCTGGTATATTTTTTTCATTTTTGTGTTCTTAACTTCACAGATTAAAATTGCGATTGCAATTCCAACGACCATATTGACAAGAATAAACGCTATATTATATAGCAATGTATTTCTTGTAATAATCCAGGCATCTTTTGACGAGAACAAAAATTTAAAATTATCCAGTCCTGCCCACGGGCTTGCCAAAATTCCTTTTGAAAAATTCAACTTTTTAAAAGCAAGTATAATACCTGTCATCGGAAGATAATTATTGATCAGCAGATATAATAATCCCGGAAGCATCATCAGATAGAGCGGCAGATATTCCTTAACTTTGTTCTTTTTCTTCTTCATAAGTTTCTCCTTTTATGAAAAAGTCCCACGTTGTATCTGTGGGACTTTCCTTCTGAACCTGATTATTTTGCTGCAAGAAAAGCATCTAACTGTTCCTGTTTTGCCTGGATCACTTCATTGATTCCCGCATCATCTAATGCTTCTAACAATTCCGGAATAAGTTCATCTGGATCTCCGGAACCGCTGTAAAGTGCTCCGCTGTATTGTTTTACAATATTGGAAAGAGCTGCGATCTCACTTGAACAATTACTGCTGTCAAATAAAAATCCTACTGCTTTGGAGCTCTTTGCAGAACCGTTAAATTCTTCCATTTTTTCCCATAATTGCGGATCGGAACCAGTCCATTTATAAGCAATAAACTGATTTGGCAATTCCCATCCAAGGTTTAAGTTATAGCCTGCATTATCAGAAGTGATTCCTTCCGGGAAATTGATAATGCCATTATCAGCATCTTCTATCACATAGTCTTTATCCTGTTCACCCCAGTTTAAAAGATTCATGATCTCTGAACTTCCGTAGATATAATCCAGTACTTCCATTGTTTTCTCCGGATTTTCTGAATTCTGGGCAATTGAGAATGTAACACCATTATAGGATGAGCTATTTATGATCGGTTCGTTATAAAATGGCACGATCTCAAAATCATAGCCGGTAGAGCTTTCAAATTCTACCGGTGTTCCAGGATGATAAGAAAAAAACAGTGAAAATAAATTTCCAGCCTTGCATACTGTTCTCCAGTTCTCTGTGTTAGTTCCTGCATCCTGGCTGATATATCCCTTCTGATACCAGTTATGCAGCATGGTAGTTGTATCTTTAAACCAGTCCGTCGCAAAGAAGTTTTCTAATTTTGTGCTGTTCGTCTGATCCATGAGTACACCAAGATAATTGTTATCTGACAGAGTATCTCCACGGAATAATCTTGTAGCCGGTGCATCATTCTCACTGCTCGAATATAACATTGTCATATCCGGCTCTCCCGCTTTTACTGTCTCAAAAACACTTTCCAGATCTTTTGGTTCTTTAATCTGTGTTGTATCAATATTGTACTTTTCCACCAGATCTTTTCTCATAAATATGGCAGGAATACTTCCTCGTTCAATCTGATTTGGCACGCCATATACAAAGCCTTCGACCTGATTGATCTTAGCTATATCCTCTCCATAAATCTGTTTGATATTTGTTCCATATTTATCAATCAGTTCAGACATGTCTACAATCTGTCCTGCATTCATATACTGCACTGCATTGGTTGCCTGGGTATAAAAGACATCAATTTTTTCATCCCCTGATAACATAAGCTGTAACTGCTGGCTTGCACTTGCCCACGGCAGCACAACAATATCAAGATTCGCATTAAGTTCCGGTTCAAGAATCTCATTGATTTTTTGTTCGATTCTTTCTTCATCCGGCTGTGTGCTTCCATTCAGAACCATGGTAACTGTATATGGTTCATCCCCATTACCGTTATTTTTAGCTGAATCCTTTGATCCTCCTGCTTCTGAATTTCCGCATGCTGTCATGGACACAACCATAGACAAAGTAAGCATAGCTGCTAGAATTCTTTTTTTCATACATTTTCTCCTCTCTTAGTGACAGAATAATTTAAGTCCACCTCTCTTCTGGTGTATCTTTATATTAATCATTTTCTTTCATCATCTCTATAACTGAACTGACTCGTCAATATCACTCTTTTGACACTTTTTAACAAAATAACTCTAAAATGGAAGATACTTAAGATATCCTCCTATCCAATGCTATTTTTTCGGCTACCATCTCTACATGTACGTGGCATCCGATTCTCACAGCGACCTTCCCATATTTCCGCTTTTGGAACGGGCTTCCCGGCATGACATGCTTTCGTTTCTACATTCCTTTTTCACGATGAAAGCATATCTTCCTGAATTCCGGATTGAAAAACTCCTTCTGGATTCCGCCCATGATGCTTATGCTGTCTATGAATACTGTTGTCGGGAAAAGATCACGCCTTTTATCGACTTGAACCCCGGTCATACCGGACACTTCACTTATAAGAATGATTTCACAATCGACGATGATGGCGTTCCTGTCTGTAAGTTGGGCTTACGCATGCATAAAGATGGTTATGAAGCTGCTAAACACCGGGCGAAATACCGGTGTCCAAAGGCTAACCGGAAACGTGGCTGTTTCTGTGAACATCCCTGTTCGCCAGCAAAATACGGCAGAACCGTGCACATCTTTACCGAGGATAATCCAAGGCTGTTCAACATACCGCCAAGAGACTCAAAAGCATGGGAAAAGGAATACAATCGAAGAACTTCCGTGGAACGCTCTAATAAGCGTGAGAAAGAAGACTATAAATTAGAAGACGGCAGGCACCGATCGACTAAGATGTGGTACTGCCGCCTCTATGGCATCATGATGCTACAACATCTTGATGCCTGGGAAATGCCATCTGTTGAGGCATTTCAAAAATCATTATTAGGATTTACCGCCTAATTAATGATATCTTAAGCGATTCCATAAGATTTTTCAAGGCATAGTACCCGCTATGTTCAATTTCCCGTCGATGTAATCCTGATACATTTCCACGAGTCCGGACATGCAGCCATCACAGGCTGCATCAATATTTCCTAATGATTCCGCCACGATCTTCTCCCGCTCTTCTTTTGTTGTCTCTGAAATTAAATAGCCCATTGCATTTCTCTCCTTTTCTTCAAATGCTGTGTTTACTATTACACTTGATTTCATTCCATATCTGATTTCAGTTCGTATTTTGTTTACCTCATATTTTCTTCATTATCCTTGATTGCTGTCCACAGATTTTCCTTTACCTTTTCAAGCCCGGCAGACAATGTTTCCAGCTCACTCTCACTCATTCCGCTTTTCATTATACCATCTGTCATCTCAAATATCTCAATAACTTTATCCGCCATCTCACATCCTTCTTCCGTGAGTGCAATCGTCCAGGAACGGCGGCAGGCGGGATTGCTCTCCCGCTTTACAAGTCCCATCTTTTCTAATCGGTCGATCGTCCGCGACATCGTCGTAACTTCGATCAGGCAGGCATCAGACAATTCTTTCTGGTTCATTGCACCGTGCTCCCTCAGTTCCTTTAAAATGTGCGGCTGTCCCTGTCCCACCGTAAGTCCAAGCTCTATAAAATACGGCCGGATAAACCGTCTTCTTAACATTTCAACATCAAAAATCTCATTTTTCACCCTAGCATCACTCCAATTCAAACTGTCCTGTATACAACTGATAATATCTGCCTTTCTGCTCTAAAAGCTCGTCATGACTGCCGCGCTCAATGATCTCACCTTTTTCAAGTACCATGATCGCATTGGAATTTCTTACGGTTGAGAGCCTGTGTGCAATGACAAATACGGTTCTTCCCTCCATAATGGCATCCATGCCTTTTTCGATCAAACGCTCCGTCCTTGTGTCGATCGAACTTGTCGCCTCGTCTAAGATCAGTACCGGAGGTTTTGCGATCGCCGCTCTTGCGATCGCGATGAGCTGCTGCTGTCCCTGAGATAAGCTGCTCCCATCTCCGTAAAGCATCGTGTCATACCCCTGCGGCAGACGGCTGATAAAGGAATCCGCATTGGCGATCTTCGCCGCCTCCCGGATCTCCTCATCCGTCGCATCCAGTTTCCCGTAACGGATATTGTCTGCGATCGTCCCGGTAAACAAATGTGTATCCTGTATGACCATGGCAAGGGAACGCCGCAGGTCATCTTTTCGAATATCTTTGACGTCGATCCCATCATATGTGATCTGTCCCGCCTGAATATCATAAAACCGGTTGATGAGGTTTACGATCGTTGTCTTTCCGGCACCCGTTGATCCGACAAAAGCGATCTTCTGTCCCGGTTTTGCAAACAATGATATTCCGTTCAGCACCGTTTTCTCCGACACATAGCCGAATACGACATCATGGAAACGCACATCTCCCTTTAACAGTACCAGTTCTCCTGATGACAGTTTCCACGCATACAATCCTGTAATTTCCGCGCATTCTGTCAGTGTGCCATCCGCATTTTTACAGACATTGCAGAGTGTCACTTTTCCCTCGTCAATCTCCTCCGTCTCGTCCATCATGTCAAAAATACGCTCTGCACCTGAGAGCGCCGACAACAGGAAATTGACCTGCTGTGTAAACTGATTTAACGGCATCGCACTCTGTCTCACATATACAAGATAAGCCGACAGGCTTCCCAGATCCATGAGCCCGCGGATCACAAACATGCCGCCGACACATGCTGAGAGCGCATAGTTAAAATAGGAAAGCGCCACGATCACCGGCACGAGCATACCTGAATGTGCCAGTGCATTTGTAGACTCCCTGCGAAACCGCTCATTCATTTCACAGAACTCTTTAAAGTTTTCCTTTTCATGGTTGAAAACTTTCTCCACCTTCTGTCCTGCCATCATCTCCTGCACAAAACCGTTGATGTTTCCGAGTTCCTGCTGCTGTCTGTGATAATATTTTTTGCTGCATTTTCCATTGTACTGCATGAACAAAAAGGTAATGACTAAAAATACCACCACGAGCATGGTCAGTTTTACGCTGAGCACCATCATCATTGTGATCGTTCCAAACAATGTCAGAAAACTCTGGATGATCATTGCAAAACTGTTGTTCATCGCCTCCTGCACCGTGTCGACATCGTTGGTAAAATGGCTCATGATCTCGCCGCGCGTGTTGTCGTCAAAATATTTCAGTGGGAGTTTCTGTGTGTGCCGGAACAGATCCATGCGGATTTCGCTCACAACTTTCTGCGAGGTGTGCACCATCAGCCGGTTATAGCCGAGCGTTGCGAGCGCACCGCACAGGTACATCACACCCATGCCGATGACTGCCAAAAGAAGTCCCTTCATATTTCCCGGCACAATGAAATTGTTGACGAGCGGTTTGATCAGATATGTGCCGCAGATTCCTGCCCCCGCACTGATAAATACAAGAATTGCCACAAGGAAAAATGCCCACTTGTAATGACCGAGATAAGTCAGGAAGTGCTTCATGGTCTTTTTCGTATCTTTTGGTCTTTTATATCCCACATACTTTGCCATTAAAGATCAGCTCCTTCCTTCTGTGATGCATAGATTTCCTGATAGATCTGATTGTCACGGAGCAGACTCTCATGTGTGCCGATTGCCTCCACATGCCCCCTGTCCATGATAATGATCTGGTCAGCATGGCGGACAGACGATATCCTCTGCGCAATGATGATCTTTGTCATATCCGGCAGTTTTTCTGCAAGCCCGCTTCGTATCTTCGCCTCCGTCGCGGTGTCCACCGCGCTTGTGGAGTCATCTAAGATCAGTACTTTCGGCTTTTTCAAAATGGCTCTGGCAATGCAGATCCTCTGTTTCTGCCCGCCGGACACATTGACTCCCTCCTGCCCCATCTCGGTATCATAACCATCCGCAAGCCGGTCCACAAACTCATCCACACAGGCAATCTGACATGCTTCTTTAATCTCATCCAATGTGGCTTTTTCATTTCCCCAGCGGAGGTTATCGATCAGGGAACCGGAAAACAGCGTATTTTTCTGCAGTACCATCGCAACTGAGTCCCGAAGATGTCTGACCGGATACTCTTTTACATTGATTCCGTCGATCTTTACCTCGCCCTTTGTCACATCGTAAAGCCTTGGGATAAGCTGCACCAGTGTAGTCTTTGACGAACCGGTCTGACCAATGATGCCAACCGTCTGCCCCGGTTTGATATGGAAAGAAACATCGGAGAGCACATATTCCTTTGCAGTGTCCTTGTATTTGAACCACACATGGTCAAATTCGATCTCACCTTTTGCCACGGCAATGTCTTTTGCATTTTCGTCTGTGATATCGATTTTTTCATCAATGACTTCCATGATCCGCTCTGCGGATGCCAGCGACCTTGTCATGAGCAGGAACACATTTGACATCATCATCAGGGAATTAAGAATTAACAGCACATAACTCAAAAAACTGGTGAGTTGTCCGATCATCATCTGCCCCTCATTGATCAGCCTTCCCCCGATCAAAAGGATTCCAAGGATCGTCCCGTACATCACAAACTGCATGGCGGGCATATTTAGCACTGCTGTTCCAAATGCTTTTTCAGATTCTGATTTTAAATTTTCATTGACGACACCGAACTTTTCCACTTCGTAATCGCCTCTGACATAGGATTTCACAACACGGATTGCTGTAAGATTTTCCTGAATACACCGGTTCACCTGATCGATCGCACTCTGCATGCGCCCGTAAAGCGGCCCGACATTGATAATAATAAGAATTAAAAGCACTGCTAACGTCGGCAGTGCCACAAGAAAGACCAGCGCCAGCGTCGAATTGATCCGGAATGCAAACGATGTCGCAAAAATAAGCATGACCGGACTGCGCCCGAACGGACGCATACCGGTGGACACCGCATTCTGGATGTTCGTCACATCGCTCGTCAGGCGCGTGACAAGCGACGACACACTGAAATGGTCTATATTGGAAAATGAATAAGACTGGAGTTTCTCGTACTCCGCCTTTCTTATATTTGCACCGAGTCCCTGTCCTGCAAGCGCGGAAAATTTTGCACTTCCGACACCAAGGATCAATGCCAGCACTGCACAGAGTGCCATCTGCAGACCTTTTTTTATGATATAAGTCCCGTCCGCATTTGTGACTCCATAGTCGATCAGGTCCGCCATGAGAAGCGGCACCGTGATCTCTAAGACCACCTCCACGCCAATGCATAACAAACCTGACCATGCATATTTCTTATATTCTTTCATATAAGAAAAAACTCGTTTCAACATTACTTGCACCTCCAATAGTTGCATATGCAAGTATTGTATTGCGGGGCTGAGTGGATGTCAAGAGGGAAATCAGGCTACTTCTCTTTTTCATTTTTCTCTACAACTCTTATAAAATTATCACAAACTTCCTGATAATCTTTATATCCCATAAGAAGCATCTTGTCATACATCTCAGAAAGTGCATCGAGAAACTTTTTTTCATCCCTTTTTCTTATTTTGCAAAATATCACATGATACGGCGAATTTTCTTTTACATATTCATCTCCAAAATCCACAGTTACCTTGTATTTTATAAATAACTGATCTGCCAGATAATCTTCACTATCAAGAAATACATATTGAAATTTAAAAAATGATGGGCTCTGTAATTTATAATAATTTTTCAAAATGTATCCCTCCATTTCTGTCTTCTTTATATCTTGTACATGCCCTCCAAAAGATCCGTTACGACCTACTTATCTTTTTCTGTTGCATCCTCTGATTTCTGTCCCAGAAACAGGGGATCACGCATGATTTTCTTTACCATGTAAGTTTATCTTCCTTTCATCATCTGATGCTTGAAACCGAACCTCCGCATCGCAGTTTCCTGCAGGTTTTCTGCTGGGCGCATTTAAAATTTATCGTATCCGGATTTAAATCACTATGAACTTTAACGAATAACAAATAACGAATAACAGAAAAAACTTTATCACTGAACCTGAACTATTTTGCACTATTTACCTGTGACCGCACCCTGCACGGAAAATTTTTTAAAGATCTACCTCAAACTGCACCGTCTGGTTATATTGATCCAATGCCATCTGCAATTCCATGACATTCTGAGATACCCGCTCATATTCCTGCTTGACCAGATCAAGATCATAGTTGACATACCGATACTCGGGAACTGCATTTCTGGACATATACGATGTTGTCTCCCTCGTCTTTGGAAGCTGTTTGCGCATCCGGTCAAGGACAGCCTTTCTTTTATTCAACTGCGCCATCTTTATTAAGATCGTGTCCACGCTCATCTCGGTATCCTTTACCTGCACTTTTGCGGTTGCATTTGTGACATTCAGTGCATGTTTGATCACTGCGATCTTTTCATCAATTTCTGCAATCGTTGCTGCAACCTCAGCATAATCATATTCGGGGATCACAGGCTCCTCATTGATCGCAGCCACATAGGTACTTGACGCTTCTTCCTTATTTATCCAGTATTCCTTGTCTTCTTCCAGGCTTTTAAGCCATTTATTTGCATATGCCGATGTTATTTTTTTCATTTACCTTTTTCCTCTCCCAACTATCCTTCATGATGATATCAATATAAGACATACAGAAAAGTTTGTCATTCTACCGCTAGTTTAATTTCCGAAATAAAATATACCATAAACGAACGATATCCCCGTCAATGACGAGGATATCTTCAATACTGGTATGCAATAATCTACTTAAAATTATAAAATTGTCCAAACTCGGCAGCGATTTTCCTGAGATCCATTTGTAGACTGCCTGCGGATTTTCAAATCCCATCACGGTCTGGACATCTTTCACCGTGTAACCGTGTTCTGATAGAAGCCTCTTGATCTGTCTGCCGGTCTCTTTCTGCTGGATTGATAAATACATTGGTTCCATCTCATACCTCCTTATTCATCACTGTCCCGAAACACGAATTTATTTTATCTTAACATTTTTATGTTGGGAAATCCAGATAAATCGCCTGACTAATGAATTCTGTTCTTCTAATCAGAAAATAATCTACTTTCCTGTCCTTATAGCATCTTTTTGCCAATAATTTTACCACTTTCGGCGCTATTCCCTTATTTCTCTTATTCTCGAAAAGATCTATTCCTATTTCAGGTGTATCAGAGTCCGGATTCTGCAATTCCAGACTTCCACAATAACCGCCATTTATTTCAAATACAGAAAATACTTTATCTTCTCCCTCTAAAACCTGTTCCCACATCATATCTTTGCAATGCTCATTTAAAAACAATGTATGTTCACCATTTATCTGACGATGCAATTCTACATAATTATCACGATCTTCATCCGCAATCGGGCAAATGATAAATTCATTATCTGATACATATACACTGCTGTTATTTCCCTGTTGTCTGGTATACTCCTGTCCACACTTCCAGATAGCCTTCTCTTTAAAATAAATACTGGTATCCTCGTCCGATATTTCAAAGAACACCCGTAACATATCCATATTTAATGTCTTTCCAAATCTTCTCGGTCTGGTAAACAGGGAAACCAGCGGTTTTCTGTCTAAAAATTCTTTGATCAGCAGTGTTTTATCCACATAATAATATTCTGCCTGTGCTCTGACATAATCAGAAACTCCTACCGGAAGCGGTCTTTTCTCTTTCGCGGCATCTTTACAGGTTTTCATATTTATTTCCTCTCCTGATGGCAATATATTACTTCTTTTACGGCTGATTATAATAGAAATGCGGAAATATATCAAATTATTTTGATATATTTCCGCATACACAATTTTAATTAAGCTGGTACTCATCCACCACTTTTCTCGCCACATCCGGATAGTTCGTAATAATTGCATCGAGTCCCATCTCACAGCAGCGCCGCATGTCTTCCTCATTATTGATCGTCCATACATGCACTAATATATTTCTCCGCCTGCAGTCCTCCAGATAATTTGGATAAAAAATTTTCGTCCACCCCGGATGCAGAGCATCTGCCCGCACAACATCCGCCACATAATCGACCGCATTTATAATTCCATCCGCATACAGTGCACCTGTTTTTAATTCCGGGCATTTTTCCTTCATACTGCGGATCGTATAATGATTGAATGAGGAAACTATGATACGATCCATCATGTCATATTTTTTTGTCAGTTCTAAAACCTTATCTTCCATTCCCGGATAAAACGTGTTTCCAGTCTTCATTTCCACATTAATGGTGAGATCTGTCGGCTTTATCAGCTGATAAACTTCCTCTAATGTTGGTATCTCTTCCTCTTTGTATTCTGGATGTAATTTATTAAAATTAAACTTTTTTAATTCATTACAGGTAAAGTCCTGTACACGTCCGGTTCCATCACTGACTCTGTCAAGTACTTCATCGTGTATCACAACCACTTCACCATCTTTCGTCAGATGCACATCCAGTTCGATCCCATCTGCTTTCATCTCAATGGCTTTTCGAAATGCATCCATTGTATTCTCCGGTGCATATCCACTTGCTCCACGGTGCGCCCACACTTTTATTTTTTTTGAATCCATAAATTTTTATCCCCCTTCTGCTTTCCAGTTTTGATACATTCTAATCCTGAATTTGCAATACTTCCAGATGCTTACATTTCTTCTACATAGTGCACATAGTCAAAATTTCTGATCTCATCGATCAGTTCCGGTCTCATATTATAGTGATTGACTTCCAGAGTTACCACTAAAGAGGAAAATTTACCCGGCAGTTTATTTTTGGTTGTCTCAACCGTCTCTGTTTTCACATTCCGGCTTCGCATCTCCTGTAAAAACAGCCCAATGCTCTTTCCATTTTCCAGTTCAAGATAAAGGTCAAATACTTTCGCATGTTTCTGTAAAAAAATGTCGATTTTATTCAGAAGGCGCAATACAACAACAATGAATACCAGCGTATAGACTGCACCTTCCACAAACCCGATTCCAATCGCCAGCCCCACACAGGCACATGCCCAAAGTCCTGCTGCTGTGGTAAGCCCCCGGACTCTTTGTTTCTCCGTTACCAATATTGTGCCTACCCCCAGGAATCCTACCCCACTGATCACCTGTGCACCGAGTCGCGCAAGATCGGCTTTCTGGTCAAAATTCATCGACATATATTCACTGGTCAGCATTACCAAAGCGGATCCAAGGCACACTAATGCATGTGTCTTGATCCCGGCTCCGCGCCGTTTTAACCCACGGTCAATTCCTATCACAGTTCCCGTTAGGATTGCCAGCGCAAGGCGTCCGCAAATCGCTACGCTGTTCCATTCTGCCATTGCGTCAATAAAAGCTCTCCACATGATTTCACCTTCCCACTATTTTATTTCCAACGAATCTTTTTGTGCATCTTAGGATAAAGAAAAAGAGCAATTTAAAATTATCTTTCAAATTGCTCTTCTCCCCATTCTCACCTGCAATTACTTTGAATATAACCGAATCCTTTTTTCTTTAATTTTTCCGTAAAATCTGTAGTAAAATGCATGCAAAAAACATTCCTTCTTAAATCCGCCGGTATACATTCCTCCAGCTCCTCTAATGGGCAATGTGACCTGTGATTCGATGTAAATTCTGTTGTATCCTGATAGATCGTTGATATTTCCCTTTTATAAAATCTGTTTAATACATCTTTGGGAATCTCATACGAATCTCCACTGTAGTAAATCTTCTCTCCTGCAAATTCAATGATATAACCAAAGCAGGAAATATCATCCGCATGTTTCACAGAAACAGCCCAAACCTTCAGTCCCTCTGCGGTAAACAGACTGCTCTCCACAGGAATATAGATATCCGGGTCGATTCCCATCAATCCAAGCAGAATCCACAAAGACTTTTCCGGATAGATGACCGTCACTTTTTTCCCAAGTACATAATAACAATAGGAAATGATAGACGGAAGACTTCCCACGTGATCTGCATGCATATGTGTTACCATAATTGTGATACCGGCGTATTTCTTTAAGAGTTCTTTCTGATACAATTTCAAAAATACACTCTCCCCGCCATCGATCACATATAGCTGATCCTTGTTTGTAAAATAGGCACTTGTATTCCCGTACAACGGATTAAATGCCGAACCACATCCCAAAAAATTTAAATCCATACGCATCACTTCCGATAATTATTTTCTTTCAGGTAATCCACACAATGCTTTGTCCAGTCTGTCTGGATAATGTCAAATCCTTTATCTGCAAGCCATCCCCATCCTTTCGCAGGATCATCGGTCAGCGAAACGTCATCGCTATGCCCTGCTGCCAGTGGAACCCGGCTGGAATATAAAATCGCATTGCCCCAGAGAATCCGCCCCTTTTTCTTCTGCATTTCCAGATAAGATTCCTGGATCACCGGAGATGTTTCTTTTTCAAACACAATCTCTGCCCCTATATAATTGATGTTCATTTTTTCAATTTTATCAGAGGCAAGATCCTCTTCCATGAAAATTGGCATATAATCGATCGTTGGTGCATAAGCTTCAATTAATTTCAAAGATTGGTCAGAAGGATCACTCTTCATTAAAATCTGATCTTCCATTCCATGTTTCTTTACTGCTTTCATAACCGGTTCAATAATATTGATGCTTCTGTCAAGATTCAGTTTACATTTTCCCTTCAAATGCTCTAACACATCATCAAATGAATTTACCGGCAGAAATGTCTGCTGCAGATCGCCGTTACAGAGTCTCATCTGTCTGATCTCACCGGCTGTATACCGTTCAATCCTGATATGTCTGTCAAGATGGCTCGGTTCCATTCCTGTGTGGAATACAAACAATTCGCCATCGATACTTTGAAACAGATCCATCTCTAAAATGTCTGCGCCCTCCTTGAGTGCAATATCAAAAGCCGCAATCGAGTTTGGCGGAATATTTCCCCCACTGGTTCCTCTGTGGGCGGCAACCAGAACACCTGTTTTTTTTCTTAATTCAATGATCGATTCCATTTAATTTTTACCCCCGTTTTTCTTTTTTGTAAAAAAAGATTTTATCTTTCCAAGTCCGTCATATCTGCCAAGCCAAAGTGCAATCGTAGAAATGATCATAAGCACTACCGTATAAACAAATGCCATTGCCTGTGCATCTATGGTCGCTGTCTCATCCGTTGCCAGCTTGATCACGATTCCAAGCGGCTGATAGGATGGATGATATAAAAATACGGATAAGTCATATTCTGATAAAAGTCCGTTAAAGTTCAATACGATGACAGATAATACGATTGGCATAATAATCGGAAGAATGACTTTCCTCATTGTATAGAGCGGTTTTGCGCCCATAACCTGTGCTGCCTCTTCCATATTTCCATCAAGTCCGACAAATCCGGCGCGGATCATTCGGTATGAAAACGGAATTTTAATAATAATGTATGCAAACAGCAGGATGATCGGTGTAGCAACCAATACCTTATCTGCCAGGAGCATTCTTGGCTCATCGTAGGTCAGCATCAAACCAAGTGCGATCATGGTTGATGGCAGCAGCCATGGGATCAGAATAAACGGTTCAAACAACTTGTCATATTTATGTTTTGCTTTTGTCACAATACGGGCAACCACAATACAGATCACAGCTACAACCAGTGCCGCCAGCAGAGAATACACAATACTTACCAGATACGGCTTATATGCAGTGGCTGAATGGAACAGTTTTTTGTAATTCTCCAGTGTAAAAGAATCTTTTCTGATCACACCTGTCTTGATCGTCAATCCATCGGTAAATGAAAATACAAGTACGTTGATGATCGGCAGCATGTAAATGATAAACATCACATAAGCTACAATATGTGCGATCACATTCATGACCGGATTTTCAATCTTTTGTTTTTCCATTTTGGCTTTTGTCTTTGAAACCGATATAAAATTGCCTTTTTTTTCAATTTTCTGCATGATTGCAAGAAGAATCGTCGTTGCAATTCCAAGGATGATTGCCAGCAGCGCTGCGATATCTCTCGATCCCGTCATATTGGCAAACGTCTTGATCATCGGGTTGATTGTCTGGAAATCCGGGCCACCAACGATCAAAGGTCCTGACATTGTGCTTAATGCTGCGATAAAAGTAAGCACTGTAATCGCAAAAATGGTAGGTTTCATTGTCGGCAGCACAATTTTAAATAAAATCGTACTCTGGGATGCCCCCATATTCTTCGCCGCCTCTATCGTATGATAATCCAGCCCTCGTATCGCATTTGTCAAAAACATCATATGATTTGATGTTCCCGAGAATGTCATAATAAAAAGTACAGCACCAAATCCGACAAACCAGTTCGGATCCAGACCTGGAAAAATATTGGTCAGCACTTTTGTCACGATTCCTGTTGAACCGTAAACGAACTTATATCCTGTAACCAAAACAACGCCGCTGTAGATCAGTGTTGACATAAATCCAAGACTTAATATTTTTGCCCCTTTGATGTCAAAGTATTCTGTAAACAGTACAACTAAAATACCGGATATATTTACGGTAATAATAGAAGCGATCGCCAGAACAAAGCTGTTCTTTAAACTCTTCATGGCCCTTGCTGATTTCATGATCTTGTCAATTGCTTCCAATGTGAAATGTCCGTCTTTTACAAATACCCTGGCAAGCAGATTTAAGTTTGGGAATACCAGAAATGTAATGATAAACCAGATTAATGCAATTTTAATAATAATGCCGGGAATATTGATTGTTCCATCCTGAATTTTTTGCTTGAGTTTATTCATAAAATATCCCTCCTAAAACTGCATGATATCCTGTGGGTTGATATAGAGGTCTATCTGTTCGTTTTCCTGATACAGCCTGCGTCCATCATTTTTCTCAAGATATTTAAGCTCCTGTCCATGACATTCCAGCACATACTTTGTCAGCACACCACTAAATTCAGCTTCTTCCACTTTGCCTGTGAGTTTCACATAACCGGCTTTTTCTTCAATGATACATCTCTCAATTCTTACAAATCCAGTCTTGTTTGTATCTAAATTTGCACCCGACTGCGTATTGACCTCAGATAAAAGTTCACCCTTTAAGCGGTTGATATCACCGATAAAATCGCAGACAAACTCACTTTTTGATTCATTATAGATCTCATACGGCGTTCCAACCTGTTCTACATATCCATTGTTAAATACGGCGATCCGGTCGGAAAGCGTCAGCGCTTCTTCCTGGTCATGCGTAACATACAATGTTGTGATACCCAGCTCTTTCTGGAGACGTTTTAATTCCATTCTCATATCAATGCGGAGTTTTGCATCCAGATTGGATAGCGGCTCATCCAGGCAAAGAATCTTAGGCTCCAGAACGATTGCTCTTGCAAGCGCTACTCTCTGCTGCTGACCACCTGACAGATCCGACACATTTTTCTTTAACTGTGATTCCGTAATCTTGATCTTAGCTGCAACTTCATGTACTTTCTGATCGATCTCTGTCTTCGATGCTTTTTTTACTTTCATTCCAAACGCAATGTTGTCATAGACTGACATTGTCGGGAAAAGCGCATAGCTTTGGAACACCATGCCAATGTTTCTTTTTTCAACCGGAAGATTTGTAACGTCCTTGTCTCCTACATATACTTTTCCTTTTGACGGTGAGAGAAAGCCAACCAGCGCCCGCAGTGAGGTGGTCTTTCCACAACCGCTTGGTCCTAAGAAGGTGAAGAACTCACCTTCTTTAATATCCAGATTCAAGTTTTCAATCGCTACAAAATCCCCATACTTTATTTCAATATTTTCAAACTTTACCATGGTGTTCTCCTAACTTTGTTTAATGTCAGCTTCCTGTATTTTTAGTTTCTTCTATATTTACTGTACATACTCAAGCTCTGCTTTCTCTACCCATGCATCCACATTTTCTGCAATGAAACTCCAGTCAAGATCCTGCGGTTTCAAAGTCTCCATTAACTCTTTAATATCATCGGAAACCTGGGTTAATGCTTCTTTCTGACATGGAATCGTTCCATAATTATTAGACCAGTCAAGCTGAACATCAGAACTTCCAAGCCAGTTTAAAAATGCTACACAGGTATCATATTTCTTAGTGCCTGCTGAAATTGCAAGAGATTCTACCACATATGGCTCTCCAATGTCCGGTGTCATGATCTGGAATTTGTAATCACGGTCTTTCTGCTCTGTCAAAACGCCGGATGCCCAGTGCTCATCCATCGGATAGGTACCATTGATCACACTTCCGACTGCGTCTTCACCATCTGCAATGTTATGTGCATTACCTAAGAATTTTGCTGCGATCTCCCATCCCTCATCAGAAATGCCAAGATCTCCGTCCGGATCCTGATAACGGCTGATGATACTTGCAAATACCGTCTTTGCTGTTCCACCGCCTAAATTATGTAACTGATACAGTCCTTTGTATTCATCTTTCGTCAGATCTGTCCAGTCAGAAGGCATATTGTCATAGTCCGCATTTCCCATTAATACCAATGGCGTTGTTGTAACCGGGTAATAATATCCGTCCGGATCGATGAGGTCTGCATCTACTCCGTCCACCCAGTCCGGTTCCCATTTCTGAAGCAAACCGTTTGCTTTTAATTTTTCGTACTCAATATTGTTCAATCCAAATGTAACGTCACAAAGAGGATTATTTTTCTCTGCGATCATACGCTCGGTTACCTCGGATGCTCCTAATGCTACCACCTCAATATCGAATCCGGCTTCTTTCGCTTTCTCGATCAGATATGCATCACGACCTTCGGTTCCGCTGTTCGTGTATACAACAAGTTTTTCATTGGAAGATGAAGTATCCTCTTTCTGGGTATCTGCCGCATCGGTCTTGTCCTCCACAGCTGCGCCCATCTGATCTGCTGCCGTGCTGCCATTGTCTGCGCTGGTATTTCCACCGCCACAGCCTGCTAATGCTGCAACCCCCATTGCTGATACAAGTAATACTGATAAAAATCTTTTTTTCATTGTAAATTCCTCCCTCTCTTTTGTTTTTGTAATGTTATCATACTTCATATTTTGAAACGTGTCAATATTATTTTGTCCAATTTAACAATTTATTTTGTATTTTTTGATATTTTATTGTACTTTTTACATGTTTGTTTTTGCATGCTTTTTATTCGTCATTATACATTTTATCCATTATCCCCCTTTATTTTATTAGTTTTTTGTATTTTTCTCATATATCTGCCGGCATTTTATATCATAGTTTGTTTTTTGCAATACTTCTATCAAGTTTGTGTAAAATCCATGTAATTTTTATAACGTTATAATTTTCCTATGACTATTGACACATAAAATAATAGAATGCATACTCCGCGGATATTCTATTATCACAAACAAAAAAGGTGGAACATATCCAACATATGATTCCACCTTCCGATTCCATTTTCGCTTTACAGCTCCCATATTTTATTTGTTAATTTCTTCATCAATCAGTTTCTGTGCACGGTTTAGAGATTCCTCTACCGGCAAGAATCCCATCAGTACATTCTCCACAGCCATTCCCACAATATTCAAAAACTTGATTTCATCAAATGCTTTGTCTGAATCCGCAGGAATTCTCCTCGTATGTGATTTGCTGAAACAGTCTTTTGATAATTCCAGCCAGGGAAACACATCTATGATATCGTATTTATTATATGTTTTCGCACATGGAGAAACGCTCCCAAGTGCTGCCATGCCAGACGCCGCCGGCTCTGTTGTGATCCATTTGATAAATGCAAATGCATCTTCTTTTCTGCGGCTGTTTTTGGAAATTCCAACTGTTCCTCCTCCATAAATCGGATTTTTTCCAGGAACCATTGCCACTCCTATATTTCCAACAACTTTTGAGCCTGCTCCTAAGATTTCCGATGCATAATTACTGAAATTGATCATCATTACAAGTTTGCCATCCGCAAAGTCTTTTGCAGATGTTTTCCACCAGTGGACCACCTTTTTATCTGTATATTGCTTGGCAGTCAGAAGTTCTTCTAATGCCTTTACGCCCGCTGTATCATTGATCACGACCATTCCATCTTTTCCATACAGATGATTTTTATGGCTGAACAGCCTTGTAAGAAATTCCGTCGCTGTGACACCCAGGTTTCCAAGTGTCAGATTTGAAAAATAATGTTCCTCCAGCCTGTCACTTGTTGCAAAAAACTCCGCAATTTTATTGTATTCTTCAAATGTCTTCGGAATTTTTAATTCCGCTTTATATTTCTCACTGTACAGTCTCTTAATAACTGTATTTTCAAACAGATCCTTTCTATAAAAAAGAAGCTGTGTACTCGGTGTGATCGGAAGCGCATACGCCTTGCCATGCACACGGGAATACTTATCTATCAATGCCGGTATGTACTCTTTATACACTTCATCAATATCCGGCGTCATATCGTCAAGCGGGACTAATATCCGTTCTGAAAGCAATGGCAGCCAGGTTACATCCATTCGGAATATATCGTAATAGTCCGAATTTTCAGCTTTCATAAACTGCTCATAAATATCATCATAAGAAAATACATCAAACTGTATCTGTGTTCCGGTCTCCTCTGTATACAGTTTTGCCAGCCCCTGCAGGATCATTGTCTCCGGGCTGTCAAGGGTCAGTATCCGTAAATGATCCGCCGGTGTTTTGTTTAAAGTGATCTGATTCCACTCACGAAATCCATCATTCTCACAGATCAGTTCCTTCTCTGCCCCATTTTCCTTTGAATCTCCGATAATTTTTTCCGCAGCCATTTTCCCGACCAGACCATAGTTTAACTCATATTTGCGGTAATCCTTTTCCGGGAGAGAAGTGATCGGCGACAATGTAAAAATCGGTGTCTGATTGCCTGCTGAAAAGTTTGTAACAACATTTCTTATCTTTTCTGCAAAACGGATATTCGTCGTTATGATTGCATCGTATTCATTTTCCTGCACAAGAGTATTGATGATTGCATGGGATACACGCCTGCTGTCTGTCGTGATATGGAAAAATTTTATTTTCTCCTGCGCAAGCATCTTGTAGAGACCTCTGCAGAACTCATTTTCATTGGAAAATTTTAAAGAATCTGTTACCACAAGAACATTATGATATCTGGCTGATATGACAGTTTCTGCAATCTGCCCTCCCGCTGATTCATAATCAAATCCAATATAGTCCAGATCATCGGTCGCTTTCCGCTCCACAAAGCACAACTTTTCAAATCCTGCATATGCCTCTTTGACTTCCTTTTCTCCCAGACAGGTGATCGACGCCACCCCCATCGCCATTACAGACTTTGCCCATTGGATCATACTGTATTCTGTTTGTCTGTTATCGTTTGTGATCAGAAGTTCCGCTGTGTATCCTCTCTTTTCGGCATAACTTTTCAGGCAGTAATAAAAATCCCTGTAATGTCTGCGTTCCATTGAAGGCACGATCACACAGATAATATTGCCGCTTCCCTTCCTGAGCATCTTAGCCCGCTCATTGATCGTATATCCAAGCTTTTTAGCAGCTTCTTCCACCGCCTTTATCTTCTCACTGCTGACATTTCCTTTTCCGTTCAATACATTGGATGCCGTTCCCTGTGATACGCCGGCCATCCTCGCAACATCTATAATGGTAGCCATGTATTTCTCCTTTTTATGCGCCGCTTTTCCTTATAACGTTATTATAAGTATTATACTATAGATGTTGTGGGTTTTTCTACAAAAAAATTACCTGTCTGATTCACTCTTATATCACGATCCCATTACAGTGATCGACCTCAATTTCTTCATACCTTGTACATGACCTAACGCCATCCAGTGACAGACAGCCTTCCTCTGTCTCAAAAGCACCAGATTTTCTGGTTATGACCGGATTAATCATTGCAAACTGAAACGGACCGGCAGCCACCACAATGATGTTTTTCTTTACGCCGATCATCTTTGCCGCCGTTCCGACCTGTTTATCTTTTTCTGTTGCATCCTCTGATTTTTTCCCAGAAGCAGGGGATCGCGCATGATTTTCTTGGCACTCTCTGAATTCTGCTCCACCTGTTCTGAAACTCCCGCAACTGTCGCTGTCAGTTCCTCTACAACCGCAGCCTGATTGGCTGCACCGTCTGCAAGGTCATTTGAGCTTGCAGCTACCTGCTCTGCCGCACTTGAAACCTCCCTTGATACATTCTGGATTCCCTTTATGGTGACTGCCATACTTTTTTCAAATTCCATAAATGAATGTAAAATACCTACAAAATCGCCTTTCCACTCTACTTCCGGCTGTGCATCAAAATGTCCGTCCGCAAATTTATAGACATTTTCTTATCGTAGAGCTATAATATTAAAATCATATAGAACAGATAGACATTGATTTTAGAAAGTGATACAAATGAAAAAGCTAAAAAAGAGATTCATTGTTCCGGCAGTGGTATTTATATTGGGTATGTGTGCGTTAATCGGCGCTATATATGTAGTCGGCGAGAGTCAGAAACAGCAGAACAGGACAAATGCAAAGCTCAATGCGATGACATATACGGAGCGTATATATGGCGAGCTTATGGAGGGAATAGGAGTTACCGATACCTTAAAGCAGGTTGTCATAAGTGGTGATGGAAATATAAATAAGTTTTATGATATTGCAGCAAATATGATGGACGATTCGATTCAGAGTATACAGATAGCACCGAATGGAGTTGTGACTGAAATATATCCAGAGGAGAGGAATGAATCCAGTAAGATTGATCTGATAAATGATAGTGACAGGGGAGAGATTTCGCGCTATGCGAGGGATAATGACACTGTAATTATGCAGGGACCATTGAAGCTGAAGCAGGGCGGATATGGTATAGCAGTGCGCAATCCGGTTTATTTGGAGGATAAAAATGGTCAGAAGAGCTTTTGGGGCTTCACAATTGTTATACTGAAGGTTCCGGAAATTTTTTCTGATTCTGTAGAGGCTCTTTCCAATTTTGGATATAAGTACAGTCTGCAGAAGTGTGCTTCGCCGTGGGATGATACGTATGAGTATGTTTACGGTTCAAAGGAAGAGTTGAACGATCCGGTGATATATGACTTTGACGTGTATGAAGACAAGTGGAGGCTTGAGATTTTACCCAAGAGTGGGTTTTACAATAATAACTACCTGATATACATGTTTATTGGAGGTGTAATTATAGTCCTGCTTTTGACAGGGCTTACAGCAGCGTTGATTTCAATCAATGAGAACAGGAAGAATTTCAAAAGACTTGCTGTGACTGATGCACTGACCGGTATCTACAACAGGCACGGCTTTGATGAGCAGGTTGAGCAATATATGAGACAGAATCCGCAAAAGCATTGTGTTGTGGCAATGCTTGATATTGACGATTTCAAGCTGGTCAACGATATGTATGGACATGCGGCAGGTGATGGTGCACTGCAGAAGCTTGCAGAGAGCATGAAGCAATATTTTTCAAAGGATGCCATACTCGGCAGAAACGGGGGCGATGAGTTTAGCATTTTCATGCCGGATTGCACGGTAGTGGAGGTTAAGCCTTTTCTTAAGAAGTTTACAGAAGAAACCAGGAAATTTTATTGTAAAGGTGAAGCGCATACATTTACCATTTCACTGGGCTTTGCGGAGTATCCTGTTTTGGCTGATGACCGTTCACAGCTTATGCATTGTGCGGACAAGGCACTTTATGAGGTGAAAATGCGTGGGAAGAACGGCTGCATGGCATATCGTGAGGGTGAGCAAGTAAAGAGTCGCGCAAAGCTTGGATTTGCCGTGAAGGATATTATTGATAATTTGCCGGGAGCTTTTATTGTTTACAGAGCAGCTAAAGAAAATGATGAGATTCTGCTTGCAAACAGTGAGTTGCTTCGGCTTACAGGCTGTAAAAATATGGACGAGCTGCTTGCATATACAGGTAAGAGCTTCTGCAATCTGATACGCCCGGATGAACAGGAAAGCTGTCAAAAAAGCATATGGTCGCAGATTAACGGAGGACACTCAAATAATTATATTTTCTTTCATATGCGAAAAGCAGACGGCACATATATTTCAGTGCTCGACCATGGCAGGATAGTGGATTCAGTGCACAATGGCAGAGTATTTTATGTGATAATCATGGACTTAAAGTCACTGCAGAGACATTTTGGAGACTGCCTGAAGCTGGTGGAGAAGTAGAAATAAGCTTGCTATCCATCATACCTTATTCTTTCTACCAGCGTTTCCTTTTTCAGATTACTGCTTAAAACGCAGGAAAGTACAATCTGCAACAGACCGACCAAAAAAATCATAATAAAAATTGGTACGATTGGAACATGATAGATATTCATTCCAAATATTCCATTATGTTTTGCATAGGAAAAAAGTGCATAGCCGAGCGGCAGACCAATGATCAAAGCTACGCATATGGTGCCAACCGTAAAAATCAGTCCCTGTAACTGCAGACATAAATTTAATTGTTTATTTGTCATACCCACAGCCTGTAATACACCATATTCCTGCTTTTTTGTCGTAATATTCATGATCATGGTATTCGCCATATTCATAAACCCGATGAGTCCTACAATAGCCATAAACAGATAACAGCCAAGCTTCATCATGCTGCTTGCAAATTCGGCAGATTGTAACTGCGCATGATAAGTATCCATTTTTATATGCGAAGTATTAGAAATCAAAGTATTCAGACTCTGTTCCACAGATGCCATATCTTTTTTATCACAGTCCACCCACAGATATCCATAGGCTGTTCCCCTCGGATTCATGGAACGGTATACACCTTCCGGAATGACAAGATAAGTGTCCGCGCTTACAAAGGATCCTGCAATCTTTCCCTGATAGGTATAGGTTCCACTTCCATTCTCAAAGTCAAATGCAATGGATTCACCCGGAGCATATCCATCTTGTTCCATCCACGTTGACCAGCCAAAGAAAATATCACCATTCTTTACCGCCTGATCATAGTCCATAGAGCCAATATCCCCGTCCTGGCGCATAAAATCAAAATCCTTTTTACTCGCAATAGCACCCGGAAATCTCGTTCCGTTCAGATTTACAGAGACAATCTCTCTCGTCATGACATCTGTCACTCCCGGAATGCTTTTGATTTCTTCAATCAGCGAATCATTCAATGGATTATCCGTCAGAATCGTATCCAGATTATTCTCCGGATATCTTTCATCATACTCAGCAGAATAGTCAAGCTGCAGTTCAAATTGTCCATGATTAACGTAAAGACGTGCTTCATGCTCCGTGTCAATATTTCCCACATAATTAGAGATAATCACAAACAATACGCAAGAAAAACCCATTGTGAGGATAGTACCAATAGTTCTTTTGGGATTACCCGTTACATTTGCCATTGCCATAGAAAACACGGTGACATTTTTTCTGCCATTTCGTTTTCCTTTTTTTTGTGTTTCTGCATTTTCTAAATACCGTGTTGCTTCGATAGGTGAAATCCGTGAAACAATTTTCATTGGTTTACGCAGTGCCAAAGCAACGGTAAGAAATGATACGAAAATACAGAGAAGCATAACAGGCAGGGAAAACAGAGGCACCTGCTGATTTTGAACTCCCATAGAGCCAGTTCCGGTTGATACAAGGTTCCCCTGTTCTACCAGCCAGTTAAAACCGCATTTTGCAATCAGAAAGCCAAAAAGCAATCCAACTGGTATTGAAAAAAATGTCAAAAAAATGCCCTCTCTGAAGATCAGTTGTTTCATCTGCTTTTTTGTCGCTCCCAGAGCCTTGATTTTTCCATACTCCTGTATCTTGTTGGCAATACCGACCTGAAAAATATTATAAATGACCACAACAGAGAAAAGTACAATTGCAAGAATCAGAATTCCACATACCGCAATCATTTCATAACTCGGCTGCAAGACCCATTGCAAATAGAGATCATTGACTATAACGTTTTTTTCTTCGATCCCACAAGCTGCTGCAATCTGCTTTATAACCGAATCAATATTATTCATAGATACATTTGCAGAATCATTTAAAGTAAAATAAATATTATACTGTCTGTCATTCTCTGCGACGTGCTCATCATAAAACTCCTGTGACCCGAAAGCAACATAAGATGCCTCGATGGTATACTCATCCCGATCATATAGGATTCCGCTGACAACAAATTCTTCCGGCTTATATTCTGACTGCATCCCTGCGCGGTAATCCAGTGTAACCGTATCTCCGATCTTTACATCACCATACCCCATTGCACGAAAAAATGCTCTTCCTGCGGCAATTTCCTGCATTTTTTCCGGATACTTTCCTTCCTTCAACTCATATTCTTTATTATAAGGAAGCATTTTTCTTGCAATCTCATCCATGCAGACAAACCCGCCTTTTTCATTGCCTTTTATGATACCTTCGGTGCACATAGTGCCTGTAGCATCTATTTCCGCACGGCGGTTTACTTCTTTTAACTGCGATCCGTCTGCGGAAACAAACAGACCATAATTGCTTCCATATGATCCTGCCGCCTGACTTTTCTGTAAATGAATTACCCCATTCCCCACAGTACTGATGATAACAAGCAGCATCGTGGTCAGACAGATTGCCATCATGATCAGTATACTTCTTGTCCTGTTCCTTTTGTCATTGCTATATGCAATCCTGCTTATTGTCTTCATCTGAAATCCACCACCTGTCCGTCCCCAATCACCAGAATACGGTCAGCGACCTGTGCTATTTCGTCATCATGGGTAATCATTACAATTGTCTGTCCATATTTTTTTGCTGTCATCTTAAGCAGAGCGATTACCTCATCACTGGTCTTAGAATCAAGATTTCCTGTCGGCTCATCTGCAAATATAATTTCCGGACGATTCACCAGTGCTCTTGCAATTGCTACTCTCTGCTGCTGTCCTCCGGATAACTGATTTGGCAGATTATAAATCCGGTTTTCAATCCCCAGAGTTGCAATAATATCATTTACATACGCTTCATCCACTTTTCTTCCATCCAGCCCCAGTGGCAGTACAATATTTTCCCAGACATTAACAGATGAAACCAGATTAAATGCCTGAAAAACAAATCCGATTTTTCTTCTGCGGAAAACAGCAAGGGCATCTTCCTTCATCCTGTATAAATCTTTCCCTGCTAAAGTAACACTGCCTTTTGTCGGGGTGTCTAGCCCTCCAAGCATATGAAGTAATGTACTTTTACCGGAACCTGACTTTCCAACAATTGCGACAAATTCTCCCTGTTCAATCTGAATGTCCACCTGATTGACCGCTTTGACCTGATTCTCACCTGCGCCATAAAACTTACAAAGCTGCTTGGTTTCTAATATCACACTCATGTGTTTACCTCCTTTTCATCCTACATCCAAATTGTATCAGGACAATCTTTCATTTCACTTTCAAAAAACGAGCA